>Ga0315279_10003170_pt1 | contig 23360 bp, 18 predicted proteins | sample YL17G06_20_MG_FD_203694 | JGI IMG/M metagenome (GOLD analysis project Ga0315279, IMG submission 203694) | Sediment microbial communities from Yellowstone Lake, YNP, Wyoming, USA - YL17G06_20 | ecosystem: Environmental > Aquatic > Freshwater > Lake > Sediment | place: USA: Wyoming | collected...
TTTTATAACCCTCCATTGCCCCTTGACCAAAGAGACGCACCACCTCATTGGAGGAAAGGAACTTGAAATGATGAAACCAACTGCCATCCTCATTAATACCTCCCGTGGTCCGGTGGTGGATGAGAAGACATTGGTTTCGGCTCTCAAAAAGGGAAAGATCGCAGGAGCAGGGTTGGATGTTTATGAGAGAGAGCCGCGCCTTTCTCCAGGCCTTACAAGACTGGATAATGTGGTCCTACTGCCCCATATCGGAAGCGCCACAAACGATACCCGTGGACAAATGACTGTTGTGGCGGCAAAGAATGCTATCGCGATGCTGAGGGGGCAAAGACCACCCAACATCGTTAACCCCGAGGTCTTTGAATCTCCTTCCTATCTCCGGAAACTGAGGACTTATTAAGGAGAGCAAAATATTGTTTACATCAAATACATCATTAGGGATAGAGATCAGAGAAATGACCCATGAGATCGATGATAAAGAGTGAAGAGAAGAAGGAGTCAGCACTTCCAATGTTGGACTAACGGGGTCTGATGGATTCCATGAAACGCACGATTGTCACGATTCCGTCGACGAACTTCGCCGGCTCCCACTACCTGTCGCTGATACTGGGTAGCCACTCTCATGCCATGCACATCGGTGAGATCCACCACCTCCGGCGGACCCACAAGAGGGAGTACCCGTGCAGCGTTTGTGCGGATCCCAAGCAGTGCCCGCTTGTCCGGAGAGTCACGCCAGAGACAATCGATCGGGTGTACGACGTCATTTTCGAGAATATCAGCAACCCAGCTATCACCACGCTGGTGGATACCTCGAAGAAGGTTGCTTGGGCCAGCCGCTTCGTGGGTCAGCGTGGATATCGGATGAAATACATCCCTCTCATCCGGGACCCTCGTGCCCTGGTCCGGCGCTGGATGGTCACCTATGAGACGGCGCCCAAGAAACGGAGTGTCCGCTGGAAGACCGCCCGTCACGTCCCCCGACAGTTCTTCCGGATTCTCCGGGGTCCGGAGTGGCAGGTGTATCTCTACAAATGGTTATGGCAGAACCAGGAGATCACGCACTTCCTGGCCAGGCATGGGGTGGACGCGCAGGTTCTCAGTTACCGGGAGGTGGCACTCGACACCGAAGCGACCGTGGCCAAGATCGAGAGGTGGCTGGGTGAAGACTTCGAGCCGAGGCAGTTGAAGCACTGGAACGTGGCTCATCATGGAACGCAGAAGGAGTCCTATGAGTGGGTCAAGCAACAGCAGACCCGGTATTTCGACCTCCGCTGGCAGTCGTTTCTGTCGCCAGACCTGCAGACTGACATCCTGACGCATCCTGAAGTGGCCTCGTATCTCGATGCCTTGGGCTTCGTGCCAGTTGGTGACGGCCTGGCCCGGAAGCCCGTGCCAATGTCGGCCAACCCAGGTGTGTGAGGAAGTGGAGATTCGAAAGACATGATACTCTCACCCCCCACTCCTTGACTAAAGCTATGGAGCGTCAGCGGCCTCCCCGTCAAGGGAGGAGGATGAGCCCTGCACCACGCAGGGCGCAGGACAAAGCCCTGAACCTAATCCCGCTCATGACGGGATTCAGGGGGTGGGGGTGAAATAAATAATTTGGGGGTTATTGTGATGGCAAAAATACTCATTCATACCTTATCTTTTCTGCTTTTTATCCTGTCTTTCCCATTTATTGTCCTTTCAGAGGAAGTCTATGAATTTGAAAGGATGTGGCCTGCATTAGAACAACCGTGGTATTTCAATGATCCCCGTGGCATAGCGATAGATAGCAGCGGCTATGTTTATGTTGCTGACAAAGATAATCACCGTATCCAAAAGTTTACCTCTAATGGCCAGTTTGTCACCAAATGGGGAAGTTGGGGCAACGAAGACGGCCAGTTTAATGAGCCAATTGACATAGCCATAGATAGGAGTGGCTATTTCTATGTTTTAGAAAGAGGTAATGCCCGCATCCAGAAGTTTACCTCAGACGGCCAGTTTCTCACCAAATGGGGAGGTTGGGGCAATGGAGACGGCCAGTTTAAGGGGCCTTATGGCATAGCCGTAGACAAGAATAGCTATGTCTATGTTGCAGATACAGAGAATGCCCGCATCCAGAAGTTTACCTCAGATGGCCAGTTTGTTACTAAATGGGGAAGTCCTGGCAGTGGAGACGGGCAGTTTAGTTCGCCTTATGGGCTTGCAGGCATAGCTGTGGACAGCAGCGGTAACGTCTATATCGTTGACGGAGGGAATTGCCGCATACAGAAGTTTACGTCAAAGGGCAAGTTCATTGCCAAATGGGGAAGCGAGGGCAATGGAGACAGTCAGTTTAATTCGCCTTATGGCATAGCCATAGACAGGAGCGGAGATATCTATGTTACAGATTATATCTGGGTCAAGAAGTTTACGTCAAAGGGCCAGTTCATTGTTAAATGGGGAAGAGATTATGGGAGCGAAAACGGTGAGTTTATTTATCCACGTGGCATAGCCATTGATAATAGCGGCAATATCTATATCGTTGACTCAGGGAATGCCCGCATCCAAAAGCTTACTTCAAATGGCCAGTTTGTCACCAAATGGGTAAGTGGGGGGACTGGAGATGGTCAGTTTTTTGGGCCAGAAGGCATTGCAGTTGACAGCAGTGGCTATATTTATGTTGCAGATACATGGAACTCCCGTATCCAGAAATTTACCTCAGATGGCCAGTTTGTTACTAAATGGGGAAGTTGGGAAACCTTTTATGCACCTTATGGCATAGCCGTAGACAGCAGTGGTAATATCTATGTCGCTGATACATATAATCACCGCATCCAGAAGTTTACATCAAACGGCCAGTTCATTGCTAAATGGGGAAGCGAGGGTAATGGAGACGGTCAATTTAATTACCCACATGGTATAGCCGTAGACAGCAGCGGTCATGTCTATGTCGCTGACAACAACAATCACCGCATCCAGAAGTTTACCTCAAATGGCGAGTTTGTTACCAAATGGGGAAGTGAGGGTGATGGAGATGGTCAGTTTAATCGGCCACAAGGCATAGCCGTAGACAGCAGCGGTAATGTCTATGTCGCTGACAGATACAATTACCGCATCCAGAAGTTTACCTCAGACGGACAGTTTATTACCAAGTGGGGAAGTTATGGCAGCGGAGACGGTCAGTTTACTGAGCCAATTGACATAGCCATAGATAGGAGTGGCTATTTCTATGTTTTAGAAAGAGGTAATAACCGCATCCAGAAGTTTACCTCAGATGGCCAGTTTGTCACCAAATGGGGAAGCTTTGGCAGTAACCCAGGTGAATTTTCTTATCCAGAGGGAGTTGCAATAAGTTCAGATGGCAAAGTATATGTGTCTGATACCAGTAATAACCGCATTCAGGTATTTAAGCCGACCTCCTATATTCCAAGTAACAAAGCCATGAAAGCTATCGTGGTGGCAGGGAGTGGTCCATATAAGGGGAATAATCTCTGGGATGCAACCGAGATGAATGCAAACTTTGCCTTTCGTGTACTGACCTATCAGGGATACACCAATGACACGATTTATTATCTCTCTTCAGACATAAATCTCGATCTCAATGGTGATGGTAAACCCGATGTGGATGCAGATGCAACGAACAGCAACCTCCAGAGTGCGATTACCCAGTGGGCAAACGATGCGGAGAGTCTTGTACTCTATTTGACAGGCCATGGAGGGGATGGGACATTCAGGATGACAGAGACAGAGATCCTCAGAGCCGAAGACCTTGCTTTATGGTTGAATGAACTACAGGAGACGATGCAGGGATTAGCTACGATTGTCTATGATGCCTGTGAATCAGGGAGCTTTGTATCGAAGCTTGTGCCGCCGTCAGGAAAGCAGAGAATCCTCATCACCAGTACATCCCCTGGGGAGCCTGCCTATTTTTTAAGCCAGGGGGCGCTGTCCTTTTCCTACCCATTTTGGAGTCAGATCTTTGGGGGTGCAAAGATCTATGATGCCTATGTGGTGGGGAAGGACGTGATAGGGGTAGCGGTGGGTGCAGGGAAGAGCCAGAACCCCGAGATAGACGATAATGGCAATGGCATAGGCAATGAGAAAACAGATGGGGATGTGGCAAGGGACAAGAACATTGGCAAAGGGTTCATCATAGCTGGAGATATACCCTCCATCAGCACCATCAGTCAGGATCAGGTACTGAATGGGCAGACCTCAGCGACCATCACAGTAGAGGTAGTGACAACAGGGAGAATAACGAGGGTGTGGGCCATTGTTCACAGCCCTGACTTTACAAATCCAACGGATAACCCGATCACAGAGCTTCCGACCTTTGATCTTACATGGGATGAGCAGAGCAGGAGGTATGAGGGGACATATGATGGCTTTACGGTCGCGGGGACATACACAATTACGGTTTATGCGATGAATGAGAATATGATCATCTCCCTGCCAAAGACAACAAAGGTAGAGCAGACTCTTGGCGAGGCATCGATTGTGCTTCAATCTCCTTCGGATGGTGAGTCGTTTGGAGCCTGTTCTCTATCGAGCCCTCCGGCTTTTAGCTGGACTGGGGAGGGCTACAAGGGGTACGAGGTTCAGTTTTCAGTGGATCAGGGTTTTAGCTCGGTTTCAGTGAAAGTGAAAGTGACGGCGACTCAGGTCGTCCTTTCCTCAGCGACATGGAAGAAGGTGCTGATGATACCAGGATCATCCGGGGGGGCAGTCTATTGGAGGGTTCTTGGGAGTGGGACAACGGTTAAAAGTGGGGTTCGTTTGTTTGGGGTAGAGGCAGCCGATGCAGTTGGGAATCCGGAGATCTCAACGACGAGTAAGAATTCTTTACCTATTTTATCCTGGGATAATAATTGCGGATTGAAGTTTAAGGCATGGTTTGGGAGTGATGAGATTTTTACGAAGAAGGTTTCTTATGCCTTCAGTGTCAAGAATCCCAATGACAATGAGGGGTTGTTTAGTAAGGGGTTGACATCGGGTCAGTGGAAGGCGATCAGGAAGTTGGTGAATGATGCGCCGGGTTCGACGATATTTTGGTATGTAGAGTCTTGGGATGGATTGAATAGGTATTCAAAGACAGAACCTATGAATTTTATTCTGACGGATGAGTGATGAAAAAGAGTTCTATTGCGGGCATTTCCGGGGGTGTTGTGATGGCAAAAATACTCATTGGTACCTTATCTATTTTGTTTTTTGTCATGTCTTTCCCATCTATTTCTTTTCCAGAGGATATTTATGAATACGAACGGATGTGGCCCGCATTAGAACAGCCGTGGTATTTCAATGATCCCCGTGGCATTGCCATAGACAGTAGCGGCTATGTTTATGTTGCTGACAAAGATAATCACCGTATCCAGAAGTTTACCTCAGATGGCCAGTTTGTTACTAAATGGGGAAGTAAGGGCAGCGAAGACGGCCAGTTTATTAATGAGCCGGTTGACATAGCGATAGATAGGAGTGGGTATTTATACGTTTTAGAAGGAGGGAATCGGATCCAGAAGTTTACCTCAAACGGAAAGTTTGTTACTAAATGGGGCAGTCCTGGCAGTGGAGACGGCCAGTTTAAAGGTTCCTTGGGCATCGCCATAGACAGGAATAGCTATATCTATGTTTCAGATACAGAGAATGCCCGCATCCAGAAGTTTACCTCAGATGGTCAGTTTGTTACTAAATGGGGAAGTCAGGGCAGCGGAGACGGTCAGTTTAGTTCGCCTCGTGGCATAGCCATAGACAGCAGCGGCAATGTCTTTGTCGCTGACACAGACAATGCCCGCATCCAGAAGTTTACGTCAAAGGGGAAGTTCATTGCCAAATGGGGAAGTTATGGCGATGGAGACAGTCAGTTTAGGTACCCTTACGGCATAGCCATAGACAAGAGTGGAGATATCTATGTTACAGATTATGTCTGGGTCAAGAAGTTTACGTCAAAGGGCGAATTCATTGTCAAATGGGGAAGAGGGTGGGGAAGCGAAAACGGTGAGTTTGTTTATCCAGCTGGCATAGCCATGGATAGTAGCGGCAATGTCTATATTGTTGACTCAGGGAATTTCCGCATCCAAAAGCTTACGTCGAATGGGCAGTTCATTGCTAAATGGGGAAGTTTAGGGAATGGAGCTGGTCAGTTTGTTGGGCAAGAAGGCATTGCAGTGGACAGCAGTGGCTATGTCTATGTTGCAGACACATGGAACGCCCGCATCCAGACGTTTACGTCAGATGGCCAGTTCATTTCTAAATGGGGAAGTGAAGGTGACCGAGATGGGGAGTTTTATTATCCTTTTGCCATTGCCATAGACAGCAGCGGCAATGTCTATGTCGCTGATACATATGGTCACCGCATCGAGAAGTTTACAGCAGACGGCCACTTTCTCACCAAATGGGGAAGCGAGGGCACTGGAGACAGTCAGTTTAATAAACCACGTGGCATAGCCATAGACAGCAGCGGCAATGTCTATGTCGTAGAAGCAGACTATGAAGCGAACCACCGCCTCCAGAAGTTTACCTCCAATGGAGATTTCATCACCAAATGGGGAAGTCAGGGTGAAGGAGATGGGGAGTTTAATTATCCAGAAGGGATAGCCGCAGACAGTAGCGGCTATGTTTATGTCGCTGACAAAGAGAATAATCGGATTCAGAAGTTTACATCCAGCGGGGATTTTATCACCAAGTGGGGAAGTTATGGCACTGGAGACGGCCAGTTTGGTGAGCCAATTGACATAGCCATAGATAAGAATGGGTATGTCTATGTTTTAGAAACAGCTAATCACCGCGTCCAGAAGTTTAACTCAGACGGCCAGTTTGTCACAAAATGGGGAAGCTTTGGCAGTAACCCGGGTGAGTTTTCTTATCCAAAGGGAATTGCGGTAAGTTCAGAGGGAAAGGTTTATGTTTCTGATACCGCTAACAACCGCATCCAGGTCTTTAAGCCGACTTCCTATGTTCCGAGCAACAAAGTTCTGAAAGCTATCGTGGTAGCCGGGAGTGGTCCATATACAGGGAACAACCTCTGGGACGCAACCGAGATGAATGCGAACTATGCCTATCGGGTTTTGACCTACCAGGGATATACCAACGATACGATTTATTATCTCTCCTCGGACAGGAATCTTGACCTCAATGGTGATGGTATCCCTGATGTGGATGGAGATGCAACGAACAGCAATCTTCAGAGTGCGATTACCCAGTGGGCAAACGATGCGGAAAGCCTTGTCCTCTACCTGACAGGCCATGGAGGGGATGGGACATTCAGGATGTCAGAGACAGAGATCCTCAAAGTCGAGGACCTTGCTTCATGGCTCAATGAACTGCAGGAGACAATGCAGGGATTAGTTACTATCATCTACGATGCCTGTGAATCAGGGAGCTTTGTATCGAAGCTTGCTCCGCCATCAGGAAAGCAGAGAATCCTCATTACCAGTACATCTCCTGGGGAACCTGCCTATTTTCTAAGTCAGGGGGCACTCTCCTTTTCCTATCCATTTTGGAGCCAGATCTTTGGTGGGGCAAAAATCTATGATGCCTATGTTATGGCAAAGGATGTTGTAGGGGTAGCAGTGGGTGCAGGAAAGTCCCAGAATCCTCAGATAGACGACAATGGTGATGGCATCGGTAATGGGAAGAACGATGGGGATTTAGCAAGGATCAAGTACATAGGCAAAGGGTTCGCCACAGCTGGAGATATCCCTCTCATCAATACCATCAGTCCCGATCAGAGACTGAGCGGTCAGACTTCAGCAACAATTACGGTGGAAATAGTCTCGACAGGAAGAATAACAAAGGTATGGGGGGTCGTCTATAGTCCTGACTTCATTAACACACCGGGTAACCCGATCACAGACCTCCCGTCTTTTGATCTCACATGTATTGACCAAGAAAAGAAAGAATATGAGGGAACGTATTATGGCTTTACGGTCGCAGGGACATACAATATTACGGTTTATGCGATGAATGAAAATATGATCATCTCCTTGCCAAAGGCAACAAAGGTAGAGCAGACTCTGTATACTCAATATACTCTCACCGTATCTAAGTCAGGAACAGGGAGTGGTACCGTGACGAGCAGTCCAGCAGGTATCAATTGTGGGGATGATTGTAGTGAGACATATTCGAAGGTCCAGAAAGTGAAACTGACAGCCAAGGCCAATGCAGACTCGACGTTTACTGGATTCTCGGGTGGGGGTTGTTCAGGGACGAAGACATGCACGGTCACAGTGGATGCTGTAGTGACTGTGACAGCGGATTTTGCATTGAAGACTCCTGACATTTCAGTCGCTCAAGTTTCTCTTGACTTTGGAAGTGTAAAGGTAGGGAAGAAAGCGACGAAGCCATTAAAGATTACGAACAATGGAACAGGAGATCTTTGGATAACGCTTTCCGGGTTAGAGGGGACAAATTTTGGTATTCAGGGGAGTAGTGGTGTCACAATCAAAGCCAAAAAGAGTCATAGTCTGAAGGTTCTGTTTATGCCGAATTCGGCAGGATTAAAGACAGCCACCTTGAAGATAGACTCGAACGATCCCGATACACCAACGGTTGATATCCCATTGACTGGGACAGGACTGTAGTGTCATCAGGTTTATTTCAGGTCAATGGAATTCCATTGGGGACTGGCAGGGAATATAAGTGGTTTACCCATCAGAAGGCATGTGAAATCCAATATGGGTTGGGGAGGGAGGCTAAGACCGATGTAATGAATTTTGTTTTAACGAATTGATGATAGAATGATCTGTCCTTTTGAAGCGAACATAATGCTTATCCCGTGCTTCCTTTCAAATCGTGCCAAGGAGGAATGAATATGAATCGTAGGGCCTTTCTAAAAACCATTCTGGTTGGAGGAGGATTAACAGTTATCACGTCGAGCAGTTACGCCCTGAAATTGTTCCCGAACTTGGGCAAGCAGAAATGGGCCATCCTTTTCGGTTCGAGATATGGAAGCACGAGGGATGCCTCCCTCTGGATCTCAGAAGGAATGGGAGGAATTGCTGATGCATTTGACGCCCGGGAGAATCCTGACCTTTCATCCTTTGACTACATGATTGTCGGTTCGGGAATCTACTTGGGAAAGATTGATCAGCCTCTTGAAGCCTATCTTACGAGAAACTCTCGTTTGATTTCTAACAGAATCAAGGCACTCTTTATCGTCTGCGGAGCTGGTGATAATCCCAGGGCTCAGGCATATGTTGACGGTCTCGCGAAGTCCTGCCAGGCCAAGCCTCCTCTCACAAAAATATTTCCTGGAAGAGTAACCAAGAGACTGCTCAATAAGGAGGATTACAAAATCGAGGAAGAGGTCTTTAAGCGGCGAAATCAGCCGTTTGAAGATTACGACCGTCTCCAGAGAACTGACTGCCTAAAGTTTGGGGAGGAAATCCTCACTAAATCTTAATGTCGTAAAGAATGGGTAGCCAGATGTGCCTCCAGACCTTTGCAAGGACGATCTCGATCTCCTGATGCATCCGACCAAAACCATCGGTGACCCCAAAACAACAAGTAGAATACGGAGATAGAGGAATCAGCCTGCAATCCAGCCGCCATCTACCAAGAGTACATGGCCGTTTACGAAGTTTGATGCTTCCGAGGCAAGAAAGACGATGGGACCAAAGAGATCCTCCAGTTGACCAAAACGTTTCATTGGAATTCGGCTGAGAACCCATTCACTTTTTGCACGGTCTTTCAAAAAAGATTGATTCATTGCAGTCAAGGTGAAAACCGGAGCAATGGCATTTACATTTATTCCTTTGGGTCCCCACTCAATAGATAGTGAACGGGTAAGCTGATTTACCCCTCCTTTACTCGGTGCATAGGCAGCATCTTCAATCCGGCCCTGAAAACTTCGAACCGATGAGATATTGATAATCTTTCCCTTTCCCTGTTGGAGCATCACCCTCCCGACATGCTTGCAGCAAAGGAATACCGATTTGAGATTAACATCGATCACTTTTTGCCAAGCGTCTGTGTCAAACTCTGTAATGGGTTGAAGATGGACTGTCCCCTGGCTGTTCACCAGGATATCGATCTTTCCAAAAAAATCGAGCATGCGGCCCACCATCTTCTTCACTTGCTCCTCGTGGGTGACATCGGCTGCGATGGACTTTCCCGTTCGTCCCAGTTTGGTAATGGCTTCTGCTGTCTCCTGAAGACCCTCGGGACCTCGGGCAACAATACAGACATTTGCTCCAGCAGCGGCAAGGGCCAAGGCCATTGCCTGGCCGAGCCCCTTGTTGCCACCCACAACCAATGCGGTCTTTTCGTCGAGCCGGAACCGATCAAGCGTAGAAGTTGCTTGATTCACCAATTTTTCAAGATTGCTCACCTTCACTCCCTGCTTATTGTAAATTATCCAAAACAAAATATAATTAAAAGGGCAGAGGGTGTCAAGCATTTTGCCTATCTGCTGACCCTCAGCGTTCTTGAGAATCTCCTTGACAAGAGAAAATTCTCTACTTGACAAAATTTTAGTGAATTGGTATGCAAGCTTACAGGAGCACAGGGATGTAGTTTTTTTCCTCACCGGTCAATAATAAGAGTTAGGACCTTTCTGGTCGCAAGCAGGTTTCGGGGAGTTTCCCATAACAAAAGATCCCTTTTTTAATCCGGTCACCTTTCAGAGAAAGGTGATACTCTAACAAAGGAGGAGAGAGATGAAGAAAGAGGTTGCAGGATTTTTTGGAAAAGGCAGGAAAGGTATCTTTATTCTGGCGATGACTGGTCTCATCGTCTTTGGAGTGACCTTTGGGTATGCTGCAGAACCAGCCAAGGGCTTTCCCAAGATGGACATCAAGCTGGGCCACTCTGGCGTCGTGGATATGTCCTATCACAAGGGGTGCGTCAAGTTCGCAGAGCTAATGAAGGAACGCACGGGCGGTGCCATCACTGTGCACGTCTTCCCCGCGAACCAGCTGGGCAGCGAGAAGGACATGGTGGAGCAGGTCAAGAACGGCGTCATTCACATCTCGCTGACCGGCCCCAGCATGTTGGCCCAGTTCAAGGGGTGGGGGCCGATCGGCGTGCTTGGCATGCCGTACGTCCTGAAGGGGAATACCGAGGACGAGTTGCGGCCCAAGCTGATCAAGCTCGCCCGGGGTTCCCTCATGAAGGACCTCAATGAACAGGCAGCCAACGAGAGCAGCATCCGAATCCTTGACATGGGCTGGTGGTACGGTGAAAGACACCTGACCACAAAGACCAAGCAGGTGACAAAGCCAGATGACGTCAAGGGCTTGAAGATCCGGACTATGGATTCTCCCATGGCGCGGGCAGCGCTGGCTGCCCTCGGCGCCGCCACGACCCCCATGGCTGTGGCAGAACTATACACTGCCCTGCAGCTCGGTGTGGTGGAGGGACAGGAGAATCCGCTCAACACCATTTACTCCCACAAGTTCTACGAGGTGCAAAAATACGTAGCGCTCACCGGACACATGGCCATGAACCTGGTTCTGGTCATCAATGAAAAGTTCTACCAGAGCCTCTCGCCTGAGCTTCAGCAGATCTTCGTGAAGACCATGGAGGATGCCGGCGACTTCGAGAGCGAGATGCAGATCGGCATGAACAAGAAGAACGCGCAAGACCTCAGGGACAAGGGGATGATCATCACGGCCGTCAACAAGGCCGAGTTCGCTGAGCGGACGAAGGACGCTTGGAAACAGTTTGAGCCCGTCTTCGGCAAGGGATTCTACGAGAAAGTTGTCGAAGCCGCGAAGTAATTCAGTAACCTTAGGGGGCGGGAGATCGCCGATCTTCTGCCCCCCTGTTTTTTTCCCTGTAGAGTTTGAAATCTTATGAATATCGTCCGGTTCTCTGTGAAGTACTTTGAAGAGATCCTATCGGGGACCTTCATGGTACTCATGTTCCTGGCCACCTTCGCCAATGTGGTGGCCCGGTACCTTTTTAATAGTCCCATCCAGTGGGCGGAAGAGTTCTCACGGTACGCTTTCATCTGGGTCGTCTTCCTGGGTGCAGTGGTCTGTACCAAGCAGAAGAGGCACATTGGCATTGACTCTCTGGTGAGGACCCTACCCAGACACGTCCAGCCGTGGGTGAACCTTGCGGCCGACTTACTGACGCTTGCACTGATGGTTATCATAATCTGGTACGGTGGGATATTGACCTGGCGAGCCACCCAGGTTACGGCCACCCTGAATGTGCCCCAGTACATTATTTATATTGTGGTTCCAGCCTCTGGTATCCTTGGGTTTCTCTATTCCTTGGGCGACTTCAGGTGCCATCTGCGGGAGGCCTTGGCAGAAAGGCAGGTGACCTGATGCTGTGGCTCTTTGTGGTCATGCTCATTCTATTTGTCATTAATGTTCCCATTGCATGGTCTATGGCCATTGCGGCCACGGTATACATGGCCTTCGGCCCCCATGTTCCGCTTCAGGGGATGGTTCAGCGCATGATCGGCGGGATCGATACCTTTCCGCTCTTAGCAATCCCCTTCTTCATTCTTGCGGGGAACCTCATGAACACCGGAGGAATCACAGATCGGTTGGTTCGGGTTGCAAGGGCTATGGTGGGGCACATCACCGGAGGGCTGGCCCACGTGGTGGTGATGAGCAACATGATCATGGCGGGGATGTCCGGTTCTGGCGTGGCTGATGCCGCAGGCAGTGGAATGATCCTCATCCCGGCCATGAAAAAGGCTGGCTATACCGTTCCCTTTTCCGCGGCGATTGTGGGTGCCGCCGGCACCATCGGGCCGATCATTCCACCCAGCATTCCTTTTGTCATCTACGGTTCGATTGCCTGTGTCTCCATCGGACGGCTCCTTCTGGGGGGCGCTGTGCCCGGAGTGTTGATGGGGATCGTCCTGATGATCTTCGTCTACTTCATCGCGAAGAAGCGGAGATACCCGAGCGAAAAGCGGGCTACGTGGAAAGAGCTCCTTCAGGCCGCAATCTACGCAATCCCGCCCCTCGGGATGCCGGTGATCATCTTAGGAGGCATCATTGTCGGGATCATGACGCCCACGGAGTCGGCAGCAGCCGGTGCAGCCTACGCCTTCGTCCTCGGATTCTTCATCTACCGTGAGATCACCTGGACTCAGATTCCGAAGATCGTCATCGAATCGGTCATAGGAACCGCCTCTATCGTGATCATTATGTCCGCAGCCCAGCCCTTCAGTTGGATCCTAACCTATGAGTTAGCTCCCCAGAAAATCCTCGCCATTTTTGAGAACGTTCAAATGGCCCAGTGGCAGATTCTATTGATCATCAATGGGGCGATGTTCATCATTGGATGCTTTATGGAAACCCTGTCAGTCATGATCATGTCAGTGCCGGTGCTCCTTCCACTCTTGGAGCATGCAAGGGTTGATCTGGTCCACTTTGGGGTCTTCTTCGTCCTCAACGTCATGATCGGTTCGATTACCCCACCTGTGGGTACGGTCATGTATGTGGTGTGCGGCTTGAGCAAGGTCTCGATTGTCGAATTCGCGAAGGAGGTCTGGCCTTTTGTCATCGCACTGGTCATTGCACTCCTGATCGTAACTTATGTGCCGATCCTGTCTCTGTGGCTGCCCAACCTGATCATCCCAGGGTAAAAATGCATATCTGACTGGAAAAACTCGGATCGGCAAAGCAGGTTTTTGAGATTTCAGATCAGAAATACGAAATGCTTAAAGAACCTAAATCATGCGAGGTGAGGATATATGAAGAAGAAGCTGATGCGTTTCGATCTTCAGAATATGAAGCTGTCAAAAAAGAAGGCGGTTTGGATCACTGCTTATGACTATTGGACCGCCCAGTTTGCAGAGCAGGCAGACATGGATATGATTCTTGTAGGAGACTCTCTCGGCATGTGCATCTATGGCTATGAAGGGACTATCCCTGTTACGATGGACCAGTGTATCTACCATTCGGAAGCCGTGCGCCGCGGCGCTCCCAACACCTTTGTCATCGGTGACATGCCTTTTCTCTCCTATCAGATCAACTGTGACGAGGCGGTCCGTAACGCCGGCCGGTTTTTCAAAGAAGCCCGAGTCGATGCAATCAAGCTCGAAGGAGGCCGGAGGGTTTGTCCCCAGATCAAAGTTATTGAAGATGGCGGAATGTTAGTGATGGGGCACATCGGTCTGACACCTCAGAGTTCAGGCCAGCTGGGTGGGTTCAAGGCACAGGGCCGAACCGCTGAGACAGCCCTTGAACTGATCGAGGATGCCAAGGCCGTCGAGAGAGCAGGGGCCTTTTCCCTCTTAGTGGAGGCTGTTCCGCCGGAGGTCTGCAAGATCATAAGGGATGAATTGACCATTCCGGTTTACAGTATTGGGGCTGGGGTCGATGCGGATGGCCAACTGATGATCGTCAGTGATATCCTCGGTATTTTCCAAGCTTTTACTGCAAAATTTGTCAAAAAATATGCGAATCTGGGAGAAGAAACGCTAAGGGCCCTACAGGCCTATGCCGACGATGTGCGGGCCGGTCGGTTTCCGGAAGCTCAGCATACTTACAACATGGTTGATGGAGAACTTCCAAAGCTGATGGCTGCTCTTAAAAAATAGGGGCATTGACGATTTCAAACAAATATCCCGTGGTGGGGGCACCAGCCTCGAACCATAAAAATGATCTCCTGGGCAAGGTGATAAGGTTAAGGTTATGAAGCCTGTTTGGTCTGAGGTCAATGGGTTATGGCTAATGATTTAAAAACCATTGTCCTAACCCATAGACGAAACCGGCATCCTTACCCTAACCTTAACAAAGACTTTTATTCTTTAACTAATTCGATGATCATTACTCCTCATCCCTGTTAATTTGGGGTGAAGAATGGAGAGGGGAGAGGCGAGAAGGAGGGTTTTTAATGCGTATCACCATAGATAAATGTGTGGGATGCGGGCGATGTGTAAGCTATTGCCCGGTCGGAGCGATTCAGCTCTTTCAGGATGAACAGAATCGGAAGAAAAAGAAATCAAGGATTGATGAGGATGAGTGTGTAGAGTGTGGGGTTTGCCTCAGGGCTCAAGTGTGTAAACCCCAGGCCATTTATCTTCCGGAACTTAAATGGCCGAGAGTGGTTCGACGGGCCTTCAGTGATCCGATGGTAGAGCACAAGGAGACCGGAGTGCCTGGCAGAGGGACAGAGGAAATGAAGACCAATGAGGTCACAGGCCGTTTCAAACGGGGCTCTTGGGGAATGGCGGTTGAGGTGGGTCGGCCTGGGGTAGGGGGTAGGCTCAAAGATCTTGAAACAATCGGCATGGCCCTGGCCAAGAAAGGAATTGTTTTTGAACCCAGAAACCCGGTGACATTTTTGTTTGAGGACGTGAAGACCGGAAGACTCAAACCAGAGTTGAAGAACGAGAAGGTTCTCTCTGCCATTATTGAGTTCGAAGTGAAACCCGACCAGCTTAGAGGAGTTCTTCAAACATTGAAAGACGTTTCTGGAAAAGTAGATACCGTATTCTCTGTCGACTTAATCTCTTTCCCCGAGGAGAAAGAGAAGGGTCCAGCGCTTGAGGTTGTAAAGCAGTTGGGATTTCCTATTTATCCAAATGGAAAGGTAAACTTGGGACTGGGAAGAGTCCTGAACAAATAAGGATTAAAGGAGTTCCGATGACACACACACTTCATCGCACAGGAGAGATCGAGAGCTTGAAGGAAGATTTTCCAATGTTGACCCATGTAGCCCGGGGGTATAACGATATCGGTGCTGGAGAGCGCTTAAAGCAGATGGCCGAAATAGCAAGAAAATATACGGATCTGAACTTCGGAGACTGCAAGGTTGCCAACAAATTCATGATGTCCCCCGAACAGATCATGGAAAAACATACAGTGGGTTGGCAAGTCGTCTTCAAAGATAAGGAAAGCCTCATTGGCTGTATGAAAGAATTAAAAGAAAAAAATATTGGGATTTCGGTCGTGGTTTCGGGTTTATTTGATGAAGTTTTTGATTGTTGCCAAAAGGCCGGGATTAACCCACCGCTTATTGAATTTGCATTGGGGATTCACGGGAATAAAGGAAAGATCTGGCCGCCGGAGATTCTTGATTTCGTGACCATGTGTGGTCATGGGCTGGTATCCGGTCACCTTGTCAAGAAAATGGTGGAGGATATCAAGAAGAAAAAGATCACGCTTAGGAAAGCGGCCATGGAGTTGGCAAAGCCCTGTTTGTGTGGAGCCTTTAACCCTCATCGGGCAGCCAAATTGCTGAAGCGCATGACCCACCGATGAAGAAAAAAGATATCCTCTTTTTTACTCAGAAGAGAATTGGGTTGAGGAAGATTCCTTTGTTCTAATCATGTGTGAAGAGGCAGCACATCATCACTCTTTTTTATTTCACTTGAGGGGGTAAAAATGTCTGAAGCTATAGGAATCATCGGCCTGGGGCGGATGGGAATGATGGCCGCAAAAAAGTATATCAAAGAAGGGTACAAAGTGGTGGGATATGCTCGGAGGCCGGAGGTGGTTAAAGAATTTACCGGTGCCGGTGGGATTGCATTGAAAAACAGTAGGGAAGTGGCCGAAAAGTCTGGTAAGGTCATTGTTTATGTGTTGAACGACCAGCAAGTCATTGAGGTGGTGACTGGTCCCGATGGTATCCTCGAAGGATGTCACAAAGACACAAGGGTCATTTGCATGTCTACGATCGACAAAGAAAATCTTGAATGGCTGGCTGAACAATGTGCAATAAAAGGGGTAGGGTTTATAGATGCCCCTGTGACCGGAGGACCGGCCAGGGTGGAAGCAGGAACGTTGACACTGATTGTTGCAACCTCCAAAGACCTTCTGGAGGAATGCCGGCCTGTCCTGGAAGTGCAGGGGAAAATTACCTACGTGGGTGAAAAGCCTGGATTGGGACAGGCGGTCAAGCATTGTAACCAGCTTCTTGTGGCCACCACCACTGCTGCTATCGTTGAACTAATTATCCTGGCCAGGAAAGGGGGACTTGACCCACGGCTGGTCTGCCAGGTCGTGGGAAGTGGAATTTGCGGAAGTGATTGGTTCAGGCTCGTTACGTCCAGTATACTTGACAATGCCCCTGCACCTGGGGGGCTGGGTCAGATGTGCAAAGACATTGGGCTGGTGATCAATGATAGTAGAAGGGTGCGCACTCCTTTAATTGTGGCCTCTGCAGCCCATCAATACTTTCTTGCAGCTCTTTCCTTGGGGATGGAAAACGCGGATATCCACGAACTCATTAAGGTCCTTGAAAAATGGACGAATCCAGAAGTTTAGGATGCTCTTTAGAGGACCAAGCCCCTCAGTGAAGCGAGAGGGGGAAAATGCACACAGCGAAGGGGATGAAAGAGACTCTTATTAAAGGTGGGTTAGTGATCGATGGAAAGGGAAATCCTCCGATTGAAAGAGGGGCCATTCTCTTGGAGGGAGAACGTATCCTCGGGGTTGGAAAGGAGGAAGAGTTTAAAGGAAAGGCCAATATCCATGTCCATGACTGTAGCGACCAAACGCTTCTTCCTGGATTGATCGATTGCCACAATCACCTTTCCCTTGATCCCACGCTCGATAACTATCTCTATCGGATGAACGACAGCATTCCTGAACTTACCTTGAGAGCAACCGCAACGATGGCCGTTGACCTTCAGTCTGGTGTTACAACCTCACGTTGCTTAGGTGATAAAGGCTTCTTGGATGTCGAATGTAAAAAGGCTGTCAATACGGATCTGGTGCCAGGACCGCATCTTCTCATAGCCACCAGAGGTATTCGGGCCCTGCATGGACATGGTTTTGTAGGATACCCTTTCACTGGTGTTGAGCAGATTCGAACTGCGGTAAGGGAAAACTTGGCAGCAGGAGCGGATGTCATCAAGATTTTCATCACCGGAACCCTACGTGGCCCTAAGGGGATTCCCAGCTACTTCTCTAAAGAAGAGATCCAGACCGCAGTGGACGAGGCTCACCGAGTCGGCATACCAGTGGCCACCCACTGTATTGGCGGTATCGGTTTCGAGTGGGCAATAGAAACCGGCATCGATGTCATTGAGCACGGCTATTTTCTGACAGACCGGGAAATTGACCTGTTCGTCAAGTCAGATAAATGGTTGATCATGACACCCAGCATCTTCTTTACCGATGCTCGGATTCAGACTCTCCCAACTTACCTCATTGATGGCCATTTACGCCAGCGAGATGAGGTCGCTCAACGGATGAGGGCCGCAATTAAGGCGGGCATTAAATTCGCTGTCGGCACAGATGGCATGCATGGCGGCCTGGCTCAAGAGATTCAATACCTGGTGGATTTTGGGGCCACACCGAGCCAGGCCTTAATGGCCGCCACTTGCCATGCTGCTGAGGTTTGCGGACTTGAAGAGAGCATCGGAACCCTTGAGATAGGCAAATGCGGTGACATCATCGGGGTAGAAGGTAATCCTCTGGAAGATATCGGTTCACTCAAAAGGGTCAAGACAGTGATCTCCCGTGGCAGGATCAAGTATCAAGCTGTTCAATAAGATGGATGAAGGGTGATAGAATATGTTTGTTTTGGGGGTCTGATAGATGACCATAGAAGGTTTGCATCACATTGGTATTTATACCCAATCCGTAGATGAATCCCTGGCCTTTTACACGGAGGTCTTAGAGTTCCAGAAACAATGGAGGGGGATCGTCGATCATCCAACGGGGAAGCTTGACGTAGCCATTATCAGCATCGGAGACTGTACGATCGAACTCGTGCGGCCTGCTGACCTGTCCGTCATTACCTCGAAAGCTGGTCCTGTTCAACATGTGGCTTTAAAGGTATCCCATATCGATGCGCACGTTAAGAAGCTGAAAAGAAGGAAAATTAAACTTCATCCCGCGGAAATCGAGTCTCTCCCGACTCTTCTTAATGGAGTGAAGCATATCTTTCTTTACGGACCCAGTGGAGAAAGAATAGAGTTGGCCGAGGAGTATAACGCACGAAGTGACCCTCCTCCCCCAAAATGATACTTACGTTTCTGGTAGGATTGTTGTGATTGAGGTAAACACAATATCATTAAGGAGGAAACCAAATGCAGTATTTTGTATCAAAAACAACACCGCGGACCATCCTGATCATGTTTGACCGAGATGACCTGCTTCTTGAAGGCATTCAGGAGGTTGTAAAAAAAGAACAGATCGACACCGCTGCCATCACAGGTGGGATCGGTTCTTTGCAGCGAGTGCATCTCCACACCATTACCACCACCGCTGTCCAACCATTGGATAAGTACTGGAACTTTACCGGCGCCATCGAACTAGCAAGCGTTCAGGGCTCAGTCATTGGTGGTGATGCCCATGCCCACATCAGCGTGTTCGACTGGGACAGCAAAACCACTTACATTGGGCATTTAGAACCTAAGAGTGTAGTGGCTTATCGGGCTGAAGTTAGCCTAACCGTTCTCGAAGGAGTCAAGACCGAACGATATAATGATGAGCAAGGTCACTTTCGCATCAGAGAGCGGTGAATGTTAATCAAGGGTGGATGGGAGCGTTACTCACACCCCACTGAAGGCTGAAAACCCGCCATCCACCGGGACTACCACGCCATGCACAAAGGCTGCGCCAGGCGAGAGGAGCCACAACATGGTGCTGATCAGATCTTCAGGATCCCCTAAGCGGCCCATAGGAGTGTGGTCAATGATGGTCTTCCCTCTTGGAGTAAGTTCGCCATTTGTCTCGTCGGTCAGGAGAAAGCGATTCTGTTCGGTCAGGAAAAAACCAGGGGCGATGGCGTTGACCCGGATCTTATTCGAATACTCCTGCGACATGTGCACCGCCAGCCACTGGGTGAAATTGCTGACCGCTGCCTTGGCCGCTGAGTAGGCGGGGATTTTAGTCAGGGGCCGAAAGGCATTCATGGAGGAAATATTGAGAATCACCCCCTCCCCTCGCTTAGCGAGGGTCCGGCCGAAGACCTGGCTTGGCAACAAGGTGCCGATAAAGTTGAGGTCGAACACCGATTGGACCGCATCTAATGGCAAATCAAAGAAGGAAACGTCCGAGCCGGTAGTCGCCTCCTTTTTGTTGCCACCTGCCCCGTTAATGAGAATGTCCACCCGACCGAACCGCTCCAGCACTGTTCTGCAAGCGGCTTCCACGCTGGCTCTGTTCAGGACGTCACATTTCACAGCGATGGCCTCGGCACCGGCAGCCACGACCTCGTCCACCACTTTCTGAGCCGCTTTTAGGATCAGGTCAAGGACCGCCACTTTTACCCCCACACGGCCCAGCGCCCGGCTCATTACCCCGGCCAGGACACCACCCCCGCCGGTGACGACCGCTACTTTGTCAGATAAGCCAAATGAACGAACTAAATAGTCGTACTCGACGCCCATCTTCCCTCCCCCCTACTCCTCTATGAGGATATCACTCATGGGCATAGCCTTAGAGCAGAAGTATTTAAATCATGGACACGAATTATTTTTACCTAAATTGAGCGGTTCTTAATGTTATTAAAGATAAACACTTCTGGATTCCCGTTTTCACGGGAATGACATTTTCATTCATTGGGTGGTAGTCGTCATTCCTGCGGAAGCAGGAATCCAGTATCTTTGATTCAATTAATGACGAAAAATCGCTCAATTTAGGTTTTAAATAATTTTTAAGATTCTGTTTTAACCCGAAGGTTGGGGGGATCCTTTTCAAAGAGATGCATCTTATTAAGGTCTACGGCCAGCTCGATCTCCTGATGCATCCGAACCATGGTTTGCGTATCAACCATAGCCACAAGACTATGTTTCCCTGCGGTCACATTAAGATGGATTTCTGAACCCAAGGGCTCGATCACATCGACGATCGTATGAATGGCATTTCCTTTAAGATGTTCAGGAGAATAGAGACGATCATAGATATCGTTAGGCCTGATTCCGAAGATGGCCTCTGATCCAGCCAGTGATTTATAATAGGGAACCTTCTTCTCCGGAATGGGGAGCTGGAAGGCTTCCGCATCAATGAAGAGACGGCCATCCTTTGAAAGGATATGACAGGGGATGAAGTTCATCACCGGACTTCCAATAAATCCGGCCACAAATTGATTGACTGGGAAATTATAGACCCCCAAGGGAGAGCCAATCTGATGAATCAGCCCATCCTTCATCACCACGATCTTCGTTCCCATGGTCATCGCTTCCACCTGATCGTGGGTGACATAGATGATGGTTGTCTGAAGACGATCGTGAAGCTTTGAAAGCTCTGCCCGCATCTGGACTCTGAGCTTGGCATCCAAGTTCGAGAGCGGTTCGTCAAAGAGAAAGACAGCCGGTTTTCGGACAATCGCCCTTCCCACAGCCACCCGTTGACGCTGCCCTCCAGAGAGCTGTTTCGGCTTCCGCTCCAGAAGCTCCCCAATCCCCAGGATCTCGGAGGCCTCCCTCACCCTCTGACCGATCTCATTCTTGGGGAACTTTCTCAGTTTCAGGCCGAAGGCCATGTTTTTATAGACTGACATGTGGGGATAGAGGGCATATTCCTGGAAGACCATCGCAATGTCACGGTCTTTTGGAGGAAGGTCAGTGACTGCACGATCTCCGATATAGATGATACCAGTGGTGGGTTCCTCCAGGCCGGCCACCATCCGGAGAGCGGTCGATTTCCCACATCCAGAAGGCCCGACTAAGATAGCGAACTCCTTGTCCTCGACCGTCAGATTAAAATCCTTTACAGCCTGCACTGTCCCAAAATTCTTTGAGATATTCTCCAAAATCACTTGCGCCATGACTTATTCCTCCCATTCCTTCAACGCCACTATTATGCTGAAACTTTCCTTTTATGTCAACTTTTTTGATACTCACTTATTTGTAACACTTTAGTTCTTTGAAAAACCCTCAATTAGCCCCGGATCCGATAGGCGGGACATCCTTGTCCCGCCAAGACGGGGTTAGAAAACCCCGTCTATCGAGATGAAAAAAGAAACTCTTTTCAAAAGGCTAAATTGATACATTTATTTGAGGCTGAAGCCGCCATCGACGAGAAGTAATTGCCCCGTAATGAAGTTGGCATCATCAGAGGCAAGGAATATAATGGCCTTGGCAATGTCCTCGGGTTGGGCCATCCTTTTGAGATAAGATCCCTCAATCATTGTTCTTTTAATTTCATCCGGCAGAGGTTGGGTCATCTCTGTTAAGGTATGACCCGGAGCAACGGTGTTAACGTTGATATGGGGAGCCAATTCCTTGGCCATTGTCTTGGTCAGATTGATGACGGCTCCTTTGGAGGCACTGTAGTCCATAATCCCTTCCCGGCCGCAGTGATCGATGCCACGGATCGAAGAGATGTTGATGATCTTTCCCGATTTCTGCTGTAGCATATATTTCGCAGCAGCCTGGGAACAGAGAAAGACGCCGATGAGATTGACCTCCAATGTCCTGATCCAATCCTCAACCGTCTTCTCCATGAAAGGTCTCGAGATGACAATTCCTGCATTGTTCAGCAAGATATCAATCCGACCGAACTCTTTAACAAAGGCATCTGTAAAACGCTCGACTTGGTCCTTCTTGGAAACATCTCCCACAAATGTCTTTAGTTGGTAACCCCTGGATTGAGCAGTCTCCACGACCTTCTTCATATCGGTTTCGTTCAGATCGACGATCCCGACCTTTGCTCCCTCAGCAAGCATCAACAAGGCGGTGGTCGCACCAATCCCTCTCCCTCCTCCTGTTATTAAGGCTGCTTTATCCTTCAGTCTCATTTCAACCTTCTCCTTTCTTAAAGATCAATGCAGAATAGACATTGAAAAATTAGCAGTTAGCAATGAATTGATAAAGGATAGTCGGAGAAAAAATACCTTGCTAATTTTATAATGCTAATTTTGCAATTTGCAATTAACCTTTGACAGCGCCGGCACCCCAGCCGCGGATTAAGTACCGTTGAACCGCAACGAAAAAGAGCAACGCCGGAATCGTGATCATCATCCCGGCGGCCATGATCAGTCCCCAGTCAATCAGCGCCGAGTGAAAGAGGTCCTGCACCCCCACCGGCAGCGTCTTCAGTTCGTCCGAGGTGATGAGGATCCGCGTAAAGATGTAGTCGTTCCAGGCCAGGATAAAAGTGAAGATGGACGTGGCGATGATCCCCGGCAGGGCCAGGGGCAGGACCACGTAGATCACCGCGCGCACCCTGCCGGCGCCGTCGATCAGCGCGGCCTCTTCCAGCTGCAGGGGGATGGTCTTGAAGAAGGCCCGCATCAACCAGAGGGTGAAGGGCAGACAGAACGAGGTGAAAGCCAGGACCAGGGCGAAGTGGGTGTTCTCAATCCCCACTTTCTTCGCCAGGATGAAGAAGGGGATCACCACCATGATGGGAGCGAACATATAGGTGCATAGGATGAGCCCTGCAATCTTCTCCCTGCCGAGGTATCGGTACCGAGTGAGGCTGTAAGCCCCGGCGGCACTGACCACCATCGTCAGGATGACGGCCATGCCCGATACGATTAGGCTGTTCCAGAAGTAGGTGAGGAAGTTGGTGGCGGTGAACAGACGG
>Ga0315279_10003171_pt1 | contig 23351 bp, 16 predicted proteins | sample YL17G06_20_MG_FD_203694 | JGI IMG/M metagenome (GOLD analysis project Ga0315279, IMG submission 203694) | Sediment microbial communities from Yellowstone Lake, YNP, Wyoming, USA - YL17G06_20 | ecosystem: Environmental > Aquatic > Freshwater > Lake > Sediment | place: USA: Wyoming | collected...
GCGCTTCGGCACCAGCGTCAAGGCCCTGGCCGCTGCCAACCGCCTGGCCAATCCCAGCGTCATTCACTACGGCGATCGTCTGCTCGTCCCCTAGCGGCGGAAGGAGCCGGGACGGGCGGGTGCGCCCTAGCTAGTACAGCTTGACCAGCCTTACGGCGTCCACCGGGCAGCAGGTAGCGCCTCAGTCGTCCAGCAGGCTTGCCAGGTCTTCGCCGTCCGCGCCCGGCCCCACCACCGCCAGGGTAGGCTTGGCCCCCTGGATGATGCGGCGGGCCACCCGCAGGATGTCGTCGGGGGTGACGGCGCGCAGCTTCTCCACCACCGACTCGATGGACTCGATCTCGCCCATGGTCAGCAGTAGGTCGCCGGCCCGCCGCCCGAGGGCCATGGACGTCTCCAAGCCGAGGCGGAAGTTGCCGACACTGTGGTCGTGCACCTTGGCCATCTCCTCCTCGCCCACCGCCTCCTCCGCCAGCTTCTGGAGCTCCTGGCGGATGACGGTCACCGCCTCCCGCAGCTTCTCCGGCGCCACGCCGGCGCTGATGACCAGAACGCCGGTGTCCACGAAGAGGCTCACCGACGAGCCCACCGAGTAGGCCAGGCCCCGCCGTTCACGCACTTCCTTGAACAGGCGGCAGCTCATGCCTCGCCCCAGAAGGTTGTTGAGCACCATAAGGGGATAGCGGTCGGGGTCCTTGCGCGGGAAGGCGAGGAGGCCGATGGACACGTTGGTCTGGGTGATGGGCCTCGCCTCGGCGGCGACCCGCTGGGCGGACAGGTCCGAATTCACGGGGGCGAAGGAAGGGGAAGCCTTGGCCGGCAGCTCGTCGAAGTAGCGACGGGCCAGGGCCAGGACGTCCGCGTGGGAGACGTTGCCAGCCACGCTCACCACCAGGTTGGCCGGCACATACCAGGCGTCCAGGTAGTCCAGAAAGTCCTGGCGCTGCAGGGAGGCTACCGTCTCCTCGTTGCCGGTGGTGCTCCAGCCCATCGGCTGGTCACCGAAGATGGCCTGGCCCAGCAGCTCGCTCACCCAGATGCCCGGCTGGTCGCGGTTGCCGCGGATCTCCTGCTGCACAACAGAGCGCTCGCGGTCGATCTCCGTGCTGTCGAGCAAGGGGTGAAGGAGCATGTCTGCCAGGACATCGACGGCCAGCTCCAGCTTCTCGAAGGGGAGGTGGTTCCAGAAGCAGGTAAGCTCCTTGGTGGTGTGGGCGTTGAAGATGCCGCCCGCCCCCTCGATAGCCTCGGCGATGGCCATGGCCGAGGGGCGCTGCTGGCTGCCCTTGAACACCATGTGCTCCAGGAAGTGGGCCAGTCCCTGCAGGCGGCGCTCCTCGGCCCGCGAACCTGTGCCCACGAACAAGTTCGCGCTGACCGACTGGGCGGTGGGCAGGGGCGTAGTGACGACCCGCAGGCCATTGGCCAGCTCGGAGATCTCCCAGGTGATGGTCATCCACGCCCCCTGCTTAGATAGGGAATCAATCCTTGGAGCAAGCAGCGCCAGTATAGGGGGCGCCAGGAGTTACGGTCAAGAAAGTGGGGCAGCCTGCGCGCCTACCGCCATCAGCCCGGGATGGCGCCACAGCCCGTGGGCATTCAGCTAAAGAATCTATATCCTTGCCCCGTTGGCCCCTGGCAGGCCCTTGACATGCCCTTCGGCGGTTCCGTATGATGAGCACGAATTACATGCCCAAGTACATCTTCGTCACCGGTGGTGTGGTCAGTTCCGTCGGGAAAGGCATCACCACCGCTGCCCTCGGGCGCCTGCTCAAGGCCCGCAACACCGCCGTCGTCGTTCAGAAGCTCGACCCCTACCTCAACGTCGACCCCGGCACCATGTCCCCCTACCAGCACGGCGAGGTGTTTGTCACCAGCGACGGCGCCGAGACCGACCTGGACCTGGGCCACTACGAGCGCTTCCTGGACCAGGACCTGACCCTGGCCAGTTCCGTCACCTCTGGCCAGATCTACCAGGCGGTCATTGCCAAGGAGCGGCGGGGCGTCTACCTGGGCCGCACCATCCAGCCTATTCCCCACCTAACCAACGAGATTAAGGAGCGCATCCGCGGCATCGGCGAGGAGAGCGGGGCCAGCGTGGTCATCGTCGAGGTGGGTGGCACCGTGGGCGACATCGAAGGTCAGCCTTTCCTGGAGGCCGTCCGCCAGATGCGTAAGGAGGAGGCGCGGGAGGACACATTGGCCATCCACGTGACCCTCTTGCCCTACATCTCCACCACCGGCGAGCTGAAGACCAAGCCCACCCAACACAGCGTGCGCGAGCTGCGCAGCATGGGCATCCAGCCCGACGTCATCGTCTGCCGCAGCGACTATCCTATGACCGACGACCTGCGGGACAAGATCTCCCTCTTCTGCGACGTGGAACCGCGGGCCGTCATTCCCATGCTCACCATGCCCTCTATCTACGAGGTGCCCCTGGTGCTGGAACGGGCCGGCCTGGGTAACTACGTCGCCGAGCGCTTGCACCTGCCCGACGCCCATCACGACCTGGCCGACTGGCAGAAGTGGGTGGAGCGGCTCAAGAACCCCCGCGGTCGCCTGTCCGTGGCAGTGGTGGGCAAGTACGCTGAGTTGCCCGACGCCTATCTCTCAGTGAAGGAGTCTCTCATCCACGCCGGCGTCCATCATGGCTTGGCGGTGGACATCCGCTGGGTCAAGTCGGGGGAGCTGGAGGAGCCGGACGGCCAGACGGTCCTGGACGGCGTGCACGGCATCGTCGTGCCCGGCGGCTTCGGCGAGCGAGCCATCGAGGGCAAGGTGGAGGCCGCTCGCTATGCCCGCGAGCAAGGGGTGCCCTACCTGGGCCTCTGCCTGGGTATGCAGATCATGGTCATCGAGTTCGCCCGCCACGTCTTCCACAGCGACGACCCCCACTCCACCGAGTTCTACCCCGACACCCCCTATCCCGTCATTAGCCTCCTATCGGAGCAGGAGGGCATCCAGGACAAGGGCGGGACGATGCGCCTGGGCGGCTATCCGTGCCGGCTAGTGCCGGGCACCAAGGCCCACGCCGCCTATGGCGAGGACGAGGTAATGGAGCGTCACCGCCACCGCTACGAGTTCAACAACGCCTACCGGCAGCCGCTGGCGGAGGCGGGGCTTATCCCCAGCGGCCTCTCGCCCGATGGCACGCTGGTGGAGATCAGCGAGCTGCGGGACCACCCCTGGATGGTGGGCACTCAGTTCCATCCAGAGTTCCGCTCGCGGCCCAACCGTGCCCATCCCCTCTTCCGCGACTTCATCGGGGCGGCGGCCCAGCGAGCGGGCCTGCCTGCCAGTAGGCAGGGCCTGGCCCCCGCTGTCGAGGTGGCGGTGGAAGAAGCCTCCTCTCGTTCCTGAGGCCCGAAAGCCGATAGGATCTACGGCAGGAGAGCAACATGCGTCTATTTCTGGATACGGCCAGCGTCGAGGAGTGCCGGGCAGCGGCCAAACTGGGTGTCATCTCCGGCGTCACAACTAACCCCAGCCTGTGGGCCAAGGCCGGCCGCAGCAACTACCACGACATCGTCCTGGAGATCGCCAGCATCATTGACGGGCCCATCTCCGCCGAGTGCCTCTCCCGCAATGTCGAGGGCTTGGTGGAAGAGGCGCGCCGCATCGCGGCCTGGCACCCCAACGTTGTCGTGAAGATACCAATCGACGAGGCGGGGTTGGAGGCCATCTCCCGCCTGTCCAAGGAGGGCGTCAAGATCAACACCACCCTCGTCTTCTCCACCAACCAGGCCCTCCTGGCCGCCCAGGCCGGCGCCACCTACGTCAGCCCCTTCGTGGGGCGCTTGGACGACGTGGGCCATGAGGGCATGGCTATAGTGGCCGAAATGATCGAGATCTTCGACCGCTACCACTTCCCGACCCAGGTCATCGCCGCCAGCCTGCGCCACTCTCGCCATGTCATCGAGGCCGCCCGCGCCGGTGCCCACATCGCCACCATGCCCTACGCTGTGCTCCAGGGCATGCTCCGCCACCCTCTCACCGACGTTGGCATCGAGCGCTTCCTGGCCGACGCCCAGAAGGCCATGAAGACGGAGCGCGTCTAGCGTGACGGTGGGGGCTTGTCTTGACAAGCACGCTTGTAGTATTCTAAACATACCTCGAACGTAGCAAACATTCCTCCCCGTCGCTTGAACACTCACCGAACCAAACCACACAGGAGACCACAATGAACCTGGCCGAACTAGAGGCCAAGACCCGCGAAGAGCTTATGGATGTGGCCAAGGAGCTTGGCATCACCGGCCACACCGCCCTCCGCAAGCAAGACCTCATCTTTCGCATCCTCCAGGCGCGCGCTGAGCAGCAGGGCAACCTGCTGGCTGGGGGCATCCTCGAGATCGTGGACGACGGCTACGGCTTTCTGCGCGGCGATGGCCTCCGTCCCGGCGCCGGCGATGTCTACGTATCGCAGTCGCAGATCCGGCGCTTCGGTCTGCGCACCGGCGACTACGTGACCGGCCAGGTGCGGCCGCCCAAAGACAGCGAGAAGTACTACGGCCTCTTGCGCGTCGAAGCGGTCAACAGCGTCGACCCAGAAGTGGCCAAGATGCGCCCCCACTTCGAGCACCTCACACCCATCTTCCCCAACGTCCTCGTCAACCTGGAGACCAAGCCCCAAGCCCTCTCCGCTCGCCTCATGAACCTGGTGGCGCCCATCGGCCGTGGCCAGCGCGGCATGATAGTCTCGCCACCCAAGGCGGGCAAGACCATGCTCCTGAAGACCATCGCTACGGCCATCGTGACCAACTACGATGATATCCACCTCATGGTCCTGCTCATCGGCGAGCGGCCGGAGGAGGTCACCGACTGGCGGCGCTCGGTGGTGGAGGCGGAGGTCATCGCCGCTACCTTCGACGACGCTGTGGAGGATCAGACGCGGGTGGCAGAGATGGGCCTGGAGCGGGCCAAGCGGCTGGTGGAGGCGGGCAAGCACGTGGTCATCCTGCTGGATGGCATCACCCGCCTGACCCGCGCCTACAACCTGGCCCTGCCCCCCAGCGGGCGCACCCTCTCGGGCGGCATCGACCCAGTGGCCCTTCACCCTTCCAAGCGCTTGTTCGGCGCCGCCCGCAACACCGAGGAGGGCGGCAGCCTTAGCATCATCGCCACCTGCCTCGTGGACACCGGCAGCCGCATGGACGAGGTGATCTACGAGGAGTTCAAGGGCACCGGCAACATGGAGCTGCACCTCGACCGCCGCCTGGCCGAGAAGCGCATCTTCCCGGCCATGGACATCCAGCGCAGCAGCACCCGCCGTGACGATCTCCTCTTCGACAACGAGACCTTCAAGCAGATCCTGCTCCTGCGGCGGATGATCGCCCTCATCGGCTCCAACGTCGGCAGCTCCAGCGAGGCCACGGAGCTGGTGCTGGATCGCCTCTCCAGGACCCAGAGCAACGCCGAGTTCCTGGACACCCTCAAGAAGGATGCCATGTAAGGCGTCCAATTTCTCAAGATAACCCAAATCTTCTCGATACCTTCATAACTTGCCGCGAATACAAGATTTGCCCTAGGGGTTGACAGATCGTGTATAATAACACAAATTTGTGCGCGCCTTAGCATGTCTGTCAGAAGGAGAGCAGGCACGGGGGACTAGAGGCGAGGTGGTGGTGAGCCGCTAAGGTGCCTTTTATACACGGAGGTACGCGTTATAAGAGGCAAGCTTACCCCTGACCGCCCAAACGAGAGCGGGCGGGCAGGCCAGAGCAGCGAAAACGAAAGAGCGGTGCAGGCTCCCCTCAGGAGCACATGCCGAAGGCGCTATCTCCACGGCGTAGTGCTGGTTACTGTTGTCGCCGCCACCCTTTTGGCAGCCTGGCCTGGCTCACGGGCGATCTTCCGGGGTGACCTTGCCGCAGAGGTTCCCCTTTCCCCTCGACAGCAAGCGGTCAGCCAGTCTTATCGCGACGGCTACCTGCACGCCCTGCCGCTCATCACCACCGAGGCAGCCCTCCGTCCCATGGAGGCCCTGGCCGCCAGCCTGGCGCCGGACAAGCCTAAACCCACCGCGGAGGTGGCGGCCCCCGCTCCGACCACCGCCGCCCAGCCCGAGAGCGCGGAGAGCCCATCCAGCCAGCCGCCGCCAAAACCTCAGCCCACGCCCGAACCCGTCTTTACCACCTACACCGTCCAGACCGGAGATACGGTGGCCACCATCGCTGCCGGGCACGGCATCCAGATAGAGACCCTCCTCTGGAACAACCCGGACCTGAACGCCGATCCCGACATGGTTTCCATCGGCCAACAGCTTCTTGTCCCCAGCCGCGACGGCATCCTGTATACGGTGAAGCTGGGCGATACCCTCACCGACGTCGCCGACCTCTACAAGGTGGAAGTTGAGAACATCATCGGCTTCGTCTCTAACGAGATCGGTAACGCCGACAGCGTATCCGAAGGGGCGCTACTGCTGCTGCCCGGCGCCGTGCCGCCGCCACCACCTCCGCCGGCCGCCACCCCTGCGCCCGTCTTCGCCGCCGCAGCGCCAACGTCGACGGCTTCCGATGCCCCCGAAGGGGCACCAAGCGACGTCTCAGTGAGCGGTTTCATCTGGCCCGTCTACGGGCCCATCAGTGAGTACTACGGTGCCCCTCGCGGCGCGGGAACCTATCACGCCGGCCTGGATATAGATCAAACCAACAACTATGGCGGGCCGGTCGCGGCGGCGGCGCCCGGCCAAGTGGTGCTGGCCACCAGCGACGGCTACGGCTACGGCAGCTATGTGGTCATCCGCCACGACAACGGCTACGAGACCCTCTACGCCCACCTTTCGGCCATCAACGTCAGCCAGGGGCAGTACGTGTCTCAGGGCGAGATCATCGGCGCCATCGGCTGCACCGGCTACTGCACCGGCCCTCACCTCCACTTCGAGGTACGGGTGGGCGGCGCCACCGTCGACCCTCTCGACTACCTGCCATAAGCCCCTAGCACCTCTCTTCCGGCGCTCCCTATAATGCGCCCGTGAGAAACTCTTTCCTCTTGGTTGCGCTGCTCCTGCTAGCCGTCGCCTGGCAGGGCGACGCGGCAGCACTTCGCGGCGCCAGTTCGCCCCTCTACATCGCCCTGGGGGACTCGCTGGCCTTCGGTGTGGGTGCCAGCGACCCCGGCCAGACGGGCTACGTGAGCCTGGTGTTCAACGCCCTCCAAACGGAGCCCGCCTCGCCCTACAAGGAGAGCGGCCTCACCCTCCTCAACCTGGGTGACCCAGGTGAGACCACCACCTCGATGCTGGCCAGCGGCGGGCAGCTAGAGAACGCCCTGACAGAGATCGAAAGCCGTAGGGATGACGGCATCGCAGGAAACGAGGTCGTGGTCATCACTATCGCCATCGGCGCCAACGATTTCATCCCCCTGGCCCAGAGCGGCTCGCCTTGCCTGACCGCTCCCCTGTCCAATGCTTGCCAGAAGGCGGCCCGGTCCGCCCTCGCCACATTCCGGTCCAACTTCGCCGACATCATGCGCCGCCTGCGCTCCGCCACCGGGCCTGAGGTCGAGATTGTCGTCCTTGATCTGTACAACCCTCTGTCCGGGGCGGTTGGTCCCTTCGACTCAGTAGGCGACCTCGTGGTCCAGCAGTTCAACAGCACCGTCGCCAGTGCCGCCAGAGAGCCTGACATCCAGGCTAAGGTGGCCGACATCTTTCGGCTCTTCCAAGGCAAGGGCCCGCAGCTCACCCACATCGGCGAGTGGCCGCCGGACGTCCATCCCAACGACAGCGGCCACTACCTCATGGCCCGAGCCGTGGTGACGGCGCTGGGCCTGCCGGCTGACGCCGTCGCCACCCCGCCATCGGCCATGCCCACTGCCACTCCGACCGTCCGTGCCCTGCCCGCCACCGGCGACAACGGAGACGCCGACACGCCCTGGGCGCTGTACATCGGGCTCATCGTGGCGGGCGTGGTCGTCGTGGCGACGGGGCTGCTCGTGGTGGCGCGACGGCGGGCGGCTTCGGGCCGCTGAGCCTGCCTGCCGGCAGGCAGGCTACCGCTTGTAGTCCAGCACCGTCACCTGCATCTCGTGAGGCAGGCTGCTGCGGGTCAGCGAGAGCTTGGCCACCGGCTCGGTGCTGGCCAGGCCCATTTCCTTGAGGAAGCGCTGGAGGGAATCCAGAGTCGCCTTGGCCTGGGGCGTCTGGTAGTGCATGGGAATCACCACCCGCGGCTCCAAAATGCTCACCACCTCGGCCGCCTGCGCAGCGTCGATGGTGCTGCGGCCGCCTACGGGCACCAGCAGCACATCGACGCCGCTCATCTCCTCCACCTGGTCGGGCGTGGGCAGGTGACCTAGATCACCCAGGTGGCAAAGGCGCAGGTCGTCCATCTCGATGACGTAGGCCACGTTCTTGCCGCGCACCGCCCCCTTGTGACCGTCGTGGAAGGTGGCGATGCCGGCGATGAATACACCAGCGATCTCGTACTCGCCGGGGGCGTCGATGAAGATGGGACTCCCGGCCACCGCATTGCGGTGGTTGTGGCCGGGGTGGCCGTGGCTGATGGTCACGATATCGGCCGTGGGCTTGCCGATGGAGTAGCCGCTGGCGGGGCTGCAGGGGTCGGTTAGGACGACCGCCTCCCGGCTGCGCAGGCGGAAGCAGGAGTGGCCGAGCCAAACGATCTCCATAGCGTGGACAGGCTAGCCGCCCCCGGGCCGGCGGGTTGAACGAGGGGCCAAGCTGGAAGCCGAGGCTACGATTGAGAAGTCTATTCGCCTTCCTCCTGTTTACCGCGACGGCGCCACCAACAGAGAGCCGCCACAGCCGCCCCGATACCGGCCAAGATTGCGATCAGCTTGCCCTTGCCGCCCTTCTGTTCCTGCGTCTCCGGGCTCTCCTGCTCTGCCATGGCCGCCAACTCCTTCCCTCTTCTTCGCCCGATACGAGTGCGCCCGCCTCTCGGAGACCTGCCTACCGGCAGGCAGGCGCGCGGGGAGTATAGCAAAGGGCGCGCGGCGGGTCAACACTTGCATGTTGATTGATGCGCCCTCTTCCTAGAGAGGCCCCCACTAACGTATGATCCCTGGTGATGAACCTTCCAGGCCGGCTTTAGCAGGCCAGCAGGCCAGATACGGAGAAGGGTCGCAAATGGTCAGTCTTACTATCCCCCCTGACATCCGCGAAGACCGGCGCAAGGTCACGCAGTTCATGGAAGAACACATCTACCCTAACGAGCCGGCCTTGACTCAGGAGGACGACGCGGCCGAGGCGCTGATGAAGGAGCTACAGGCCAAGGTGAAGGCCATAGGGATGTGGGCCCCCTTCATCGGCCCAGAGGCTGGCGGCACCGGGCGCGGCTTTCTGCCCTACGCTTACCTCAACGAGATCATTGGCCGCAGCCCCTTCGCGCAACGGGCCTTCGGCTGCCAGGCTCCCGACACCGGCAACGCGGAGATCCTCCACCTGTTCGGGACCCCCGAGCAGAAGGAGCGCTGGCTGAAGCCCCTGGTAGCTGGCGAGATCCGCTCCTTCTTCTCGATGACGGAGCCGGAGGTCTCGGGTGCTGACCCCAGGAATCTACAGACGCGGGCTGTGCGCGACGGCGACGAATGGGTCATCAACGGCCACAAGTGGTTCAGCAGCAGTGCCGAGGAGTCGGCCTTCGGCATCGTGATGGCCAACACCGACCCAGAGGCCGAGCCGCACCGGCGCTTTAGCATGGTCATCGTCCCTACCGAGACGCCGGGCCTGGAGATTGCGCGCGCTGTTCCGGTGATGGGCCACACCGGCCGCGGGCATAGCACCCACTGCGAGATCTACTACCGGGATGTCCGCGTGCCTGTGACAAACACCCTGGGGAATCTGGGGGACGGCTTCGTTATTGCTCAGAAGCGCCTGGGGCCGGGGCGCATCCATCACTGCATGCGCTGGTTGGGGCAGATGCAGCGAGCCTTCGAAATGATGTGTTCGTACGCGCTCACACGCCACGCCTTCGGCGGGCCCCTGGCCGAAAAACAGACGGTTCAGAACTGGATTGCCGATTCTGTAGCCGAGATTCAGGCCGCCCGCCTCCTCACCCTGCATGCCGCCCACAAGATCGACCAGGGGGTGGATGCCAGGGTGGAGATCTCGATCATCAAGTTCTTTGGCGCCAAGGTGCTGCACGATGTCATCGACCGAGCCATTCAGGTGCACGGAGCCCTGGGCGTGACGGAAGACACTCCTCTGTCTTCCATGTACCGGGCCGCCCGCGGCGCCCGTATTCTGGACGGGCCCGATGAAGTGCACCGCATGGTCGTGGCGCGGCGCGTGCTGCGCACCTTCCAACAGGGCGCCACCTGGGAATTCGACTAAGGAGTCTTCCAGGAGCGGAAGGCCTCAGCGCTGGGGAGCACCTCAATGGCGCAGGAAATATCAGAGGAGCTAGTGAATGTCCAGGCCCTGGAGCGGTTCCTGCGGGAGCGCGTGCCGGATGGCGAGGGGCCTCTGAAGGTCAGGAAGGAAGACGCCGGCTACTCCAATGAGACCTCATACGTCACCTGGGGCCCCCACAACTGGGTGCTGCGGCGGCCTCCCCGCGGCGAGCTCCTGCCCACCTCCCACGATGTCCTCCGCGAATGGCGCGTGATCTCCGCCCTCTATGGAGCCAGCGTCCGCGTCCCCAAGCCCATCATAGCCTGCGAAGACCCTTCGGTTATCGGGGCGCCCTTCTATCTGACGGAACGGGTGGAAGGCTTCGTCATCCGCGATTCCCTCCCGCCGGCCCTGGACACGCCCCAGCAAAGGCGGCGCATCGCCGAGGAACTCATCGACTCCTTGGTGGAGATCCATGCCGTGGACTGGGAGAAGGCCGGCTTGGCGGGCCTGGGCAAGCCCCAGGGATATCTGGAGCGACAGGTACGTCGCTGGGCGGGACAGCTCGACCTGACCCGAGTCCACACCCGCGACCTGCCGGGCATCGATGAGGTGACCGAGTGGCTGCGGACCCACCTACCGGAGTCAGGGCCGGCCACCGTCGCCCACGGCGACTACAAGCTGGATAACGTCATGTACGCTGAGGAGGCACCGGCCTGCCTGCTGGCGGTCCTGGACTGGGAGATGGCTACACTGGGCGACCCTCTCGCCGACGTAGGCTATTGCCTTTCTTTCTGGGGCCCCGCCAGCGTCGAGCGCACGACCAGCTTGCACGACCTCAATCGGTTGAGCCAGGCGGAGGGCTTCCCCGCGCAGGAGGAAATGGCCGCCCTCTATGAAGAGAAGAGCGGCCGTCCGGTTCGCAACCTGCCCTTCTACCTGTGCCTGGGATTGTGGAAGGTCGCCATTATCTGCGAGGGGCTATACGCTCTTCATCTTCAGGGGCGGGCGCCGCACCCCCGGACGGGCGAGATGGCGGAGGTCGTTCTGATCTTTATCGAGCGGATGCACAACATCATCGCTCAGGCCTAGCGATCTGAGGACGGGCGAAGGCAGGGCCGCCGGTAGGTGAGCGCGCGCTGCGTCGCCACACATGGGGATGGAAAGCCTCGTTGTCGGGGCTGTCTTTCCCCGAGGCCACCTGCTCAACCCGTTGACAACCCCGACTTCGCTGTGCACTATTTGACCCACAGATAGGAGGGCGCCGTGGGCAAAATACTGGGAGCGGATGTCCTGATCAAGTGCCTGATCCAGGAGGACGTACGGTTCATCTTTGGCATCCCAGGCGGGCAACTAACCACTCTGCTCGATGCCATCCATCGCTTCGGCCGAGAGGAGGGGATCGACTTCATCATGACCCGCCACGAGCAGGCAGCGGCGCACATGGCCGACACCTACTCGCGGCTGACGGGAAAGGTGGGCGTCTGCGTGGGGACGGTGGGCCCGGGAGCGGCGGACCTGGTGCCGGGCGTCTACGAGGCTTACGTGAATAGCATACCCATCCTGGTATTGACCGCCCAGAACCAGACCTGGAAATCCTACCCTGACCACGGTTCCACCCAGGGATGCGACCACCTCACCCTGTTCAAGGCCATCACCAAGTGGAATGCTGTCGTGTCCCACTGGAAGCGAATCCCCGAGATGGTGCAGGAGGCCTTTCGCCAGGCGACCACCGGTCGACCCGGGCCGGTCCACCTCGACCTGCCGGTGGATGTCCTTTTCGAGGAAGGCGAGGAGGACGAGATCACCATCCTGCCGCCCGCTCGTTATCGGCTGACGGTTCCTCCCAGCGGCAATCCCCAGTTGATCAAGCAGGCGGCCGAGATGCTGGCCCAGGCCAAAAGCCCCGTCATTCACGCTGGCGGGGGAGCGCGGCGGTCGGAAGCCACCGCCGAGATTATTGCCCTGGCCGAGTTTCTGGGATGCCCCATGACCACCGGCATCACCGCCCGTGGCACCATCCCCGAGGACCACCCCTTGTACCTCATACCGCTGGGATTCGGAGCCATCGCTGCCCGCGCCCAGGCCGACGTAGTGCTGGTTGTCGGCTCGCGTCTCGGGGCCCTCGACGTGTGGGGAAAGCCGCCGTTCTGGGGCAAGCCCGAGGAGCAGAAGATCATCCAGGTCGATACCGCCCCAGAGAGCCTGGGCGAGAACCGCCAGGTCGACCTGGCCATTCTGGGCGACGCCAAGGCAGTGGTGCAGGACATTCACGCCGCTCTGGAGACCACGATCGAGCCGCGAGAGGAACAGCCTCAACTGGCCCAATATCGAGCCGCCCAGGCCACCTGGTTGCAGAATTTCGAGAATCTGGCCGCCTCCGATGCCATGCCCATCCACCCTTTGCGCGTGGTGAGGGATGCCCGGGCCTTCTTTCCCCGAAATGCCCTTTTCGTCACCGACGGTGGCGATACCAGCATCTGGGCTCACTACCTGACTCGCATCTATGAGCCGGGCACCCATCTCTGGCACGACGACTCCGGAATGGGCGGCGGCGGCCTTCCCAAGGCTATCGCCGCCAAGCTGGTCTGCCCCGACCGCCCCGTGTACGCCATATGCGGCGACGGCTTCTTCATGATGAACGTGCAGGAACTGGAGACCGCCGCCCGCCTGGGGACCAACGTGGTGATCATTGTGAACAATGATCGGGCCTTCGGCTTCATCAAGGCCGCTCAGCAGAGCGCCTTCGCGGGCCGCTACATCGGGGTGGACTTCTTTGACGTGCACTATGACAAGATGGCGGAAGCCGCCGGCTGGTACGGGGAGCGAGTGGACGACCCCAACGAGATCACTCCAGCCCTGAAGCGCGCGGTGGATTCAGGCAAGCCCGCCCTCCTCGACGTCATCGTCGACGGCCAGGCCAACCTCTTTCCGCCCGACTTCGCCCCCGCGATAGCTGTCTGGTTCGAAGGGGTGAAGTTTCCAGAATACTAGCGAGTGGGGAGCTTGAGGGGCGGGCGCGCGGCCGCGGCCGTCACTCCTCAGTGATGGCGTAGACGTAGCCGTCGTCGCTGCCGACGTAGACGACTCCATCCACCACCGCCGGCGAGGAGTAAACGTTGGCGCCCGTCTTGAAGCGCCAAAGCTGCTCCCCCGTTGCTGCGTCCAAGGCGTACACGTAGGCATCCGCGCTGCTGGTGTACACGACCCCGTCTACCACCGCCGGGGAAGACCAGACGGCGCTGCCCGTCGGAAAGCGCCAAACCTGCTCCCCCGTCGCCGCGCCCAGGGCATAGAGGTAGTTGTCGTAGCTACCGATGTAGACCACCCCGCCCGCCACCGCCGGGGAAGACCACACAAAGCCGCCGGTCTTAAAGCGCCAGAGCTCGTCCCCTGTCGCTGCGTTCAAGGCGTAGACGTAGTTGTCGTAGCTACCGATGTAGACCACTTGATCCACCACTGCTGGTGAGGCGGCGACCCGGTCGCCCGTTTGGAAGCGCCAGCGCTGCTCCCCCGTCGCTGCGTCCAGGGCGTAGACGTAGCTGTCCCAGCCGCCGACGTAGACCACCCCGTCCACCACCGCCGGGGAGGAGTAAACGATGTCGCCTGTCTGAAAGCGCCAGCGCTCCTCCCCCGTCGCCGCGTCCAGCGCGTAGACGCACCTGTCGATGCTGCCGATGTAGAGTACCCCATCCACCACCGCCGGGGACGAGTAAGCCGCCCTGGCGATGTCGAAGCGCCAGCGCTCCTCTCCCGTTGCGGCGTCCAGGGCATAGACGCCACCATCCATCAGGTACAGGCTGCCGCCGTAAACTAGGCCGTCGACCACCGCCGGCGAGCAATAGACGACGTGCCCCGTTTGGACGCGCCAGCGCTCCTCCCCCGTCGCCGCGTCCAGGGCGTACAGGTGGTGGTCGTAGCTGCCGATGTAGACTACCTCCTCCACCACCGCGGGAGAGGAATCAACAGCGTGGCCTGTCTGGAAGCGCCAGAGCAGCTTTGGCGAGCGTTCGACGCCCGGACCAGGGTTCACGCCGGTGTGGGCTGAGTCGCCCCGGAACATCGGCACGCCTGGGCCAGCACCTTCCTCTCCTCCACAGCCCGCCGCCGCTGCGGCGGCCAGCGCCAGGCCAACAAGCAGAAGCGTCGCCGTTGTGCGTCTGATTATTGGGCTCTCCAGCTCCTAAGATGCCCCCAATACTACCCGCACGCGCGACGGCTCGCAAGCAGAATGGCCTCCCTGTGGCCACCTCATCGCCACCACCAACCGCGCCATGCCCCTCGCCAGCACCAGGATGGCTCCAGACGACGGCCCCAACGGCACGCGACGCGACGACATCACAACTGTTTCAGCCCTACCGTTAAGGTTCGGTGAAAGGTGCCCGCAATTATTGTCAACCTATTGCTTTCGCTGGCATCCCTTGGCACTCTTGACATAGGACCACCATCATTCGTCAGAAGCTCCCAGATTTCGGGAAGGGCCAAGTGGGTAGGGGACCATGCGAAAGCTCTTTAAGCTCCTGAGCAACCTGGTGCGGAAGGAAGATGGAGTGACGGGCCCCGCCATGGCAATCATCTTCGCCTCCTTCGTAATCATGGGTTCTTCGGTCGCCTTCGGGGTCCTCAACACTGGCATGTTTGCCGCCCAGGAAGTCACAGACACCGTAACGGCCAGCCTCAACAGCGTCCTCGGCACCCTGGAGATCCGTGGCGCAGTTACGGTCATCGACGTTGACGATGATGGGGCCATCGGCGAAAGCGATCACATTGTGTTCGATGTCCGGAACGTGGCCGGGGGCGGCCCGGTACTCATAGACCCGTCGGCCAACACCGGCTCACTCACCATCAACTACGCAGACGCCGAGGGTCGCGTGCCCGGCATTGCCTACACCGTCGCCGAGATCAGCGGGGATGGTGACAATCTCTTGGAGACCGGCGAGCTCTTCGAGATCACAGTGAAGCCGCCAGCTGGCTCCGGGCTCGATGTCAACGAGACCTTTGGTCTGGAGATCATGCCCCCGGGCGGTGCCGTCCTGATCATCAGCCGCACCATGCCGCCGCTGATCGACAAGGTCACGAACCTGCACTAACTAGCCCCGGTCGATTTGGCCATCCCCCGTCTCTGGCCCCGCCCGCTTCCTGGCCTTCTGAACGAACTTCGGCTCAGGGCCCGCCCGTGCAACTAGCGCTGGCAGTAGCGGCAGAAGTTGGTGATGCGCTGGCCGGCCGTGATCTCGGTGATGAGCGCGCCGCAGTTGGGGCAGGGCTGGCCCTGCACGACAGTTTCGTACTGACTCTGCCGTTCCGGATCAGCGTACCACGAGGCGCGCTGCATAGTGATGGCGCACTCCAGCGCCTTGGTCGCCGAGAAGACGGAGGCCCATGAAGCCATCCCCATCGTCTTCACTTCGGAGCCGCCGTGGGCTCGCAGGCCCGCCAATCTTGCCGAACCCTAAGAGACAACGCCCAGCTACGCCTCTCTCGCCCCGCCGCGATTCTGCCACTACCTAGCACGAGCGCTCCATAGGCAGCCTGTCGACCGCGCTGAGAACTTGGAGAGCCAGCTTCGATTCGCTGCTGCCTTCTCCAAGATGCCTTGTTCGAGCGCTGGCAGGCGGAGAGCCCGGGCATGGAGCGCCGTCAGGGCTGTGGGGTGCCAAAATGTCATCCGTATCCGGAGGGTTGACGCAGTGAGCCGTTTGGATCAACCTTGAGCCTGTTGAGCACCCACCCGACTGCCATGGATATGACTTCCTGATTGACAATCCGGGGCGCCTGGCGGCACTGATCGCCAACCGATGATTTATTGCTTCCCAGGCAGGCTATCTAGCTATCCGGCGTCGCCTCTGAAATCATCCGACGAAGAAGGTTCACCCCCACTTCTGAATATGGCGCCTTGACAATTAGCCACAAGCACGGCTCTTCCCCAGTAGTAGCACATGTTGCCACTTTTCACTGCGACCCTTGCGGGAGACACCCACCGTGTACAATAGTGCCGCCATGGAGCTGCGCATCCAGTACCCGGGGACAACTGACGAGGTGAGCATCGCCTTCTGCCTACAAGAAGGCATGCCCTCGGCCTGCGTCTCCCATCCCCGGCACGCATCACGTGTCGCGAAACTAGGAGGAAGTCTATGAAGTTCGGCGTCACGATGTTCCCCACCGACTACTCGATTCGTCCTGCGGAGCTCGCGAGAGCTCTGGAGGAGCGCGGCTTCGAGTCGCTCTTCTTCCCAGAGCACACCCATATTCCCACCAGCCGACGGACCCCATGGCCGGGCGGGGCTGAGCTGCCCCAGGAGTACTCCCACACTCTCGACCTCTTTGTGGCCCTCAGCGCCGCGGCCACAGCCACGGAGCACCTCCTCATCGGCACCGGGATCTGTCTTGTGATCGAGCGCGACCCCATCACTCTGGCCAAGGAAGTGGCCAGCCTGGACTTCATCTCCCGCGGGCGGTTCCTGTTCGGCATCGGCGGCGGCTGGAACCAAGAAGAGATGGAGAACCACGGCACCAACCCCGCCCAGCGCTGGAAGCTGCTGCGGGAACGAATCCTGGCCATGAAGGCGATCTGGACTCAGGACGAGGCTCAGTTTCACGGCCGGTTCGTCAACTTCGACCCCATCTGGTCATGGCCGAAGCCCGTCCAGAAGCCTCACCCGCCGATCCTTGTGGGTGGCGACGGGCCCCATGCCCTTCAGCGGGTGGTGGAGTACGGAGATGGCTGGATGCCCATCCCCGGGCTCGGCCAGAGGCCTTTGTCCGAGAGGATCGCCGAGCTCAGGCGCCTGGCGACTGAGGCGGGTCGCGGGCACATCCCGGTCTCCGTCTACGGCGTGCCCCCGCGGCCCGAGGTCATCCAGCACTACGCCGAACTGGGGGTGGAGCGCTGCATCTTCTGGCTCCCGCCCGCCCCGGGGGAGGGGGTCCTGCCCATCCTAGACAGCTACGCAGAGCTGGCGAACAGCTTCGCCTGAGACCGGCCGGCGAGAGTTGGTCTTCCTGCTATCCTCTTCCCTGTGGGGTGCCAAAATGTCATCCGTATCCGGAGGGTTGACGCAGTGAGCTGCTCGGGCCAGCCTCGAGGCACTATGCCCTCGTCGAGACACAACACCACGAGTACGAGTGGGTGGCTGCTTGACCTGCAAAGAGACGGACGGAATATTGGCACCCCACAGCTCTATTCCCGCCTGCGGGCCTTACCCAGATAGACCAGGCCGCCCATCATGACCAAGGCGGCGGCTGCCATGAGCGCGTACCACCAGGTTGCCATGCCCCTGCCTTCGTCAGCAACGAGGCCGACCTTGCCGGTTGGCGGCGGCGCCGCCGGCGTGCCCGCCGTGGGTGCTGCTGGCGTCGCTGGGGGCGGCGTTGCTGTCGGCGCAGCTGGCCCGGCTGAGCACGGGTCGCTGTGCTCTGTGTACTCTTGGAGGTTGCTCAGCCCGTCACCGTCGGGGTCGCCCTGGGAGTCGCGAGCCTGGGGGCGCAGGCAAGCGTTCGCCAGCTCGAAGCCGTCTGGAAGCCCGTCGGCGTCGGTGTCGGCTTCAGTGGGGTCCAGCCCGTGCAGGAACTCATCCAGGAGAGTGGCCCCATCGCCGTCGGTGTCGTCTGTGGGCTGGGGATTGTTCGACCCGAAGTACCACTTCTCGAAGCCGTCCAGCACCCCATCGTTGTCCACGTCCCCGTCCGGATCCGTGGCCAGGTCTTCGGCAATGTGGAGCATGGGGACAAAGCGCCACTCACCCCAGATCGTGTGCAGGCTCTCGAAATTGGGGTCGGGCTTGCCCGCGGCGTCCACGAATCCGCTCTGGCCCAGGGGGAAGATGAACTCGCCCCGCACTACTGGCCCGGCCTCGACGATCTGCTCCCACGTACCACGGTTGCCGAGCAGCGTGGGCTCGAACACGAGCTTCGGGCTGAGCGCGGAGAGAGGATGGACGTACTTCTCCTGAGGACGAGGGACATCGGCGGGCATGCCCCCCAGGTCGTCGATGGTCGTCGAGAGAGCATCGCGCACAACGACACGCCAGTCCGCACCATTGAAATAGTCGCCGTTGTACTTCTGGGTGTAGCGTCCGGCGGGGCTGCCCGCGGCGGTATCGATGGCGTGCTGGACCACGCTGGACGCCATGGACATACCTGTGGGCAGATCCACGAGCTCCAGCGAGCCTTTCGGGATGTCCACGCCGGTCCCGGCCAGTTCATCCCCGTAGATGGCGTCGGCAAGGTGATTTAGGAGCTCGTTCAGGAAGACAAGCTCGCCGGCGGCGGAGGTATCGGTCACCGGGTCGACGAAGTAGCGGCCGAAGTAGGGGCTCCCGTTGTGGGCCTCCAGCGCCGCCAGCACCGTCTCTATCTGCGGGTTGCCGCCGGTGCCAACGGCATCGACAGCCTCGCGGAGGCGCGGTATGAGGTAGCGACCCAGCTTGCCCCTAGGGTCCAGCCCGGCCACGTCCTTATTGAGCTGGCGCTGGTCGGCCCGAGTCCAGCTGGAATCGGCGGCCAGCCGCTCCATGATGAACGTGCTCCGAAACTCCCGGCCAAAGCCGCGACCTACGTCATCGCTGAAGGCGTCGTTCTCATCGGCGGTGGCGGCCTTATTGTTCCAGTTGGCGGTGTAGCCCTGGGCGGGGTTTATCGCCTCGGGCATGGCCACCATCTCGTACACCTCAAACAGGTCGCCCGGAGAGGGGATCACACCCCAGGGCTCCTCCAGGGTCAGCGTGTCGGTGCTGTTGCTGGCGATGCGGCGCGTCTGCTTGTAGCCGTCGCCCGCGGTCATGGTCACGATGTACTCGCTACCCTTCTGGGTCGGGTTCTCCATGCGGAAGTTGAAGGGAGGCGGCGAGAAGTCCCTGCCGGCGAAGGCGCCGGCGCTGGTGAGCGTTCCGGCGGTGGCGCTGTCGACGGTCCCACCGATCACCACCAGCTCGTTGGGAGCCGTGCCGTCCATGGGCAGGCGGCTGTCGGTGGGGGAAGTTCCCTGCCGTATTCGCGAGAAGCCGGCCGACCAGTAGCCGATCCCCTGCCCAGCCCAACAGCACCCCTCTGGCGGTACGTTGAACGGCACGTTGCTCACGGCCAGGAAGTTGTGGGTGCCCGGCATCATCCGCGCGCCGCGGCGGATGTCCAGGATGCTCTCGGCGCGCTGGAAGAGCGTCCAGCCCATCAAGGTGGTGGACTCCTCCATCCAGAACGCCTTCTCCAGGGAGATGGCGACGATGTCGCTCCCCGCCTTGACGGCCGCGTACTCGGAGGTCTTGTCGGGCGTGGTTGTCCAGGCGTCGCCGGGGTCCAGCGTCAGGGTGTCGCTGGTGTTGGAGAGGATGGGCCGCATCTGTCCGGCACCGGTGCCACCGGTGATGGCAACGAAGCCGCCGGAGAACTCACCACTGAAGGCGCCGGCAGCGGCGAGAGAGGTCTCCGTCGCCGAGTCCACCTTGCCCGAAGCGTCGCCCTGGAAAGCCTCCACGGGGCGCGAGCCGCCGTTGGACTTGCCGTTGGCCGTCCGCTCGTGGGTGCGCCAGACCACAACGGGAACCGTCGACCCGCCGGGGCCGCGGGCCTGCTCCGTGTACGTGACCATTGGGGCAGGCGAGCCCTCGTCGTTGTAGCGCAGCGAGTCCGTCTTCTCCAGGATGAGCTTCTCCAGGACGAAATCGTTGTTCTTGAGCTGGGCCGTGGTGCTGGTCCAGGCCACGTGGTCGGTGTGGCCGATGATGACGAAGGGCCCGCCCACCAGCTCCATGCCGATAGCGCCGATGCGGTGGTCGGCGCCCTCGCCGCTCCGGTTTTCGACGAAGTGCATGATGGACGGCACCTGGATGCCCATCTGGGGGAAGCCGCCCAACCAGGGGTTGCCCGTCTCGGACCGCTCCCCGCCGATGATCCAGGCATAGCTGCCCAGTTCCGGCCAGGCCCCCAGGCTGCGCGCAAACTCCTCGCGGTGGTCGCGGAGCTGGCGGATCGCCCCCAGCGTCACGTCGTAGTCGTACGCGGGAAAGCCCGCGGCGGAGGCGACCGCGCTCTGCTCAGGCGCGACGTTTTGGGTAAAGGGCCCGCCGAACCCCGGCGTCCACGGGTCGGGCACGGTCACGGGCGCCAGCGGGTCGTTGAGGAAGTTCAGGTCATCCCAGATCTCGTCACCCGTATCCGGCAGCTTCTCCAGCAGGCGGCTCAGCTCATCCAGTCGCGACACCTCATCGAAGCTCTCGCTGCCAAACGTCCCGGTCTGAAGCACGGAGATGGCCGTCGCCAGCTCGGGCGTGAACTGGAAGCCGCCGTGGGGACGCTCGGGGTCGGCGCCGCCGGGCGGCTTGTAGTAGGGGTCCGGCTGGTCCGAGATGGCGGTGGCGTTGCCGAACAGGTCGTTGCCCAGTCCGAGCAGGGTGCGCAGCAGGTTCACCTCCAGCGGCTCGGGGAGCGTTCCGGCGTAGATGGCGTCGATGGTGTCATTGACGCCCTTGCAGTACTCCAGGATGTAGGCCTGCAGGTCCGGGGGGAGCTTCTGGAACATATTGTTCAGTTCGGAGGATGTGTAACCCTCCCTCCGTACCTGGATGTCGTCGTCCAGGGTCGATGGGTCGAGCGCGCCGAAGGCCTGGTAGAGGGTGCCCCGCGCCACGCGGCTGATAAGGATAAGCTGGCCCAGGCGGTCCTTCGCGATCTCACGCCCATTCTCCCGGGCGAGCTGCAGGTCCGTATCGGCGTAGATGTGCGGCAGGCCGTAGGCCGGCTCGCGCACCGTCACCGCCCCGGGGGAAGCGCCCGTGACCGCCGCCTCCCTGGCTTCGCCAATCAGGGTGCTGGCCAGCGCCAGGCCGAGCAGCAAGGACAGACACAGAAACCGTCGCGGACGCATGGCACACCTCCCAGGGGGATTGCCCAAAATCTACAGGCGCCGCTCTCCCCTGTCAAGCCGTGGCAGCTTCAAGGCGTCCGCTTGGAGCTGTTGGTCGATCGGGGCCCGGCCAAGGGAGCTGCAGACTGATGTGGTCGGCGATGAAGTGTGACTAGCCTCAGCAACTAGGTCCCGCCCAGGGTCCCGGCGAGGCCTCGATCCCACCCTGATTTCACCCTGATCTCACCCCGGATTTTGAACCTGCGGCCTTAGCAATCGGTCCTCAGTCTACGCCTTTTAATCCGGGAGTCGTGGGTTCGAATCCCACCCGGCCCTCCAGCTGTCCGGCGGATAACCTGCCAGCCGCATAGCGCACTCAGCCACCGCTCGCCTGCTATCGGGAACGTACTACCCCTACCCCGGGCGCGTTGACAACGCGGCTACTTTCACGCACTATTGCCTTGCTCCAAGACGTAGGGATCGGGGGCGAGATCCGGTGCTTTGTCCGTCGTGTGGCCAGGACAGTCCACCCGAAGCGTCGTTCTGCATGCGTTGCGGCGCGAGGCTGGGATGCGTGTGCGGCCAGTGCGGCCAAGTCAATCTACCCGAGGCCGCCTTCTGCAACGCCTGCGGCGCTTCCCTGGCGGAGGCCCCAGCCCCTGCGCCTACGCCCACGCCCACCATCCGCACCTCCTTCGCCGCCGGCCGCTACCAGGTCAAACGCTTCCTGGGCGAGGGCGGCAAGAAGCGGGTCTACCTGGCCCACGACACCCGGCTCGACCGGGATGTGGCCTTCTCCCTGATCAAGACCGAGGGCCTAGACGCCGCCGGCCTGGCCCGTGTCCGCCGCGAGGCCCAAGCGATGGGCCGCCTGGGCGACCACCCCAACGTGGTCACCGTCTACGACATCGGCGAGGAGGCGGGCCAGCCCTACATCGTCTCCCAGTTCATGGAGGGCGGCTCGGTCCAGGACATCGTCGACCAGGCCCCTGACCACCGGCTTCCCATCGACCAGTCCCTCCAGATAGCCTCCGAGGTCTGCCAGGCCCTCCAGCACGCCCACGACCGCGGCATCATCCACCGCGACGTCAAGCCCGGCAACATCTGGCTCACCGCCGACGGCCACGCCAGGCTGGGCGACTTCGGCCTGGCGGTGGCCCTGGACCTCTCCCGCATGACCCAGGCCGGCATGATGGTGGGGACAGTCGCCTACATGCCGCCGGAGCAGGCCCTGGGCGGGAAGGTAGACAGCAGAAGCGACCTCTACGGCCTCGGCGCCAGCCTCTACGAGACGCTCACCGGCCGGCCTCCCTTCTCCGGCCATGACCCCGTGGCCGTCATCTCCCAGCACCTGAATACGCCGCCGGTGGCACCCTCCTTCCACAACCCGTCGCTTCCTCCGGCCCTCAACGACCTCATCCTCAAGCTCCTGGCCAAGAACCCCCAGGACAGGCCGTCCTCGGCTGACGAAGTCCTGACAACGCTGCAATCGCTCCGCGAGCAGGTCGAGCGGGGCGAAGTGGTGACCGCCGCCGAGGCTCCTGCCGTTCCTTCCATCGGCCGGGTGGCCTGGGGCACGTTCGTGGGACGAGAAAGGGAGATGGAGCAGCTCAAGGAGAGGCTGGCCGACGCCTTCTCCGGCCTGGGGTCGGTGGTCATGGTGGTGGGCGACGCCGGCATCGGCAAGACCCGCCTCCTGCAGGAGTTCGCCACTTACGCCAGGCTGCGCGGCGCCCAGGTCCTCTGGGGCGCCGCCTACGAGGGGGAAGCCAGGCTCCCCTACGGCCCCTTCGCCGAGGCCCTGCGGGACTACGTCTCCCGTACGTCGGTGGAGACCCTGCGTCAGGCCGTGACTGAGGGAAGCTCCGTTCTCGCCCCCCTGGCGCCTGAGCTGAAGGTGAAGCTGCCCGACCTCCCCGAGCCCCCTCCCGTGGCAGCGGAGGCCGAGGCCTACCGCCTCTTCCAGGAGGTAACCGAGTTCCTCAAGAACGCCTCTACATCTGCTCCCCTCCTGCTGGTGCTGGAGGACCTGCAGTGGGCGGACAAGGGCTCATGCTCCCTGCTGCAGCACCTGGCCAGACGGCTGGCCGGCGCCCGGCTGCTGGTGGCTATCTCCTGCCGGGAGGCGGAGCTGGAGCCCAGCCACCCCCTCAGGGAGGCCCTGCCGCACCTTAGAAGGGAGTCCGGCTTCTGGGAGCTCTCGCTCAAGGGCCTGCG
>Ga0315279_10003172_pt1 | contig 23343 bp, 16 predicted proteins | sample YL17G06_20_MG_FD_203694 | JGI IMG/M metagenome (GOLD analysis project Ga0315279, IMG submission 203694) | Sediment microbial communities from Yellowstone Lake, YNP, Wyoming, USA - YL17G06_20 | ecosystem: Environmental > Aquatic > Freshwater > Lake > Sediment | place: USA: Wyoming | collected...
CCATTTAATATTTTTGTCATTATCGGTCCAATCTCCAACATGTGTTCCATCCCACCATACACGTAGCGTGTATCCCGTATGACTTATAGTGAGATTATGCCAAACGCCCTGAATTATAGTAGGTATAGACCAAGATGTTTTAAACTGTTGATATGTTCCATCGACCTTTTTATGAATAGCTAACGAACTGTCTTTTGCAGAAATAAGATAGAAATTGTTTACATCCTGATAGCCAGCTATTAATGACATATCGCCAAGATTGGAATCCATCGCCTTTACTTTTGCTTCAATGGTATAATCAGCTAAGTCGCCAGTGTTGGCAATTATATAATTGTCAAAAGTACCGTTGCCTCGCAGTTCCCCGTTTTTGATCGACCATCCATTATTTTGTATGTATGTCCAATCGAATGAAAGTCTGACTATGTTTCCACCAACATTTTTTAGGTTATAATCTTTTCCGAGAATCCTAATGGGGTTTTCTTCCCCGCTCACACCCATAATATTGTCAATTGTTACAGACTGAGGAGAGATTGTTGTAGTTGCGCTTGGAACTGTAGAAGTCGTGGTGGTTATCTTCTCATCGGAAGATATTGTCGTGCTTGGAACGGTAGAGGTTGTTGGAATCGTAGTGGTAATTGTGGTTCCCCCGCTCGAGCAACAACAAGCCCTTCCTATGCCTCCAAAACCTGGCTGGACATAACAGTCTGAAGTCTCACCTATGTTTGTCTCGCTTGCTTCACAACCCATCTTAGCCGTTGGAGAGATAACCCAGCTTCTACATATGCCGCTACTATATCCTTTGTTGCTGCACTCTTGGATACATGTCGCAGCAGCTTTAGCAATAGCCGTAAACAAAATTGCTGAAATTAGAAATGCAATTACAGCGACTCTCATCTGCAAACCAATAATTATAATTTCGTTAGTTGTTATTAAATTTCCCTTACATGCTCCTATAGCTCATAATCCAAGTAGCCATTTCCATAATGGTAAAAATTTTATTTTCTTATTTTTGTATTTTTCAACCTTTTCATAATCCCAAGTTATTACAAGCATGTTATTGCATTTCAACTCTCTACTCGCTCTTACCAAAGCAGTTAATTCTCTTTCCTTAGTGTTAAAATCTTCTATATCATAGCAAACTTGTACTAGCTGCGTGATTCTTTCTTTTTCCTTTAAAACAAAATCAACTTCTTTATAAGAGTCAAAATAGAACAAATTATTGTTGAGAATGAAATTCCTTCTAACTAATTCTAAAAATACTGCATTTTCCATAAATCTGCTTAAACTCTCAATTCCATTAATAACCAGCAAACCATTATCGACAAAATATATTTTTGGAATGGTTTGTTCTATCTCTTTGTAAGATTTGGAATATTTCCTCAAGGTATACAAAACCAAAGAGTCTGAAAAATACTCTATGTAATTATAAATTGTGTTTTTACTAACTTTTATTCCTAAGGACTTAAGATAGTTGTAAAACTTATGAACTGAAAAATGGGTAGATGATATTAAGCTCTTAAACAGTAGTTTCAAAACTTTAACATTCTTTACCTTAAACCTTTCTACGACATCTCTATAAATTGTGACATCCGATATCTCTTTTAAGATTTTTTCTTTCTCTTTTTCAAAAAAGACTGTTTCAGGATAGCTGCCCTTCACGTATTTTTCAAGAAGATTGAGGATTTTGGCTTTTTGTGAAGAGGAGAGATATTCTTCTATCCTGAAATCTTTTGCCCTCAAAAATTCTTTAAAGCTGAAAGGGTATATGTAATAAGGTAATGTTCTTCCCCTTAGACTGGTGGCTATTTCTCTTGATAGAAGCTTAGAAGAAGAGCCACTAATAAATATCTGAGTGTTTTCGCTATCCATAATAGCACGTATAAATTTTTCCCAGCCAAAAATGTTTTGAATCTCGTCTAAGAATAAATAAACCTTTCTGTTTTTGTTTTCAGGATAAATCCCATAAAAGATTTCAATCATATTCCTTAAATCTGATATACCACAACCAATGAGTAGATCACTCTCAAAATTAACATACAATATTCTATTTTTTTCTAATTTTTTCTCTAAGAACCTTTTTATAGTTTGGAACATGAAAAATGTTTTACCAGCTCGCCTTGGTCCAATAATAGAAATAACTCTTTTTATCGGAGGTTCTGTTATTTCAATATCCCTTTCCACTAATTCTGGCAACTCAAACTCTTGGAAATCCTTTATTATTCTTATCCAAGTTTCTCGATTTATCATGTATTATTTATAGGGAAACTAATTTAAATAGTTTCCCTCTTTATAGAACTATAATATAAACTTAACGATTACAGAAGTCAAGATGCTTCTTCTCTATTTACAACTTACCTTCTTCCATTCGATTGGTTTTGACCATGCTTTTATGTTTAACAATCTATTGTCTGATTCCAGGTAAGCTTCCCAGCTAATTGTGTAGTTGCCTAAGCCAAGGGAAGTGCAGTTGACAAGTTTTGATAAGGAACCCATGCCCATGGAAACTGTTTTGTTGAAGTAATCTACTACTAGGCCTTGCTCGTTTGTGATGATAAAAAGGATTATGCCGTTTTCTTGCAAAGAATTGTTGAAAGACAATCCAATTTCATTGGTTATGTCATTTAAAGTAAAGTTAATAGGTTTAAAAACAAAATGTGATTTGCAACATTTCGGCAACTGTTCTGTGCAATAGTCAGGATAGCTTCCAATCAACGCTTCAGAACCTTTAGGCTGTACTATACCGAACAATTCATTAAACCAGTTTGTTATAATTTCCAAAAGGCTTTTAATAAAATCTTTCTCCTCTGCAGCACAGCTTGCTTTGCATGTGCCACCCGCGTTTAAACATTTTTGCATGTTATCAATGGTAGTAGAGGTGGCAGAAGTCGTCGATGTGGGAATTGTAGTTGCCACCGATGTAGATATTGTTGTGCCGCTAGTTGTCGTGGAAGAAGTAATGGGGGTGACAATTTTTAACACATATGTCCTATTTTCTAAAATGTTCGAAACAGTGACGCTATTTCCATCATAATTAATTGCCAGTGGGTTTTCTAGATTCGCATATTCCTGTAAAATTTTAGAGTTCACATTGGTAAAAGTTACAGAGGATGGTTTCATGCTGAATATAGCTAGATAATTCCCAATATGCCTTGTTAAAACTTGTGGATCATTTTCCGTAAACAAATCATCTTCAACTGGAATTCCATCTGCATTTGTTCTAGAATGATATGTAGAGAAGAAATTTTTATTTTCATCAATTAAAGTATATATCTTAGCAACAAAACTATAGTAGGGTTCTTTCTTGCTTCCATATTGATCAATTAAACTAGAGTTGAGACAATTGTGATTTACACAACTTGTAGAGTTTTTAACTAAATTTTTAGCGTCCCATATAAAAATTCCCAGAGAATTGTCTGTAAATAATAGTATGTTGGCCCAATTCACATGGTAATTGTCTAAAGCTTCTTCTGGCGAAAGTCTTTGAGGTTCATACATAGGACTTCCTGTTCCACTTTCTGCATAAATCCATTTTTTGCCAGATGTGTGATCTCGAACAAAATCCATAATCACATTCTTCATGTCAATAATCGGGTAGTCAGCATTGTTGCACATAATGGGGCCAGGAGGGTAGAAAGAGAAAGCCGGGTAATCAAAAACTTTGGCATAGTTTTCAAACTTGTCACACTTCATCCATTCATCATCGCAAGCGTAAAATGACGTGACATATCTGCAAACACCAGTATATGGAGGAACCGCATTTAAAATTTTATTTCGTTGATACCCGTTCCAAGGAATAATTTCCGGCGAAAAAACCTGTGAACCCGGCGCAACACCTTTTATAGCTCTAATCACTTCACTCCATTTACTGCTTTCATTCACCTCTCTTATAGAGCATTTATCACCTGTATGGCATATCTCCATATAAACTATTGCGAAGTTGTCACCGAATTTTTCATGTATATGCTTTGCAACAGCTACAGATAAATTCTTCATTTGCTCCACTGGAACTATGCCAGTATAGTCTAGAGGATTTTCATACGGCCCATACATATTGCTTTGATTGTTCAAAAATGTGATATCACCTCTATTTATGTAATGCAAATATTCTCCAACAGGGAAAATTCTAAAAACTGGTTTTATATTAAATCTGTTCAACTGCTCTATAACTTCGTCGAAAGAATCTATCTCAGGACCTGGTCTATACCAAACATAGTCAGAATCCTTGAACTTTGTATAATCTATGGATTCTTTTCCATTCCATGTAAGCTGATTCAAGCCTAAAAACCTTGGATGGATGAAAAAAAGTATAGAGTTGATGTGCAGATCTTGTTTTAACGTTGCCAAATCTTGGTCGGTAAGATTCCATGGTGTCAACTGCGGCCAATAGAACCCGGTCTGGTAATCAGTATGCCCGCCGATTTGATTGACGCCAAGAAGGAATTCCTCTTTTTTACAACTTGACGTTACTGTAACAGAAGACAACTTTGTTGTGTGGGTTGTGCTAGAATAGAGGCTGAAGGTGTAGTTGTGAGGACATACTATCCAAAAAGCATCTTGGCTGCCGGACTTTCCACTAGCAAAAAGTGTTTCAGGCTTGTTGTCCATGGAAACCCAAACTTGGCCCGAAGTTCCTTCAACATTCCAACTTATAACAGTGAGGCCCCTTGTATTTGGGAACAAATTAAGATTAGCAGGATTGGCTGAGATAGTTCCACTTACTTCAGCACTGCTTATATGAGAAAGCAAAATATAAACGATAAAAGTAATCAAAGCTAAGACAACCACTCTGCAATGCATATATATCTAATAGTTAATTTGTGTTTGAAAGAAGTTAAGATTCTATTTTTTCTAGTTCTATGTTACCGCCACCGGTAGTATTATCATATATAAACTTTCCAGTGACCGCCACATAATCGTCGTTATTGATTTTATCCTTTATTTCTGTGGGATAGAGATTGGTATTATCATGGATATACCACACATTTATTGGTTTGTTATCTAGTGTAAAGCAAGGGCATCTTAGTTTTCCTAATTCAGTAACTTTTCCAAAAACTTTTACTGTTTTACCGTCATAATTTACTGGATTTAATAATATATCATTTGCTGTTAATGCATCAGCTGGTTGAACAACACACCTTGGTGGCCCAAGACATCCGCAAGCGTCTGGTTCTGGAGGAACCACCGTTCCACCCTCTTTCTCGCAATTCGTATACCATTCTGGACTGGGTGTTACATATTGTGGACATGGAAGGCAGCGAATGTTCGGTTGCTGATAAAAGCTAAAGTAGATACCTAGCAAAAAAATTCCAATCAAGATAAGGAGTATTAGCCAATGTTTCCTCAAAAAATTTTGCTGCCTCATGATTAAATTTTATTATTTGGTATTTAAAAATGATGTTAAATAAACGGTTATTTGCAAATTACCTTTTTCCATTCGTTTGGTTTAGACCAAGCTTTTATATTCAATAATTAATTTGGAATTGAAAGAAGTTAAGATTTTTTAACAATTCTAAAAACTTCTTCTTATTTTATCCACCATTTTCTCATCTAATCTTTCACTCAAACTTTCCATTTCTAGAATAATTTCTCTAGCAGCGTTGATACAATCGTTCACAATCTCGCTGTCAAAACTTGTACTTACGCCATATTGTGCCGTTATCCTTCTGCTCTTTAGCAACTTAATCTTCCTAATCTCCCCTTCTTCCAACAAAATTTCTTCTTTTGCTTTTGCCAATTTCTGTAAGTTTTCTAAATATGTTTTTCTCAATTTGCCTTTCTTAACAAAAAACTCTTCAAGGAACATGATAGTTGCCTCATGTGATTTTGACAGTATCCCAACCTTTACCAGAAGCGAGAGTGCAGAGTGATAAGCAGCGTAATAACTCGCTATTATACTCCAATCGTTTAGATTATTTGTTTTGTTTATTTCTGCTGCTTTTAAATTGTGTCTGGCCTTAATCATATGACTTCTGACTCTTTCTTCTGATGGTTTGATTTTTCTAAGTAATTTTTCTCTGAAAAATATTCTTATCCTCTTTTCCATTTTATCACTTCCAGCAAAAAGTTCTCACCACCCAAAACGATCAAGTGATTGTTTATTATCTCCATTAAGGTTGGGTTTTTTTCTTCTAGATTTTTTCTCAGATCACTTAGAGTCATAAAGAGTGGTGAAATCTCCACACCCCAGATTCTCGTTAAATCTTTATTTATTTCTTCGATTTCATCTATTTTTTTGCTCGAAACCAATATAAGTAAGTCTAAGTCACTATCTTCTTTGTAGTATCCTTTTGCATAAGAGCCGAAGATTACGCAACCTAAAATAGTTTGGGGGCATAATCTTGAAAATCTGTTTTGCAACTCTTTAACAACTTCTTTCACTTTTTTTGGCAACATCTCTATATTTTTAACGAACTTTCTTGCTTCAGCAAAGCAGAGAAAGTTAATTGTTAAACTGTTTTCTACGTTTAAGAAATAATAATTTTCCTTACCACTCTTTTTCTCTCTTAGGACTTTCAACTTAGATAGTTTTTTGAGATTCAGACTTGCAGACCTATGACTCATTCCTGTCAATCTTTCTACTTTTCTAGGATAGACAGAATCTTCTAAGTCTGAAAGAAATAATTCCAATATCTCGAGTATTATATCGGATACTTTAATATCCATATGGATACTTTAGCATTATATACTTATAAATGTAACTGATTGTTGTCTCTGATTTTATGGACGTTTTTTAATGTAAACAATTTATTTACAACTCACCTTCTTCCATTCGTTTGGTTTAGACCATGCTTTTATATTTAATAATTTTTTATCAGACTCCAGGTAAGCTTCCCAGCTAACAGTATAATTTCCAACACCAAGAGAAGCGCAGTTGACTAGTTTTGAAATAGAACCCAGACCTTTAGAAACAGTTTTGTTGAAATAGTCCACAACTAGTCCTTGGTCGTTTGTGATGATGAAAAGAATTGTGGTGTTTTTATTTAGGTTGTTGTCGTAAGATAAACTGATGTTATGGCCTGAAATTGTGCTAGTTGTATTGACTGTATTGAATTCTGTTGAATTGAAATTGGGTTTTGGCGGTGGAGTTGTAGTTGTGGTTGTTGATGATGTGGTTGTTGAGGATGTTGTAGTAGTACTCGATGATGTTGTAGTCGGTGTGGTGGTAGTAGTTGATGATGTAGTGGTAGCTGTTCGAAAATTGGCCGTTATCGTAAACGCCCCCCGAATATCAGTCAGTAAAATAGGGTTGTCGGTTACAGTTTGAGTTGGCGTAGTCCAAAATTCGAACCCATATCCAGAATTAGGATTGGCGGTAACAGATAGGTTGAAACCTTTGAGGACCATTACTGTACCAGATGGAGAAACATGCCCCATATTCGAATCATTAACTTCTATTGTAACGTACCCAAAGTTGGCAGTTGGATCAATTGTGCCACCAAAAGCATCCACAAGCGCGTAATATGCTGGTTTGGGGTTGTATTGGGTATCATAAATACAAGGCCATCCAGTATTTCCATGAAAAACCATAATCCACGAGTGGGCATCTGTGAAACCCCACATGGTAAAGGATTTGGAATTTGTTTCCAAAGCTACATTGAGCATGTCTTTGTAAATCTGAGCTTGTGATTGAAACTCGCTATCAGTTATTGAAACATCCATTTCGCTGATATGCACATCCAAACCGAGTGCTTGCAACCTCTTTATGTTAGCTTTTACATATTGAGGATCTGGAACTGGATAACCGCCGGGATGCCCGTCTGGAGTAACATGCATCTCCAAACCTACTCCATGAATGGGTACATTCCGAGATAATAATTGTGTCACTAAATTGTAAACACTAGCAGACTTGTAACCTAATCCTTCAGCTCCAAATTCATTCAAATACAATCGGGCTTGTGGATCTGCTTCATGAGCCAATTGAAAAGCGATATCAATATAGTCGGGCCCAATATTTTGTAACCAAATATTGTCTTCCAATCCCCCACCTCCACGATCTATCGGCTCATTTACTATGTCCCATTCTGCAATTCTACCTTTGTAATGCCCGACAGTGTGTTGAATGTAGTCACGAAGAATTTGTATCATCTCATCTCTACTTCTTGGTGCATTGAGCCAACTGGGATTCGTATCAGCATAGGGACCTCCCCAAACCACGGGGTTTACACGAACGATCATACCATTATCTTCTGCAAATTTAACCATGTAATCCGCTTCTTCAAGAACGGATGTGTCGTACACTCCTTGCTGTGGTTCCACTCTATTCCACCTAAGTTCGTTTTGAATGACGATCTCGTTGAATTGGCTTTTAACAATAGCAGCATACATGGGGTCTGTGTCTAAAACCCATTTTTCTGCATATACTCCAAATTTTATGCCTTTCTGATCGGCAAAGTAACGAAGCGTGGGTAGAGTTGTAGTAACAGTAGTTTCACTAGGAACGATTCCACCAATAATTGCTTTTCTTATGTTAGAAAAAATTTTAGGAAATTGTCTGGCTAGAATGGAAACTGAAATATAGCTTACAATTAATAAAAGGACGAAGATTATCGGTCTTGGGAGCATCCATATCTAATAATTATTTTGAGACTGAATAAATTAAACCTTTTAGAGAATTACTTACTTCCTTTTCATTTCCTCAGCTTTTTTGCCTCTCGTTCTTATGTAGACAAATAAAATTGCCAGAGTAAGAATTAATATGCAACCTATAGTTATTAGCCGGCTATAGTCGACCTCTCTCTTGATAATAACATTTGGACTTGTGGTCGTGGAGCTAATTGTTGTTTTTATAGTCGTCGAAATCGTAGTCTCTGCTGCTGTGGTAGTTGATGATGTTGATGCAGTTGTTGATGATGACAGTGTTGTTGGCGATGTTGAAAATATTGTGGACGAACTGCTTGGTTGGCCGCATCCTAGTTCATAATAAAAAATAACTTGGCCAAGAGAACCGAAGTTGAAATACGAAACCAAGAGAGCAGATTTGGAATGGTCTTTTGGCGACGGCACTATGCTGATACTCGGATTGGCAAAAGAGTTCTGCCCGAAATTATTTTTCACATCAACTTGTGTTATCGAATAGCTGTTTATGTTATTTAAATCATTTTTAACCTCGCCAACATATATTCTCCAGTATTTTTCAAAGTTTGCGTCGCCCCTGTAAGCTTGATTGCCTTCCACGACAACCATCGGCACGCCTGCAACAGTTATGAAATCCCTGTCTCCGATGTTGCTTTTTATCGAACTTTCAAAAACATCTATCTTTTTCAATCCAGAATAGCCGTTGAGGTCGTAGTCTAAATATCCTACAGCCTGCTTATCTGCTTTAGCAGCATCATCGTTCCAATGGAAGCCGAGCAATATTCTGCTTCCTGTATCAGTGAGGCTCGGCGTACCATCGTTTGATGCTGAGAATGTTAGTGGTATTGTCAGCGTCTTGTCAGCATTGTTTAGATACAAATCATTCACATCACTGTATCTTTTTATTAAAACATAGCTTAAGGTACGAGGAATGTCCATTTCCACAGCCACATAGTACTTGCCGCGAATGTTTGCTATGTACGGCTGTGACGCTCTTTCAGGCGAGTCAAACAGTTTTACCTTCTGATACCATGTCATAAGATCATCACTCTCTGCCAGCCACACGCTGAAGAAATTGCCATCAGCGGAGTGGTACACAGCGAGATATTTGCCCTTCTCTTCGGAAAAAATAATCTTCGCAGTGTCCATGCTCTTTCCCTTGTCATCCGCGAGCCCGTAGGTGTAAGCAGTAGCGCCTGTGATGTCGCTGATCATGTGCTTAAAGTCTGCGGTCGTTATGCAGCTTGTGTCTTGCGGAAAGAAACTTCCTATGACCGGATTTGCAAATCTAGCCTGTTTGAAGCTCGCCAGCTCCACGGCAGCAAAAGACACGATTAAAACTATGATGAAATATGCTACTTTCAGGATGTGCTTGTCCATAGATAGAATTTACTTTCTGCTAAATAAAACTGCGCCGAGAAAATTTTGGTTCTTTTAGATTTATTGAATTTAAAAACAAATAATAGGTGTGTTATTACGAAAAATCGAACATATGTTCGAAAAATAGAAAAGTATTTAAATAAGAAAATCAAAAAATACCTATGATTGAAAGCATACTTGATACGAAAGTAAAAGTAAAGATAGCAAAACTTTTTGCTGAAAGAAATGATTCTTTACAGGTCTCAGATGTAGCAAGGATTTTAAAAGTTTCTAAATCCAGATCAAGCGAATGTTTAAAACAGCTTGAGGAAAAAGGATTCTTAGAAAGTAAAACTATTGGAAGAAGTTTAGTTTACAAGTTAGCGTCAAATAACTTTGCTCAAACCATTTCAAAAGCCTTAACAGAAGAAAAAAAAATATTGGTACAGATCGAAAAAGAATTTGTAAAAGAAACCAAAAAATTAAAACCGATAAGCTTAGCTATGTTTGGTTCTAGTTTAAAAGGTTTGAAGTTTGGTAGCGATGTAGATTTCATTTTAATCTACAAAGATAAGATTGAGAAAGAAAAAATTTATGAAATCTGTGCGAAACTGACTGAAAAATTTGGCTTTCCTATTTCAATTTTAACTATGAAGTTGAGTGAATTAAAAGAAAAAACAAAAAAAGGAGAAGAGTTTGTTTTAAATGTCCTAGCTACACATAAACTTTTATACGGTAAGCCTTTGGAGGATTTGATATGGTAAGAGAAGTTAGAAAGGAAGAAGCAATAAAATTCATTAAAAAAAGCTGGGAATTCTATTACTCAGCTCTAGAAAATTATCAAAAGCAAAGGTATGATGCTAGTATTTTTGATTCCTCCCAGGCAATAATCTTGGCTAATGATGCTTTTTGCATTTTTGTTTTGGGAAGAAGGGCAAGTAAAGACCATAAAGAAGCTGTTAAACTGCATGCGCAAGCTTCTGCTGGAAAGGAAAATAAAAAAGACATTGTTAAGGACGCATTAGAAAAAATAAGCGAATTTGGTTATACTGAAAAGAAAGGCAGTGAAAAGGAAGCCAATTTACTTTTGGTTAGAGCCAAGCGATTCTTGGATTGGGCCAAAGAAAGAGTAGAATAGGAAGAATGAAATGTTTAAAATCTGTAGAGAATTGTTTGTTAAAAAAATAAAACGCGCTTGTTGATAGAATTTACTCTTTGTTGGCTAATAAAAACTGCGATAAGAGGGCCTCCAGCTGGATTAGGTCGTTGCCGCCCTCGGAAATCCTGAAATCGTACTCGCCCGTCTTCTCTATCAGTCTTACCTTCGCCTCTTCTGAAATATCAAGGGAATAAATCTGCCTGTGAATTTCTTTTACCACATCCTCGCCCGACAGGCCTTGCCTTAGCAACATCTCTTGTAGCAATTTTCTAGCGTCTGCAAACTTCCCTGTCAAAGCTAAGTTAAGCATGTCCTTCACGTCGGTTGGCCTTGCCTGCGACGTCACGTCGTAGACAACTTCCTCAGTTATCTTCCCGCCAAGCGCAGTCGCAGCTTGCAAAATATTTGTTACCTTCCTCAAATCTCCTTCGGAAAGTTTTATTATCGTTTCAATAGCATCCTCAGTTATCTTCAACCCCTCGCCCTCAATAATCCTTTTGACATATTTTTTAATATCTTCCTCGCTCAATGCTTTAAACCTGAAAACTGCGCACCTGCTCTGGATGGGCTCTATTATTTTCGAGGAATAGTTGCAAATGAGAATAAAGCGGCATGTGTTTGAAAAATTTTCCATCGTCCGGCGCAAAGCGTTTTGAGCGTCTGTCGTTAGAGCGTCAGCTTCATCGAGAATTATCAATCGGTAGGGTATTTCACCGCCCAATGTGCTGCGTGCAAAATCTTTGACCTTGCCGCGTATGACGTCTATACCACGCTCGTCACTGGCATTGAATTCGCGAATATTCGATCTCCAATCCTTTCCGTATAGCTCATGCGCAACTACCAGCGCTGCAGTGGTTTTTCCCGTACCGGCTGATCCTGAAAACAACATGTTGGGTATATTTTTATTTGACACAAACGCCTTCAACCTCTCGACAACATGCTTCTGGTTTATGACTTCGCTGAGCTTTTTTGGCCTGTACTTCTCAGCCCACAGCGCCGTTCCGTTTTCCATACAACCGCCTACTAAAATTAAGTATGATAAAGATAAAATAAGCTTTAGTGCTATAAGTATGTTGGTGTTAGGATGGCAGTGATTGCAATAAGCGGCGTAGGCGCTACAGGCAAGACTACTATTGCAAGGCTGTTGGCAAAGCATTTGCACTACAAGTTTCTACGCTTGGACGTTGTGGCCAAAAGAAAAAAATTTTTGCTTGGTTATGACAGGAAAAGGAAGTCGTGGATAGTCGACATGAAAAGGCTGGGGAAGGAATTTGCCAAGCTGAAAAAGAAAAACCGCAATATTGTTTTCGAAAGCCTGTATGCGCACGAGTTTCCCGCAGATTTTACAATTGTGTTAAGATGCGACCCAAAAATTCTGGAAAAGAGATTGAGGAAAAAATATTCCTGGCATACGAAGGTCACTGAAAACCTGGAGGCGGAAATGATTGGACTGATAACTTACGAGGCTTTGAAGCGCAACAAAAAAGTTTTCGAGGTCGACACCTCGCGGAAGACTCCGCAACAGGCAGTTGCAGTCATAACAAAAATTTTAAAGGGCTGCGGGGGCAAGTATAAAGCAGGTGGCATAGATTGGCTAAAACGAGGCAGTTCGGCAACCATCTCGACGCTTTCAACATAGGCTTGTTCGTGCTTTTTATCCTGATTGTAATTATAGTCGTTTACATCCTTATGACAACCAAGGTCATCTCGCTGTAATGCTTAAGAAAACTTTATAGTTCGCGTGTTTTTCAGTTCTACCAAGAAAAGCACGACTAAGACAGTTATTGCCACAATCGCAATGATAAGCACGATCAGCTGCGGCCTCTCTTTCAGATATTCTGGAAGTATGACAACGTTGAATATTTTTTTTAGGGCGTCTGAAACCGTTTGCGAAACCGTCTGCGGTGTGGACGTGGTGGTTGTCGCCCCAGCAGCCACGGTTGTTTGCGAGCCCGAGCCTGAACCTGAAACGCTGGTTGTGGCACTTCCAGAATTGTCGAGAAGGAAGCTGACAGAGCTTTCAGAGGAGTGGCTCAGACTGTCTGTTGCGTTTACCTTGATAACATAATTGCCGTCCGACAGCGCGCTGGTGCTCCAGTCAGCAGTGCAAATGTACGATGCCGCGCTGCCTGTGCAGCTCATGTCAGTCCAGCTGCCTGTTTTCGAAGAGCTTTCCCATTTGTATGTTACTGTGTTAGTGCCGACACCTGCATCTACCACAGTCGCATTAACGCGGACAGTCCCTCTCTGCACAGAGTTTTTCTGCGGGTTTATGATTGTTACAGAAGGAGGGAGGTTGTCCACGGTCACTGTGGTGCTGTTTTGAGCGCTGTTGCCAGCCTTGTCCTTTGCAAAGAAATATATCGTTCTGCTGCCGTCTGCCGCATTAGAACTTACAAAGCTTGCAGTGCAGTTTAGTGTCTGCGTGCCGGCGCAGTTGAAACTACCTGAAGCATCTCCGACAGAGAATATAACCGAGGAGTTGTCGCCGCCGGAATACTGGTCGGTCACCTCTGCTTTCAAGCTTGCAGCACCGCTCAGCACTTGGCTTGGCGTTGGCAATATGATAAACACCTTGGGTGCTTCATTGTCTATAAAAACATTTATGTACGTGGAGTTGGTGTTCCCAAGCACGTCCGAGGCATTCGCATAGATTGTAACGCTTTGGTTGTTCGCAAAGGAAGAGGCGTCCCAAGAGGCATTGTAATAACTGCCAGCTGGATTTATTGCAGTCCAGGCCGAGTTGTCCAGGGAGTATTTGACAGTGCTGCTGTTCACACCCGAGTAAGAGTCTGCTGCCTCTATGGTCATGTTAACGAGGCCGCCGACATAGCCTGCGTTCAGCGGTTTTACGAATCTTATCATGGGTGGCGACCTGTCTATTATGACAAAATAATTTCCAGAGGAGCCGTAGTTTCCTGATGAATCGTACGCGTCGTAAAAGTATATGAAGACTTTTCCGTCGGAAGCAAGGCTGCCGAAGCCCGTAACCGTGTTATTGCAAAGCCATTCTGACGCGCTCAGGCTGAAGCAGGCCGGGGTTGCGTTGAACCATGTGGAGCCAGCCTCGTAAACCCTTATGTGGTGCATGACAGAGGAGGTGTTCAGGTCCGTCTCAGTGATGTTTATGGAAAATACATCTGCGTCTCTGCCGAAAACGTATGTGTTGTTCTGCGGGCCCGTTAAGGTCGGCGTTGCAGCCGAAATCTTTAAAATTAGCAGCAAGGCTAGGATTGATGCGGTCGAAGCGCAGATTTTCCTTGCCATCTCCTTCACCAGCTCACGAACATGTGGGACCAGCTCTTTTTTCCTGCATCGTCCTCTATATAAATCTGCAGTATATACCTTTTACCTGTTGCCAGGCAGCCTGACAGCAGCGTTGAAAATTGTCCGTCCGTGAAAGAGGACTGGTTTGCCAAACTTTCCCCCTGTATGGTTAGCCGCGCCGTCCCTGTCGCCACGGTCAAGCCGGTGCCAGGATAGACCGCAATGCCCGCGGCCTGTACAGTCCTTGTGAGGCATGCCGGCGCTTGCGTCAAAGATACCTCGGTTGTGTTGTTGCAGTATGCATACGTGCCATCCTTTTCCGCGGAAATGTTGACTGCATATGTGCCGATGTCGAGGGACCTGTTGATGCTCAGCACGTAACTTCCGCCGGAGTTCGAGGTTGTGTTTTTTGCCGCCAGGACTACTCCAGCCTTGGTCAGGTTGGCCGACACATTTGCTGTAGTGCCTCCGCCGTCCGTGATACTGCCGACAATGTTGATGGTTATGTTGTAGGTTGAATTCTTTATGTACGGCCCGCCCATCCTGCACGTGACTGATAACGGCTCGACAATTTGGACAAATAAAAATATCGAGAAAACAAGAAATAGATACAGGAAAATTTTTTTGGCCATAAATACTTATTGGATTTCGCAGAACTATAAATTTGCTGCTTTTAGCATTGTTTCCGTGTTGAATTTATTCCGTGATGACAACCTTTGCTTTCATGCTTGGGTGGTATTTGCAGCTGTATTCAAACGTGCCTGCCTTGTCGAACGTGTGCGACCACGATTTGCCAGCGGTGATATCGCCAGAATCAAAGTTGCCCGCGCTAGTGACAGTATGTGTAGCGCTATCAAAGTTTGTCCATGTCACAGTAGATCCTTTAAGCAGCGTTATTGTATCTGAACTGTAGCCCCAACTCTTTATGTCTAGCGTAACTATAGAAGGCTGGAATGTACCTGCAGCGGCGGTTGTAGTGGCGGCTGTGGTTGTCGCTGCGTTAGCAGTTCCAGAAGCCGGGGCGGTTGTGGTCGCGGCAGCTACTGTAGTTGTAGACGCTGTGATAGCTGGGAATTTAAGATCGGGAAATTTTAGAGTGTACGCAGCCACCACCGTAAAAGCCAATAGCAGGATTGAAAAAATGAAAACGAGTTTTCTTTTGTCCGCCATTCTATCCACTTTAAATATATTTGCCCGCCCTTTATATAAACTATTTGGCCACAAACTCCAGCTGGCTGTAAGAAAATTTTCCAGTAGCAACGTCTATTATTTTTGGTTGTCGCCAAAATATAAAAAATTGGCTTAGCCACTGGAAAGTTTTTGCATTTCGGTTCAATAATGATACACATGGTTCAAAATAGAGACAACACAGATCAGATAATTAAATATAATTTATACTTCTCAAAAAATGAGCAACTAACCTTCCAAGATTGCCTTTACTTTTTCAATAAACCTTACGGCATTTTCTTTTGCTGTCTTGACAAGCGACTCTTCAAATTCGTATGAAGCATTGTAGCTTGCTCTTTCTCTAAGACTTTTAGCATAAACTACTATTTCTATGTCTTCTCTTTCTAATGTTTTTCCTATAGATTCTGCAACTAATTCAATGTCCCCTTTATCCAATCTCTTTACCTCGTGGTAAAAATGAACGATTAATGCATTCAAAGTTGCCAAATGCGATTTGGAGAGCAAATTCCTCGTTGCAATTAAAGCAAGTGTAGCATGGTAAATTGAATAATAGTACCCAACAATCACCCAGTCAAAAAATCGTTCATTGCCGAAAGTGGATGGAATTTCATCTTTATGCCTGTCGTAAATCCAATTAGTAAAATCTAGGTTGTGAATCGCTTTTTTAAGATACAATTTTGCATTAAGCGAAGATTTTCTAAGCATTCTTTGTTTCAAATAATAACGATACCATTGTTTACATACGTCTTTTCTTCGCAGCCATTCTCTCCAATCAGGCTTTCTCATTTTCAAGCATCACCCAGTGCTCTATGCCGCTAATAATAATTTTGTTGGTTTTTATTTCCTTGATAAAACTGTCTTTCTCGTCAAAAAACTTCCCTCTGAATTCTTTCCAGCTGATGTAAATGGGTTCAAGATTGAGCGAGTACCTGCCGCTGACGAGTTTGGATTTGGATTCTAGTTCTTTATTGTCGATCTCATTCAAAACGAGCAGAGTGTCCAAATCGCTCGTTTTTGTATAGTTCCCCTTTGCAAAAGACCCGAAAATCAGAGTCATTACAGGTTTCTTTTCTAAGGTTGAGAGAAAATCAAAAATTACATCTTTTACTGTTCTTGGCAGTTTTTTTAGTCTTAGATATTCGATTTGATAAAGATAAGAAATTATGTAAGAATTTTTCATGTTCAAAAAGAATTTTAGGTTTCTACCCTCAAACTTTTTTAAAACAAGGTTTTCTTTCAAAAGTTTGTTTAGTTGATTCTTAACAGAGGGTATGCCAAGGTCCGTTCTCCTAGCGATCTCTCTTACATGTATTCCTGAATTTAGGTATATCTCAGTTAGTATCTCTATTATTCCCATGATATATTTTTTGTATCATATGATATATAAAGTTAATCATTTGGCATGCATAAATTTATTTGGCCACAAACTCCAGCTGGCTGTATGATGCTTTCCCTGTTGAGCTGTCCGTTATCTTCACAGCAGCGGTGTATCTATTTCCTGCAGTAAAGCAGCTGGTAAAGCTCACAGACCAGTAGCCGTTTGAGAAGCTTCTTTCCTTGTCATCTCCTGTTTCCTTTATTGTAACCTTGACAGTTCCACTTGAGATTACCTGGCCGGTAGAGTAGTCGAAAGCGTATCCGCTCAGGCCTATTGTTTTTTCCGTGCACGCGATGGCTGAAGCAACAACGAAAGTGTCGCTGCAGTAGCCGAGCGATCCTTGGTAGTTTGCCGTGACGTTTGCCACGTAGTTTCCTGCAGACAGCGGGCTGAATTCTTTATAATAGCCGCCGTCAGCACCGCTTGTTGTGCTGCCCGAAGTCTGCAGGACGCTGTTCTTCAGTATATCAACTGTCACGCTGGATGCAAGAGTTGTGCCTGCAGCATCGGTCACATTGCCGATAACAATTATACTACCTGCAGTTGTGTAGGGCCCGCCAGCCTCGCAGGTTGCTGTCACTTGAACCTGCCTTGTAGTTAGTATGTAACTGTCAGATGTTGAGGAAGTGTAATTCTCATTGCCCGTGGTGTTGGCTCTTACAAGATACGGGCCTATTGCCAGGTTGGCGGTGTTGGTGTAGTTGGTGACTGTCCCGGCAGCAGGCGGCGTGATGTTTTGCAGCGAGCCTGTGAAGTTTGCGTATATCGTTGTGACCATTGTCGAGACATTTGAGAAGGCTTTGATCTCTGCAATCTGGCCTGTTACGTAGGATTTGTCAGCAGAAGTGCCGTTCAGCTGAAGGGTTGTTGCTTGGGCTGCTTGGTTCACTACAAAATTATTGTTTATGCTAGTCGCAGCACTGAAATTTTGTGATGCAATGTAGTAACAGCTGTAGTTCCATACACCTACACCGATAGAATCATTGTATGTAACCTGTGTCGCATTCGTTGTTGTTTGTTTGACCAGTGTCGTATTGCGGTAAATCTGCAGTATGCTGTTCTCACCATTTGTTATGTCACACTGTATGCCAAGGTTGTTGCCGGTTGCATAAGTTTGCGGTGAACTCCTGTCAAAAGTTACTGTGGCAGTAGGTGCTGCGCCTGATGTTATCGTCAGTGTTCTTGTCTGTCCAGTAGCATTCGCAGAATAGTTGGCCGTTCCTGTTGTATTCGCGCGATACACATACGAACCAACAGGCAGCCTCGTCACTTCCGACGTCCCTTTGCTGACATCGTCCCTCCACAGCGAACAGGACGGGCCAGAACCGCCATCAACCTGAGTTATATTGCACGTGACATTGGTAGCATTCGGATACGCATAGCTCCAAGTGGCAGTGCTGTTGACAAATGTGTCAGGATACACAACACCTTTCGTTATGTTCAGCGGCAGCAGCAGTGAAGCAGTAGTATAGTTCGTCCCAGCAGTTGCATTAAACACATAGTAATGATAACCAGCTGGTAATCTGAAAGCAGTCCCGTTTTCTGTTGAAGTAACAAGAGTAGTGTTCCTGTACAAGCCGTATGTTACGTCTGCATCTCCTGAATTGGATTCAGTTGCATTCATCATAGTCTGTGTTGGATATTGCACTCTTGACTCGTACAATTCATTTATTTCATCTGCTGTCAGGCTTCTGTTCCAGATTTGGACTTCGTCGATTGTGCCATTGAATGTTTCAGGAGCCCAATTTGATGAAATAGTAGCTGGATTTGCAGCTGCACAACCTGTGGGGTCAATGTGGCTTCCATGATAACTTGTTCTATCTTCGCCATTGACATATATAGTGGCTGTTGTACCACTTCGAACAACAACAACATGATTCCACTGTCCAAAATTAAGAACTCCCGAAGAACCCGTATCTTGGTTAGCTCCAGATTGGAAAGTATAGAAATCGATAACACCGTTTTTTTGGTCTATCTCAACTCTATATCCACAAGAGTTCCAACTATGCCTTTGGAAAATTTGGCCTGTCCTCGATGCTACTTCATAATTAGGCTTTATCCAAGCCTCAATTGTGATTGCTCCAGTAATGTCTAAACTCGTGCCAGTCCCAGCATTCACATAATCATTCACTCCGTCAAACTGCATTGCATTTCCAAACCTACCATTTGCCGTTGGACCTGAAGTAGCATTTCCAGTATTGTTCATGCTCGTTAATGTTCCATTATTACCCCAGCCAGAATAATCTGCAGCAGTTCCCAAAGATTCATTTTCAAACCTCCAATATCCAACCAACCCACTCGTATTCACAGTAGCTGTGTTGTTGCTCATCGTCAGAATTGGAACATTCTTATACACGACATAGTTGTTGTCAATGCTTGACGCAGCAGTATAGTTCTGTGACGCTATGTAATAACAAGAATAATTCCACACTCCCACTCCTATGCTATCATTATAAGTAAGCTGCGTAGCATTGGAAGTAGTCTGCTTCACCACAGTGTTATTCCTCAATATCTGCAGTATGCTGTTCTCACCATTTGTTATATCGCATTGTATCCCGAGATTGTTGCCGCTCACATACGTCTGCGGTGAACTCCTGTCAAACGTAACAGTCACAGTAGGAGCTGCACCCAGCGTAATAGTCAGGTTATGCGTCTGCCCTGTAGCATTTGCAGAATAGTTTGCTGTGCCAGTAGCATTAGCGCGGTACACATACGTCCCATTAGGCAGTCTCGTCACTTCTGAAGTTCCTTTGCTGACATCATCCCTCCACAGCGAACAAGACGGACCACCTCCACCATCCACCTGTGTCAGGTTGCACGTGACATTAGTCACAGTCGGATACGCATAACTCCAAGTAGCAGTATCGTTGACAAACGTATCAGGATACAGCACTCCTTTCGTCACATTCACTGGAAGCAGTAATGAAGCAGTCGTATAGTTTGTCCCTGCAGTTGCATTGAAGATATAGTAGTGGTATCCTGCCGGTAACCTCATCGCAGTCCCATTCTCTGTCGAAGTAACAAGAGTAGTGTTTCTATACAAATTATAAGTTACATCCGCATCTCCACCACTGACAGACCTGGTAGCATTGAACATTGTCTGAGTAGGATACTGCACTCTGCTTTCATACAGTTCTTTTACTTCATCTGCTGTCAAGCTTCTGTTCCAGATTTGGACTTCATCGATTGTGCCGTTGAAAACTCGACTTGTACCACCATTATCGCCAATATATACATTTCCAGTTCTAGAAGTTATTGTTCCTACTCCAGTTGTTGACCCGTAATTGTCTGGTGTGCCATTGATATAAATTGATACTGTATTGCCTGAGAATGTACAAGCTATATGCGACCAAGCGTTAATGGGTATATTATAATTACTACCTTCTGCAAATACGGAATAATCTGTTGCATTTGCTGCATCACAAGCGACTTGTCCATCTGCTGGGTCAATATATATCCTTGCATAGCCGTTTTTATCAATGATTCTTGGAGTAGTTTCACCATAGCCATTCCTTGGATAAACCCAAGCACTAAGCGTAAAATTATTCATATTATTTGTAGAAGTTGGATTTGTTATACTAACATAATCATTACTTCCATCAAACTGCATGGCATTACCAAACCTTCCATTTGTAGTGGGACCACTCGTCTCATTACCAGAATTATTCATACTCGTCAGCGTTCCATTATTACCCCAGCCAGAATAATCCATCGCTGTTCCTAAAGATTCATTCTCAAACCTCCAGTATCCAACCAATCCACTTGTGTTGACAGAAGCAGTGTTGTTGTTCATCACCAGAATCGGCACAGCCTTGTACACAACATAATTATTGTTAACACTGCTCGCAGCCGTATAATTCTGCGACGCAATGTAGTAACAGCTATAGTTCCACACACCAACACCAATCGAATCATTGTATGTCAGCTGTGTCGCATTGGAAGTCGTATTTTTGACGCTTGTCCCATTCCTGTATATCTGCAGTATACTAGTTTCAGCATTAGTCACGTCGCACTGTATACCAAGATTGTTACCACCAGTATAGTTCCTTCCCGATGTTCTATCAAACGTAACAACAACAGAAGGAGCAGCACCGGAGGTAATCGTCAGCGTCCTCGTCTGTCCAGTAGCATTCGCAGAATAGTTGGCCGTTCCTGTTGTATTCGCGCGATACACATACGAACCAACAGGCAGTCTCGTCACTTCTCCGGTCCCTTTGCTAACATCATCCCTCCACAGCGAACAAGACGGTCCACTGCCGCCATCAACCTGAGTTATATTGCACGTGACATTAGTAGCATTCGGATACTGATATGACCAGGTAGCAGTTCCGTTAACAAATGTATCAGGATACAATACACCTTTCGTCACATTTAATGGAAGTAGCAATGAAGCAGTGGTGTAGTTGCTACCAGCAGTCGCATTGAACACATAGTAATGATAACCTGCAGGCAACCTCATCGCAGTTCCATTTTCTGTTGACGTGACGAGAGTAGTGTTCCTATACAGTCCATAAGTAACATCAGCGTCTCCACTATTCGGCTCAGTCGCATTGAACATTGTTTGAGTTGGATATTGCACTCTTGACTCGTACAGTTCATTTATCTCGTCTGCTGTCAAGCTTCTGTTCCAGATTTGGACTTCATCGATTGTGCCGTTGAAATCGTAATCTGCACTGTCCTGTCCGATATAAAGTCTGGTAGCTGCTGGAACCAAGTTTCTAGTGGTCTGATTTTTATCTAACGCACCATTGATGTACAGTTGTGTCACATTGTTCTTGTGTGCGAATGCGAGGTGAGACCATGCGTTGAGAGGAACTGTGTTGGTTGAGGTTATTACATCAACTCCTTGATCCATTACCAAGAGTTTTATATTTCCTCCTTCATAGAGTTCAAATATCCATCCATAGTTTGGATATGATCCTTTAGCCATAATGTAATATTGACCATCTCCCTGGCCTGTGTATTGGCGTGGGTATATCCATACATCTGCGCTCATCTCGCCACTTGTATTGAGGCTTGAAGCATCTGGTATCACAACTACTTGTCCGTCAGTGGTATTTCCGTTGAAATTAACACAAGACCCAATTCTACAATTATTAGATGACCAACTTGGGTCATACCTCTCTGCCCAATCGCCGTATGCGAAGGTTCCGTCATTTCCATAACCAGAAGAATCGCCAACAATTTGACCTGTGCCTTCCTCCATTCTCCAGTAGCCAACCAATCCAGAAGTGTTCACGCTAGCTGTGTTGTTATTCAAAACCAGCGTCGGCACAGCCTTGTACACAACATAATTATTGTTGATGCTGCTAGCAGCAGTATAATTTTGTGACGCAATGTAATAACAAGAGTAGTTCCACACACCAACTCCTATAGAATCATTGTATGTAATCTGTGTCGCATTCGTTGTTGTTTGTTTGACCAGTGTCGTATTGCGGTAAATTTGTAGTATGCTGTTCTCACCATTTGTTATGTCGCATTGTATCCCGAGATTGTTGCCGGTTGCATAAGTTTGCGGTGAACTCCTGTCAAACGTTACTGTGGCAGTAGGTGCAGCCCCCAGCGTAATAGTCAGGTTATGCGTCTGCCCTGTCGCATTCGCAGAATAGTTCGCAGTACCAGTAGCATTGGCACGGTACACATACGTCCCATTAGGCAGCTTCGTCACTTCTGATGTTCCTTTGCTAACATCGTCCCTCCACAGCAAACAAGACGGTCCACTGCCTCCGTCAACCTGAGTTATATTGCACGTGACATTAGTAGCATTCGGATACGCATAGCTCCAAGTGGCAGTGCTGTTGACAAACGTATCAGGATACAATAATCCTTTTGTCACGTTCAACGGCAACAACAGTGAAGCAGTGGTGTAGTTCGTACCGGCAGTCGCATTGAAAATATAGTAATGATAACCAGCTGGTAACCTCATCGCAGTCCCATTCTCTGTTGATGTCACAAGAGTAGTGTTCCTATACAGACCGTATGTTACGTCTGCATCTCCACTGTTTGATTCAGTCGCATTGAACATTGTTTGAGTTGGATACTGCACACGTGACTCGTACAGTTCTTTTATCTCATCTGCTGTCAAACTTCTGTTGAAGATTTGGACTTCGTCGATGGTGCCGTTGAAATAAGTGTTTGCAGTCGTGCCTCTGCTCCCAATAAACAAGTTTACGGTATTGTTTATATTCGCGGTAGTAGTATCTGTAGCAGAACTATTTAATTTTCCATCTATGAATAAATACAGCTTGTCATCGGCAAAACTTCTTACACCAACAATATGATGCCATTGACTATCATTGAATCGTGTCCCAACAGTTGATATTGCAGTAGGATTATTTGACCCATCCCAAATAGCGAAATATACTCTACCAGTATTAGATTCTGTTCTTATTACATAAGGATAAGTACCACTTCCAGC
>Ga0315279_10003174_pt1 | contig 23331 bp, 18 predicted proteins | sample YL17G06_20_MG_FD_203694 | JGI IMG/M metagenome (GOLD analysis project Ga0315279, IMG submission 203694) | Sediment microbial communities from Yellowstone Lake, YNP, Wyoming, USA - YL17G06_20 | ecosystem: Environmental > Aquatic > Freshwater > Lake > Sediment | place: USA: Wyoming | collected...
CTGAGGCTGCGGCCTTCCGGTTTCAACCGGATTTCGCACGCGGCGAGCGTCATCGCCGGCCGCGAGGCGGATTCGATGCTTTGGGCCTTGAGCCCGGCCCGGAAGGCTTGGGCCGTGGTTTTTTCCCGGACGTAGACCGCGAAGAGCACGACCGCGACGGCGGCCAGGCCGACGGAAAAGACGGCCGCAGCCCGGTTCAGCCATGAGGCTTGGCGTAGCCTCTTCATGAGGAGCGTCGAGCCTGAGATTAAAGCCAGACCCAGCGCCGCATAGGCTCCGCGCAGCAGGACGAGGTCGGCCACGTTTCCTAGGCCGATGAAGTCCGAATACATAACGGGCGTGTAATAAGCGAAGCTGTCGAAGGCGAAAAACGCGTTCGGGCCGACGACGACCAGGACGAAGAACGAATAGACGAGGGCGATGAGATAGACCGCCGCCTGACTCCGAATGAGCGAGCCAAGGAAAATAGACAGGCCAACCATGAACAAGACGGTCGGGAGGCTGACGAAAACGACATAGAGCAGATACGGCTGCCATGCAAACGGCGTCCGGGAGAAGAAGACATGGATGATTCCGGTGACGACGAGGACAGACATATTGAGCAGGAAGATCAAGGTGAAGATCCCGAGGAATTTCCCTAGGATATACGTCGCGTTCGAGAAGGAGTGGATATAATAAACTTGGGACGTGTCCTGTTTGCGGTCCCGCTTCAGGAACTCCGTAGCGAGAAAGACCGAGATCAGACCAAGAAAGACGTTGAAAAGCTTGATCGCAAGAAGGGGGAAGGCGCCGGGCATGGCCCGGTTAAAGAAGAAGGTTGCATCCCGAGGGAGAGCGACCGCCAGCGTGACAAGCGTCGCGACGCACAGGGCGAGGACGGAGAAGACACGGAACGCCCATGAACGTAAAATGAGAAGCATTTCATAGAGAGCGATGCTCCGGAGTACGGACGGAGTGTTCACCGGCGGCCTCCCGCCGCGGCTATCGCGGCTTTCATGAATCCCACGTCCTTCGCTCGGCGGATTCCATGAAATAGACGTAAGCGTCTTCCAGATTCGGCTCTATGGCGGTTGCGGGCCTTCCCTCGACTGCGTCAGCGACCAGCCGTAGCTCGTATCCGGCAACGGACGGGACTGACGATACGACTGGATAGCGCAGTTTGACCGCGTCCATCTCTTCGGGCAGGGCGGTGATCTTCCAGACCTTGCCGCGCGTCCGGTCCACGAGTTCCCCGGGCGGACCGCAGAAGACGACGCGGCCCTCGTCGAGGAGGGCGATGCGGGCGCAGGTTGATGAGATGTCGCCGACGATATGGGTCGAGAGAATGATGATCTTTTCCTCTCGGGTGAGGTCGGAGAGAAGATTACAAAAACGGACGCGTTCCTCTGGATCGAGGCCGACCGTCGGCTCGTCGATGATCAGGATCCGCGGCCCACCGATTAAGCTTTGGGCGATCCCCAACCGGCGCTTCATCCCCCCGGACAGCTTGTCGGCGCGCCTGTCCCGAGCGTCGAAGAGGCTGACATTCTTAAGCACGCCGTCGACCAACGTCGTCCTGGCCTTCCGCGACTTAATCCCCTTCAGCCGGGCGACGTAATCGAGGAACTCGCGCGCCGTAAGTTTGGGAAAGGACGTGAAATCCTGAGGCAGATAGCCGACCTGTCTGCGGATCTGTTTTCTATGTTTCTCGAGGTCCAAGCCGTCGACGCGTATCGTGCCGCCGGTGGGCTTGAGGAGAGTCGCCAGGATGCGGATGAGCGACGTCTTGCCGGCGCCGTTGGGGCCGAGGAGGCCGAACATCCCTTGACCGATGTCGAGGCTGACTCCCTTGAGGGCAAGTTTCCCGCCGGGGTATTGCATCTTCAGCTCGCGAATCTGGATGTTCAAAACCTCACCCTTCGGTTTGACGAGATTTGTGCCGATGACTTGGCGTCAAATCCACTTTTTTGTTCTGAGCCGTTTTCCCGAACTTATGACGCCGCCGGGGGGCGGAATCTTCCCTGTTCCAGAAATTCCCTCTTGACAAACGCTTTTTCCCGCGCTATATTTAAAATGGTGAACAAAATGGTAAACATCATCCGCAGGGAACTCACCTCCCGCCAGGAGGCTATCCTCCGGGTCATCAAGGGGTTCATCCTGGAGCGCGGCTACGGTCCGACCATCCGCCAGATCGGCGGCCTCCTCGGGCTGGCTAACCCCTCGGCCGTCTTCAAGCACGTCTCGAGCCTCGAGCGCAAGGGCTACCTGAAGCGCGAGCGGGGAGAGCTGCGGGTTGCGGGTTTCCCGGCCGCCATCGAGAGCCGGTTTCGGGTGCCGCTCGCCGGCCTCGTGCCCGCCGGCCCGGCCAAGGAGGCGTTCGAGACGACGGGCGAGGCCATGGACATCCCCGACTGGATGCTCGGCCGCCGCCGCGGCAACGTCTTCTGCATCCGCGTCGAGGGCAAGAGCATGATCGACGCCTACATCGATGACGGCGACAATGTCCTCCTCGAGCGGACGAACACGGCCGTCTCGGGCGAGATGGTCGTGGCCATGCTCGAGGACGGGTCGGTGACGCTGAAGCGGCTCCGGCGCGACGACGGGCGGACGTTCCTCGTGCCCGAGAACCCGGCCTATAAGCCGGTCGAGGTCGCGGGCGACATCCGCGTCCTGGGGCGGGTCATAGGAGTGATGAGAAAGTATTGAGCGGTGAGAGCGCCGCGGGCGGTCCGCTCCTCGGCCGGCGAGATTCAAGAGGACGCGCGGCGAGATCACCTATGTGAAAAAATGGGGACATGATCTTAATTCTCTTGAATTAAGTTTCGTGTCCCCATTCTTCTTAAGAAAGTCGGTCGAATGAAAATCGGTGACAAAGAAATTATGGTCCCGGCGTTCGGGCCGGCCGAAATGGACGGGACCCCGGCCTCCGCCCGGGCGGCCATGCGGAGGATGGAAGAGGGAAACGGAAAAGACGGGGGACAGGGAAAAGAGGGGGGACACGTACCGAATTCAGGAAAATTCGGAACATGTCCCCAAATAGGACGAAGATTCATCGTCCACATCGACATCGACGCCTTCTTCGCCGCCGTCGAGGTTCTCCTCAACCCGTCGCTCGCGGGCAAGCCGGTCATCGTCGGCGGCCTGCCCCACGAGCGCGGCGTCGCCTCGACCTGCTCCTACGAGGCTCGCAAGTTCGGCGTCCACTCGGGCATGCCGCTCCGCAACGCCTACCGGCTCTGTCCGCACGGCGTTTTCATCCGCGGCAATTACCAGGTCTACCAGACCTTCTCCGACAAGTTCTTCCGCATCCTCCACGAATACTCGCCCGACGTCGAGGACACGTCCGTCGACGAGGCCTACCTCGACCTGACGCGCTGCCGCCCGCTCTACCGTTCGTTCTCGGCCACGGCCCGGGCCATCAAGGCCCGCGTCGAGCGCGAGACGGGGCTCAGGGTCTCGGTCGGCGCCGGGCCGAACAAGATCCTGGCCAAGCTCGCCACCAAGCGGGCCAAGCCCGCCGGCTACTTCGAGGTCGAGCCGGGCCGGGAGGAGGACTTCCTCCGCGACATCGGGATCGAAAGCCTGCCCGGCATCGGCCCGAAGACGCAGGTCCTGCTCCGGATGCTCAACATCCAAAAGATGGGCGACCTGTGGGGCCTGCCGCGCTCGACCCTCCACTCGCTCTTCGGCCTCGGCGGCGACGACATCTACCTCCAGTCTCGCGGCATCGACAGCCGGCCCGTCGTCACGGCGTCCATCCCCAAGTCCGTCTCGCGCGAGACGACGTTCCTCGAGGACCTGTGGGACCGGCGCCTGCTGCTTGCCCATCTCGCGTACCTCTGCGACCGGCTCACGCTCGGCCTGCGCCAGGGCCGGCTCTACGCCCACGTCATCGAGGTCAAGGCCCGCTACTCGGACTTCAGCCAGGAGGTCCGGCGCCGCCTTCTCCTCACCCCGCGCCAGGAGATGACCGATATTTATAAAGTCGCCGAGGAGCTGTTCCTCGGGCTCACCGCCGGCTCGCGCCTCTCGCTGCGGCTCGTCGGTGTGAAGGCCTCGGACCTGACCCGGGTACGGCCGCTCTCGCTCTTCGAGCCGTACTCGGACAAGCCGGCGCGGCTGGGCGCGGCCGTGGACCGGGTGCGGGAGAAGTACGGCTTCGCCGCGGTCCTGACGATGCGGGAGAAGATGCTCGACGCGGTCTATCCGACCGACCGCAACCGCGGCTTCATCCTCAAGACGGCCTCGCTCACGCGGTAAGGCGCCCATGTTCGTCCCGCTCCGCGTCCATTCCGTTTACAGCAAGGGGAAGGGCGGGGCGACGCTCGACGAACTGGCGTGGTGGTTCGCGCTCAGGAAGACGCCGGCCGCGGCGCTTTCGGACATCGGGAAGCTCTACGGCTGGGCGAAGTGGAAGCGGGCGGCGAAAGCGGCGGGGTTCGGGCCGCTCTTCGGCTGCGAGGTCGAGCTGGGCGGCGAGCGGTTTCTGTTCCTCGTTAAGCGCCGCGAGGGCTACTGGAACCTGATGGAGATCCTGAACAGGCGCGTCCTCCGGCCCGACGGCGGGACGGAGGGGCTGGTGACGGTCTACATCCCTGCCCCGAAGCGGGGCGGGGGACAGGAAGACGTCCCTACCCCGAAACAGGGTGAGGGACAGGCAGCCATCCCGAACACCGGGAAAGAAGGGGGACATGATCCGAATTCTCCGGAATTCGGTTCGTGTCCCCCTTCTCTCGATTCCCTCCGAGCCGGCTCATCCACAGACGACCTCTACGTCGGCGCCGATTTCTTCAACTTCAAGCGGGCCCAGGACCTTGCCCGGGCGCACAACCTGCCCCTCGTCTGGGCCAACCCGCTCAAGTTCGTCAAAGGCGCCGAGCGCCTTGTCCTGCTCCACGCCTTTGACAAGAAGATTCCCTACCCGCCCGAATGGGACCGCCTCCGCCGCAAGGTCCGGGTCTTCGGACCGGACCAGGAGGTGATGGCCCTCAAAAAATTCGGGGCCGGGGTGAACGACGCCTTCCAGGCCACGTTCGCCGTCGCCGAGAAATGCGAGTTCACGTTCGCCGACATCGGCCCGCCGCTTCCCGCCGACCTCTTCCCGACGACGCTCCGCGACGAAGTGATGGCCCGGCTCCGAGCGCGCAGGGACCTGAGTTGGGATGAGCGCGAGCGGGCCAAGCGCGAGCTGGCCGTCATCGAGACGTCGGGGTTCGCGCCCTACTTTCTCATCGTCCACGACGTCGTCGAGTTCGCCCGGCGCAACGGCATCCTCCACAACCTCAAGGGCTCGGGCGCGTCGTCGTTCCTGGCCCATCTCCTCGGCCTCTCGCACGTCAGCCCGGTCGAGTTCGACCTCTACTTCGAGCGGTTCCTCAACGCCGGCCGCGACGACCCGCCGGACATCGATTTGGACTTCGACTCGCGCTTCCGGGACAAGGTCCTGGCCTATGTCCTTGAAAAATACGGGCGGGGGAGGACGGGCGCGGCTTTCGTCTGCAGCCTCAAGAGCTTCCGGGCCCGCTCGGCCCTCTACGAGACGGCCCGGGCCTTCGGCCTGCCGCCCGAGGAATCGCGGGCCCTGAGCAAGCGGGCGCCCTATTTTGCCGAGCCCGACTATCTGAAGAAAACGGCGCCCGCGGCCGGGTATCTCGACATCTGGAAGCTGGCCGGCGAACTCGGCGGCGTGCACAACGAGATCTCGCTCCACGTCGGCGGCGTCATCCTCACGCCCGCGCCCACGGACCGGTATCTGCCGCTCGAGACGTCGGCCAAGGGCTTCGCCATGTCGCACTACGACCGCGACGCCGTCGAGGACCTAAAGCTCATCAAGCTCGACCTGTTGTCGGTCCGGGGGCTGGCGGCCATCTCCGAGACGATGTCGCGGCTCGGGATCGCGGCCGTCCCGGCGGGCGACGCGAAGGCGTTCGGCCTGCTCCAGCAGGCGAAAACGATCGGCTGCTTCCAGGTCGAAAGCCCGGCGATGATGAACCTGCTACGCCGGATGAAACCGGACAACATCTACGAGCTAACCCAGGCGCTGGCCCTCATCCGGCCCGGCCCGACCGAAAGCGGGATGAAGGAGGCGCTGCTCCGGAGCCGCGAGGGCCGGGGGACGTTCCACGACCCGTTCATGGCGAAAATCCTGCCGGAGACCGACGGGCTGCTGCTCTACGAAGAGCAGGTCATGCAGATCGCCGAGCGCGTCGCCGGCATGCCGCCCGAGGAGGGCGACCTGCTGCGGCGGAGCCTGAAAGCCCGGAAAGGCGATTCGCCGCTCGCCGTCCTCAAGCCGCGCTTCTTCAAGGAGGCGAAAGACCGCGGCTACACGGGCGGCGAAGTTGAGAAGCTGTGGCAGACGATGGAGAAGTTCTCGTCGTACTCGTTCAACAAGGCCCACAGCGCGTCGTACGCGGCGATGAGCTACCGGGCCGTCTATCTCAAGGCCCATCACACCGTGCCGTACCTGGCGGCCGTGCTCAACGCCGGCGGCGGCTACTACATGCTGCCCGAATACGTCGAGGAGGCGAAACGGCTCGGCATCAGGATCTTAGGGCCGGACGTCAACCGGAGCGGCTACGGGTTCGAGGTCGAGGGGACGGCGATCCGGGTCGGGTTCACGTCGGTCAAGAACCTGCCGCTGCGCGCGATGGACAAGATCGTTGAGGAACGGACGGCCGGGGGCGAGTTCCCGTCGCTCGAGGATTTCATCGCCCGGGTCGCCGTCTCCAAGTCCGAGCTCTTCACCCTCATCAAGGCCGGCGTGTTCGATTCGCTCGAGGCCCAGCGGACGCGCCAGGTCCTCCGCTATTTCCAGGGACTCGACGGGGTCGACGTCACGGCCGACCTCGACGGCCGCGAGAAGGCGAAAATGCTCCTCGAGTCGCTCGGCTTCAGCCCGGACGGCGATCCGCTCGAGCTTTACGAGGGGAAGCGGCCCGACCTGCGGATCAAGGACCTCCCGGGGCGCGCCGGGGAGACGGTCGAGCTCGTCGTCCGGGTCGTGGACGCGCGCGGCAAGGAAACGAACGGCGGGCTGAAGTATTTTTATTTCTTCGAGGACGAGACGGGGATCCTCGAGGGCATCGGCGAGCGGAAATGCCTGACCATCGGCGAGCCGCCGGTCTGCTGCCTGCGCGGCGAGGTCCGGATGGACGGCCAGGGGATCCCGAAGATCTTCGGCTGCGCCTTCGTCCGGGCGTTCTGATTTTGAAGAGGCCCTTTTATCTATTCTCGTGCCGGGAAGCGGACGGCAAATATCGTCCCTTCATGGACACGGCTGCGGACCTCGACGGATGCGCCGTGGAGATCGGCCACGGATTTGACGATGGAGAGCCCCAGCCCGGACCCACCGATCTCTTTGGACCGGGAGGGGTCGACGACGTAGAACCGGTCGAAAATGAAGGGGATGGATTCTGCGGGGATACCGATCCCTGTATCGCGAACCTCGAGAACGGACGCGGCGTCCTCTTTAGCCAGGGCCATTTCGATCCGGCCGCCGGCCGGCGTATACCGGATGGCGTTGTCGACCAGATTGGTCACGAGGCGCTCGAGGAGCGTCCGGTCGCCGCGGACGCGAAGCGGAAGAGCATGGCCGATCGTGAAAGCCAGGCCTTTCTGCCGGGCGGCCGCCCCGCGGCTGTCCAGGACCCGGGACAGGACCTCGTCCAGGGCCACATCCTGGTTGAAATTCAGCTTCGCGGCGGTCTCCATCCGGGACAGGAAAAGGAGGTCGTCGATTATCTTTTCCATGTGATGGGACTCTTCGAGAGCGCTCTCCAAAGTCGTTCGGTATTCTTCGCCCGACCTTTCCTTGCGGAGAATGACTTCGATCTCTCCGCGGATGATGGTCAAGGGTGTCCGTAATTCGTGGGAGACATCTCCTGAAAATTGCCGGATCTTCTGGACGGATTTGTCCAGCCGGGCGATCATGTCGTTGAACGTCGCGACCAGTTCTCCGATTTCGTCCTTCCGGTTCTTGGCGTCGATGCGAAGGGTGAGGTCGTCGGCGGTGATCCGGCGGGCGGTATAAACGACGCTTTGAACGGGGGACAAGGCCCGGCGGATGATGAGCGAGCCGCCGATCGAAGCGAAGGCAACCAGGAGGAGCCCGGCCAGAATCATGATGAGCGTTAGGCGGGCCAGCTCCCTGTTGACGTGATCCAGGGAGACGCCGACCTGGATGAGGTTTTCGCCTCGGACGGGTAAGAGAACGACCCGCAGGGGCGAGGTGGAGAGCGATGTCCAGCCGGCCGTCCCGTAGACCAAATGGTCCCAATCCGCGCTTTCGGCCTTGGCGTAGAGTTCTGGCGGGAAGAGGAACGTATCGGCCGGGACAAGAGGTGACCGATGTACGATCTCGGGCCGGCCGTTGCCGCCCGGGGCCAGCTTGACCGCTTGGATGAACGGCCGGAGGGCGCGGAACTCGGCCTCGGTTTCGGCGATCGCCTCGGGCCAGGTCACGCCGCGCGGTTCCCAGTGCTCGCTGACGTGTTCGGCGATGTCGCGGAGTTGCTTGTCCAGGTCGGCGAGGAGGCCCTTCTTGAATCCCTGATAGAGGAAGGCTCCGCACAGGGCGACGATAAGGCCCAGAATGACGACGTACCAGATCGTCAGCCGGAACGCGAGCGTCCTAAATCTCGCGATTTTCATCCAGGCAATATCCCTGTCCCCGGACCGTATGGATGAGCTTGACCGCGGACTCGCTGTCGATCTTCTTCCGCAGGTAATTGATGTAGACATTGACCACGTTGCTCGTCCCTTCGTAGTTCATGTCCCAGACGTGCTCGACGATCATCGATTCGCTGACCACACGGCCTTTGTTCCGCATCAGATATTCGAGAAGGGCATACTCCTTCCCGGTCAGAGGGATCTTTTTTCCGGCCCGGACGGCCAGCCGCTTGGCCGGGTCGAGCTCCAGGTCTCCTGCCTTAAGGACGCGGGTCTTGGAATCCTGCGACCGGCGGAACAGGGCCCGGACCCGCGCCAGAAGCTCTTCGAAGGAGAACGGCTTGGTCAGGTAATCGTCCGCCCCTTCGGTCAGGCCGCTGACTTTGTCCTCGACCGAGTCCTTGGCCGTAAGCATGAGAATAGGCGTAAGGACGCCGTTCTGCCGCATTTCCCGGCAGACCGTGAAGCCGTTCTTTTTGGGCAGCATCAGGTCGAGGATGACGACGTCGTAGGAATGGACTTCGGCCATTTCGAGAGCTTCCTCGCCGTCCCGGGCGAGGTCGACGGCGTACTGTTCCTCCTTCAAGCCCTTAAGCAGGAAACCCCCGACCTTTCGGTCATCCTCGACGATCAGAATCCTCATCGGCATTCCCTTTCGATCAAAGCATAAAGAAAGTTTCCTCAAATTGGAAGTGCGCCCTTCGTGACGTCCCCGGAATCGCCAGTTTCGACCACCGGATCAATCCCAGCCTCCCTCGTCGTGATGCAGGACACCCAAGTTTCCGAACCGGGGATTGACGACGTTGCTGAAGATCGAGCCGAACGTATAGCTCAGGCTGACCTGGAGGAACAGGTTATAGTCCGTGCGCAGCTCTTTCCGCCGCAGGAGGATTTCCTCCCGGTTCGCGCCTCGGGCCGGCAGGGACAATTGATCCCGGATGCGCTCATACATGCCGTCGATGTTCAAATCCAGCCCCTTGAAGATCCGGAAGGAGAGCTCGGTGAAGAGCGCCAGCCTGTTGAAATTGAAATCGTGAAAATAATGGGATCCCTCGAGAGACGAGGAGAGGCTTCCCCAGGGTTCCTTGATCTCCAGCGTCGCCGACAGGGATTGGCCGAGGAGGCTTTCCTTGGTCTTGTCGTAGATCGTGATGTCTCTGTATTTCATGAATTCGTACCCGATTTTATACAGGAACCGCAGTTGTCTCCTAGTCGATTCCGAATACGGGAATAGATCATATTCGATGGCCGGGGCGGGCGTGATCTTGAACCGGAGGTTGCTGTACGTGGACGAGCTCATGGCCAGGGCGATACCCGCCGACCAGTGTTCGCCCAGACTCTTGACGAACACCCCGCTGAAATCCAGGCTTTCGGACGTGCTGGTGATCGTTTCGGCAACTCCGTCCTCTTCATATTTGAATTCGTCGTTCTGGTAGACCGCGGCAAGCCCCATCCGAAGCTTGATGTCGGGCGTCACTTTGTTCGCCGAAAAACTTAAATTGAATGAGTCGGATTTGGTCTGGGATTCCCGGTTGAATTCGCCGCCAACGCTCAGGCTGAAGACCCAGAATTTCCAGGGGTCAACGACGTCCGTCGGTTTAACCTTCTGTTTGAACGAGACATCGATCATATCCCGGATGGGGGTCTTGGCGGCGTAGGGGAGAAGGCCCATTTTCATCACGGCGACATAGCCGCGGCGGACCTCTTCTTCCGTGTTCGTTTTTTGGGAGGCGTAGATCAGCGTGCTGTTGATGTTCGCGTAATTCCCCTGTCCAATAAAGGCCATCGTGTATTCCGTCCCGCCGCTTCCCGTGTCTTGGGTCGTGACCAGGACATGGACGTCGGCCTCTTTCCGGTCGCGGACATAGTTGATGAACGGGATTTCGGTTCGGATGTAATCCTGGTCGCCGTGTTCGAAATCAATAAAGACCTTGGGCGCCAGTTTTTTCATCTCGGCCATGTCGAGTTTTGCGATTTTAGCCTGGTCGTCATCCCGTTCCTGAGCGGCGGACACGGCCGGAGCCGGCACGACGCCCATAGCCAGGATGAGAATCGCTATCCAAACGGCTTTCTTCATGCGCGACTCCTTCGTCCCGGAATCGCTGGATTCCGGGTCAGGGAATTTCGCCGCCCCGCGGTCCGCGGAGGACGCCTTTGGGCGGTCGCCGTCAGCATATCCGAATAGGGTTTAAAGGAAGATTAGGACGCGATTAAAAGATTCTAATGTCGGCGCCCGCGTCCGCCTTTTCTGACCGGCTCTCTCACCACGAAAACGAGAGTATCTCCGGTGCGGCTCGCTGTCAGGAACGGCCGAACGTACGGCCGAGCGTGCCCTTCTGCTTTTTTCTCAGCTGAGGTTGAGCGCCATGAGCTTGAGCTCGGTCATCTCCTCCATGGCATAACGGACCCCCTCGCGGCCGAAGCCAGACTGTTTCACTCCGCCATAGGGCATATGGTCGATACGAAATGTGGGGATGTCGTTGATGATGACCCCGCCGACTTCGAGCGCTTCGTAGGCTTGGAACGCCTTTGACAAATCTTTAGTGAAGACACCGGCTTGAAGGCCGTAGATGGAATGATTGACGGCGGTCAGGGCACCTTCGAAATCCGTATAGCGATATACGCAGACGATGGGCGCAAAAGCTTCGAGCCGCGAGATGCGAAGATCCGGCCTGACGTCTGTGAGGATCGTCGGCTCGAACATCGTGCCGTTCCGCTGGCCGCCGCAGACAAGATGCGCGCCATGGTCCAGCGCTTCGTTCGTCCAGTCCTCGATCTTCCGGGCGGACTCTTCGTCGATCATCGGCCCGACGTCGGTGTCCTCCAGGAGCGGATCGCCGAGCTTTAATTTATTTGTTCTTTCGGCGAACTCTGCCAGGAACCGGTCATAGATTTTTTCTTGAATGAATATGCGTTGAATGGCGATACAGATCTGGCCGGCATAGGAAAATGACCCGGTCACACATCGGGCCAGGGTAAAGCCGAGGTCGGCGTCGGGTTCGATGACCACGGCCGCGTTTCCGCCGAGCTCAAGAGTCACTTTTTTCGTATTGGCTTTCTTTTTGAGCTCCCAACCGATATCCGCGCTTCCAGTGAACGTCACCTTCTTGATCCGGTCGTCCGTGAGCAACGGCTCCGCGTCCCGATAACCCGAGGGGATGACATTAACCACGCCCGCTGGCGCACCCGCGTCCTGGATGATTTCGCCTAGAAGGATCGATGTGATCGGGACTTGGGACGACGGCCGGAGGAGAATGGTGTTGCCCACGGCCAGGGCGGGCGCGACTTTATGGGCGACCAAGTTCAGCGGAAAGTTGAACGGCGTAATTGCTGTTACGGGCCCAAGCGGAAAACGCCGCGTGATCCCCCAACGCTGCTTTGTCTGCGGCGTCAGGTCCAGGGGAATGATCTCACCTGCTCGTCTCTTAGCTTCTTCGCTCGCGATCTCGAACGTGAGCGCGGCCCGGTCGACTTCCAGGCGCGAATCTCGAATAGGCTTTCCGGCCTGGCGGGCGATGGATTCGGCCAATATGTCTTTCCTCGCTTTGATGCCCTGCGATATCCTGCTCAAGATGAGCGAACGCTCGTAGCTTGCCATTTTCCGCGTTTCCAAAAACGCCCGGTCCGCGGCGGCGATCGCCCGTTCGACCTGGTCCTTTGAGGCCCAACACACCCGGCCTGCGACCTGCCGGTCATAAGGCGACCGGATTTCCTTAATGGTTGCGGATTCTTCCCAACCGCCGTTGATAAGCAGTTTGTAGTCTCTCATTCCAACCTCCGCGTCGCCCTTCATTATAAAGATTCGCGAACAGCAAATTCAAATTGACAGAACTTTTGGCTTCGAGCTATTTTAAGGGCATCCCTCGATTATTGATAGGGAGGTCGCGATGGACGTCACGAAAGCGATAGAAACGCGGCGCGCGTACCGGTCGCTCGCGCCGTCCCTTTGAAGAATTCGTGCACTTGAATCATTGCTGATAAATGCGCATTATACTATGGCTCGGAGCGCTCGAATTGGCGTCATGGACAGGAACATAAAAACAGAAACATGACGTTTTGGGTCGCCTTCGCCGCGGGAACTGTGTTGCTTGGCGTCGTCTCCTGGGTGGTTTCCCTCCGGGCGCGACGCTACCATGGGATCGCCCGATTTTTCGCCTTCGACGCGATCTTGGCGCTATTTCTCCTCAATGTCGGGCATTGGTTCGAAGACCCTTGGTCCGCACTACATATCCTCTCCTGGACCTTCCTCGTCCTTTCGCTCGGCTTGGCGGTCCATAGCGGTTTCATCCTCGTGAAGCTCGGTCGTCCCGACGGCCAGTTCGAAAACACCACGCGCCTCGTCGCGCGGGGAGTTTATAAGTTCATCCGCCATCCGCTCTACAAAGCGGCCGCGCTTCTGGGTCTCGGTATTTACTTGAAAAACGTTACCGCGCTCGCGACGGCCCTCGTCCTGGTCGTCTTGATATCGGCTTATCTGACCGCTAAAATCGAGGAGAGGGAAATGCTAGCCAAGTTCGGAGAGGAGTACAGGGCTTACATGCAGACATCGAAAATGTTCATTCCTTTCGTATTTTAAGGAGCCTGGACTTGAGAAAACTCATCTTCTTCGCCGCCGCTTTAGGATTCATTCTCCCGGCCTCGTCGGCGGCGCAGGGCGGTCCCGTTATCCGTTACAAAGTGATTCCGGACCCGAGCGGGGCGCAGATCAAGGTGGAAGCGGGCTTCCGGCTCCAGAATGTTTCAGCCTATCTGAGGGATTTCGGCCAGCTCGAATCCATCCGATGGTCGGTGAACGGAGTTGAGACCAAGGTCAAAGCCGATCGGCAGGGTGACGTTCTTTATTTCAACGGGTTGCCCTCGTCCGGCGACGCTCAGGCGGTTTACACGTTGAATTGCGTCACCGTGCCCAGGCCGGGTTATCGAAAGAGGCTGATGGGGTCTCCGGGTTTCATCTTGGCCCGGGAAGGGCTTTTTCTCGGGTTGGTTTCCCGCGACCTCATTGACGTCGACGTCCGGTGGGACCTTCCGGCCGGATGGCGCCTGGTGATGGGCCACGACGGCGGCCAGCGATTCGTCGAGACCCAGAGGACCCTTTGGGTTGCGGGAAAAATCGCTGAAACGACCGCGAGCAACGCAGGAACGCCAGCCCTGGCGGTTTCGGTCCTCGAAGGAGCTTCGGGCCCCGCCGTCACGAGAACCCTCAATGCGCTAGTCTCGATATTCAATTATGCCTCGACGAATTACGGCCCGCTCGCCGGGCGTGATTGCGGGCTGGCGATTTTCCCCCGCGGCGGCCTCGGCGGAGGCACGGCGCTTGGACAGACGCTGGCCTCGGAAGACAACCCGCTGACGATCGTCCACGAAATGCTGCACTGGTGGACCAATCCCGGAACGCCTGCCTGGTTCCGCGAAGGCGTCCACTCTTATATCGCCTTGAAGCTCCTGGCCGAAAGTACCTCCATGGACGCGGCGACGTTCGAGGCGTTTCTCCGGGGATTCGTCGAGGAGCGGGGGCGGGTTGTTCAGCGCGAGGGTCGGGTCTCTTCGCTCGCGGATTCCTCGGACGCCTACGAACGGAACCAGGGCGGCGGAGATATTTATGCCTATGCCGCTTTATTTGCGTTCAAACTGGACCAAAATATCCGGTCCCGGAATCCGGTTTCTTCCCTGGAACGCGTTTTTGCCGAAGTCTGCCGGTCTCGACCCGGGGGAGGAGGTCGACCCGCCCGGCCGAAGACGGACGATCTTATCGGGCAGATCAAGGATATCACAGGATACGAGGCTGGGCCTTTTTTTAAAAAATATTTTTATGACAAGATCGAAAACGTGGAAGACTTCTTGAAAGGGTCAGCCACGGGCCGCTCCGGCGGAGATCGCTTCGTCGACAAGGGCCAGATAATTCCGGACCGGCACGTAGCTCGGGATTGAATTTCCGGAGCCGATGGCGAAGCGCCCGCGCGGTCCGCAGACCTCGATAAGCCGCCTCGTCCGTTGCCGAACGTCGCCTTCGGACCCATGCGCCAGGATATTCACGTCGACCCCGCCAAGGACGGCAACCCGGCTTCCGTGGTTTATCTGGAATTCTTCCGCGGGACATATCGCGTCCTCGAAGGAATGTTTGCCGTCGATGCCGACAACGTCCAACAGGTCGCCGATGATCGTTTCCAGGTTTCCGCAGGAATGGAGGAAATAGGGGAGTCCGCGGGCGTGGGCCATGGCCGCGAATTTCGCGTGCCAGGGAAGGACGAGCGCGCGGAGGTCATCCGGCGAAACGAGGGGTCCCGTTTTGAATCCCATGTCATCGCCCGGAAAGACGGCCGTGAGATTCGGGAGATCGAGCAGATGATCGTAAAATTTGGTCATCAGTGTCCCGACGCGCGCCGCGACCTCATGGACGAGCTCGGGGTCGTCTTTGAGGGCGAGGCAGAGGCCTTCGTATGACATAATCCAGGAGAGATGCTCGAACACCCCGCCGCCGTGGCAGGTCATGAAGCCCATGCCTTCGGGAAGATGCCGGCTCAGGTATTCGAACGGGAAAAAGTCGAAGTCCTCGACCTTGGGCCAGGGATAGCGCTCGAAATCCACCCGGTTCCGGATCATTCCGCCGTGTTCATCGGCCCAGGCGCGCTCCCGGCCGAGAGCGGTCGGGTCGTGACCGGGGACCTTGTTTTCGAGAAAGGGGAGTCCCGCTTCAAAACGGACGGTGTCATAGCCAAAGAGATGCCAGAAGGCGATGATATTGTCGAGGCAGGCCGTCTGCGAACCGCGGTCGTTTCCGTAGTCGGCCCACGTCCGCCCGAGGAGGCCGACGATGACCTGCTTCATGACCGCGGCGTCGACGAGATACTCGACCAGCGGAACACGAGAAGATCGAGCCCGGCCGAGGAGAGTGTCGATAAAGCCGACCGCGTCGGGCTTGGGGCGGGCGAGAGGGGCGGTCGTGGTCGTCAGCGTTTCCCGCCCTTCTCCGAATCGTTTTTCTCGAAGAGGTCCAGCTGTCCTTTTCGGATTTTGCGGACGATCTCCTCGAGCACCGGATATTGCTTGAGCAGCCCCGTCGGGATTTCGAGTTTTTCGCCGGTGATCATGTTCTTGATCTGGAGAGCGTTTGCCAAAGCCTGTCCTCGGTAGTGATTGTTTGTGATGACGTAGACCCGCTCGCCATCCCGGCCGAGCCGCCGGATGCGCTCGACCCATTCCTCGAGTTCGTTCGCGGCGTAAAGATAATCGTAACGTGCGTCGCGGCCCGCGCCTTCCCGAAACCAGTTCTCATAGTTGCGGCCGTGCAGGCGGACGTACGCGAACTTCGGATGCGTGACGACCGCGGTCGGCTTGAGCGAGGCGCCGATGACCGGCTGGTCGATGTTGCAGAATGCGACGCGGCGTTCGCGGAGCGTCGCGTAGAACTCCGGCCGGTCCCAAGAGGCATGGCGGACTTCGAGTGCAAGCGGGTATCCGGAGAACAGCTCGAACAGGCCGGCGAGGTAGTCGTCGTTGGCCGGCGTGTGGGCGAACGACCAGGGGAACTGGACGAGGAGGGCGGCGAGGCGCCGCGCCGCGACGAGCGGTTCGAGGCCGTGCTTGAAGACGTCGGCGTCTTTGGCTGAGAGGCCTTTTCGTTCGTGGGTGAAACTCTGATGGAGCTTGACCGAGAAGAGAAAATCGCTTCCCGGCGGAAGCTTCTTGACCCAAGACAGCGACATCGCCAGCGACGGCGGCCGGTAAAACGTGCTGTTGACTTCGACGATGTTGATGAACGCGGCCAGATAGGTCAGCGGATGGAACCCCGCCTGCCGCGAGATCGGGTAGACGATCCCCACCCAGTCCTCATAGCTCCAGCCGGCGGTGCCGATATAGTATTGCGCCATGATACGATATTTTACCAGACGCCCGGCGCCGATTCGACCTATTTGACAAAAAAGCCGACTTGCTCTCTAATTCTTCCGGTTTCCGATGCCGTCATCATTCGTCCGGGAGGTCGAGCGTGCCGCCGGACGCATCCGCGCCGACATCGTCCGGACGCCGCTCGAATTCTCGCCCGGTCTCAGTCGACTCTACGGTAGCCGAGTTTATTTCAAGTGGGAATGCGACCAAACGACCGGGTCGTTCAAGCTCCGAGGGGCGTTGAACAAGCTCCGGACACTTACGGCGGCTCAGAAAAGGGCGGGTCTCGTCACCGCCTCGACCGGTAATCACGGGCTCGCGGTGAACCACGCCGCCAAGCTCGAGGGGATGTCGCTTAAGGTCTATCTTCCCCATACGGCCAGCCCGGCGAAAGTGGCGAAGCTGCGGCGCGCGGGCGCCGACCTGGCGTTCTTTGGAGCGACTTCGGACCTGACCGAGGTCCACGCCCGGGCCGAGGCCGAGGCGACCGGCCGCGTGTTCGTTTCTCCTTATAACGACATCGACGTCGTCTATGGCCAAGGGACGCTCGGGCGCGAGCTGTTCGCGGACCTTCCCGCTGCGGACGATGTGATCGTCCCGGTCGGGGGCGGCGGTCTCATCGCCGGTATCGGAGGATATCTGAAGGGCGGTCACCCCGGAGTCCGTGTGGTCGGCGTCGAGCCGTCCCGCTCCGCGTTCTTCAAGGCGGCCCTAGCCGCGGGACGGCTTGTTCCCGTTCGGGAGCGGGAAACCATCGCCGATGCGGTCGCGGGCGGTCTCGAACCCGGGACGTTGACGTTTCCGCTCGTCCGGTCTTATGTCGATGAGATCGTGACGGTGAGCGAATCCGGGCTAATCACCGCCTTGCGGACGATTCATGAAGAGCACGGCCGGGTCGCTGAGGGCGCGGGGGCGCTGGCGCTCGCGGCTTTGATGGCGAGGCGGCGGTCGTTCCGGGGCCGGACGGTCATTCTGGTCGTCAGCGGAAAAAACATCGACCCGAAGCGGTTTGCGGAGATAATCGCCAAGATTTGATACGTTCGCGGCGCCAAACCCCGATTTTCAAATCGGGGTAAAAAGCGCCGCTCAGTATCAACCCTGAGCATACCCCGGGCTTCAGCCCGCCCTCATTTGCTTCGCGAATGAGGACTGCAAAGCCCGGGGAGCCGAATGGGTTGATTCGTCGACGATTTTCGAATATGATTCCTTTATTAAACGGACGGGACAGACGTTGAGAAAAAAACTGGCACTGACGTTAGCCATTTGCGCCTGTTTTCCGGCATGCCGCAGGGCCGAGCCCTCCTTGTTCGCGGTCGGGTATATCCAGTTGCTCGAGTCGCGGACCAACGATGAGGTTCGTCGCGGATTCGTCAGGGCCATGGAGGACGCGGGGGTCAAGGACGGGACGAATATCCGACTCCGCTTCGAAAACGCGCGCGGCGATATCTCCCAGGTTCAGAAGATCGCCGCGGATTTTGTCGCCGAGAGCGTGGACCTCATCGTTGCGGCCTCGACGCCGAGCCTGCAGGCCGCGCTCATGATGACCCAGACCGTCCCGATCGTCTTCACGTCGGTGGCCAATCCTTACCAGACACGGGCCGGCCGCACGCCGACGGAGCACATGCCGAACGTCACCGGCATCGCGTCGACCGCCCCGGTCCGGCAGTCCCTAGCCTTCATCCGGGATGTCCTTCCGGGTATCCGGCGGCTCGGCACGATCTGGACGCCCTCCGAGCGGAACTCCGAGTATTACCTGGAGCTGACGCGGGCCGCCGCCGCCGAGTTCGGGCTCGAGATCATCGACGTGCCCGTGACCAATCCGAGCGAGGTCTTGCTGGCCGCTCAGGTCCTGGTCAATAAAAAGGTCGAAGCGATTTTTCCGATATCCGATAACACGATCAATTCCTCGTTCGAAGCAGTCGGCAAGGTCGCGGACGAGAACCGGATCCCTCTCTTCGGCGGTTTCCTTCTCGCGACCCAGGATGGGGCCTGTGCGGCGCTGGGTTGGGATTTCTTCGACATGGGCTATAAAGCCGGTCAGGTCGTCCTTCGGATCAAAAACGGCGAGCGTCCGGCGCACATCCCCTTCGAGACGATGTCGAGCGTCAAGCTCCACCTGAACCTGAAGGCCGCTCAGAGGCAGGGTGTGATGTTCGCTCCGAGCATCCTCGGGCGGGCGGACGAAATCCTGTCCGGCGACCGCGATTGATCCGCGTTAGCGCAGGACTCTAAATGCGGTGACAGAGATCCCGTTCACCATATTTCCGACCAGCGTATTTAGGTAAACGCTATATCTGTTACTGTATTAAATGACGACAGCTCGGCCTCGGCCGGCGCGCACCGCCTCCCGGATCGCGTCGTGGGTGAAGTCTGTGGCGAGCGCCGCGGCTTTTTCCAGGGGCCGGCCGAGCGCTAATTGGCAGAGAAGCGCCGCGGAAAAGACGCACCCCGTCCCATGGACGTCTTTCCGGACCCGCGGCTTTCCGAAGAGCACCATCCGCCGGCCGTCAAAGAGGACGTTGACCGCATCGCCTTCGAGATGACCGCCTTTGACGAGGCAGGGAATGCGGCTTCGTTCGTAAATAACCCGGGCGGCATCGGCCATGGTCTTGAGATCGCGAACGCGCCGTCCGCTCAAGATCCCGGCCTCGTCGATGTTCGGCGTGAGGACCGTGGCTTTGCCGCGGACCGCTCGAAGAAAACCCCCGATGGCCGGTTTTTCCAGAAGTCGAACCCCCGAGCTCGCCCGAAAGACAGGATCGATGACCCGCGGTATTCGGTCGTGGGCGGCGAGGACCCGGGCGATGACCTTGACGTTCTCCGCCGTGGCCGCCATTCCCACTTTGATCCCCGCGAACGTTATGTCGCGGGATAAGGCGCGCACCTGGTCCGCGAGGAGGCGTCCGGAAAGCGGATGAATCCGTTCGGCCTCGCGGCTGTTTTGGACGGTTATCGCGGTGACCGCCGCGGCGCCGTAAAAACCGAGCGCCCGAAAGATTTTAAGGTCGAGCGTCACGCCCGCGCCCGAGGACGGGTCGAACCCGGCGATGGTCAGCAATGTTTTTAATTTCGGTGACAGACGACGCATGACCGAAATTCCTCCTATGCGATATATCCCCGTATGTTATATCCCAGACTCGACGCGTTGACAATCCGCCCGTCCAAGACGGAATAAAAGGATCGCGTCTGCACTTTCCACTTCTTACAGAAGTAATCTACGTTGCCGATGTTCTCAGAAAAAAAGTGGAAAGTGTAGACGCGACCCCATACATCGGCTTTACGGTCCTCATCGGCTGTGTTATTATTTTTTCGATGAACGCGCGGGCGCATTTGTTCGTGTCCGGCCGGGTCCAGGGCGTTGCGTTTCGCGGTTACATCCGGAAATGGGCCCAAGAGCTGGGCCTCAAGGGGTGGGTCCGCAATCTTTACGACGGCCGCGTCGAGGCCGTTGCCGAAGGCGAACGGCGGCTCCTTGAAGCTCTCGTCGCCCGGGTCCGGGTCGGCCCTCCCTCGGCGCGCATCGAAGAGGTCGAAGTGCGCTGGGAGGATTATCAGGGGGAATTCCACGAATTCCGAATCGCCTGGCTGGATTTCTGATCAGGGGCGCTGGCTCTTCCGCTGCTCGCGTAACTTTGTCCGGCATTCCTCGGAACAGAAATAATGCTCTTTGCCGTCCACGACCTCGCGGAGGGCGTCTTCGACCGGGACGTAGGTGTTGCAGACATCGTCCTTGACCATGACCCCCGAGACGGGGGCGCCGCGCGGCCTCGGGCGCGCCGCCCGGCTCTTCTGCCCCAGGTTCAAAAAAAACCGGAAAAGGGCATAGATCGCATAGGCCAGGATCGCGTAATAAATAAGTCGGACCATCTTAGAATTGATAATTATACCTGGTCCAGAGGTCCTGGTACAGTTTTCGATAGCTCGCGACGGCCTCCTCGGCGGTTTTCAGTGAGTAATCGGTCAGTCCTTGCCGCGCTTGGACCGGGTCCTGTTTGTATAGGGCCAGCGCCTCGTCCTCAACCCGTTGCTGGTCGGCGAAGGCCTTGTCTTCGATCGCTTTCCAGACCTTGGCGATGTCCTGGCTCATGTCCTGCCAGCGGAGATTGGCCAGCTTGCTGACTTTGCGGAACGCCCACCAGGCGCAGTCGTCCCGATAGCCCCACCGGCCGTCGACCATGTAGGAGTCGGGCATCTTCGCGATCCCGCAATAAAAAGGCGTGTGCGGCGTCGTCGCCGGATTGTCGTAGCCGAGCCAAACGACGCCGCCGACCGGGTCGGGGAGCCAGCCCCGCGACTGAGTGATCTGAAGGTAGGTCGCCGCTGGGGAGCAGATCGTTCGTTCGCGCTTGACCCGGAGGAGGTCCTTCAGGTCGGCGTTGAGAAACGGCCCGATCACCGGGCTCTTGACCGTTTCGCCTTTCCGGTTGACGCTGAAATAGCCGCGCGTCATGTCGTAGTCGGTATTGTCGTAGGCATCTCGGAAAATCGCCAGAAGATCCTGGACGGTCATCTTCTTTTCTGGTTTCACTGAGAAGGGATAGTTCTCCGACTCTCCGTTCAGCCGGAGGGACGGCGCGAGCAAGCTGAGGACGCGCCACTCCCGGCGCCGGCAACCGAGGCTCGTCCGAGACGAGGGAGCGTAGGCGTAGCAGAACTCGAACGGTTTTCCCGATTTCGGGCTCCACCATCCCATCTCGGTCGCGAGCGACAGGACGTTGGCCGAGGCCAAAAAATTATCCCTGTTCTTGAGGTCGAGCGCGCGAAGGCGGCTGGCGTTGGCCGAGACGCTGACTTCGTCGTCCGGCACGCGCTGGGCGGCCCAGACCGCACCTTTACGGCCTTTACCCGGGCCGTAGATCTCGAACAGCCAGACTTCCTTAGGGTCGGCGAAGGTGAAGCTCTCGCCCCAGTCGTTATAACCATAGGTTTTGGTCAAATCGTCCGCGATCCGGATGGCTTCGCGCGCGGTTTTCGCTCGCTCCAGCAGGAGGCGGAACAGCTCGGGGGCGTCGATGATGCCGTCGCTCTTGAGCTCGGCCCGGCCGCCGATCGTCGTCTCGCCGATCGCGAGCTGGTACTCGTTCATGATCGGATAGGCCGCGTTGATATAAGCATAGGTTTCCGGCGGTTGCGGGATTTCGCCCGTTTCCACCCGGTCGGTATCGTCGGGGCCCTTGCTCCGCTTCGGTTCGAAAAAGACTTTACCCATTTCTCCCGGCGGGTGGGATTGATGGGGGACGATCGTGATCCAGGTCCGGTCGCTGCCGCTGTCGCAGGAGTGCGACGTCATGGTCGAACCGTCGGCCGAGGCCAGAGGGCCGACGAAAACGCTGGTGCAGCTGTCGAAAACCGGGTCGTCGGACGCCGCCGGAAGCGGCTGTCCGTTCCCGACAAGCAATAACGAAAAAAGGGCGACCAGCATCGCCGATATCGTCGGTCCCATGAACCATCGTCGAGCGTGTCGTTGCATTTTGACCTCCCTAAGGACAAATCCGCTTCCGGTTTATTTTATGTCCTTCTTGAGATACGTGTCGAACCAGGCCAGCATCCGCGAATACATGTCCTTCCGTTCCTCGTTCGAATTCGGCCCGCCGTGGGCCCCGCCGTGGTAGCGAAGCCAGACGCATTTTTTCCCAAGCCGGCGAAGCGCGGTGAAGATCTCCTGGGACTGGACCGCTTCGACGTTCGGGTCCAAGTCGCCCGTGATGCAGAGCAGCGGCGTTTTGATCCGGTCGGCTTGCAGGATCGCCGAATGGGCGAGATATCGTTCCGGATAATCCCAGAGCGTTCCGCCGAGCCGGTCCTGGCTCTTTTCCGGAGCGTGAGTGTTTCTCACGCCCAGCCGGGGGCTTTGGGTGTAAAAGCTCAGCATGTCCACTTTTCCGGAGTTATTGATGGCGGCCTTGAACCGGTCGGTCTGCGTCAGGAGGAGGACGGTCGCGTAACCGCCGTAGCTCGTGCCCTGGATGCCCAGCCGGTCCGGATCGGCGACGCCCATCTCGATGACCTTGTTGATTGCCGCCAGCGCGCCCTTCTCCCAAGCTTCGCCGGGATAGCCGGTCGTAAAATTTACCGAGGGGTGGAGGACCGCGTACCCCGCCGACGTAAAAATATTCAGGACGGCGTTGAACCCGTTATCAAAATAGGACTCATAAACCTCGGTGATCAGCGGATAGGTTATACCCTTCTCGTACGCGGCGGGGTAATAGAGAACGCCGTGGAGCGTCTTGCCGTCGGCGTCGCGATAGGAGACCAGTTCGGTATGGCTGAGGGCTTTGTCCTTGAGCCCCGGATTGAGGTCGGTCAGCTTCGTCGGCTTCGCCAAGTCGTTCCCGGCGGCATAGAGTTCTTCGGGCCGGTCCCCGTCGGATTCCATGTAAATAAAGCTCGACCCGTCCTCGGACATCCGCCACCGGGAGTACTGGCGGGACGAGCGGACGAGGAAGGACATCGTTTTGGCCCGGACATCGAATCGGGCCAGGCCGCGCTCATATTTGTCCGTCGCGGCATACGAGAAGTACAGGAGTTGGCCGTTCAGACTCCAATCGACGAGCTGCAGGGTCGGCCGGTCTTCCTCTTTTTCGGGCAGCTCGTAAATCATCTCCTTATCGTCGGTCTTGACGTTGAGGAGCCAGTATTGCCGCGGCGGGTTCGCCGGCTTGACCGGCTTATCCTTGTCCTCGTCCGCCTGCGGCCTCGTGCTTGTGCATAGAAGGAGCCCGCCGTCGGGGCTGAAACGGCTGATGCCGAACGTCTGTTTTTTCTTCTTCTCGACGGTTTTGTCCTCTTTGGCCGTAT
>Ga0315279_10003175_pt1 | contig 23329 bp, 16 predicted proteins | sample YL17G06_20_MG_FD_203694 | JGI IMG/M metagenome (GOLD analysis project Ga0315279, IMG submission 203694) | Sediment microbial communities from Yellowstone Lake, YNP, Wyoming, USA - YL17G06_20 | ecosystem: Environmental > Aquatic > Freshwater > Lake > Sediment | place: USA: Wyoming | collected...
CCAGACCGGCTACAACAAGATCGCCGACGTGTGGTTTGATGGCATACAGACGGTGCTGGTCCCAGAGCCTGCGTCGGTCGGACTGCTGTTGGTCGGGGCGGGGATGCTGCTGAGGCGCCGCGCCGCGTAGACGGGCGGCAAGCCGGCTACATCTTCAGGAAATTGCCGAGCAGGTCGTGGCCGCAGTCGGTCAGGAAGCTCTCGGGGTGGAACTGCACGCCCTCGGTGGGGTGGGTCTTGCTGCGGATGCCCATCAGTTCGTGCTGATCGACGCTCCAGGCTGTCCGTACGAAGTCGTCGTCGAGCCCGGCTGGGTCCACGACCAGGCTGTGGTACCGCGTGGCCGTGAAGGGGTTGGGCAGGCCCGCCAAGACGCCCTTGCCGTCGTGGGCGATCTGGCTGGTCTTGCCGTGCATCAGCCTGCCGGCGCGGATGATCCGGCCGCCGAAGACCTGTCCTATGCACTGATGGCCCAGACAGACGCCGAGGATCGGCATCTTCCCGTGGAAGTGGCGGATGAAGTCGCAGCTTCTGCCGGCTTGTGTGGGGGTGCAGGGGCCCGGCGAGATAATCAGGTGATCGGGCTTGAGGTCGGCTTCGACCTGCTCCGGGCCGATCACGTCGTTGCGGAAGACGCGCATGTCCGCGGGGTCCACGCCCAGCTCGCCGATCCGCTGGACGAGGTTGTAGGTAAAGCTGTCGTAGTTGTCGATGATGACGATCACGGGCTCATCGTAGCCCGCCGCTGATTGCCGGTCAAGGACGGCAGCGCAGCGGGCTCTCTCAGCCTGCCGCCGGGGACACAATCGGTCCGGTGCGGTCGTCGGGCGGCGTTGGGGGCACGGGGAACTCGTCTATCTTCCAGTTTCCGGCGTCGTCGCGGATGACCACCACGCGATTCAGCACCGGCTCGATCTTGTCCCCGTGCAGGCCGGAGTACAGGAAGAACAGCCGGACGTCGAAGGAGTACCGGCCATCGGCCAGGCGCTTGCCTGAGGCGATCTCGTAGGCGGCGTGAGCCGGCAGAGGCTGGCCGACGATGGCGTCGGTGATCTGTATGTCGGGGTAAGTCCGGAGGAACCGCTTGCTGAGTAGGGCCCTGCCGGCCTTGCCTTCCCGACGCTGCCAGGCGTGGCAGAAGGCATCGGCCGCCGCCAGGGCGTCGACGTACTGGTCGTCGTAGTTGGTCCGGGCGGGCTGGGTCGTCCGCGGAGGCGGGGCCAACCGGTCGCAGCCGCCCAGCAGCGCCGCCACGAGCAGCAGCCGCAGCTCAACTCTCGGCATGCTCGATCCTCTTGGCCAAGCCGGTGTGTTTCAGCGGGCCCGCCGGCATGGGTCCCGCCGCCGCCAACGAAACAAGCACGCACAACAGAGGCATCAGCATGAAATGGTACTTCGCCTGCGCCTCGAACACCATGTGAAGGGCGGTGAAATAGAGGAAGACCGGCGCGCAGACCAGCCAGCCGGTGCTGTTGAGCAGTTCCCTGCGCCGCCGCCACAGGCAGACCGTGGCGGCTACGAAACAGGCCGAGTAGAACCCGGAGGAGGAACCCTCGGCAAGCTCGCCCACGGCCCGCGGCACGCCAAGCTCCGGATGCTCGCTGGAAGGCTGGATCGTCGCCCACCAGCCTATATCCTTGTCGGTCCACCAGAACAGGCCGAACTTCCTCACCGCAAGCTTGGCGAACTCCAGCGGATGCTCGGCTATCCACTGCTTGGCCATGCCGAACCCGACCCGCTGGAGCGCCAGGTCGTCCAGGCCGTTGTCGTAGACGTACTGCCAAGCCGAGTCGGTGTAGTCGCCCTTGGCCTGGTCGTTGTTGGCCGAATAGAGATTGCCGCCCCCGTTGGAGCTTATGAGTATGAACCCGCCGGTGACGAGGTAGTTCCTGTAGGTCCAGGGCAACACCACGGCGGCCAGGCCCGCCACCATCAGCGCTCCGCGGACGGCGGCCTTCACGCGGGACTGGCTGACTACCACCAGGTGTGCCGCCAGCACAGCCGGCAGCAGCACGAAGGTGGGGCGGATCAACGACGCGACGCCCAGGCACAGCCCGCAAAGCACGGCTGCCCGCCTGCTAAGGCGGGCCTCGACGGCCCCGACGTAGAAGCACACTGCCAACACCAGCCAGAACGACTCGGGCGCCTCGGCGCCTATCAGCGCGCAGCCGAGGACGGCCGAGGGCATCGCCGCAGCCAGCAGCGCCGCGGTAATGGCGGCAGTTGCGCCGAACATCCGCCTGGCCAGGTACCACGCGCCCGCCACGGTCAGCGCGCCGTAGACGGCGTTGAGCAGTTGCGGCGCCAGGACCTTACCGTCAAACAGGCGGTAGAGCACCCCCAGGCTGAACACCTGCCCGGGCGGGAAGAAGCACCTGTAGGTGGCGCTGTTCTCTCCGGCGGGCACAGCCAGCTTCCAGGACTGGGCCATCAGCAGACCGGAATCGTGATAGACCCGGAAATCGAGGCACGGCTTGTAGGGCAGCGATACCGCCAGCCCAACGCGGAGCGCCAGCGCGCCGGCGACCGCAACGGCTAGCCAAGCGGCAGCCTTGGGCTCCCTCCGGCGCAACAGGAGGAACCGCCCCACCAGCAACAGCACGACGGTCAGGGCCACGCCTGGCAGGCACCATCCCCAGTGCAGGCCCGCCGTCACGCTGGAGGCAAGCACCGAGACCGTTGCGAACACCAGCAGGCACAGGACCCAGGCTGCACGGCGGTACGTTCGCTCGGCGCGATTGCCCGTCGGCTGGTCTGCACTGCGGTCTGTCTGGCCCAAGGTTCGGTCCTCGGCCCGGCGGGCAGGCTCCCCCGTCGGTTGGCTGCTGGCCGTCTGGTCTGGTGGATCGGCGCTCGTCAAACGAGTTGCCATTGAGCTCTGGTTGCGGCGCACAGCCGGGAATCGGACGCGAATACTGTACCCGACAGGTTCCCATCTGGAAGGGATTTCCCGGCGGTCTCCAAGCCGCAGGGCATGCGAAAACGGTTTTCCTCTGAGGCGACGCGCTGCTCGCTGTCCCGCGGCAGCAGCCGGCCCTAGACCGCCTGCACTTCCTTGACCTGGGGCACCTGCTCCCGAAGATGGCGTTCAACGCCCATCTTCAGGGTCATCAGGGCGCCCGGGCATCCCTGGCAGGCGCCTTGGAGACGCACGGAAACCACCCCGTTCTGTTCGTCGACGCCCACCAGCTCGATATCGCCGCCGTGGCTTTGAAGCATCGGGCGTATCTGATCTATCACCTCCACGACCCGGTCGGTGATGCTGGTTGCACTGGTTTTGTCTGTCATCTGAGACCTTTCGGCTGGCTTGGCGCCCGGCGGGACTCGCCGGGCACAAGGCACTCAATTATATTCGCCGCGCGTCCCTGGGCAACACGTCATTGCCCCTTCTGGCAGGGCCCCTCAACTCTTGTGTAGGCTCAGCCGCTCCAGGCTGAGTTTTACCCACGACTCCGGCGAGATTACCCAAATCGGACAGCCGCGGGCAGCTGTCCCACACGCCCCTACTTGGAGAACTGAAAGGCTCTGCCCTCCTGGCGGCCATGCAAGCGGCACCCGGGCGGATCAGGCCGCGGGACCTGGGCGCCAGCTCGGTCCGGCCGCTTCGGTATCCTGTTGATAACTGTTGACTTATCCGCTCTCGCGGCTGCAACATCCTCTTTTGCCGTGCCTTATGGCAATATACTAGATGTAGGTATTTTGTCTTGACAGGCCCCAATATATTGGATTAAATGCCTAGTTGTCGCATTTCGACTGGTGCGGCGCCGGCCTGGCTGGTTGGGTGGCGTTCGACACAGCGGTAGTCTGAGGGGCCTGAGAGAGCGCGGCTCGTTGGTGCTTGGCGCTCCTGGGCTCTTCGGTCTTTTGGCATGTTAACAAGAAACCGAGTTTGCCTGACTGGCAAATCATTTGTCGGTTTGTGGGAGAGTGTTTGATGGCTTCCGTCGATTCCGCAGAGCCCTCCGTCCGCGTTGCAGCGGGAAGGACCGCCCAGGACGGACTCGAGATACGGCCGGTATTCTCAACTCCCGGGACACACCCCTTCGACGAGATCACCTGGAAGCGGACCTCCGCCAGGATCTCCGACGACAAGGGGAGCACGATCTTCCAGCAGACCGACGTTGAGGTCCCCGCCGACTGGAGCCAGCTCGCCACCACCGTGGTGGTCAGCAAGTACTTCTATGGCGAGCACGGCACCGGCGAGCGGGAGAACTCGGTCAAGCAGCTCGTCCACCGCGTCACCCGGACCATCGCCGACTGGGCCAAAGCCGACGGCTTGTTCGCCACCGAGCAGGACGGCGAGAGGTTCTACCAGGAACTGACCTGGCTGTGCGTGAACCAGCACGGGGCGTTTAACTCGCCGGTCTGGTTCAACGTGGGGCTCTATCACCAGAACGGCATAGAGGGCTCGGCCGGCAACTTCCACTGGAGCCGCGAGAAGAACCAGCCCGTGCGCACCACTTGCGGGTACGAGTATCCGCAGGCGTCGGCGTGTTTCATTCAATCAGTCGAGGACAATCTGGAAGACATCATGCGCGTCGCCGCGGCCGAGGCGATGCTCTTCAAGTACGGTTCGGGCACCGGCACGGACCTCTCGACGCTTCGCAGCAGCAAGGAGAAGCTTTCGGGCGGCGGGACGCCGTCGGGCCCGCTGAGCTTCATGCGGGTCTACGACCAGATAGCCGGGGTGATAAAGTCCGGCGGGAAGACTCGCCGGGCGGCGAAGATGCAGTCGCTGCGGTGCGACCATCCCGACATCAGGGAATTCATCTGCTGCAAGATGGACGAGGAGCGGAAGGCCTGGGCGCTGATCGACCAGGGGTACGACGGCTCGTTCAACGGCGACGCGTACTCCTCGGTGATGTTCCAGAACGCCAACCTGTCGATCCGCGTGACCGACGAGTTCATGCAGGCGGCGCTGGACGACGCCGACTGGCAGACCTACGCTGTGACCACCGGCCAGCCCCTGGCCAGGCACAAGGCCCAGGAACTGCTGAAGCTCATCGCCGAGGGCACGCACGTCTGCGGCGACCCCGGCGTGCAGTACCACACGACGATCAACCGGTGGAACACCTGCTCGGCCGGCGGGGAGATATGCGCCTCCAATCCGTGCAGCGAGTACATGTTCCTCAACGATTCGGCCTGCAATCTGGCCAGCCTCAACGTGGCGCGGTTCCGGCGCGAGGACGGCGGCTTCGACGTCGAGAGGTTCCGCGCGGCCGTGCGCATCTTCGCGATCGCCCAGGAGGTGCTGGTCGATCACGCAAGCTATCCCTCGGAGCGGATCTGCCGCAACAGTCACGACTACCGCCCGCTGGGGCTGGGCTACGCCAACCTCGGCTCGCTGATCATGTCGCTGGGGCTTCCCTACGACGGCGACGAGGGCAGGGCGTACGCGGCGGCGGTGACGGCGATAATGACCGGCGCCGCCTACGCCGCCAGCGCGGAGTTGGCCAGCAGGCTTGGGCCTTTCACGCAGTTCCACGCCAACCGCCGATCAATGCTCCAGGTCGTCGGGCAGCACCGCCAGGCGGTCGGCGACGTAGACGCGGCGAACTGTCCGCCGGAACTGCTCGAAGCGGCCCGCGAGGCCTGGCGGGAGGCGGCCGAGGCTGGAGGGCAGTTCGGCCTGCGGAACGCGCAGGTCACCGTGTTGGCGCCCACCGGCACGATCGGCTTCATGATGGATTGCGACACGACCGGCATCGAGCCCGACATAGCCCTGGTCAAGTACAAGCAGCTCGCCGGCGGGGGGATGTTCAAGATCGTCAATCGCACGGTGCCCCAGGCGTTGGAGAAGCTGGGCTATCCGGCCGAGCAGATCAGCGAGGTCGTCGACTACATCGACCGAAAGGACATGATCGAAGGCGCGCCGCACCTGTTCGAGCGGCATTTGCCGGTGTTCGACTGCGCCTTCAAGCCCGCCAACGGCCAGAGAAGCATCCACTACATGGGCCACATACGCATGATGGGCGCCGTGCAGCCCTTCATATCCGGTGCCATCTCCAAGACGGTCAACCTGCCCAACGACGCCACGGTGGACGACGTCATGCGGGTCTACGTCGACGGATGGAAGCTGGGCCTGAAGGCCGTGGCCATCTATCGTGATGGCTCGAAGCGGACCCAGCCGGTTAACGTCGCCAGGGCGGCTTCGAAGAAGGAGAACACCCAGACCGTCGAGATCAGCAAGGATCAGCTCGAGGCGGCCAAGCGGGAACCGCACCGCCACCGCCTGCCGGACACCAGGCCGTCCTTCACGCACAAGTTCGACGTAGCCGGGCACGAGGGGTACCTCAACGTCGGCCTGTACGAGGACGGGGCGCCCGGCGAGCTATTCATCACGATGTCGAAGGAGGGTTCGACGCTCGGCGGTATGATGGACGCCTTTGCCACCGCCATCAGTCTGTGCCTTCAGTACGGGGTCCCGCTGGAGGCGCTGGTAAAGAAGTTCTCATACCAGCGGTTCGAGCCCAGCGGCATGACCTCCAACCGCGACATCCCCTTCGCCAAAAGCATCGTCGATTACACTTTCCGCTGGCTGGGCATGACGTTCATGGCGGACTACCGGGAGGCGAACCTGCCTCGCAGGGGCGATTCCGCCAAGCTCCCGCCCGCGGCTTTGACAGCGTCCGAGGCCGTCAAGGACGATGATTCCTCGGGAACTGAAAGCGCCGACCAGGCCCGCGACAAGGAAGCCGACGGGTCTGGCGGCGCGTTATTCGGAGGGCGGTACGACTCGATCTGGGGCAGCGTCGGCCAGGCTAGCGCCAGCGGCCAAGCCGGCAAGGCGGCCTTGAAGGTCGAGACCACGCACATGGCCCAGATCGAGCGGATGGACCGGCAGTTCTCGCATTATCAGGAAGACGCCCCGCCCTGCGACGTCTGCGGGGCAATCACGGTTCGCAACGGCAATTGCTACAGATGCCACTGCTGCGGGTCGTCGCTGGGGTGCAGTTGAAAGTCATTTCCCAGCCCCGCCCGCCGAAGCTGTGCCGGTTGGCGTCAGGCCGAAGTGTCGGGTCGTGGGCTCAGGTAAGGGCTCCGCGTGCGGCTTGAGTCGCCCGGTTGCCGGGGTTGGTTCAGGCCGACTGGCGGACTCTCTTGCCGGGCTCTAAGGCCGGCCTTGGTTGCCTGCATGCATAAGTCTCTTGTTCATAGGAAAAAACGCGATCAGATGACCTAAAGGTTGAAAAACGCCAAAACCGAAATATAATGACGAAGTACCCTATTTTTACAACGGAAGTTGTCCGCTGCACCCCGAGATGATGTAGGTCTCCCTCCGCCTACATTTTGGGTTGCGGCTGATTAGGGCGATGCCAAGGTCTCCCTCCACCTGGGCGTCGCCCGCTTTGTTGAGGCGGGCGGCAGAGGCGCATGACGCGGGCGGACGGGACCCGGCCGGGCGGCCTGGAGATTGACAGTCCCGGATTCCTCGGCTAGCCTCTGCATGACAAAGGGTCAACAACTCGCCCAGGGACATTGCCGGCAATGATGCTAGCCGACCTTCCAATCCTTGAGCTCGTCCCGTCCGGGTGGACGGCCTTGCCCTTGTTGCTCCTGGCGGCGATGACTTGCTTCCTGGGCTACTTTGTCTTTCGCGCGATAGTAGTCCTGCACGGCGCGCTGGTGGGAGGCGTGTTGGGAGCGATGCTTGTGGGCGCCCTGACGGCTAAGCCTGGCGGGCCGGACTACGTGGTGGCCTGCGGGGGGCTGGGGCTGGCTGGCGCTCTGTTGGGGTGGTTCAATTGTCGGATGGGGTTCGCGGCCTCGTGGGGCGCCTGTGCGGTTGGTCTGGCGGCATGGCTTGCCGGCCCGCAGTGCGGGGCCGGCAGCTGGGCCTTGATGCTGCTGGCAGGGGTCGTGCTCGGCGGAGCGTGCTATTCGTACCTCCGCCGGATGGTTCCGATCGTCTGCGGCGTAGCCGGCGCCATGGGGACTGTCGCGGTGGCGTTCCGCATTATCGCCGGCCCTCGGCTGCCTTCCTGGGCTGGGATGGTGTTGCTGGCGGTGCTGGCTGCGGGCCTGGCCGTCGCGGGCATGCTCGTTCAGGTGAAGCTGGCGAATCTATTCACCGATTTCCTCACGCCCGACGCCGCGTTGCGAAGGAAGCCGCCAAAACCGGCTGCCAACGTGCACCCGCGGCTCACGAGGGTCTGACGACGGGCAGGGAAGGTTCCGCCCAGCCGACGCTGCGTGTAGAATGCGCCGGCCACGGGCCGGCATCCGGCCCGATAGCACAGGCAAGGCCGGCCCGGCCGCCGGTTTGCGGAGGAAGTTCGCCGACATGGACAAGACCATCCGAGGCAAGGCGTTCGTGCTCGCCGACAACGTCGACACCGATCAGATCATCCCGGCTGAGCACCTGAACCTCAACCCGGCTGACCCGCTGGAGAGGAAGCTCTTCGGCAAGTACGCCCTGAGCGGCGTGCCGAGGGCGGCGTCGGGCCTGCCGAAGGGCAACGCGCCGTTTGTCGACCAGGGCCGGGCGGCAAGCGAATTCGCCGCGATCATCGCCGGCAGGAACTTCGGGTGCGGCAGCTCGCGCGAACACGCGCCGCTTGCCATCGCCGAGGCCGGCTGCCACGTCGTGGTGGCTGAGAGCTACGCCAGGATCTTCTACCGCAACAGCATCAACGGCGGGTACCTGGCGCCGCTGGAGACCCCCGATCGCCTCATGGAAAAGATCGCAACCGGCGACGAAGTGGAAATTGACATAGAGGCCAGGCGGGTCACGCACGTTGCCACGGGACAGGTTTACCGGCTGAAGGCGCTCGGCGAAGCCGGCGATATTCTGAAGGCCGGCGGCATCTTCGAGTACGCAGCCAAGGCCGGCATACTCGGCCAGGGCTGATGGGGCCAGATGACAATGCTCGGCGCGGACAGGCTCAGCATCCGGGACGGCGCCAGCGGGGCGGTGCTGGCCGTCAAGGTCGTGCCGGGCTCTTCCCGCGACAGGATCGTCTCCGTGCTGGGCGATTGTCTGAAGATCGCCACTTCAGCGCCGGCTGAGAAGGGCAGGGCGAACGCGGCTGTGGCGGCCATACTCGCAAGGTCGCTCAAGGTGGACGGACGCGACGTGGAGCTCATCGCCGGTTCCACTTCACCAAGGAAGGAATTCGCCATACGGGGGCTTTCCCGGGCGAGGCTGGCGGAACTGCTGGCGGAGCTTTGAACGGCCCCGGCGCTACTCCAGGGCGACGCGCCTGTCCGTCCAGGTTTTGGCGATGGTCCTCTCGCGGCGGCGGCGGGCGGCTGCAAGAAACCTCTCTATGCCGGGCGCGTCGGCGCGGAGCAGCAGGTCGCGGAGGTGAAGGAGGGATTCGTCGAAGGCGTCCATCGCCCGCAGTATGGCGGCGCGGTTCGTGATGAGCACGTCGCGCCACATCTCCGGGTCTCCGCCGGCAAGCCTGGTGGCGTCGCGAAAGCCCGTCGCGGCAACCTGTAGGTCCCCGCGGGCCGGGAGCATCATCATCAGTCCGGCGAGCAGGTGAGGCAGGTGCGAGACCCGGGCCGCGGCCTGGTCGTGGGCGGCCGGGCTCATCCTGACGGTGTGCATGCCCACGTTCCGCCAGAAGGCCTCGACGCGCTCGGTCAGCCCCGCTGGCGTGTGCCTGGTGGGCGTAACGATGCACGTAGCGCCGGCGAACAGATCGGCCCGTGCGTAGGCCACGCCCTTGTGCTCGCTGCCGGCCATCGGATGCGAGCCTATGAACGGCCCCCCCTTGCCCAGCGCTCGCTCCGCCGCCCTCACCACGACGGCCTTGGTCGAGCCGACGTCGGTGACGAAGGCCGTCCTCTTCAGGCGGCCGGCTATGGCCCGAAGGTGCTTCTCAAAGGCCCCCACCGGCGTGGCGAGTATGACAAGGTCGGTCTTGGCGACGGCCTCGGCGGGATCGAGGTGAGCGGTGTCGATAGTCCCGGCTTCGAGGGCGGCCTCCAGGCTCGCCCGTCGCCTGCCGACCCCCGCGATCTTCACCGAGGGCCGCCACGCCTTGATCGCCAGCCCGGCCGATCCGCCCAGCAGCCCCACGCCGATTATCGTCACGTGCCTGATCGGTGCGCCTGCCATAGGCAGCGAAGGTTATCAGCCGGCCAGCGGGCGGTCAATCGCACAGGTTCGCCGGGGCCCTTCGTCGGCAGGGGCGGCGCCGGCGGCGGGTCCGGGTTTTTGCTTGATCGGACCGGGTGGTCTGCTAATCTTGACGCGAAGGACAGCCTCCACGGGACGCCGCGGGCGTCCTTTCTTGCTATGGGGCTTGCAGCGGCTGGGGCCCGCGGTGCGGCCGCGGGCAGGGCGAGTCATGGCCAAGGAGAACGACAACTCGACGGGAACGGCCTTCCAACTGCCGTTCGAGCGGCCGATCCTCAAACTCCAGAGGCAGATAGCCGAGCTCGAGGCCGGCCAGGCCCAGGCCGGGCGCGACTACTCCGCCGAGATCCGCCAACTCCGGGGGCAGTGGATATCGCTCCTGAGGAAGACCTACGCCAACCTCACGCCCTGGGAGACAGTGCAGGTCGCCCGCCACCCGGGCAGGCCCCTGGCGGGGGACTACATAAGACGGATAATCAAGAACTTCGTCGAGCTGCACGGCGACAGGAAGTTCGGGGACGACAAGGCCCTTGTCTGCGGGTTCGGCGGGATCGGCGCCGAGAAGGTGGCCATTATCGCCACGCACAAGGGTAGGGACACCAAGGAGAAAGTGGCCTGCAATTTCGGCTACGCCTATCCGGAGGGCTACCGCAAGGCCCTGCGGGTGATGAAGCTGGCCGAGAAGTTCCGTCTGCCGGTTGTCTCGCTGGTGGACACGCCGGCCGCCTATCCTGGCGTGGAGTCGGAGGAGCGGGGGATTGCCGAGTCCATCGCCCGCAACCTGCTGGAGATGAGCAGGCTTCGAACGCCGATCGTCGTGGCCGTGATTGGCGAGGGGGGCTCCGGGGGGGCGCTGGGCATCGCCGTGGGCGACAGAATAGGGATCATGCAGTACGCCTTCTACTCCGTGATACCGCCCGAGGGCTGCGCCGCAATCCTCTGGCGGGCCGGGGACAAGGCCCCCGAGGCGGCTGAGGCCATGAGGATCACCCCCCCCCAGCTTAAGGAGCTGGACGTCGTGGACGACATAATCCCCGAGCCGCTTGGCGGGGCCCACCGCAATCCGGCTGAGGCGGCTGGGGCGCTGGAGCGGTACATCGTCTCGGCCTTGCGCCAACTGAGGCGGGCGCCGCTGGAGGAGCTGCTGGAGAGGCGCTACCAGCGGTGGCGGCGGATCGGCAGGGCGCTGCCCCAATCTGCCACCGCACGGCAGGGATGAGGGCATATCGCCGTTCACGCACGCGCATACCCGTGGCACGGCCTTCGGCTTTGAGGCTCAGCGGAACGTCCCGCCGGGGTGGCCCACGGGAGCGGCCGGTATACCCGGCCGTGAAACGCTCTAAGGACTCTCAGGACAGGAAGCCCTCCAGTTTCTCGATGACCTCGCCCACCACGATCTCCGGGCTCGATGCCCCCGCGAGCACGGCCACCCTGATCGGGCGGGTATCGGGCAACCAGTTCTCCGCCACCACAGGCTGGTCGGCCTGGAAATCGTAGGTCTCCAGGCGGCTGGCGGACTTGATGCCGTCGGCCGACTCTATGAAGTACGCCCTGGCGTATCCCCCAGCCAGTTCGAAGAGGTGCCGCGTATTCGAGGAGGTGAATCCTCCGACGACCACGGCAAGGTCGCAGCCGGTGCGGCACAGCTCGACGGCGGCAACCTGCCTGTCCTGCGTGGCGCGGCAGACTGTGCGCTCGAAGATCAGCCTGTCCGCCGCGCCATCCGGGCCGAACCTGCGCCGCATCGCGTCGCGCAGTATCTGGCGCACCTTCATGGTGTCGTCGTAGAGCATGGTGGTCTGGCTCACCTGGGCCAGTCGCCCGAACGGCTGGAGGTCGTCGGCGTTGGTCCCTTCGGGCCCGAAGAGCTCCCCGAAGCGGCCGGCCTGCCCTTGGCCGGCCAGCATGTCGGCGAATGCCTGCACTTGCCGGAGGTCGCCCGCCACGACATACCTCCCGCCAGCGGCGGCGAGCCTGGACTTGGTGACCACCGTCTCGTCGTGCAGCGCCCTGCCGAAGATCAGCACTCCGTAGCCGGACGATGCAGCCTGCTCGGCCCACTGCCACAGCCGCCGGACGTTGCCGCAGGTGGTGTCGATGATTTCGCATCCAATCCGCTCCATCCGCTGCTGTATCCCCAGCGGCACACCGAAGGCGGGTATGACCGCGCAGTCGTTGGGGGTGATGTACTTCTCCGGCTGGTCTCGCTGGTCGGGGGACAGGATGCGGACCCCCTGGGATTGGAAGTAATTGTTCACCCAGGGATTGTGGATTATCTGCCCTAGCAGGAACAGCCTGCCGGCCCCCCCGCGGTGCTGTCTGACGGCCTTGTCGAGTATCTCCAGGGCCCGCTCGACGCCCCGACAGAAGCCGAAGACCTTCGGCAGCAGTATCTTTCCGCCAGGCAGATCGAGCACCCCGCCGGACCGGCGTGCGCGGTCCACCGTGGCCGACCTGAATGCCGGCTGAGACGACCCAGCCGGACGCCGATCACGTGAATCCCTGGCGGACATGGGCCTATCAACTCGCTGCAAGAATCTGGCTCAGCCGCTCGGCGGTGAGCTCGCGGTCGAACCGCCCGTGGCTAAGAACCTTGCCCAAGAAAACTCGCTTTCCGAAGTCCTGCACACCGGGGGCAGGTGTGCCACACGTGAGCCTGACTCTATCAACGGGCGCCTATCATAGGCGGGCCGGCAGCGGCGAGGCAACCCAGCCGGCCGACCGACACGCCCCTGGGCAAAAGCATGGGTGGCGGGAACGCCCCGCCACCCTGATCACGCGTTGCCGTCGCCGGCAGTCGTAAAGCGCCTGAGGGGATGCCCCGTTGCGGCGACGGGCCGTTCCGTCAGGAGTCATTGTCGCCAGCCGGCCGAGTGGAGGGTTCAACCGGCTTGGCGGCCTTGAGCCAGAGCGAAACCTGTTCGGCTATGATGGCCTCCCGATGCTGGCGTTGCTGCTGGAGCTCGATGCGGAGGTCCTTGACTTGCCGGTCTAGGTCCTGAAGCCTGAACTCACGAAGGTTCTGCTCGGCCTCGAAATGGTCGGAGACAGCCTGCGTGAGGGCGGTCTCGAGCTTCTCCCGCTCCTGGGGCGTCCGCGCCTGGCGCATCTGGCGAATCACGTCCATGACCCGGATCTGGGTCTGCCTTTCCACCTCGGAGGCCTCCTGGACCACCTTGGGCATCATTTCCCAGTTTCGCATCACCTTGTACATCCTCCGCATCGCCTGGCCGTAGCGGAGGGGGTCCCGGCCCTTCAGGTCCTGCATCTGGTCGTAGTAGGCGGCGCGATGCTCCTTCAGGAAGGCCAGCGTGGCGGTCTCCTGCTCCTTAGTCAGTTGCGCCACATCGTCGCCGCCGGTGGGCTGGGGGGCAGGCATGGTGGCGGCAGCGGGCGCGTCGGCTTGGCCCGCCCCCGCCGGGGCGCTGGTTGTGGCCGGGCTTGACTGGCCAAAGGCGACCAGCACCGCCGCGATACTGAGCGCAGAGACTGCCGCCAGAACCATCAGCCTGTTTGCGAACATGTCACGGTCTCCAAAGAGCGATGCTATTGATCTTCGTATTGCCAATGCGATCCGCCTCCGGCGGATCGTCCCGCGATTTCGAGCCGACTCTCAACGGTGGTGTTATTCCGGCGATGCGAATATCAATAGACCTCACCGGGCCATTGCTCGGTATCGTTCAGCCAGAAGGCATCGACGCTGCGTTGAAGGTCGTCGATCTTCGCCTCAAGAACACTTGCGGGGACCGGGACGGCGATATCCGCCGCCAGTTCGTCCAGCCGCGACGAGATCATGTCCAGGTCCCCGTTGCCGTCGGCCTGGTCGTATACCTGGGCGAGCTGATCGGCAGGCAGGATGTGCCGGACGGGCCGCCCGCCCGGCTGCGGAATGCCGGGGCGCAGCACGATAAAGGCAAGAAGCACCGCCGCCGCGGCAAGAGCGGGAGCGGCGAACCTGAGCACCCGCGCCCCCCGACGGTTGAGCCGCGACTCGATCCGATCAAGTGCGGCCTGGACCGCCTCCGGCGGCGGGGCGACCTCCAGAGCGCCCGCCAGTTCGGCGCCGTCCCGGAGCAACTGCTCGGCCACCGCCAGCTCGGCCGGGGTCAGCTTCAGGGGCTCGGGGCTTTCGGAGGCGACTCGTCGCATCCTGGGGCCCTCCCCGTCCATCCAAAGCGCTATTCGCTCATATTGCCCGTCATTCAGTTCCATGTTTGTCGCTCAGGATTTCCCTCAGCAGTCGCATCCCGCGATGGACCCTGGCCAAGGCCGTGCCGAGCGGACACTGAAAGTAATCGGCAAGTTCCTTGAAGCTCAACTGGCCAAGGTGGCGCAGCAGGATCATCTGCCGGGTGGTGTCGTCCAGCTTGTTCAGCGCCTCCTGCAACTGGTCGCCCGCTTCGGCTGCCAGCAGCCCAGCTTCGACGGGCGGGCCCTGGTCGGGCAGCCGTTCGGCCAGCGGGCTGGCTTCCTCGTCCCGTCCCGTGATGCTGATCGGCCTGGGGGCGGCGCGGATCCTCCTGATCCGGTCTCGAACCATGTTTGCGGCGATACGAAAAAGCCATTGGTCAAACCGTCCGCGCTCGTCGTAACTTTTCAACTGGCGGACCAGCCTGAGCATTAGCTCGCCCAGCAGGTCCTCGGCCTCGTGGTGGCTTCGGGTGGCTCTAAGGAAATACCCGAACAGTCTATGGCCGTAAGCTTTCAGCAGCGCCTTGAAGGCCTCGGCTTGGCCGGCCTTCGCCGCTGCGAGCGTCTCGCGGAGCTGCTGCTGGTCCATTGTTCATCTCGTCTAACGGTTTTGGGGCAAGCTTATTGCGGCATTCCAGCGGCGAGGGCGGGCCGCGTCTTTAGTGTCCCACAGGCAACTATCGGATAGAGGGCCTAACAGCGTTGAGGCTACCGCAGGTTCGTCCAAAAGCAAGGGCGGCCTCGCGTTGGGAGGCCGCCCATCTTACGACTAGCGGAGCGATCAGCTTCTCGCTCCAGTTGTCCGCTTCACGCCGGATGACTACAGCTCGCAATCCTTTTCCAGTCTTCTTCCGGCGACGTGTACCATCCAGGTAATAATAGGCGCGCCGCCTCGATTCCGCGCCGGGCCGGGGGCTTGGTTTAGGCAGTTTCCCCCATGCCGGCGCTGGCGGTGTTCGGCGGGCCGCCCTCCCGGGCCGACACCCACGTCGCCAGAGCCGCCGCGGGGGGGCGTGGGTTTGCCACAACAGCTTCCCTCTGCTATAATTGTGATGTAAGGAGGATTGCGGCCCGCCCAGGCATACGGAGCCGTTAATCCCTTATGACCATGTGGCTTGCGACAATCACGGATACTAAACTGCATGGCGGCGGGGTCTTGCGCCACCGCGCCGCTGACGTTTGGCCGGCGTGTCGGGCAAGCGCCTTGTTGGGAGGCAAAGCATGTCAATCATAGGATCCAACATCCCGGCCACAACCGGCGCGGCCGTCATCGCGCTGCTTGCCTGGGCGCTGTGTCCCTCGGGCGCTGTGGCCGCCGCCCCCGCGGCCGGAAGCTCCGGCGCTAACCTTGCCGTACTCGCCGGCCAGTCGATGGCTGCATTGGTCGTACGGGACGAGGCCGGCGACACGATAGACACAGCCAAGGTGCTCAGCGTTCGCCGGGGCCTGGCCAAGACCAAGGGAACGATCGACTTCGACGGGGACGTGGACGTCTTCGGCATCGTGACGCCCAACGCGGCCCCGCTGACAGTGGAGCTGCTGCCGGGCAGCAGCACAAGCTCTTTCAGCGGCACGCCCACGCTGCTCAACGCGTCAGGCGATCAGGTCGTCTGCGAGGCGGTCCCCAACGGGCTTCATGTGGACGCAGTGGGGGCCGGGGAGGCTTACTACGTCAGGGTGGAAGGCGTATTCGACGCGGACGAGTCCGGGAACAATAAGTACGCCCTCAACATCCACGTGCCCCAGGACGAGGAGCCCAACACTATCGACGACGCGCAAGACCTGCCCCTTCGCAGGGGCAAGGGCAAGGTCCGCGGGAGCATCGACTTCGATTGGGACGTGGACGTTTTCCGCGTTATCGCCGCCAGCACGTCGCCGATGTCGGTTGACCTGATACCCCAAGGCCGGGGCAGCACCTTTGACGGCGAGCTGACGGTCTACAATTCCGACGGCGATCCTGTCGCCACCGGTACCGCCCCGCCTGGGGGTGGCGCGAGTTTGAGCGTTCACACGACCGGCGGCGAGGCGTACTGCATCGAGGTGGGCGGCGTCGGAGGCAGCACCGGCGCGTACCAACTAACGGTGTTCAGCCCGCCGGACGATCACGGCAACACCGTAGCCGAGGCCACGGATTGGCTGGCGAAGCGAGGCATCTACAGCGTCAGTGGCAGCCTGAACTTCGCCGGCGACCTGGACGTCTTCCACCTTGCGGCTCCGGCGGACGGCCAGATGCAGGTGAACGCCTCCGTCACCAGGACGGGCATCAAGCCCCAGTTGACGGTTTACGGCGCGGGGGGCAACCTGATCGACACGGCCACCGGAGGCGCTGCCGGGCTCCCGGCGAGCTTGACGGTGGATGTAAGCCAGGGCGACGACTATTACGTTGAGATGGGCGACGCGGCGGTCACGGCCACCGGCAAGTACACGCTGACGGCTGCGTTCACGGGCGGGCCCGGGCCGGGCGGCGGGTTGACGGCTGAGGTGCAGGCGGTGGACAACTCCGCGCTTCTGACCGGGTATGTCACACAGGACATAGTCATCCAGACGGACACCGACTGGCTGAGCACGCAGATGGTGGTGACGCTGACGGCGGGCACGGTTTACCAGAACGCACACGGCGGGGTCACGTCACCGGACCCCTCGCTGTTTGGGACTTACCCGGCGCTTCAGTTCGACACCTACGTCAGCAACGGCGTGTTGGGGGAGAGCGTAGGCACACTGTCCGCCGTGGACCTGGATCCCGGCCAGCCTCTCAAGTTCGACGCCAGCGGCTTGAGCGTTCTCTGGTTCACCATGGCTTCGGACGACACGGGCACGCTTCACCTGGCCAGGGTGACGCTGTCGAACACCGCCACCGGAACGTGGCAGTTCCGTGCGTCGGCGGATGCAGGCCCGCAGGTTGACCTGACCGGCACGATCGCCAACGGCGTGATGACGGCCAACTAGCGGGCAGCCGGCGGCGGTTAAGCCCTTGCTGGGGGCCGGGGTCGCAATCAAGTAACCGTCTCTATGCTGGGTTTCACCACCTCGGCTACGAGGAACACGTCGCCGTTACCGATGTAGTCCATCGAGTCGCTGCCGCTGCCGCCGTCCCACACGGAGGCCATCTCGAAGCGGGCGGAGTTGCCGGCGTTGAGGAACAAGCCCACGCCTATCTGGTCGTCGCCGGCGCCGGTCTTGACGGTCACCGGGCCCTGGAAGGTCGATATCGGGCCGGGATTGGCCCCGCCCCGTTCGATGGAGATCACGTCATTGCCCTGGCCGAAGGTGAAGGCGGCCGAGGCGGCGAACGTCGAGTCGTTGATGCTGAGGACGTTAACGCCGTCGCCGGCGTCGAGCTTGACGGCGCCGGTAACGTCTGACGCCAGGAACACGATGATGTCGTTATCGGCGGAGCCCTTTAGCGACACCTTCCCGCCCAACGATGCGCTGGACAGGGACGTTGTGCTCCCGCCGCTCCCGTGGGTCAGCGATAGATCCCCTCCAATGTCCGAGCCAGTCACGGCAACGGTGCTACCGCCTGCGCCGGTGCTCAGGCCGACATTCCCCGCGACGATGGAACCTCCAGTCAACGACAGCCCGTTGACGCCGTCCTGACACTTGACCGCCAGGTCCCCGCTGATGCTGGAGGCGCTGATCGCCACGGTGCTGTTGCCCTGGCCCCAGTTCAGGCTGGCCTTGAGGCCAATGAAGGAGCCGCCGGCCATCGACAGCGAGTCGTTGCCGTCCTGGCTGCTGACGGACACGTTGCCCACGATGGCCGAGCCGCTCAGGGAGACGGTGCTGCTGCCGGCGCCGTAGTTCAGGCTGGCCTTGCCGTTGATGCTGGAGTTGCTCATCGACAGCACGTCGTCGCCGTCCTGGCTGCTGACGGACAGGTCGCCCGTGATGCCTGACGTGCTTAGGGCGACGGTGCTGTTGCCGGCGCCGTTGTTCAGGCTGGCCTTGCCGGAAATGTTGGAGCTGCTCATCGCAAGCACGTCGTTGCCGTCCTGGGTGCTGACCGACAGGTCGCCTGCGATGCCCGACCCGTTAAGGGCGACGCTGCTGTTGCCCTGGCCCCAGTTCAGGCCGGCCTTGCCGCCGATGCTGGAGCCGACGGACATCGCAAGCACGTCGTCGCCGTCCTGGCTGCTGACGGACAGGTCGCCCACGATGGCCGAGCCGCTCATGGCGACCGTGCTGTTGCCGGCCCCGACGCCAAGGCTGGCCTTGCCGTTGATGCTGGAGTTGCTCATCGACAGCGTGTCGTTGCCGTCCTGTGTCTTGAAGGACAGGTCGCTCCCGATCCCCGATGTGCTCAGGGACACGGTCCCGTTGCCCAGGCCCCAGTTCAGGCCGGCCTTGCCGCTGATGCTGGAGCCGACCGACATTGACAGCACATCGGTGCCGTCCTGGCTACTGACGGACAGGTCGCTCGCGATGGAAGAGCTGGTCATGGCAACCGTGCTGTTGCCGGCGCCGTAGTTGAGACCGGCCTTGCCGCCGATGCCGGAGTTGTTCATGGACAGCACGTCGTTGCCGTCCTGGCTGCTGACAGACAGGCCGCCCCCGATGCTCGCGGTGCTCATGGCGACGGTGGTGTTGCCGGGGCCGTTGCTGAGGCCGACCTTGCCGGCGATGCTGGAGTTGGTCATCGACAGCGTGTCGGCGCCATCCTGACTCTTGACGGACAGGTCGCCCCCAATCCCCGAACCGGTGAGGGCGACGGTGCTGCTGCCGGCGCCGTCGTTCAGGCCGACCTTGCCGACGATGCTGGAGCTGCTCATGGACAGCACGTCGTTGCCATCCTGGCTCTTGACGGACAGGTCGGCCCCGATGGAAGAGCTGGTCATGGTGACGGTGCTGTTGCCTACCCCGTTACTGAGGCCGACCTTGCCGACGATGCTGGAGTTGGTCATCGACAGCGTGTCGTCCCCATCCTGACTCTTGACGGACAGGTCGTTCCCGATGCTCGAGTTGCTCATGGCGACGGTGCTGTTGCCGGCGCCGAAGTCCAGTTGCACCTTGCCTAACACCGTGCTGCTGCTCTGTAACGAGAACAGGTCGTTCCCGGCGCCGGTGCGGACGGCAACGTCCTGCCCAACAGTGGTGCCGTTGGATATGACGACCTGGGTGTTTCCGTCGCTGTCGTTGACCTGAAGGCTGCCCGGCAGACCGGCCTGAGTGACCGTCAGCGTGTCGGTCCCGCCGTTGAGGGTAGCCCGCACCCCACCGTTGGTCACGCTGAACCCGTTGAAGATCACGGCGCCCCCGCTGTTTATGGTCGTGGCGCTGGCCCCCGACTTGACCTTCACCTGGCCGGCCGGCAAGCCGATCATGTCCACCACGACGTCGTTGCCAAGATCATCCCCGACAATCACAAGGCTGCCCCCAACGATGGAGGCTGTCACGTTGCCCGACAAGAGCAGTCGCGGCTCCAGGACCTCCAACCACGGGCCCACCCCGCCCAGACTCCCGACGTTCCGGCAAGATGGTTTCGTACTCACGAACGGCCTCCTTTGGCAGTGCACCTGGTAGCGGAAGCGACCATGTGGCGGACTTCGCCAGGCAGGCGGACCCGGCCGGCTGGCGGCTTGGCAGTTTGGGGGATCCATCCCGAAAGGGCGAAACCTGCGGATCAAGCGAGCATAGGGTATTCTACCCACGGACGGACCATTCTGCAATTGGCTGTTGCCTCTTCCTGCCGCGGGGTTTGACTGGCCGCGCGGGGACGCTATACTTGGCCGGATCAGTTTCCTCTTGAGCCGAAGGACCGCGCGCAGCCATGGACGGGTTCGTTCACCTTCACGTTCACTCGCAGTACTCATTGCTGGACGGTAGCTGCCGCATCGAGGACCTGGTCGCTTCCGCCAAGCGCCTCGGCATGGACAGCCTGGCCATCAGCGACCACGGCAACCTTTACGGGGCGATCGAGTTCTACACAGCCGCGACTTCCGCCGGCGTCAAGCCGATCCTCGGGATGGAGGCCTACATCTCCCCGACCACCAGGTTCGACAGGTCCATGGCCAACCCGGCCCTGGCCTCCCGCCACCTGCTGCTGCTGGCAATGGACCAGACCGGCTGGCGAAACCTGATAAAGCTGTCGTCGCGGGCGTATCTTGAGGGCTTCTACTACAAGCCGCGGGTGGACCGCCAACTCCTGGCCGAGCTGAACGAGGGGCTGGTCTGCACCACCGCGTGCCTCGGCGGGGAGGTGCCCTCGGCCATTCTGTCCGACCGCCCGGAACAGGCCGAGCGAATCGCCCGCGAGTACCTCGACATCTTCGGCAAGGACCGCTTCTTCGTGGAGATTCAGCGGCAAGGGCTGAGCGAGCAGGACCAGGTCAATCCACGTCTTGTCGCGCTGGCCCGCAAGCTTGGCGTGGGCGTCGTCGGCACCAACGACGTGCATTTCCTGACGCGAGATGACAAGCCGGCCCACGAGGTGCTTACCTGCATATCGACCGGCAAGACGCTCGGCCAGGCCGACGCCCTGGCCTATTCGCCGGAGCTCTACCTGAAGGGCCCCGACCAGATGCGGGAGGTCCTTTCGCCCTGGCCCGAGGCGGCTGAGAACACACTGAAGATAGCCGGCATGTGCAACCTCAAGCTGGACTTCTCGGCCAAGCACCTGCCGGCGTTCAAGACCCCCGATGGGCGGCCGCCGGAGCAGTACCTCCGCCAGCTGGCAGCCGAGGGGCTCAAGTGGCGCTTCGGGGACGGGATAACCGACGAGCACCGCAAGCGGATAGAGCACGAGCTGAAGACCATCGAGGCCAAGGGCTATTCGTCCTACATCCTCATAGTGTGGGACTTCGTGCAGTACGCCCGGCGGAACAACATCCCCGCGGCTCCGCGCGGGAGCGCGTGCGCCACGCTGCTGGGCTATTGCCTGGGCATCGGCGACGTCAACCCGATGCGCTACGGGCTGCTCTTCGAGCGGTGGACCGACGTCCAGAGAGAGGAAGACCCGGACTTCGACATAGACATCTGCCAGGAAGGCAGGGGTAGGCTGATCCAGTACGTCCGCCAGAAGTACGGGCACGTCGCGCAGATCATAACCTACGGCACGCTGAAGGCGCGGGCGGCCATCCGCGACGTTGGGCGGGTGATGGGGATGCCCCTTGCCGAGGTGGACGCCATCGCCAAGAAGGTGCCCGAGGGGCTTAAGGTCACGATCGCCTCGGCGCTGGAGAGCGAGCCGGACCTCCGCAGTCTTTACCAGCGGGACGAGCAGGCTCGCAGGCTGTTCGACTACGCCCGGTCGCTGGAGGGCCTGGCCCGTCACGCCGGCGTTCATGCGGCGGGGGTGATAGTGGCGTCCGAACCGCTGGAGAACATCGTGCCGCTGTGCAGGCAGGCCGACAGCGACGACGCGATCACGCAGTGGGACGGGCCAACCTGCGACGAGAAGATCGGCCTGATGAAGATGGACTTTCTGGGCCTGAGGACGCTGAGCATCATCCAGCGGGCCCGCGAACTGGTCAGGGCCGGCGCCGGCCAGGACATCGACCCGGAGGCCCTGCCCCTGGACGACCAGCAGGTGCTGGAGCTCTTCCGCCAGGGCCGCACCGACGGGGTGTTCCAGTTCGAGTCCGACGGGATGAAGAACGTCCTGATCCAGATGCAGCCGCAGCGGATCGAGGACCTGATAGCGGCCAACGCCATGTACCGCCCCGGGCCCATGGAGCTGATCCCCACCTACTGCGCCCGCGCCAACGGGCGCGAGCCCGTGCCGTCCATTCATCCCCTCGTGGACGACATCCTGGCCGAGACCCACGGCGTGATGGTCTACCAGGAACAGGTCATGCAGGTGCTCAACCGCCTGGGCAAGCTGCCGCTGAACCGGGCGCTGACGCTAATCAAGGCTATCTCCAAGAAGAAACACAAGGACATCGCCAAGGAGAAGGCCAACTTCCTAGCCGGGGCGCTTGAGAACGGCATCGCCGGCCAGGAGGCCAACCGTCTGTTCGAGCTGATCCTGAAGTTCGCCGGCTATGGGTTCAACAAGGCACACTCGACGCGCTACGCGATCGTTGCGTATCAGACGGCCTACTTCAAGGTGCACCATCCTCGCCAGTTCCTTGCGGCCACGCTTACCTTTGAGTGCGGCGACACGGACAAGGTCGAGCAGTACATGGCCGAGGCTGGCCAGATGGGGGTGAAGATCGCGCCTCCGGACATAAACGCCTGCGGCAGGGACTTCACTGTGGACGGCCAAAAGGTCCGCTTCGGCCTGGCCGCCGTCAAGGGCGTCGGCGCCAAGGCGGTGGACGCCATTGTCCAGGCCAGACAGGAGGCTGGACCGTTCCGCGACCTCTATCACTTCTGCGAGACGGTGGACCTGCGGGCCGTCAACAGGATCACCATCGAGGCGCTGATCAAGTGCGGGGCGTTCGACGCGCTGGGCGCCCACAGGGCGGCCATGCTGGCGGCCCTCGATCAGGCGATCCAGCTCGGCCAGGCCGCCGCTGTCAGCCGAAAGAACGGGCAGATGAGCTTCTTCGGCGACGGGGGACCGGCGTCGGAGCAGCCGGGCAAGCCACACTTCCCCAACGTCGAGCCGCTGTCGGAGGCTCAACTGCTCGCCGCCGAGAAGGAGTCCCTGGGCTTCTACATCAGCTCGCACCCGCTGGTCCGTTACGGCCGCGAGCTCCAGGCTCTCAGCCAGCCTGAAGGCATAAACCTGTCGCGGCTCGGCGACTTCCGGGACGGAGCGCCCGTCACCGTCGGCTGCATGATCGCCTCGGTGCGGCTCACGTATACCAGGAAGGACAACCAGAAGATGGCCCGCCTGGTGCTGGAGGACCTGACCGGCCGGTGCGAGGCGGTGGTTTTCCCGCGGGCCTTCGACCAGCAAGCCATGCTCCTCGCTCCGGAGGCGCTGGTCTTCCTGCGCGGCTCGGTGGATCGCCGGTTGGACAGGCCGAACATTATCGTCCAGGACGTGATCCCAATAGACCAGGCCGTGGGCGAGCTGACGGGCAGCGTAATGATAAGGCTGTCGGGCAAGAGCCTGACGCGCGACGATCTGGCCAAGGCGGCGGCATTGCTGGGCGAGCACCG
>Ga0315279_10003176_pt1 | contig 23327 bp, 16 predicted proteins | sample YL17G06_20_MG_FD_203694 | JGI IMG/M metagenome (GOLD analysis project Ga0315279, IMG submission 203694) | Sediment microbial communities from Yellowstone Lake, YNP, Wyoming, USA - YL17G06_20 | ecosystem: Environmental > Aquatic > Freshwater > Lake > Sediment | place: USA: Wyoming | collected...
GCCGTTTCCACCTGTTGACGAGCCCTTCGAATCGTCTTATCACTCAGTTTCGTCGGTTTGGCCATGGCTGCTTTCCTCCATGGCCATATTGTACCATTAGCTCACTTTGACTGCAAATTGGAATGAGACCAGGACCCAACCGCGCAGCAGGAAGGTCCACATGAAGGTCACGGTTGTGATCCCGGTGTTTAACGAGCGTGAAACGTTGGCGCCGCTGGCGGAGGAGCTGCAACATTATCTCTCACCCTATGAGCACAGGATCATCTTCGTGGACGACGGCAGCACGGACGGATCGACGGAGGTGCTGAGAGCGCTCCACGCGAGGAATTACGACATCGACGTCCTTCGGTTCCGCCGCAATTACGGGAAAACCGCGGCGATTGCCGCTGGATTTCAGAAAGCAGAAGGGGATGTCGTCATAACAATCGACGCGGATCTGCAGGATGATCCGAAGGAGATCCCGCGTTTCATCGGGAAGATCGATGAAGGATTCGACGTAGTATGCGGCTGGAAAACGCGCCGGCAGGACCCGTGGACGAAAACGCTTCCGTCGTGGCTGTACAACCGCGCCGTTTCGCTGCTGTTCCGGCTCGATCTGCATGATATAAACTGCGGATACAAGGCCCTTCGGGCCGAGATCGCCAAGCGCCTTGCATTGCACGACGACATGCATCGTCTGATCCCGGTATTGGCCGCCCAGCTCGGCGCGCGCATTGCCGAGATTCCCGTCGAACACCACGCGCGGCGCTGGGGCGCCTCCAAGTATGGCGCAGAACGTTTCTGGCGGGGCGCCCGCGATACCATGGTCGTCTTTTTGTCGACGCGATGCCGGCTCTTCACGGGAAGCCGCCTGCGCGCAATCGCAAATGTTGTCTTGGCAGCGTCGGTTCTGTGCGGGGCCGCCGCCTATCTTACATCACGCGGGATTGTTCAGTTCCTGCTGAGCGTTGGTTGCGTTATGGGCCTTTTCGCGGGCGGCCTCCTGCTTGGCCTGAGCCGGCTGGCGCAATGCGCGGTGCGCCGCACGATGCCGCTCGATACAACCCCCTTCGTGGAGGAGGAACTCCGTCACTGAGACTGCTTCCTAGCTTCGCGCGTGCAGGCGGTGCCGGTAGTGATCGAGGATCACGGCGGCCACGATGACGCAGCCCGTGACAAGCCGCTTGGTGGATTCCTGTGCGCCGATCGTTGAGAGACCGGCCTCGAGCACGGCAATGATCAGCACGCCGAAAAAGGAATTGACCACCGACCCGCGGCCCCCCATCAGACTCGTTCCACCGATGACCACCGCCGCGATAGCCTGAAGCTCGAAGCCTTCTCCCAGGTTGGGATTGGCCGCGCTCAGTCGTGCGCATTGTATAAGCCCCGCCACGGAAGCGAGGAGTCCGCTCAAGGCGAATACGGCAAGGGAGACCCATTGCGTCCGCACTCCCGAGAGGCGGGCGGCTTCGGTGTTGGCGCCCAGAGCCAGGCTATGACGGCCAAAGAGCGTATACGACAAGGTGAATTGTCCGGCGGCCACGATGAGCGCGGCCAGCAGAAAAGGCAGTGACAATCCGAACACACTCACTTCGGAAATGGCCTCGACTTCGCTTCCGATATACTGGGTCTGCGAATTCGTAAGAAGGTAGGCAGCGCCCCGGGCGATCTCGAGCATGCCGAGAGTGACGATGAAGGAAGGGAGGCGCCAGGCGATCACGACAAGCCCGTTGATCAAACCACATGCCAACCCCGTCGCGAGACAGAAAACGAGTCCCAAAGGCAGGGACATCCCGTACCGGACAAGGCAAACGCCCAGCACTGCGCCACTGAGGCCCACCACGGATCCTACGGAAAGGTCAATGCCGCCGATGATCAGTACAAAGGTCATACCGACCGCGATGGCCATTCGGTCGGGAATCTGGTTTGCAATGCTGCGAAACGTATCAGCGGAGAGAAAGTACTTCGTGGTCGCGCCGAAAAATGCCGCCAACAGAATCACGACAACGGCGAGACCCACATAGTCGGTTAGGAACCGGTTCTTGGACATCAGAGGGGCTCTGCTCCCCTAATTGCCATACAACTCCGGGCCGCTGGCGATGGCAGGACACACGGGTCCTCTCCTGCCATCGGAAGTGCAACAGTAGCAACTTGACGAATCACAGCGCAACTCCCCTCAGCCGCGTCATCCGTTGTCAGTCACGCTTTCACGAAAACAGGGAACGTTGCAGAGCTTTGTGTGCCCGAGATAGTTGAATTAAGTCCCAAGCTCGTGTAAAACGGGGAGGCTTGTTGTGCAAGAGCGCGTATCGAAAGCGTGTTCGGTCACGGAGTCTTTCATGCTCGCTCGAAGTAGTTGTGGGTCTTAAGCGAGAGAGAGATGATTTCGAAAACGGGGCTGTACGTCATCCGGGCGTTGGCCGAACTTGCAAAAATCCCTGAAGACACCTGGTTGGGAACAGCCATCCTCGCAAAGCAGATCGATGCCCCCGTCAACTACCTCGGCAAGCTTCTTCACATATTGGCCAGAGAACGAGTCATCCTATCGCAGAAGGGCATACGTGGGGGCGTGCGGCTTGCCCAGCCACCGCACACGATATCACTGTACCGGGCCCTCGAGCCTTTCGAGAATTTCCAACGCTGGCACGAGTGTCTTTTAGGCCAAGAAGGATGCCCGGACGTTGCGCCGTGTGCTTTGAATGCGCGCTGGGCGCCGGTGCGCGAGCAAGTCCTGCGGTTTCTCCGCGAGACGACCGCCGCGGACCTCATCGCGTCTCCTGCGCGTGTGGAAGTTCCTCCCGCCGAACCGCAAGCCGCCTCAGAACACGCGCCGGTGTAAAGCGGTCAGCCGGCACGGGATCAGAACCCAAGCCGGTAGAGTTCCCTCGGATTATCCCAGAACCAGCCGCGCGCCATGTCGAGCGCCTGCGTGTCCGTCATCTGTCCGGCCTGAATGCGTTTCGCAAGCACGCGCGCAATGTCTTCGCGCGCCATCACGAGGTGCCCATACACCTTCTCGACCGGGAGCCCGTAATCGCCTCCAAACGCAAGGAGCTTGTTCGCGGGGATCAGATCGATTGCTTCGTCGAGGCCGTCGCATGCGAACTTCTGCGAAATGATGTGCGTCCAACAGAGGTTGAGCCAGACATTCGGAAAGCCCTTGCCCAACATCAACGCCTCGCGCACCCATGGATAGCCTAGATGATATATGTCGAACCTCGTGGCCGGATGCCGTTGCAGAACTGGGATCATATGAAGCGGATCAAGGGTCCGGAAGTCGCCCCAGTATCCCGTATGCACCGCGATCACGAGGTCTTGCCGCGCCGCAAACGAGATCGTCTCATCAACCACGTAGTCGCGCAGGGGATTTACCGCGGGGAGCGACGCCTCGACGCCGTCGGCCAAACGCTTGAACGCGCTCAGGGCCTCCTCGCGGCTTGGGCTCTGATACGGATTCGACATCATCTTGAGTCCCACGGCGCCCTCGCCTTTCACGCGGATCACGTAACATCGCATTGCATCCAGGTAGTCGTCCAGTGAGCGAATCGACGCACCGGGCTCGAACGGCGGACGTGCCAGGTCCTCCCAGCGGTCCATGCCATGGACGAGCGGCATGACCGGCGTTAGCAACGGCGTGCCGTTCAACTGCGTCGAGCCGCACTGCGTCAGCGACGTGCGGATCTTGCATGTGTCGCGCAGGACGCGCTCATACAACCCGGGCGTGTTGGCCTCGCGCATCGAGTTCGAGAGCGCCTGGTACGTGTTCTCGTTGATGTCGTCAGCGCCGTAGAACCGTTTCGCCGCAAGCAGCGCCGCGCGCGAGTAAGACGTCCAGCGAATCCGTTTCCAGTAAGGCGCAAACAAGGCCCAGCGGCGGTCCAACGGGATGTCCTGGTTGAACAGGCTGTTGTACTCGGCTTCCGACATCCCCGCGACGATCAGATCCCCGCGCGTGTAGTGCGAGAACAGCGTGAACACGTCCACGCGTGCCGCCACGCGGTTCGCCTCAGGCCCAAGGTGCTCATGACAATCAATGATCTCGAACTGCTCCAATGCCCCAATCACATCCCGCTCGAGTTCCATCAAACTCATCTCTTTCTCCTCAGCGTTTCATCACGTCCTAATGCCGCCGCAGGCAGCCATTCTACACTCCGGCGCGGAAACATTGCATCAGGGCCGCGTGATACATATGACCGAACGAATTTAGTGCTTGATTGCAGTAATCAGCAAATGGAACATCAGTGGCCTGTTCGTAGGTCCGATTTCCAAATCGGACGTTCGGTCGGCGCAGAGAACGTCCGGTTTGGAAATCGGACCTACGATCAAGGCAGGGCGATCCCGTCTCCAGCGTCATTCCCGCGCAGGCGGGAATCCAGTTTGCTGATGCAGAACTAGGATTTCCGGGCGATTAAGCATAAGATCGATGGCTATCACGGAGCCGGTGGGTTCCGCTTCGCTGCATCCACCCTACGAGATGTGGAAATGGATAACGGAGGGAGGACGGATGGAGATGAGTAGAAGAGGGTTTGTTGGGACAGCGGTCATGGCGGCGGGCGCGATGATGGCGGGGGGAGCGGAGGGGAAGAGGTATCGGGCGTGTGTGATTGGGGACACGAACAGTGGGGGGTATGGCCATAGTCTGCACAAGGTGTTCTTGGGCCGGCAGGATGTGGAAATGGCCGCGTTGGCGGATCCGGATGAAAAGGGACGGACAAAGGCGGCGGGAGAGGCGAAGGTCGCGCGGACGTATGCGGATTACCGGGAGATGCTCGAGAAGGAGAAGCCGGACCTTGTGATTATAGGGCCGCGATGGACGATCCATCACCGAGAGTATCTGCTTGCGGCTGCGGCGTGTGGCGCACATGGCCTGATGGAAAAACCGGTCTCGACGAACCTTGTCGAGGCGGATGAAATGGTCACGGCAATCGAGGAGAAGAACCTGAAATGGGCCATCGGGTTCAATTTCCGGGCGACGCCTATCATCGAGTTCACGAAACGGGCGGTGTTCGACGAAGGCATCATCGGGGATGTGCTCGAGATGCGCGGGCGGGGCAAGGAGGATGAACGGGCCGGGGGAGAGGACCTCGTCGTGCTCGGGACGCACATCTTCGACATGATGCGTTACTTCGTGGGGAACGCGTCGTGGTGCATGGCGGACATTACTGTGAATGGGCGCGGCGCGACGAGATCTGATATCCATGACGCAACAGAGCCTGTCGGGAAGGTCATCGGTGATAGGATTCATGCCATGTTTGGGTTCAAAGGCGGGCTTGTGGGGCATTTCGCGACGGCGAAGAACCGGGACGGCAACGGTGGACGGTGGGGAATCGACATTTACGGCTCGAAGGGCATCGTCACGATCCGGCAGGATGCGGGGCCGCGTGTGCGTCTATGGCAGCAGGCGTCGTGGGACCCCGAGAGGGAGATCGGATGGGAACCCTTGCCGGGAGCGCCCGGAACGGAGTTGGCAAACCCGGATGTGGATCGGTATGCTCCGATCGTGAACGATCTGATCGCGTCGATTGAACAGAACCGCCGGCCTCGGGTGAGCCTTCAGGACGGGCGGGATTCGTTGGAGATGGTCCAGGCGGTGTATGCTGCGCACTTTGCGGGCGGGCGGGTTGAATTGCCGTTGAAGGAACGCAAGCATCCGTTGGAAGTATGAAGGATAGAGTGTGAAGTACGTCGATTACGACTACGAGATAGTGCGTTCGTTGTACCGCCTTTAGGCGGTCATTCTGGTGACAGACCCCCGGCTAAAGCCGGTACAACAAACATACAAGCACGAGCACGAGAAGGAGGGAGTCGCGACATGGAAAAGGTTCGGTATGAGGAGATGCTTCCGCATGAGATCGTTGCGCGGCGGAAGCGGTTTCCGGCGGCGTTCATTGGTCTGGGCGGGCTCGAGTGGCACGGCGAGCATATGGCGGTTGGGAATGACGCGCTGAAGGCCGAAAAGCTCTGTGAACTTGCGGCGGCTCGTTCGGGAGGGTTCGCGTTTCCGACGCTGTGGTATGGCGAGCCGCGGATCTGCCATCTGATGGAAGTGAACCATGATCCCGGGGGAAAGATCGCCGAGAAGATGAGATTCAAACGGCGCAAGTTTTCGGAGCAGTATTTCGGCAAGACCCCGGAACAACAGGCGGCATTCTATGAGGAGTTGCTGTATCACGTGTTGATCGAGATGAATACGCTTGAGATGAAAGCGGTGTGCTTCCTTTGCGGCCATTACCCGTTGCACGAATGGGCCACGAATGCCTGCAAACGGTTCAACGTCGAGTGCAGAGACACGCAGGCGTTTGCAGGGATCGAGTTTCATTATCCCCCCAAAAGCCGCCACGTCGGGGGCGATCATGCGGCCAAGTGGGAGACCTCGTATCTGTGGTACTTGCGGCCTGACTGCGTGGACATGAGCGTTTTCCTTGGCCGGGAGGATGAGCCGCTTATCGGCATTATGGGAGAGGATCCGAGACGAACGGCATCCATCGAGATCGGACGAAAAGGGTGCAATCTGATCGTCGAGGGAATGGTTCGGAAAGCTAAGGAACTTATACGCAAGGCGTCGGATTAACTGCTACGTCAGGGCTTGGGAGCAAGGTAGCACCGGCTTCCCCAAGACTCCGAGTCGTATGTCTACATTGTTACAACAAAATCCGGCAGTTGAATGCGCGGAGGCCGTGCAGGCCAAAGGACCAAGGCGACATAAGCGACCTCAACGACACACCGCGGAGGTGACTGTCCTTTGGGTCCCTTATGTCCTTTGCGTCCCTGGCGCTAAAGTCAGTCCACGGCCTCCGGTTGCCGAATCTGGGCTCAAGGGAGGAGAACGATGGCTTACCAGACCCGTGAACGTCATCGAGCAGCAGCTCGATCCTACCGGTTGGCGGCAGGAATCCTTGTTGCAGGGCTGTTGTATGCTGCCGCGGCGGGCGCGCAGGCGCCGGCAGGGGACTATTTGAACGTTGTCGGGTGGGTTCCGCTCGATGATGAGGCGCTGAAGGATCAGTTTGTGATCTTCTTCGACAAGCCGATACAGCTTCCGCCAGGGCCGGACGGTTCGCCGCAAGCGCCATGGACGATCCAGCCGCCGTTGAACGGAGTTCCGAGCCTTGGGCCGAACTACATCGCATTTAAGCAGGCCCAGGTTTCACTTGGCGTGGCCGTGGTATATGACGTAACGCTGAATCCGGCCCTGCAATCGGTGGACGGAAAGCCTTTGAACCCCCAGCAACAGCACGTTTTCCTGAAGACATTTGTTTTCGGGGTTGCGGGGCTTTCCATTGAACGGATCTCACCGGAACAAACAATAGCGCGCGTTTTGTTCACCGCGCCGGTTGCCGTGGACGCCGCAAGGCCGCATGTGGGCGTCGTGGACGCCGCAAAGCAGCCCGTTGCGGCCACAATCGAGCAGGGATCGAATGCGGAGACGCTTCGCATCGTTGTTCCCGGAGGTCCGCCTCCAAACGCAAGGGTCGTTATCTCAGAGGGGCTTCCGGATGTTAGTGGCCATGCGAAACTGAAGGCGGGGCAGAGCTTTCCCTTTCCCGAAGAGGAAGGCTTGGCCGTTGCGATGAGTTTGAATTTGCAAGCTGCCGTCGGGACCGTTCAGATTTCCCTTGGCTTTTCTCGTGCCGTATCGATGCAACAGCTCGGCCAATACCTTACGCTGCAGGACACGGCAACCGGCGCGGCGATTCCGTATGACATCGTGACTGTTGAAGACTCGACTGATGCTGTCGTGCAGCCTCGGCCAACCGAGCCGGAACCGAAGCAGATCAAGGTGCAGATTGCCGCGGGCCTTCCGGCGATAGACCAAGGCAAACTCATGACGGCGTTCTCGGGGACGCTCGATTGGGCTCAAGGCGGTGCACGGCCGTATCGCCTCGGCGTACAGCAAACCTATTGGGATGAGCCGTGGTACGGCGAAGCGCGGGAGGGGGTCTCTCTGCACGTGCAACTGAACCAGGGCGTTGACATCGAGCAGATCCGTTCGCACATCGAGATCGCTCCGCCGCTCGAGGATATGAGCCTCCAGCCTGAAGGCGGAGGGTGCCGGATTACGGGGAAGTGGAATTCGAAGCAGTTATACGAGATAAAGCTAAACCCGGGCATAAAGCTCGGCAGCGGCACGATCACCGATAAACCGGTAACGGCTTCCGTGAAGAGCGGCATTATCCCGCCCGTCATGAGCTTTCCTCGGGGGGAGCAGTATTACTTGCCGCGGCGGCCCGGAGCGATCTTCCCGCTTGCATCGAGGAACCTAGACAAGGTCGAGCTCACGCTGCACAGGATGTTTCCGTCGAACCTGGTTGTCGCGCTGCCCTCTATGGAGGACGGGAAGGGAAGTCAGTACTTGGTTGAGGGCTGGAGCGAGCAGGTCGCTCGAAAGGAGATCCCCGTTGCCAAGGTCGAGGATCGCCTGGCCGAGACGCCAATTGAATTGGATGCGCTCTTCCCGCAGGACAAACGCGGCGTGTTCTGTTTGACAGCATCGAGCGAGGGGACCTTTGGGCGCAGACGCAATTGGGACAGGGCCTCTGAAGACGTCGAATCGTACAAGCAGCACATTTCTTGCACGCAGTTGATCCTATGGACGGACATTGGCGTTCTCGCGCATTGGCAGAAAGGCGAGTTGGTGCTGTTCGCCCACAACCTTCTCTCGCTCGCGCCCCTGAATATGGCCAAGGTTACCGTGTATTCGGCCAAAAACCAGTTGCTCGGCACGGCCAACACCGACGAGAGCGGAATGGTCCACATGGCGCCGTTTGATCCTGCGTTGGGGGAGCCGCGCGTGGCGGTAGTAGAATTTGGGAACGACTTCACGTTCCTCGAGCTGACGACGCGGCAGGACGATACGCGGCCGTTCACGGAGCAGATGCCGCGGTATGATCGAAAGGGATACGATGCCTTCATCTATGCGGACCGGGACCTGTACCGGCCCGGCGAAACGATCCACGCGCATTGGACGGTCCGCGCGAACTACGGCGACGCGTTAGCCGATGTACCTCTGCTTTTGACGGTCCTGAAGCCGAACGGGCGGGGTCTTCTATCGCAACCCACAACGCTCTCCACGTGGGGCACGGGCGGCATAGACCTCGCCACGGAGAAGAACTATCCGACGGGGAAGTACACGGTTCAACTGGGTGTGCCGGGAAGCAAAAAAACGATCGGGACCTACCAGTTCAATCTCGAGGAGTTTGTGCCGAATCGCATCAAGACGTCCGTAACCGTGGAACAACCTCGCTGGCGCTTGGGCCAGGAATACCCCATCGTCGTGAATGCACAGCATCTGTTCGGCGCGCCCGCCGCTGACCGGAAATGCGAGGCCATTGTCATCTTCAAACGCGGCGGGTTCGCGCCCGAATCATTGAAAGGCTTTCAGTTCGACAACGACTCGCAGTTCACGCCCGAACCCGTGCCGTGCGGCGATCAGGTGACCGACAATGCCGGGAACGCGACTTTCAAGTTCAGCTATCAGCCGCCGGGCTCGGTCACGTTTCCAATGAAAGCGGCGGTCGTGGGGCGCGTGTTCGAGCTCGGGGGCAGGCCCGTAAGCGCGAAAGCCGAAGCGCTCTACTTTCCCTCGGAAATCGCCTTAGGCGTCAGCGTGGCCGCTCCCGCAAGCGGCAAGGGCATGGAGGTCTTCGCTGCGGCGATCACGCCCGACGAAAAACCCGCCGCTCTCGACAAGCTGAATATCACGCTCGAGAAACAGGTGTGGAACTACTATGTGCGCCGGTATTACAGCAGTCATGAGCCGCGCTGGTCGGAATCGTTCCAGGTGGTCGAGACCCGCGAGGTCCCGCTTGCGGAAGGCCGGGGCAGCACGGTTTTTCAACCGTCCGACTACGGTTACTACCGCGTGCGAGTGCACTCTCCGGCGACACAGCAGTTCAGCACCCTCTCTTTCTACTGTTACGGCGAGGAGTTCCAGAGGGTCGACACCGCGCGGCCAAGCCTGATCAAGGTTACGTTGGACAAGGATGCCTATCAGATAGGCGAAGAAGCCATTATCAAGGTGGAATCGCCGTTCGACGGGAAGGGGATCATCGTCATTCAGGGTGAAGAGATCCAGAAAATGATCCCGGTCGACATCAAGGACAAAGTGGGCGTTGTCCGGTTGCCCGTCACGTCTGATCAGTTCCCGAACGTCTGGGTCGAGGCCACCGTCATTCACGCCGTGCAGACGGATCGGAAGCAGGTGCACCCGTTCTCGAGTTTCGCCATGACAAACCTCAGCGTGCGCGACCCGCAACGCCTTCTAACGGTGACGTACGCCGGGTTGCCGGCTGAGATCCGTCCTGCGACCGAGGCCAAATTCGATGTGCAGGTGGCCGATGCGGCGGGAAAGCCCGTTGAAGCGGAATTGACGCTTGCGGCCGTGGACGAAGGCATTCATGGGATAACGAATTACGCGAATCCTGACCCGTTCGGATGGTTGTGCCGGACGCGGCAGCCGGATTTCCGCCGCGCGCACTACTACGACAAGGTTGCGTATGATTTCTACCAATCCGCCACCGGTGGAGACGCGCTGCTGCGGGACCTGCAGAAGCGGATGCCATCCGCGGACGAGAATTGGATACGTCCGGTTGCGCTTTGGTCGGGCGTGGTGCGGACGGACGCGACGGGTCACGTTTCAGTTCCAATGTCCGTTCCTGAGTTCACGGGACAACTGCGGCTCGTGGGGGTTGCGTGCACTCCGACGCAGTTGGGCGCGGCCGGCGGCAACATCTTCGTCCGGCGTCCTTACATGCTGCGAACGAGCATGCCGCGTTTCCTATTGCCCGACGACGCAATCCGGTGCCGGGCCGTGTTCTTCAACCGAAGCGACGTCGCCTGCAAGGCGCGCGTGAACTGGTCCATCTCCGGCGCCTTCCGCTCGGGGACTGGGAGCAAAGAGTTTGACGTCGCGGCACACGCTGAATCGAATTTCGAGGCGGAGTTCGTGGCCGGCGCGCGGGTCGGGCAAGGCGAGATAAAGTGGGAAACGACCGTCTTCGACGCCAACAACCAGCAAGTCGAGCACCTCGTTGAGACGTCGCCCATCCCTGTGCGTGCGCCCGCCCAGTTCCAGTCGAAATATGAGCTTGTGATCCTGAACCTGGGAGAGACCCGCGAGTTCCGCAACACCGCGTTCTTGGACGACGAGCGGTCGGAGATAGAGTTGACGCTCGGCGCGAGTCCGTTGTTGCGTCTTCAGCAAGCGCTGCGGTACGCGGTTCAATATCCCTACGGATGCGTCGAGCAAACGGCGTCGTGTCTCATGCCGCTGTACCTGCTTCGTGCGAACAGCGACCTGGTGGCGGCGGCGCTGGACGAACGGACAATCATCAAAGATTACATCCATTCGGGAATAGACCGGCTCCTGTCGATGCAGACGAGTTCCGGCGGCATGGGCGCGTGGCCGGGGTCGAATGACGCCTACAGTTTTGGGTCGGTGTATGCGCTTCATTTCCTGACGATGGTCAAAGGAGATCGCGAGTACGCCATCCCTGAGGAAAACTTCCGTGCGTTGCAGGGATACGTTCGCAGCGTTGCCCTTGATTGGACGAATGTTGACTCCTCGATGTTGTTCCTGCGGGCCTATGCACTTTATGTGCTTGCGATGGACGGCGACGCGGAGGCGCTCCGCCAGATCCAACGTTTCGATACAATCACGCTGCCGCGTTATGGGCGATATCTTCTGGCGGCGGCGCTTGCCAGGAACACGCAGGACGTGGACCGCGTAAAACTGTATCTCTCGTCGGCGCCTTCGGAGCCGTACTACGCCTTCGAGCCGTACGGCGTTCTCAGCTCTGAGATCCGCAACTCGGCCGTCGAGCTGCTTGCGTTGCGTCAGATCGGGGGCCATGCCGAGGAGGCGTTGCAACTCGCGAATAAGCTCGTGTCGTTCCTCGAAACACGTGGTCACGGGAACACGCAGGAGACATCGTTTGTCATAAGCGCGCTCGTCGATTACCTGGCGGGGCTTTCGGCCAATGCGCAAGGGGCGGCCGCGACAATCACAAATGGCGACAAGCAGGACACGCTTTCAGGTCCGGGTGTGTATTGCGCAACGCGCACGGGACAAGGCTGCAAATTCGCCGTGGCTAATACGGGGTCCTGCGCGTTATTCGCCAATATCACAACGCGCGGGGTTCCTGAGCAGGCGCAGATTCAGGCTGCGTCGGGGGGCGGCCTGATCGTCAATCGGTCGTTTTTCACGAAGCGCGGGGAACCGTACGCGGGCGCCGGCTTTGCTCAAGGCGACAGCTACGTCGTGGACGTGGCCATGACGTGCGACAAGGATCTTAAGAACGTTGTGGTCGTGGATATGCTGCCCGCCGGCTTCGAGATCGAGAACCCGCGGCTTGACCCGGATACGTTGCCCGGCGGCGCGTTCAAGGACGGCATTCGGACCTCGCCGAGGCGCGCTCGTCCGGAGGAAGGGGAGCAAGAAGATCGATCGAAGCAGCCAATTGTGGCTTCTTATCTGGACGTGCGCGACGACCGGATCGTGGTTGCGCTCGATACGCTGCCGAAAGGGCCGCATCACTTCTATTACGTAGTCCGGGGCGTGACGCCGGGCAAATATCAGCATCCGCCGGTTTCCGCGGAGTGCATGTACGATGCGCAAGTTCACTCGAATTCCGCAAGCGCGGTTGCCGAAGTAAAGTGACGGAGACGAACGGATGAAGTTCCGCCGGCTGAGATCGGTTCGGTTGGCAGTCGCCGGTGTGATCGCCGTCGCGATTGGGTACGCGGCGCTCGTCGTGACACCCATCGATACCGACTCCTATCTCAATGCGCGCGCGTGCGGGGAGATGCTCGATCGGAACGGTCGCACGATATACGCCTTCCTGAATGAAAACGATCAGTGGTGCTTTGCGCGCAAGCTCGACGAATTCGGGCCGCGCCTCATTCAAGCAACTCTGTCTGCGGAGGATCATCGGTTTCACCGGCACTTCGGCGTCGATCCCGCGGCGTTCGCGCGCGCGGCCTGGCAGAACGTTACGCATGCGCGGATCGTGTCCGGCGGGTCGACGATCACGATGCAGGTCGTGAAAATGCGCAACGGCGGCGAACGTTCGCTGTTCGCGAAAATCGCGCAGTCGTTTGAATCGCTGCGGCTTGAGCGCCACGTCGGGAAAGAAGCGATCCTGAATGCCTACCTGAATACGGCGCCTTACGGCCTGAACCTTGTGGGCGCGGAAGCGGCGTCGTTGCGATACTTCGGGAAGCCGGCCCGGGAACTGACGCTTTCGGAGGCGGCATTGATCGCGGCGCTCCCGAAAGCGCCCGGCAAGCTCATGCCCCTGAGAAATAGCGAGGCGGCGTTGAGGCGGCGCAACTATGTACTGCGGCGCATGAGGGAGGAAGGATACATTACGGAGGGCCAGTGCCTGAGCGCCATCGAGGAGCCTATTGGAGCGCAATGGCATGCGTTTCCGGCGCTCGCCCCGCATCTGGCGATGCTTCTGGCGGGAGACGCGGGATCGGGGCGAGACAAACTGGTGCTCACCGTGGACGCGGAGGTGCAGCGAAGCGTCGAAAACATCCTGACAAGATATATGCGCCGGTATCGCGGCGACATCACCAATGCCGCGGTGATAGTCGCGGATGCGAGTTCGGCTTCAATTCTGGCGCGGGTAGGTTCGGCGAACTTCTTCAACACGCCGGGCGGCGGCCAGGTCGATGCGTGTCGAGTGCGGCGCTCGCCCGGTTCGGCGCTCAAACCGTTCACGTACGCGCTTGCCATGGAACAGAACGTTCTTTACGCCACGGAAACGTTACTCGATGATTCGTTGGACCTCGGGACCTACGCACCCAGGAACTACGATGGCGGCTACAACGGTTTGATGAGCGCCGCGGATGCGCTCCGCCATTCGCTTAATGTCCCCGCGGTGATGGTGCTCGACCGCGTAGGCCCGGGGGCCTTGCATTCGTTCCTGCGAAACTCCGGGCTGTCGACGCTGAACCGATCTCCCGAGGAATACGGACTGGGGCTGACGCTGGGGGACTGCGAGGTGCGGCTCGATGAGATGACGGCCGCCTACTGCATGCTGGCGAATCTGGGAGAGTACCATCGGCTGCGAATCCTGCCTGAGGAGGGCGGCGAACCGCCCGGACCGCGATGCCTCTCGCGCGGAACGTGTCTGAAGATGTTCGAGATGCTCGAGCAAACGCTTCCGGAGGAGCTCGAGTCGAATCTGATCCGCGCGAATACACCGCCGAGGGTGTGCTGGAAGACGGGCACCTCGACGGGACATCACGATGCCTGGGCCTTCGTGTTCAACCGGCAATACGTCGTCGGCGTCTGGATGGGAAACAACGATGGGAAGGCGTCCAATCGGCTCGTAGGGATGCAAGCTGCGTTGCCTCTCGCGGCACGCGTGTTCCGGGCGCTGCCGCCGTCGAACGTGGCGGCATGGCCGGAGCCTGGCGAGGATCTTCGTGTCGCAACCGTGTGTGCCGTTAGCGGACTCCCGGCATCGAAATGGTGCAAGAAGACGAAAGAGGTCCGTCTCCCCAGGACGCAATATCTGAATCGCATCTGCGACGTGCACTATCCGTCCGATATGTCCGATCCGTCCGATAGATCGGACAGGTCGCACCACCGCGCATTCGAGCGGTGGCCCGGTTCCCCGAAAAGATGGGACCTGGCGAAGGTCAGTTCATCTGACAAGATGACTTCGAATACGCCGAGAAGTGAAAACCTGCTGATACGCGATCCGGCGAACATGGGAGAGTACGTCCTCACGGGCGAACGCGAAGGCGACCGTCTGCGGCTGCGCGCGTCGCTGGATGTGGAAGCTGCGCTGTACTGGTATCTCGACGAACGCTTTCTCGGCGTGTCGTCGCCCGATAAGCCGCTGGTGATGGATCTGAAGCCGGGCACCCACACGCTTGCCTGCATGACAAAGGAAGGCGCCCTGGACAAGGTGGCGTTCACAGTCAGCGAGCCGCAGGCGAATGTGCGTGTTGCCCAGGCCCGAAGCTAAGCGCGAAAAGTCAGCACGCGCTGCCTTCGCGTGGCGGAAATCGCTGCGGGCGGGTATGGGGGCCGGCGAGACACATTACGCTGCATTCCTGTGAGGCGGTCAGACTGTTTTGTGATCGGAAGTGCGCGGTGCGGTTATTTTGAGGTTGATATTTTCAACTGAATAAAGTATAGTCTGCCAATGGAGAAGCGAAAGCCCCATTACCCTTTGTCGCGCGTGAAAGAACTCATTCGGCAAGGGTCTTACCGCGTGACGCGGACAGCGCTGCTATGCGCGACGCGCGATTTTGGGTTCGTGGAAGCATCGCAGTTGGCCGGATGCATCTTGAACCTGGAGATCAAAGACTTCTACAAGTCGATGACGACCTATCACGATTCAACGCTCTGGCAAGATGTTTATCATGCGCGGGTCCAGGGAAGCCAGGCTTACGTCAAACTCCAGATTACAGGTGACAGCACGGTCGTTATTTCATTCAAGAGATTGGAGGAGAGTTGATATGCGAGAAAAGAAATGGACGGACTGCCCCGCGTGCGGAGCGAAGAAAAGCATGCAGGTCCGAAGAGCCATTCGTGAACGTTTCAACCCTGCTGGTTACTCGCCCGTGGACATTAGCGGTCTCGATGGGCAGTTTTGTGAATCCTGCGGAGAGGGATTCTGGTCGCTCAAGTCCGAGCGGAAGATCGCGCGCGCGCTAGCGAAACACATGGCGAAAGAGGACTCAACGCGCGTGGTGGCGGCTGAGCTCGCTAGTGTCCATGAGGCGGCTAAGGTCATGCGCATAAGCGTCCAAGGTGTGCACAAGATGATGGACGAGGGCCGTCTACGCTACGCGTTGGCGGCTGGCCGCCGTTTGCCAATCCGGAAAGATCTGGCTGAGAAAGCTCGGGCCAAGCATCATGCGCCGCCGTCACCTTGAAATGATACTGCTCACTTCGAGAAGATAGATCTGGCGCAGATCGTTATCGTGGGCGGAATCGATGCAGATGTATTTGCCGTCGCGGCTCCAGCGGGGATGAAGGTCGCAGCGGAGGTCAACTGAGGGCGGTTTGGAGAGATGGAAGGTGCCGAGGGTGAGAAGTCTCGAATCGCTTGGACGGAAGAGCAGTAGCGGCTGCATGCCATCTCTGTCGGGATAGCCGTCGCTCAGGATCCACTGGCCGTCCGGTGAATATGTGCAGTGGCCGTCGTGCGTCAGGATGTCCTTTCCGACCACCTCGACTTCTTGGCTCTGGTCGGTATAGAGGTGGAAACGGGGTTCGTCGCCGGGTTCCTTTGATCACGCAACGATGTGCTTGTCGTCCTTCCAGATGAAGTGTGAGACCATGGTGTGGTCCGCGACGCAGAAGAGATCCGTGCCGTCGGCGCTGGCGGTGAACATGCGGGTGACCCAAGCGGTCTTCGACTCGAGCGAAGGATGAGCGCGGTGCAGGAAGATGAAACGGGTCCCGGAGGGGTTGAAAAGCAGGTGGTTGAACCAGTGCTTGCCTTCAGTCTTCGTGTCTTGAGGGATCCTGGCGATTTGGTCGTAAGTGATGATCAGCTTCCAGTCGCCCGTATCGAGATCCATGACGTAGATGCCGTCGTTCGTTGGGTGGAGGTCGTCGGCTCCGGGATCAATGACTCCCTTGTACCCGTAACCGGGGCGTGTGCTGTCGATGCGGGCGAAGTTCGTCCTCACCGCCCGAGCGCCGTCCGATGTCACCGCATAGATAGGTTTCGGCAGCGTGCGTGACTCGTCCGTGACGACGTCCTTGATCCTCGATACGTAATGGTCTCCCTCCCGGTCGTTGTAGATGACCTTCGTGCCGGAGCCCGGCAGCCACTGGAGCATGCAACCCTGTTGCCGTGACCACGCCCGGCTGTCGCCGATGTCGATCCACTTGTCGCCGTACTGCAGGTCGATCATGCCGAGGCGGATGGCGTTGTCGGCCGTAGGAGCGCGATCCTGGAAGGCGACTTCGGCGCCTAGGGCGTATCGCCCGGTCTGGTCGAACTGGAGCTTGTCATAATAGCCGAACCAATGACCTTTGGGTCCGCGGGTGATGGCGCGAATGGGGACGTGGACATCCATGCTCGCATTCGGTCCTGTGGCGGATGTTTGAGCCAGCGCAAAGTGAATCAACATGAGCGTCAGCATTATCTCCCCTCCTTCATGAGGCTGAAAAGACGCTCGCGCGATCCCAACGTCGCATAGCAGGTTAGACTCTGATTGAGGGCATTAGATTACGCAGGAATCATGCCTGTCAAGATGTTTTCCGAATCTTGCGGAGCACTGGACGTAAGTCTGAGCCCATGGTACACTGTGCGCTCATTGCTGACCGATGATTTGTCGGCCTTCCCGGCTTGGATACGCCCCATGGGGCGGTGAAGGAGTTCCGTATGGCCAAGATTGTCACGGCGGATGAGGCGATTGGCCGCATAGCCGATGGATCGACGGTTCTAGTTAATCCCATGCCTTCCGAGGAAGTTTATGGCGCGTTTGGGCGTGTTTTCGAGGCCTCGGGGCATCCCAAGGACTTGACGGTGGTATGGGCGGCCGGTCTGGGACCGTTCAGCGCGGAACGCAGGGGCATGAATCATTTCGCTTTTCCAGGCATGACGAGAAGGATGATCGCCGGACACGTCGGGCTTAACCATTTGATCGTCGCGATGATTGCCGGGAACCAGTGTGAGGCATACAACCTTCCGCAAGGCGTGATGACGCAACTGTACCGGGAGATTGCGGCGCGCCGTCCGGGGCTTGTTACAACGATCGGACTTGGGACGTTCGTGGACCCGCGCATCGAGGGCGGCAAGATGAATGATCGGACTCGGAACGCGAAAGATCTCGTGGAGGTCGTGCACATCGGCGGGCAAGAGGCCCTTTTGTACAAGAGCTTCCACGTGGACGTGGGGCTTATTCGCGGGACCTCGGTGGACCCGCACGGCAATCTGACGTGCGAGAACGAGGCGCTGCTCATGGGCGACCTCGACGTGGCCATGGCCGCAAGGAACTGCGGCGGCATCGTCATTGCACAGGTGGAACGCGTGAGTGACGCGCCTGCGAAGCCGCACTATGTCAGCGTGCCCGGTATCCTTGTCGATTACGTGGTCGTGGCGACCTCGCGAAAGACGCACCCGCACACGCTGTTCTCCGAGCAGGAGCCTTCTTTTACGGGCGAGGTGCGGGCGTCGCTCGACAAGGAAGTTGCGCCGCTGCCTCTCAACCTCGAAAAGGTGATATGCCGTCGCGCGGCTATGGAGTTGCGCCCGAACATGCTCGTGAACCTCGGCGTCGGCATTCCCATGGGCGTCGCGTCCGTGGCGCACGAGGAGGGCCTGCTCGATACTTTGACCATGACGACCGAGATAGGCGTTATCGGGGGATTGCCCGAACGAGGGTTTAACTTCGGACCGGCGCGCAACCCGATCGCGTTCATCACACAGCCGCAGATGTTCGACTTCTATGATGGGGGCGGACTTGATCTGACGTGCGTCGGATTGGCGCAGGTCGACAAAGACGGCAACGTGAACGTCAGCAAACTCGGTCCAAAGCTAATCGGGTCGGGCGGTTTCATCGACATTACGCAGTCCGCGCGCAAATGCCTCTTCTGCGGCGAGTTCACGGCGGGGGGTCTCGACACCGTCATTGACAACGGAAAGCTCATTATCCGGCAGGACGGCAAGGCGGTTAAGTTCGTCAATGCCGTGCAGCAGATTACCTTCAGCGGCAAGACGGCCGCCGCGAAGAACCAGGAAGTCCTCTTCATCACCGAGCGGTGCGTTTTCAAGCTTACGGGGAAAGGGTTGATGCTTGCAGAGATCGCCCCAGGCGTCGATCTTCAGAGTCAGATCCTCGCAAAAATGCAGTTCAAGCCCATCATTCCGGACCCGCTGCCAGAAATGGACGCGGCGATCTTCCGCGAAGAGGCTATGAGGTTGAAGGCTGAAAAGTAGGTCCGAGCTTTTCCACTGTCATTGCGAGTAGTGCGTGACCTAGCTTCTGCCGCTTTCGGTTCTTCGGGTCTCAGCGGGCTTTGCCGGCGGGCGCACGAACGTGAATAGCATTGCCCCGAGGGGTACGGCAGCCGCAAGGCCGATGAGCGCGAAAAGCATTCGAGTCGAGAGAAGGAATTGGGTCTTCACGTAGTCGAGGAAGCCCATGCCGCCCGGAACGTACCACGCCAGACGGCTCGGAAGGCTGCCGATGTACACCGAGAGGAACACAACTGTGAGGACCCCGACGAACGCGGCGCCCCCGGCCGTCATCGAGTATCGGAAACTGCGCCGCTCCTGTTGGATCAGCGCGATCAACGCGAGGCGCCGCTTGATCCGCCCGAAGAAGCCCGCGGGCGCCCGCCGCATCGGTTCGGTGCTCAATGCGGTCTCGATGGTCGAGTCCAGATCTCCCGGCTTAGATGATTCCATGGATTCCGAATTCCTTCTCGACGATTGCGCGGAGTTGGTTCCGCGCGCGGTACATCCACGTTTTCAAAGTCCCCATCGGAATCCGCATCACCTGCGCGATCTCCTCGTAGGGGATTTCCTTGAGATAGTACAAAGTGACGATGCTTGCGTAACGCCCGGGCAGCAAGGTCACACAGCGGCGGATCAGCTCGAAGAGGTCCGATGACTCGACGTGGCGCTCGACTTCCCGCCGGCCGTCCAAGGGTTTGAGCTCAACTTCGTGGCGTTTCTTTCGTCGGCTGATCTCGGTCAGACACACGCTCGCGGTGACGCGGTACATCCACGTCGAGAAGTTGCAGTCGCCGCGGAAGCCCCTGAGCAAACGGAATGCCTTCAGAAATGCCTCTTGGGCCATATCCTCGGCCAGCGCGGGATCCCGGACAAACCTGTAGGAGAGGTTGAACACCAGGTTCTGGTGCCGCTCAACGAGAACCGAGAACGCCTCTGTCTCGCCCTTCTTCGCGCGGACGACGAGTTCCGTGTCTGAGGCGTCCTCAGGCGATGCCGCCTCGGTAGCCGTCCAGGGCGCCGTTAGTTCGGTGGTCATGCGCCGCCCTTTGTAATCCAGATGTTGCCGTTCAGCGTATCCATCTTAAGCATAGTATGACCCGCGCCGATGGTCCCTTTCAAGTGGCGGTTCCTCTGCGTGCCCGACGTTACGTCCAGGGGAAGATCCGATTTCACTGTGCCGCGGTCGGTGACGGCGTCGACGGCAGCGGTGCAGTCGTCGGCCATTACGACGGTGATCCCGCCGTTCTGACTGCTCAGCGAACACTGGGCGACGTTCGGGTTGAGCACGCGCGCGACGATGGCGCCGTTTGTCGTGACGGCATCGAGTGTGCCGCCCAGCATGTGAGCGTAGATGTTGCCGTTGACAGTCTTGATTCGGGCGCCCTGCGGCGCATCCAGGACGCGGATGCGCCCGTTCGTGCTCTCCGCCTCGACGGCGCCTTGAGGCGCGGCGATCTCGATGTCGGTATTGCGGCCCGTGATGCCCACGCGTCCGCAGCTCTTGGCGATCCACACGTTGCCGTTGGATCCCTTAATATTGACGTCCGTGCCCACCGGCACCTGGATCAGGTAATCCACACGGAGGTCGATATCGTCGGGCCGCTCGTCCGGCTCGGTGACAATGCTCAGGGAATCGGCAAGCGCGTTCACCGTCACAAGCGATTTCATGAAGCCTTGCAGGACCGAGTCCGTTACGCCGGCGCTGTTGTAAACCCTGATCGATGCCTGCACGGAGATCTCGTCGGCGGCGTGGGTGTAAACCTGCGCCGAACCGTCCTCGTTGACCAGATTGAGCATGCGCGCTGCGGGAAGCTTCAGATCCCGTGTTTCGCGCACATCGGGTCCGCCGACCACGCGCGGCAGATTGGATGCCAGCACCCCGATCGAGAAACACAGAATCACCGCGGCGATCAGACAGGCGGTCAGTATGCTTCGCAAGGCTAGGTTCATTACGGCTTTGACCGTCCTATCGGTTTCGGGGTTTCAGCAGGAGCACGAAACCGGGGACAGAGAGACTGGTCTAATCTTTCTGGTAGAATGAGCATGTTGAACGAGTCCGTTAGGGCGGCGACGCTAGTGATTAACCCGCTTTATATCCTCATACCGCTAATCGTCGTGATGGCGGCGGTGACCTATGGCATCGCCCGTGCCTTGGGACATATCTGGATCGACCACCGCATCAAACTCGCGCTGCTCGATAGATTAAAGGCGAAACCGGAACTGATTGAATCGTATGCCGAAGTCCAGCGCATCCTTGCCAGTGTGCCGGACGGCCGCGCCGGAACACACCAGGATTACGCCGTCACCGGAGTCATCCTCGCCGCGATCGGGATCGCATGCGTCGTAGGCGGCCAGAGCCTTGGCGTTGGGCGCCTTGCGGTCGGGCTCTACATCGGCGGGTGGGTCTGCATCGTATTGGGCGTCGTCCTCGCTCTGATTGGGCTGTTCATCCGGCGACTTGCCCGCAGCCTTGTGACGTCTCCGAAGAAAGATTGAGGATCGATTGGGGATTGCGGATTGGGGATTGCAGGGCGCTGAGCGTGAGTTCTAGATCGTGAGCAAGTAAGGTCTTGACGGCTGTTGGCAGCGAGGGGCGTGATCAATGACTGCGATGATGCTGATCGCGTGTGTCGCGGCGGTTAATTGGCAACATCCCGCGGGACTCATAACCCATGAGACCGTGACCGAGATCCGTGAGAAGATCGCCGGGCCGCAGTGGGCCCGCGAATCGTTCGAGAACAGGAAGCGCGCGCTCGAACCATGGTTGACCGCTTCTTACGAACAACTGCGGGAGGTCTTTCCGAGAACACGCGCAAATGTCTACCACAACTTTTCATGCCCGGACGATCGCAGCCGGCTCAAGTTTGACCCGTTCAACCCGCGCGTCTTTCACTGCGATGCGTGCGGAAAGGACTTTGCGCCGGACGCCGATGCAGGCATTTATCCCGCCGGCGACCGCTACCACGGGACGATGTACGAAGGTTGGGCGTGCCTGTACTATCTGACGGCTTGCTCGGCGGCCGCCGATATGGCCCTCATCGGACGTGTCGAAGACCACCAGGCATGTCTGAACCGCGCAACCGAGATCCTTCTGCTGTTCGCGGATACGATAGGTGGCCTCCCGACACTGCACAAGAATGAGGGCGACCCCGCCTGCATCCTTACCTATCATCGGGAAGGCGACAATAAGATCCTCAGTGAACTCGCGGTAACCTATGAACTCTTGCGAGACCGACTCTCTCCTGAGCAGCGCGCACGCGTTGAGGACAGTGTCCTGAAACGGATGCTCGAGGACATCATGCTTCAGCCGCAGTACACGTTTGACCACAACAACATCTACCAGTTCCATCGCACCGTCCTGCAGACCGCCTTGGCGCTCGAACGCGAGGATTTGGTGGACTGGTCCTTCGGTTTCGGCAACTACACGCCGGAGAAACTCCCGGAACACCGCAGCCTTCAGCGGATTGTCGCGAAGCATTTCAAACCGGACGGCGCTTTTTGGGAACTGTGTTCCGGCTACCACCTGTATCCGCTTGACGCCTTCTGCGAATTGGCCGTGCTGTCCCGCAACCTGTCGCGAATGGATCCGGCGCGTTTCCCGGCGGATCAATACGACGCCACGGATGCGAATAGTCCCGTGGGGAGGGCGATCAAGGCGGCGCTCGAATGGTTCGTATCGATGGCCATGCCCGACCGCACCATGACGGTCGTCGGCGATTCGATGGCGCCGCGCGCGGGACTCGATTCCTATGCTACGACCGCGGAAGTCGGATACCGTTACTTCGACGTTCGCGCCGTCGGGGATTATGAGGCGCTGCGCAACGGAAAACGCACGTGGGTCGGGCTGCTGTACGGCGCGCCGCAGATCGTTCAGAAACCGACGCTGTTCACGAGTTCGTATCTCTCGAGCGGGTGGGTGTCCCTGAGGGACGAATGGAACGGCGACCGGATCTGGGTAGGTCTCAATGCCCTTGTGCCCGGCGGAGGCCATCAGCATGCGGATCGGCTTACCTTTACCCGTTATGCGCTGGGCAAACTGCTCGCTCTCGAGAAGGCTACGCCTTACAACGACGCAACGACGCGGGAACTCGGAACGCTATCGCCTTCTCACAATACGGTGACCGTCGACATGACTTCACAGCCGCAAGGCGAGGCACTCACGCCGGAACAGACCCCACAGGTGACCGTGTTCTCGGCAGGGCCGGTGATGAAGTTCGCCGAGGTCCGAGCCGATCGCATCTACGCGCAGACTAAGGTCTATCGGCGCGCAGTTGCGCTGATCGAGGATGTTACCATTGACATCTTCCAAGTGGAAGGCGGGGCCACGCACGATTGGATCGTCAATCATGCAGGCTCTGCGCCGAGCTTGTCTTTGCCGGTTGAAACGGGTGAGTTTGAGCCGAAAGCGTG
>Ga0315279_10003178_pt1 | contig 23319 bp, 15 predicted proteins | sample YL17G06_20_MG_FD_203694 | JGI IMG/M metagenome (GOLD analysis project Ga0315279, IMG submission 203694) | Sediment microbial communities from Yellowstone Lake, YNP, Wyoming, USA - YL17G06_20 | ecosystem: Environmental > Aquatic > Freshwater > Lake > Sediment | place: USA: Wyoming | collected...
GACAGAGGCTTGCCACCCACCGTGTCTGCATCCGCCGCCTTCAAGGCATACGGAACTGCCCAAAGCAGAACGCGTGCCTGCTCTTTCTCCCCCTGCACCTCGACCCCCAGCCACTGCGCTCTGCCGTTGCTGAATACCTCCAGCGGCAACCCTTCTTTTTCCGTCGATCCCAGCAGGACAGTGTAACGGCCTTGCTCATCCGTCTGCACCGTCTGACTCTCCCGCCACAGCGGATCTCCACCCTCCTGCGACGTGTAGATTCCGAAAGTAATCCCCGCCGTCCCAAGCCGTGGTTGTCCACTACTATCTTTGAGCGTTCCGCTGAATGTGATCAGGCGATTCATCGTCACTGCTTGCCCTGTCGTCCCGCTGTTCGCCTGCTGTGCCTTCAATCCTGCAGAAGTCAACAAAATAGCCATACAAATGCCGATGAACAGATCTGTTCGTCTCATTGTGGTTTCCTTTCTTCTGCGACGTGGCCCACCTCAGAGCCGAAGTGAGCCGACAAATCAATGCTGATCAAATCACACCTTTGAAGTGCCCCATGGGGGCGGAGTGCAAGGAGTCCCGGAGCGCCTCTCGAGCGGGAGCATAGTTCACATGCCCAGCTGTGGCTGTGCCGTCGAGAATCAAGTGCCGAATGATCGATTACCAGGAACGTGGGCTACTGTAACGCCAAGGAATGATCATCCGCAACAAAAATCCTATAGTTTTAGCAGAGTTCCTCATGCAGCGAGGCCGCACAAGTGATGATGAAATTGCGGATTGCGGATTGCAGATTGAAAAACGAAAATGTTGTCTTGACAATCCACAATTTCACGAGAGTTGCTCATGCAGCGGGGGTGCGCCACTGCGCATGAAAAAACCTTTATTACAGTGGGGGCGGGCTTTAGCCCGCGCCCCAATAGCCCCAAGAAAGAACCGGGCTAATCATTGCTCGTATCTATCTGAGCTGAAGGTGTTCGCGTTCAATGACTGTTTCACCTGATGAAGTCACGCGGACGGGCTGAAGCCCGTCCTCACTGAAGCAAGGGGATTTTCAGGGGAGTTGGCCATGCAGCGGGGGTGCGCCACTGCGCATGAAAAAACCTTTATTACAGTGGGGGCGGGCTTTAGCCCGCGCCCCAATAGCCCCAAGAAAGAACCGGGCTAATCATTGCTCGTATCTATCTGAGCTGAAGGTGTTCGCGTTCAATGACTGTTTCACCTGATGAAGTCACGCGGACGGGCTGAAGCCCGTCCTCACTGAAGCAAGGGGATTTTCACGGGAGATACCTTGGGGAAGTTCCGCTTCTGACGCGAGGCTAATGTCTCGGAAATTGCACAACTAATCATCAGGAGGGATCTACGCGCCAATGGCTCAATTCGATGGCTCAATGGCGCGATGACTCAATGATCAAATTCGGATGACGCGGGTGGCGGAAAGCCTGTCGTGTAAGCAGCGGCTCTGGCGGTCGAAGCAGCCCCACAGCAAACCAATACCGAGTAAGAGCAGCGAGACCAGATAGGCAAAGCAGCGGGCGAGGATTTGGCGCATGCCTGGACGCTTTTCCCAGGAATCGACTAATCTCAAATCCGTCAGCATCATGCCGATGGTCTGGTTTGCGGTTCCAAGGAAAAAGGTGGAATAAACGAGGAAGATGGCAAACAACAATAGAGAATATACGATCAGGCTTCTCCTGTCGAAGATATCGATTCCGGAAGCCATGTCGGCAGCGATAATGAAAGCCCCCGTGCAGATGGCCACGACCAGCAAATCCACCAGGCCGGAGAGCGTGCGAGATAACAGGATAAGACGGTCCTCGAGAAGCGCAGGAGCCTGAGGCATGGAAACTCGACGCTCCGGAAGTGCGGCAGATGGGCCTTGCTCTGCCTGCCGAGCGATGATGCCGTTGATCAGACTCTCTACGTCCTGATGCTCGGTTTCAGTGACAGCAGGTGTTCTTTGCAGTACCACGTCCACCGGTTCATCGGGAGGCTCGGTCTCAGGTTGGATAGATTGAAACAGCGGTAGTTCCCGAGGCTCTTCAGGCGGCGGTGTTGGCTTGGGGGTTGCCCGCTTTGGGGTCGCCTGAACTTCCGGGGCCGGGGCGGGCCGGACCAATCTGGGGACACCGCGCGGAGCCCGCGGGGGAGTGGGAGATTTCGCGGCTACGTCCTTAGTTCCTTCTGCCTTGGGGCGACGTTCAAATCCCTGAAGGATCGGCTTGGCCGGGCTACGGAGGTTTCCTCCTTCGCTTCTTGCCACGCGTCTCTGCTTGATCTCCTGAAGGCGCCGGGATAGGTCCTGCCTCCATTGGGGCAACTCCTGCTTTTCAGTGGAATTGGCCTCGGAAGGGCTCGAGTAGTCCATCTCGATCATGCCCGTGAAGCTGCCGGCTCCCGATTCGTCCCCCTTTGATTCCTCAGCAGAGGTACTCTGATTCGCATTAAAACCGCAGACCAGGCAGGTGCCCGACGAGTCTACTTCAGTACTCTGACAATTTGGGCAATTCATGGAATTGATTCATTGAGTGATTGAGCCATTGAGTCATTGAATTGAATCATTGAACCATCGGGTCATCGAGCCATTTAAAAACTAGTAACAGATCTTGCTAAGCAGGTCCCCGCCAGAGCCTTTATTCATTCTGATTCGAGCTTCCTCACGCGATCAATGGCTCGATCACTCAATGGCTCAATTACTAATTATAGCATAAGCGTTTACAGCGCTTGGGCGCCAATCTACCATACGGGTGTGATCAGAAGTGACAGTCATCCGTGCGTGCAAATCCGTGTCCAGGAGCTTTCTCAGTTTCTCTGTGTTCTGCTCACGATGACTCCCACTTCTGATCGCACCCCTGCTATACTAGCACTGCGAATCTCAGGATGGTACGGATGAGCTTCCGATGGCGTGCTGGCATAGTGGGTATGCTCTTCGTCGTTTCTTTGGCTGCCTATGGCACAGCCAGGTTTTATTCGCACTCCTTGGCAGTCTACGTGGTCGAACAAGCCTTGATACAAAAGGCACCGACCGGTACTGATCCCACTCTGCTCCGTACGCGCTTCCACGCCCTTCTCGCGGCGGTTCCCGACAGTAAAGCGAAGCTTGCAAAGGTGCTCGCCATGTCTCAGTACCTGGAAAAGGTGCAGACTCTGACACGCGAGGAACTTGAGCAATTACTGTCAGTTACGCCGAAGACTCCGGCGCAGAATCCGTCCTGAGGAGCAAGTCTTTGGAACTTTTTGCTCCGTTTGGATGTCTATGTTAATAAGGACACGTCTTGCGGCGGCAGATGAAATGGGATTGCGGCCCGCTAGCGAGCGCGCACACAACATGTACCCGGATGAGTTAACACTGGCAAATTACGAAAACGAGAGTGCCGCACGCGAGCAGAATTCAGCTCTTGAAGGAGTTCGTTCGGAGGTCAGACTTACTTTCGAGGAATTGTTTGAGAGATACAATTCGATGGTTTTCCATCTGACCTACCGGATCCTGGGCGATCGGGAAGAGGCGCTGGATGTTTCTCAGGAGGTGTTTCTCACCATCTATCGCAAGATGGATTGCTTCCGGGGAGAATCTTCGCCCAAGACGTGGATCTACCGAATCGCTATCAATCGGGCGTCCAACCGCTGCCGCTGGTGGAGTCGTCTCAGGCGCCGGGGCACGATTTCTCTGGACGAGCATCTGAGCAAGGAGCGTGCGCGCAGTCTGTCGGAGACTCTGGAATCTGGCGGCCGATCTCCTGAGGAGTCCCTTTTGATGGAAGAGGAGCGTGTGGAGATCGAACGCTCTCTGCTTCGGTTGCCCGTGCAGCAACGCATTGCTGTGGTCATGCGGGATATCGAGGGCTTGTCCTACGAGGAGATTGCCGAGTCCATGCAGGTATCGCTGGGCACCGTAAAGTCGCGCATCGCCCGAGGTCGGGAGGAGCTGAAGCGTCGCCTGAACGGCACGCTGGGCTGATGGTTCCAGAGTTGGTCGGAGGTAGCAATGAATTGCCAAAGAGTACTGAGCGGGCTGTCGGAGTTCCTCGATGAGGTTCTGGACAGCGAAAGGACTTCCCAGGTCTCGCAGCACCTGGAGCAGTGTGCGGGCTGCCGGAAGGAGTTCCAGCGCCTCGCGACGCTGCGGAAAAAGCTATCCTCCTTGGGAACGATCCATGCGCCGGAATATCTGCGGCATCTGATACAGCTTCGCTTGAACAATGAGGAGCAGAACACACTGCGCGCGCGTCTGCGCGATGCATTGGAGTACCGCTGGTCTGTAATCCGAACTACGGAGGGAATGTGGTTCTGGACCCGGATTCTCGGGACGGTCATGACGTCGATTTTTTTCGTTATGATCGTCGCTTCGATGAATCCTAGTTATTTGGATCAGAGTGCGGACCGTGGCCCCTTGCCCCCGGCTTACCGACAGCAGCTTATCGGCAATGTCCTCAAAAACCTTGGGCTCATTCCGGTGGAGGCGCAGAAGCGGCCGATAAGCCCCAGTGATCCGATGATCAACGCTGAGTGTCTGCTGAACTTCGGCCAGAGTGTCTCACGCAAGGGAAAAGATGATACCTTCTACGTGGTTACCGCGATTGATCGGAGCGGTGCCGCGAAGATTCAAAAGGTGCTCGAGTATCCCGAGGACGAAGCCCTGCTGAACAGCTTCAACAGCATGCTCGTGAACGCACGCTGCCGCCCTGCCAGCGTGAACGGCCGCGCCGTCGACTCCCACTTGGTCCTTACCTTCAGCAAGGTCTCCGTGTACGACTAAAGGAATGACGAATGACGAATCATCAACTCGATTGGCTTTTATTCGTCATTCGTAATTCGTCATTCTCTGTCCTCAGTGTGTTAGACAATCACCGAAGGAAGATATAGCGCAGAACGAAGAGCACCGCGAAAAGGTAGACGATCCAATGCACTTCGCGGCCGCGCCCGGTCACCAGTTTCAATAAAGCAAAAGAAATGAAGCCGAAGGCAATGCCCTCGGTGATGCTGAACGCGAAGGGCATGATGACCATGGTGAGGAATGCAGGAACGGCCTCCGTAGTGTCCTCCCAGGGTATCCGCCGCACGTTTCGCAGCATCAAACTTCCTACCACGATCAGCGCCGGCGCCACCACGGGATAGGCGCGCGCTCCGTCGGCCAGCTGAAAGCCTTCACCCACCATCTGGCAGAGCGGGTAGAAAAAGAGGCCGAGGAGCATCAACGCCCCCGTGATCATATTCGCCAATCCAGTGCGCCCTCCTTCCGCAACGCCGGCGGCGCTTTCTACGTAAGCGGTCACCGTGGAGGTACCGAGCAGCGCGCCCGAGACCGAGCCGAATGCATCGGCTGCGAGCGCCTCGCGGGCCCGTGGAAGCTTTCCTTTCACGAGAAGCCCTGCCTGGCTGCTCACGCCGATCAGGGTACCCACGGAATCAAAAAGCGCCAGGAAGAAAAACACGAAAATCACGCTCACCAGGCCAAGATTGAAAGCCCCCGTGATATCGAGCTTGAGCAGCGTGGGAGTTAGGGACGGCACACCGCCGACCAGCCCATGGTACCTGACCACACCCAGAGGCAAGCCGAGCAGCGCGGTAGCCAGGATACCCCAAAGGAGGGCGCCTCTCACTCTAGCGGCCATCAGGATCACGATAAGCAGGAGGCCGAAAAGGGAGAGCAGTACCGGCTTGCTGTGGAGCACTCCCAGCCCTACTAATGAGCCCGGCGTGGCCACCACAATCCCTGCCCATTGGAATCCGACCAGAGCGATGAACAGTCCGATTCCTACGGCAATGGCTTCTTTGAGGGAATCCGGGATCCCGTCGATGAGCTTTTCCCGAAAACCAAAAAACGAAAGCAGAAAAAACAGAGCTCCGGAGATGAAGACTGTTCCCAGGGCTTTCTCCCATGGGATTCCCATCTTCATGACGACGGTAAACGCGAAAAAGAAGTTTTGTCCCATCCCTGGTGCCAGCGCGATGGGGTAGTTTGCATAGAAACCCATGAGGAAGGTAGCCAGGGCGCTGGAAAGGCAGGTGGCTACCAGAACTGCGCCGAAGTCCATTCCGCAGGCCGACAGCACGGTGGGTTGAACGAAGATGATGTAGGAGAGGGTCATAAAGGTTGTGATGCCCGCGACCGCCTCTGTCTTCAAGTTGGTGTTGTTTTCCTGGAGCTTGAAAAGTCTTTGCAGCATCCTATTTATATCGTCCAACCAAGACCCGAAAATCAACCACAAAGACTGTTGATAATTGCGGATTGCGAATTGCGGATTTGGATGTGGTTCAATCCGCAATCTTGTAATGCTGGTTTGGAGGAGGCTACGATTTTTTGGCTCCGGTCTCTTCGGTGGGAATCGCAGACTCTTCCCCGTCGAGCGCTTTTAGCTGCTCGGAACGGATCCTTTCCAGCTCCAGGGGGTGTTCTTCGGCCATCTCCTCTTCTGTGATCTTACCCGTCCACCAAGCCGTGTTGACCGGGTAAACACTGGGGTTGAAGATCACGAAGTAGAAGTGCCAGACCACGATGGCAAGGGTTGCGAGGCAGGCCTCGTAGTAGTGGATCGTCCGGGCGATGTCCCATCCCAGCTTGGTGAATATGCGGATGAAGTAGTTGTCGAACCACATGATGGTGCCCGTGGCCGCCATCACGATCACCCCCCAGACGAGCGCCCAGTACTCCGACTTCTCGATGTAGCCGAACCTGCGGAACAGCGGCTTCTTTTTGGAAAGGCTGGTGTTGTAAAGCAGAAGATCCCAGGCCTCGCGAACGTCCTGCAATTTCGGCAGCATGTCGCGCAGCAGTTGTTTCCCGCGCGGGTAGAAGAGCAGGTAGCCGAGGTGATAGATGCTGATGATCACCATCATTACGCCGGCGATGCGGTGGGTCAGGCTGCGGACCTCGAAGAACTTCTCGCTCAACTGCCGGATTGGCGTCACCCACCAGGCGTCCGGGAATTTCAGCATGAAACCGGTGATGACCAGCACGGTGAAGCTGAAGAGCATGATCCAATGTTGGACCCGCTCATTCAGACTCATTCTTACGTACTGTGCCGATCCGAAGTGCTCAAAGGCGAGCTTGCCCTGCCTCACGGCCAGCTCGTCGCGGGACTTTTTGATGAAGTCGAGCAGGTTATGCAGGAACATGCCTCCGATAATGCTTACGATGAGGCTGAGGTAGAGCGTGCGGATCCAGTAGAGGACGACGGCGTCGCTGTTGCGCGCCATGACGACGTGGACGGAGCCTTTGGCAAAGTTCTGATTTGCGCCGGGATGGCAGCGTCCGCACGTGGTCGCCAGATTGGCCTTATTGATCGTCGAAGTCGGATCTGAAGAAGGTTTGATATTGTGAACGCCGTGGCAGCTGGCGCAGTTGGCGACTTCCACTGACCCGGCTCTCGACGCGAGCCCATGGTAGCTGTCAGAGAAAGTCCTGAAGCGCTCGGTCGGCATTCCGTACTTCTGGCTTAGCTGGACGGAATTGTGGCAGCTGGCGCAGACCTGAGCGGAGACGTTCTGGGCTGAGACTCGCGAACGCGGATCCTTGGGGGCGTAAATCTGGTGCTCGCCATGGCAATCGGTGCAGGTCGGAGCATCTCTGTTGCCGTCTTGCAGCGCCGTGCCATGAATGCTCTCGTTGAAGGTCTTGGCAATGTCGGCGTGGCACTGGGAGCAGGTCTGGACGATGTTCCACCTGTACACCTGGGAGGTGACATCGCTCCCCTTCTTCATGTCGTGAGCGCCGTGGCAGTTGCTGCAGGTTGCCGCCTTCGTGTTGCCGGAGGCGAGGGCGACGCCGTGAACACTGTTCTCGTAGCTGGCGATGAACCCTGCGGACGGGCCTACCCGCCGGCGTACGTCGGGATTATCCAGGTGGCAGCTGAGGCAAACCTTGGCTTCCCGCGTCTTGTAAACCTTAGAATCTTTGCTACTGGTATCTTCGACGTTGTGCTCCCCGTGGCAATCGATACAGGTTGGGGCTCCCTTGACGCCTCCCTCGAGGGCTGTGCCGTGCGCCGAGAGCATGAAGTGCTGATCTTCGGTCTCGTGGCACTTGCCACAGGTGGAGGCAAGGTGGGTTCTGTTTGTGAGAGACTTGGGATCCTTCGGCGAAAGGATCTCGTGCTTGCCGTGGCAATCCTTGCAGCTTGCCGCCGGCAGTGCTTTGGAGCCAACGCTCGTGACGATAGCCCTTCCGTGGATGCTTTTGTCGTAGGCCGCGATTTCGTGGCATGTCTGGCACTGGACAGGCTTGATGACCTTTGCGTGAGGAGTGTCGGACGGGTTGAAGCCCACGTGGCAATCGAGGCAGGCCAGCGAGGCGTGGGCGGAATTCTGCAGGGTTCCCTTGTCCACAAAAAGTGGGAATGTGCGCCCGCCCTTCTTCATCGTGAGGGACTTCTCGCTGTGGCACATCAGGCAGTCGTCGGAGGACTGCGCGAGCGCGGCCGCGGGAAAGGCGGCAAACACGATCAGAATCTGGCACCACGAAAAGACAAAGAATCCGCTCCGCTTGTCAGAACGATCGGGTGAGCTTTTTTTAGACACTTTACCTGTACGCAAAGAGCATTGCATAAACGATCCACACAACCATGCTGAAGCCCACGGCGAGCGCCGTCCACGCGAAGGCACGAACGGCCTTGATTACGATCGGCGGATAAGGCTCAACCAGGTGTTTCTCGAGCTCTCCGCTGCGCACCAGGGCCTCATACTCGGCGGGCTTGTCGCGCTTGAATTCCTCGAGGGGCATGCGGCCGGTAAAAACGACGATGTCCATCGGGAACTTTTCGGGACGCAGGTGGGTATTGAAGAAATGAACCGTGAATATGAAGCCCGTAGCGAGCAGCGCTTCGTCACTGTGAATGATCGTCGCCACGTTGAGGAACGCTCCCGGCAGGAACCTCGTAAAGAACTGCGGGAACCACAGAGTCATCCCCGTCGAACCGATGACAAAGATTCCCCAAAAGACCGCGAAATAGTCGAACTTTTCCCAGTATGTCCACCGGCCGTAGTTCGGGCGTTCCCCGAATCCCAGGAACCACTTGATGGATCCGACGAAATCCTTCAGGTCTTTTCGCGTCGGCAGCATTGTGTTGGGTCCGAATAGCATCGCACGCCAGGAACCGAACTCGGTGCGCCTGCGGCGAATCAGGTCGTAGATGTGAGCTATGAAGATCCCGACCATCATAGAGGCCGCCACTCGGTGAATGTAACCTGCGGTTTCGAATCCTCCGAAGAAGTGAGACAGACCAACAGCCCAGCGGGTATAGGAGAACTTCAGGGTCATGCCCGTCAGTGCCAGGCTTATAAAGCTCACGATCATGACCACGTGCAGGATTCGGTTGAGCCGCGTGAACCGCAGGAACTCGGTTGCCTCGGCCTTGGCGTGAACCCGCCCGTTCTCCCGTCTCATCTGGACTGCGCGCGGCAGCCATAGCAGCGTATGAGCCCCACCCAGGGTGAAGGTGCCGATCAGAAGGCCGGTCATTCCCCAGAAGGACCAGAACAGCCAGGGATACTTGTCGGGATCATGGTGTGTCGCGTGCGTCAAGTATCCCGCGAAACGCCGCGTGGCACCCTCGTGGCACTTCTGGCAGGTGGCGACGACGTTGGCACGGCTGAGGTGGGAGCGCGGATCTGCAACCGGGAGAATGTCGTGCGCCCCGTGGCAGTCATAGCATTTCGCGGTCTTGGTGTACCCCAGCTGAGAGACCTTGCCGTGATAGGTGTCGAAGTAGGTCTTCGCGATCTTCTCGTGACACCTTCCACACTGGGTCATGATCGTAAGCTTGAAGCCCTCCTCGTCCGTGCGGCGAATAGTGTGGGCACTGTGGCAGTCGCTACAAACGGGCAACTGCTTGTTGGTCTTGGTGACTTTGGAGGAATGGACGCTGCGCTCGAACTGCTCCTCCATCCCGTTATGGCAGGCCCCGCATGTCGAGGGGACGTTCCTCGCGTTCACGCTGGAATTCGGGTTGGTGTGCGGTAGCTCGCGATGGGACGTGTGACAGTTGGTGCACATGGCAGTGACGACCAGCCCGCTTTTCAGCAGCCCTTTTCCGTGAATGCTTTCGGTATACCGCTCTATGATCTCCTTCTCAGGACCCGTGTAGTGGACGGCCGCCTTCTGTCCCTGGCGGTGACAGCGCGCGCACAGGTCAGGAACGTTGGTAGGGAAGGTCTTCGACGCGGGATCCTTTTTGCCCAGGATCCCGTGCGTTCCGTGGCATTCCAGGCAAGTGGGGGCGTTAGGATCCTTCCTGGCGAACAGCTGTCCGTGGGTGCTTTGCTGATATTGCTGCACCACCTCGGCATGACAGGAACCGCAGTCGACTTTCTGCGTCAGGGTCTCGCACGGCCGGACGTGTGAGGGACTCACACCCACGTGGCATTGACTGCAGGCCTTTTTTACGTGCACGGAACCGGCCAGCACGGCCGCTGCCGCGGTCAGCGACCGTCCGTCCTTGGACGATTTAATGTCCGGACGCTCGTGGCAGCGCAGGCAATCCTTGTCTGCCATGCCCTGGTCGTAAAATACCTTGCGGACCTTGTGGGGCTGATGGCAGTCGACGCAGGCGGGAAGAACATGTTGTTCCCTTTCCCACAATTCGCCGCGAACGACCTTCCGGTGTACCTCCTCTATCGCCGTGTGGCAGCGCGTGCACGTAGATGCGATGTTCCGGCGGGCGATAGACGATTTCGCGTCGGTATGCGGCAGGATCTGATGTGCCGTGTGGCACGAAACGCAGGTGGCGGTCACCACCAGGCCCTTCTTCAGCAGGGCTTCGCCATGCATGCTCTCCGAATAGTTGGCCAGGATGTTCGACTCGTGGATCTCGCGTTGCCGCTGAACCGGGGCGCCTTCCTGATGGCATTTCCCGCAGACAAACGGGATCTTTTGTGGAGCCACAGCCGAGAGTGGACTTTTCGCCGGCGCGATGTCGTGATTGCCGTGACAATCAACGCAGCGCGGCGCCAGCGGGTCCCCGCGGGCGACAGCCTTGCCGTGCAGTGATGCGGAGTGCTGGGCCTGCTCCTCCGAATGGCAGTTGCCGCAATTAACCCTGGCCAGCTTCTCCTCATGCGGCAGTTCCTTCTTTTCGAGATCTCCATGGCAGTCAATGCAGTTGAGCTTCCCGTGGACCGAGGCGGCAAACTTTTTCTGGTCCACGTAGAGAGAGATGGCCTTGCCGTCACGCTTGCCCTTCAGCGTTTTATCGCTGTGGCAGGTAAAGCAATCGTCCGCGGTTTGCCCGAACAGGCGGACAGGGAGGCAGAGGAACACCAACAGAAACCAGAAGCGACCCAAAGCTCTTATCATCTATAAAGGATTCCGTCTGCAGTTTCCCCATCCCGAGGCGCCTGCAGCACACACAAATTCCAATCAAACGCCGCAACCTAATGCACGATGAGCGCCATCTCCGCGAAGCCTGGTTCGGCACTCTGCCGGACTGCTCTCAGGACAGGCCTCTTGAAGCGACGTCGCTCTAGAGGAATTATAAGATATAAATGCACTTACTGGCTAAAGAGAAGTTATCCGACAGGCTCAGGAGCGGAGGATTTTGAGGGCGGATCGGGAATCTAAAATACCCCCTTAAGACGGCTCGTCCGGACGAGTTTCGTGCTGATGTTGACCCTGTGATTGGGGCAAATTCCCCACCCCCGTTTAACTGTTCAACACAGCGGACTGCTATAGCTTTCTACAGCCAATGTCACACCACAGAGACACAGAGTTCACGCCCTGCAGTCTCCGTGTCTCTGTGGTGACTCATGTTAAATAGGCATATCCGGGCTAGCTTCTTTTATTGATGATTGACGATTGACGATTGAATTGCAGCTGGAGTTTTTGTGTGCAGGATCGCAAAATATTGCGATGCTGCCGCTTGGTATGAAATCGAAAAGCGCGATGACGCTGGATCGGGTACTGTCGCGGTTCGGTCTTGCTTCGCGCAGTGCGGCGCGGGAGGCCATCCTCGCCGGGCGCATCAAGGTGAACGGACGCGTGGTTCGTGATCCAGACATCTGGATTCGTCCCGATCAGGACACGCTGCATCTGGATGGCAACCGACTGCGTCAGGCTCGCAAAATATACGTGCTCTTCTACAAGCCCAAGGGTGTCGTTACCAGTCACGGGGATCCGGATGCACGCAAAACAATTTACGATTATTTGGATAAAGCGCTGCGTTGGGTCTCACCGGTAGGGCGACTCGACAAGGACACCTCCGGTCTGCTTATCCTGACGAATGACACCGAGTTCGCGAATTTCATTACCGATCCTGCCTCAGGGGTGCCCAAGACGTACACTGTTAAGCTCAACGGATTGGTCAGCGATGAAATCATCGCCAACCTCGCGCACGGTGTTCAAATGAAGCGCGGAGACTGGGCACACCCGCAGTCCGTCCGGAGGTTGGAGGACCGGGGGAAATATACCTGGCTGGAAATCGTCCTCACGGAGGGCAAGAACCGCGAGGTACGCCGAATGATCGAGGCCGTGGGCTTCAAGGTGCTCAAGCTGGTTCGCACGCGCATAGGCCCGTGCACGCTCGCAGGCCTGCAGGTGGGCGCATGGCGCCATCTTCACCCAAAGGAGATTTCGGAATTGAAGAAGTCGGTCCCGCGTTCTCTCTGCTGATGGAGAAGTCACCTCGTAGACCTCTCCCGGGCTTCGGACTTCAGTTCTTTCCGAAGAACGTCTCAAGTTCCGCGGCTTTGGGCGGCGGCGTTGCCAGGCTCACCAGGATGAGAGCGCCGATCGATACGAGCGCGGCTGGATAGATGCTAGGCACGCCCCAGGGGTCGCCTCCCTTCATCACCTCGGGGAACAGGTTCGGAACAATCAGCTGGAGCGCAAGCGCCATCGCCGCTCCGCTGAGGATCGAGGCCAGCCCGCCGGCGCGCGTCGCCCGCTTCCAGGCGAGCGCCGCGAGCAGCGCCGGTGTGATCGCCACGCCATACATCGTATAGGCAAAGAAGGCGTAATCCAGCACTGAGATCCGCGAGTGGAGAACGGTCGGGATAAAGATCATCAAGAAGGCGCACAGCCCCACCAAGACGACGAAGGTCTTCTGCAACGCCACCATCTTGTTCTGGTCCGCGTCGGGTTTCAGGAAGCGCTGGTAAATGTCGCGCATGATGTTGGTGGTGGGGGACAGCAGATAGTTCATGCCGGTCGAGATCACCACGGCGCACGCTGCACCAAGCAGCAGCAGGCCGAAGAGCAACACCACTCCGCCGCGCGAGGCCATATCTTCGGCGGCCTTGAGGACGATGGAGGCAGGATCTATGCCAACCCGTACGGACGCGACCGCAGCCGCATCTGTGGCCGCACCGAATGCCCCCTGGAGCTCGCCCGTGAGTTGCCCAACCTGGTCCGGTTTAACGTCACCGGCCGCCAGCAGCTTCTGCGCTAGTTCAGAGGCCCGCGCCGCCGACTGGGCTACCGGGAGCTGCCCGCTTGCCACTTCGGCCTTCACCGTCGCCGCGATGTCGAACGCCTTGATCTCGGCCCAGTGGGTGGCTGCCGCGTAGATCGCGATCGCGACGACCAGCGTCTCGACCGCGATGGTGCCGACAATCCACAACGATACTGCCTTCTTGGCCTCCGCGGGTGTCTTGGCCGAGTAGAATTTCTGGTACATCGACTGGACGCCCATCAGCAGCAGAAGGGTCGACAGGAAATAGCCGCCGCCCTTGAGTGCGGGGTACCGGCCGAAATCGGCTGAGAACACTGTGAAGTGCTGCGCCGGGAGCAACTGGGGCGCTGCACCGAACCCTCCCGCGAACGCGGCGACGAACGGCAGCGCCGCGCAGCAGGCGAGAACGATGACGATACCGTTGGGAAGGTCCGTGTTGGCGACCGCAACCATCCCGCCGATGGCAGTAAGCAGAATAACGAACCCCGCTGCGATCGCCTGGCCAGCCTCGACAGAGATGGCATTGTTGGTGGCGACGTTCAGGATGTAGCCGCCGGCGCGGAACTGGTACGACACGATGGTCGTGAAAGCGATGATGAGCGCGATGGCGCCGAACAGGCGGGCAAACTTGCCGTAGCGCACTTCCAGGATATCGCCCACGGTATACTGGCCGAAGGTCCGGATCTTGGCTGCCAGGAAGTAAATCACCGCGATACCGAACCACGCGCCGGCGGGCAGCCACAGCGAGGACCAGCCCGCGCGCGCGGCATATTCGGCGCCGGCAATGAAGGTGCCCGAGCCGATCCAGGTACACACCAGCGTGAACACCATGGTGGTGAGTGGGATCGACCGGCCGGCCACCATGAAGTCTTCCTGTGACTTGATCCGCCTGGCCTTGTATAAGTTGTATGCGGTCAGCACGAGCAGGTACAGGAGCACGACAAACAGGTAATAGCCCATAATCACCCTCCTGGAGTCGCGCGCCGGGGGCGCGGCAATGCCGCAGAAGCATAGCACAGCGCCTACAATCCAACTCATAGGTGTTTTTGATGGCAGAATCTTGGTGAATCTTGGTGGTGTGCTACTAAAAGCATCACCACCAAGGCACCAAGAATACCAAGGACATGAAGCCGATTAATTGCGGACTATGGGACTCTGTGGTGTGAATCTTATATTTGCCGGCACTCGATTTCCTTCTTGCTCTGCGGACGACCCGGGGATAGAAATAGATGCGTCACCAACATGAGCATAAAGCAAATACCCTTCCGGCGGGTGCGAGATGAACAAGAAGAAAGACAAACAGAAGGCTGGGAAATCCGACCGTCAATCCTCAACCAAGGAATCGGAAGCCGTCGCGCTTGCGAGCGCCAATTCTTCCAAAGAACGTGAGAAGTTAAAGCGCAAGTACTACGAGAGCGAACTGTCCGAGTTGCAGATCGAACTCGTCAAACTGCAGGAATGGATCAAGCATGCGAAACTCAGGGTTGTGGTCATTTTCGAGGGGCGCGACGCTGCGGGGAAGGGAGGCACGATCAAACGCATCACCGAAACTCTGAATCCCCGGTATTGCCGGGTCGTAGCCCTGGGCGTTCCAACCGAGCGCGAGAAGACCCAGTGGTATTTTCAGCGGTACGCGGAACACCTTCCCGCGGCGGGCGAGATGGTGCTCTTCGACCGCAGTTGGTACAACCGGGCCGGGGTAGAACGTGTCATGGGCTTCTGCACCGAAGAAGAGGTGCAGGAATTCTTCCGCTCGTGCCCGGAGTTCGAGCGGATGCTCGTGCGCTCCGGAATCATACTTATTAAGTATTGGTTCTCCGTAAGCGATGAGGAACAGGAGCGTCGGTTCCAGGCACGGATCGGCGACCCCACGAGGCACTGGAAGCTGTCACCCATGGACCTGAACGCACGCTCGAAGTGGGTTGAGTACTCGAGGGCAAAGGATGATATGTTCGCCCACACGGACTACAAACAGGCACCTTGGCATGTCGTCCCCGCCGATGACAAGCGCCGCGCGCGCCTCAACTGTATTCGTCATCTGCTCGGGATGATCCCCTACAAAGACCTGACGCCGCCGCCGATCGCGCTGCCGCCGCGGCAAAAGGAGGGGGACTACGTCAGACCGCCCATTACCGACCAGACCTTCGTGCCGGATTACTATTGATCCGCGTCGAGCTGAGTGGATTCTTTGTGTGTCTTCGTGTCCTTTGTGTCTCTGTGTTGGCGTTTTTAAAAGCCAACACAGAGACACAAAGGACACGAAGGATCAGCCACTCGGGGTTTCCTTACGCCTTCCCAGCAGAAACCGGTTGGCTGCTATTTAACACTGACCTTGAATGCCATCGAGCCGAGTTCTTTTCCGTCCGGCCCCGAGACGACGAGGTTCCAATCGCCTTCATCGCCCTTGCGGAAGGTCTTGTAGGCGTAGATCCGATAGGGGACTGAAGGAACGGCGATTTCCTTGCTGTACGCCACCTTGTCCCCTTTTTTGAAGGCGACTGTGACGTTGCTGCCCGCCGCCACGTCTCTGACTTTGGCCCAGGCATAGATCTTGGTGTCCGGCGCAATTTCGAAGCTTTCGGCGGCGCCCGTCAAATCCAGGTTTTCAACCCCAAGCCCCGCTCGAACCTCGGTTCCGGAGGACAAAGGCGCTTTTTTAGCCGGGGTTGCAGCCTGCGTCGCCGCAGCTAGGCACTGGCCAATACCTAGACAACCAATGAGCACAAGCAAGAAGCAAATCATCCAGTGATTTCGAGTGATCCTATGCATTGCACACCTCATACGGAAAGTGACTGTAGGTTAGTATAGTAACCTGCTTTCTGCCACTTAAAAGATAGCCTCTATCATGCGACGGTAGAAACTTGCAACGTTTTTTCTGCCGAAACCGACAAGTTCCTTGTTTTCCAGAGCTCGCGTTCGGCGAGCAACTGCCAGCGAATCCAGCCAATAGCGACGCCAGGCGCGATGCGCCCTCAGCGATCAGGGGATCTTGACCAACAGCTTGGCGGTGCCTGTGTTCCCGTTCGAGTCGCTCGAGCGCAGGCCGATCAGGTGCTCTCCGACGGAGAGTTCCGGCGTGCTGAACTGAAAATCTTCCTGAGCAGAGTCCGCCATCCCATCCACAGGAAAGACCAGATACCACTCTCCCCCGTCGATTGAAAACTCGGCCGACGCGATCCGGCCGGTCGGCACCCTCGCGCGAAACTGCAATTCTACCCGTTTTCCGTTCACTTTGTGATTGCTGATTTCGACCAGCGGCGTTGTGTTACTGATCACGAACAGCCGAGAAACCAGTTCTCCAATGAGGAACTTGCCGAAGGGGTTGGAAGGCGCGTCGCTGGCGACCACCTTGAGAGTATAGATGCCGTCGGGCAGGGAAGCGGCGTCGAGCGTATAGAAGGTATCGGTCAACTTCTTCTCCAGCGTCTTCCAATCGGACTCCCCTTCGCCCTTAAAGTACAGCGAATACTCGAGATTGTCGTCGTTGTCGTCGGCAGCCTTCCATGTGAACGACTGGGATCCAGGCTGCAAAACCTGGCGCGGAGGAATCAGCTGTTTTTCTTTTCCACGCTCCCGCGGAGAATTCAGGGAGAGGCCGTCGGTGGCTGTTGTGGAGCTACCGATTGACAAGGTGCCGGGTTGCAGTGCCGGAGGCTTCTGAAGAGCGATGCCGAATGGCAGCACGTTGATGCTGACGACCTGGGGCCGCACGTTTTGTTGGAGATAAGGAATCTGCACGCGCTCCAACGTGTCAGTCGGCTGACCTGCGGCGGTACTCGTCCCCCGCTTGAAAACGGCTCGCCACTGCAGGTAGCGCGCTCTTTGATTGGTAATCTGCTGTCCTGCCGGGGTGATGTAGGGTGAGGTCCAGTCGCTCCAGGAGTTGTCGGGCTTCTCGGTGTTTCCGCTGCGAGTGGACAATTCCACCGTGCTGCCTCCCACATTGGAGGTGCGCCAGGTAATCTTCCCCCAGCTGGCAACGGTCTTTGCGTCCAGCACCTTCGATTCAAAGGTTCCGGTCTGAGCCCGCTGCGAATCTAGCTTGTATATTTTCCCCTGGTTGCTTCCCGCCACCCAGATTGTATCTCCCGAGGGCGCGAGCCTCGTCATTTCCTCCTCCGGCGAGTCCGTCACGACAGTGACCTGCTTCGCTACGTCGATCGACAACAGCCTCCCCTTCGGGCCTGTGGCGGCCAGGAGCGATCCGTCATTCCGCACGATGACGTCGAACACCATCTGCTCTTTCGACGTGTAAATCGTCTCAGCATTGCCGTCCTTGCTGATGGCGTAGATCGACGATCGGGACCCCGCGGAATCCTTCTCACTCCCCGGCGCGGCGACCGTCGCTTTCGCTTCTGTGGATCTTCCCGCCAGGCTCGCCAGCGATTGGATTGTCATGATCGGCAAGGTGCCGGCCGATGTCAGGCTGGTGATTTCTGTTGAGCCTGCCGGCTTTTGAGGCAGTCCCTTCGACGAGGAAGCCACGGCATAGATCGTGCCGAACCGATCCACAGCAAGCGAGCGGATCTCTTCCATCGGCGTGTCGAGCAGCGTAAATCCCTTTCCTTCGGGAGTGATTTCGATCACGAGCCCGCCCGGCGCGGTGCCAGCCAGCAGGTTACCGCTGCTCTCGCGCGTCAGGCAGATGATGTGATTGTCGGCACTGTTGAAAAAGGTGGACTTTTTGCCGCTGCGGTCGACTTTGTAGATGATTCCCCGGGCGCCGGTGCCAATGAAGAGATTTCCGGCCTCGTCAAACAGCATCGACCAGATGTACTTGTCCTCAGGGTTACAGTATTCCGTGACCTGATTTGGTCCGGTAACCTTGTAGACTTTCCCATCAGGAGAGGTCCCGACGTACAGCGTGTCGGCCGCATCCAGCGCAAGCGCAAAAATGTCCAGTTCCTTGGACTGATAGTACAGACTTCCTTTACCCTGCGAGTCGATCTTATAGACCTTTCCCTCGTGCCCGGTCCCCACGTAAAGATTGCCAGCTTTGTCGCGCACCATCGAAAAGATGTAGGGCTGGTTCGTGTCGTAGATGGAGTCGTAGGACGGAGCGAGGGAAAGCTTCCCGTCGGAGTTCAAGGACACGCGGGTCAATGTGCCCTGGAGCAACTCTTCCTGGGAGAAGTTCTCCCAGAATTGCGAGGTGACGGCCAGAGCCGTCATGGACAGGATGCAAAGGACCGACAGTACCGCGAAGCTACGGTGTCGCATGAATGTCTCCAGATTTTCTATCTCTTTCAGGTTCCAAGTTCGGGGCTCGAGGTTCCGGGCTCTTGCCTTCATCCCATTCACGGCAAGCGACACTCGAGAGGACCCACTTGGAACCCATTCGCCAAGACCGATTGAGTTATGGCTTGATCACAAGATTGATCGTTCGCGAGCCCGCGACTACATAATCAGAAGGTGGAAGCTCGTACTCCATGAACGCCGAAGTTTGAATCGGGGTCATTCCCCCCGAATTGCGCTCGGATCTCAGAATGGAGAGGATGGACGGAGGCAGCCCGGGCAATCCCTCTCCTTTGACGACGGCTCCAGCTTCCTGGCGGAAAAGACGCACGTACAGGCGATCGTTCTTGCGAATGTTGTTCATAAACTTGATGAGCTGAGAAAGGTCCCGAGGTATCAGCTCTTCACCTTGCTCCCGGGCATCCCTGGTCATGAGAGTCGTGCCGTCGGCCACCAGCAGCGACAAGGGGCCGGGAGTTACATCCGATGGTATTTTGATCGGATACGAATCCTGGATGGTTTCTCCGTTCGGTCTCCTGTAGAGGATTTGCAGATCCACGGCATCCCCTGCCCGAAGTTCGGTGCGGTCGAAGCGGATGGAGTCCAGCACCGCCTCTCGGTCGTCTTCCTGCGCGGTGATGTTAAGGTCTATGTTTTCCAAGTCCAAATTCTTGTATCCGGAGGCCAGCAGGAAGTTCACCGGCACTGCGATCGAAAGGGAAGCGAAGATCGGAGCGTTGCTGTCGGAGGAGAAGCGGTTTTCAATCTCGACCGGTTGCTCTCCTTTGATGCTGATTTTTCCCTTTACCTGAAGAGTCTGCACCCCCAGCGCTCGCTCCGAAGAGACAATGCTGTTGTACACCGTAAGATTGATCAGGAAAGGAGTGAGGAAGCGGTCGCGCGCAACTTCGAACTTAAGTTCCTTCTTGACGTCCCGGCTGGTGGTCATGTGGACCTGTATCGGGATCATCCTGGCTTTTTCTCCCAGGATTCCGTAAATGCCTGATTCTCGGTCTTGCCGGATTGTTCCCACGGGCTCACCGGTTTCCAGGATTTTGAACGAGCTTTGCAGGCTCGGGAAGACCGTGAGCGAGTAGCCTTTGTGCATCGGCAGCTCAGTAAAACCGAGATCGAAGAGGAGGTGCCCAAAGGCATACAGCTTGTCTCCGTCGACGTAGGTGACGGTGCCTCCGGCGGACGCGTCGAGGTCACCTCGAACCAGAGGGACGACGATATTCGACCCCGGCTCTATCGGCGAGTTGTCACCGGGACGGGCGGTCTTCGGTGCGCCTGCGGCCTGCAAGGATGTGCTTGCCGTCCCCTGCAGGATAGTCATTCCCAGCGCCCTGATCTGCGGAGCAAATATCTTAAGAGTTTCGGGACCGAAACCTGCCAGGCTGAGCGGAGTAGAAATAGGGACGAGCGCGTGCCCGCCAAACGGCGCGAGTGCCGGCTGAAGCTGTGTGTCGAGCGGCGAAATCAGCAGGCTCTGGTCCTTTATGTTCTGGGGCGGAGAAAGCTGGTAATTCCAAAGCATGCTGTTTTTGAGAATGACCTTGGGGCTGGAAGAATAGGTGCCCGACTCCTTGAAGGCGTCGACCATCTGGGTGATTGGCGTAATGCCGCCGATGGCTTCCTTCGAGAAAGGGAAGGAGAAGGCCACGGCTCCCAAGAGCTTGCCGTCGATGAAAACGGGACTGCCGCTCATTCCTTCAAAGATGCCCGTCTGGCCGAGGGGGCCGCCGGAGAACTTCGCCAGCACCGCGTTCCCTCCCGGGCTCACACCGCGCATGACCCCGATAATCTCGACCTGAAATTCCTCGGGCTTGGTTCCCTGGTAGCAGGTCTTGCCGATTCCCTTCATTCCGGGCCGAAGGTCTTCGACGCGGAAGAATTCGGTGGCGGCCCAACCGGCACTAGCCGTGGTTAGCAGGACAATAGCTACCGCTATCAGGAGCCATCTTCGTGTCATGGATTCAGCCTTTCCGAGGGATTCTCAGGAAGATTCCAAGCGTTAACACCAACCTCCAAGTATAGGGCCTGCTAGACTTAGCGTCAAGGACCAGGATACAGGCAATGCGGGATGGGCTTCGTGTCCTTGGTGTTCTTGGAGTCTTGGTGGTGGCATTTAAAAGCCTCACCACCAAGACACCAAGACCACGAAGATTCACCAGGAATTCCGGCCACCGTTTGCGCAGTGTTGGTTGTTGACGCGCGAGGCGGAATCAGCGAGGCTAGAGGGATGAACGATGCGGGTGACATTCGAGCTGTGATCTTCGACATGGACGGCGTGCTCACGGATTCGGAGCCGCTCATCTGCACAGCCGCCGTGGCGATGTTCAAAGAGGAAGGCCTGGAGGTCCAACCGGAGGATTTCAGACCCTTCGTCGGTACGGGCGAGAACCGCTACATCGGAGGGGTCGCAGAGAAATATGGATTCCCCCTCGACATTCTCTCCGCCAAGAAGCGCACCTACGAAATCTATCTCGACCTGGTGCCCAAGCATCTGCGAGCCTTCCCTGGCGCGCAGAGTCTCGTCCGTTCCTGCCAGCGGGCCGGCCTGAAGATCGCGCTTGCCTCGAGCGCCGATGCCGTCAAGATTGACGCAAACCTGCGCGAGATCGGATTGCCGCCCGAACAATGGGACGCCGTCGTGACCGGTGAAGATGTGGAGCGGAGAAAGCCCGAGCCGGACATCTTTCTCTATGCCGCGCAGAAACTTGCCATATCGCCGAGCCGATGCGTTGTCGTCGAGGATGCCGTCAACGGTGTTGAGGCTGCAAGAGCCGCGGGAATGCGTTGTGTAGCCGTGGCACAGACCTTCCCCGCGGCGCTACTGAAGGAAGCGCACTTGGTGCGCAAGTCTGTCGCAGAACTGACCCTGGCTGATCTGACCGGACGAGAGGAGTTGGCATGACGATACTTCATAGAGGCATGATGATTCTGCTGATTCCGGCTGCGGTAATCGTGCTCGCGCTTCCCGCTGATGCGCCTAAGCCGTTGCCGCCGCTTCCTACACATCCTCAATTGGACTGGCAGCGTTGCGAGACAACAATGTTCCTGCACTTCGGTGTCAACACCTTCACCGACCGCGAGTGGGGAGAGGGCAGGGAAAATCCGATAATCTTCAATCCCACCCAGCTGGACGCGCGTCAGTGGGTGCGCGCCGCAAAGGCGGGAGGATTCAAGATCGTGATTCTGACGGCCAAGCATCACGACGGCTTCTGCCTCTGGCCCAGCAAATACACGGAACACTCCGTCAAGAGCAGTCCGTGGCGCGACGGCAAAGGTGATGTGGTGAAGGAGCTCGCGGAAGCCTGCAGGGAGGCAGGCCTGAAGCTCGGAATCTACCTGTCTCCGTGGGATCGGCATGAAAAAAGCTACGGTGATTCGCCGAAATACAACGAGCATTACCGCAATCAACTGACGGAGCTCATGACCGGCTACGGACCGATCGCCGAGGTATGGTTTGACGGCGCCTGCGGCGAAGGGCCGAACGGCAAGCGGCAGGAATATGATTGGGAAAGCTACCGGGCTGTTGTGCGCAAGTATCAGCCGGATGCGGTTATGTTTTCCGATGCAGGCCCCGATATCCGTTGGATCGGGAATGAAAAAGGCTTTGCAGGCGACCCGTGCTGGTCAACCATCGATCCCGCAGCTGTGCCTTACCCGGGTGCGCCGGGCAAGGCTATCATCGACGCACTGCAGCACGGAACGCACGGAGGCGCGATCTGGCGGCCCGGCGAATGCGACGTGTCCATCCGGCCGGGCTGGTTTTGGCACAGGAAGGAAGACGCAAAGGTACGGCTGGTCGAGAACCTGATCGACCTCTACTTCAAGTCGGTTGGAAGAAACAGCCTCCTCCTTCTCAACGTCCCTCCGAATGATCAGGGCCTATTGAGCGAACCCGATGTCCAGCGATTGGCGGAGTTCAGGCAGGCGCTGAACCGCATTTTCCAGACGGACCTGGCCGGGCACAAGCATGCCATGGCCAGCAACACGCGCGGCGGGGATCGAGCTTATGGGCCTGCACGCGCGCTCGATGGCGATGCGAACACGTACTGGGCAACGGATGACAACGTCACATCGGCGTGGCTTGAAGTGGATCTCGGCAAACCCACCCAATTCAATATCTCGAACGTGCAGGAAGCAATCTCACTCGGGCAGCGCGTTGAGGCGTATCACCTGGAGTACTGGGATGGGAGTGTACGGAAGACAATTGTCACAGGCACGACGATCGGCCATAAAAAGCTGGACCGCTTTGAGAAGCTGACCGCCCAGCGCGTGCGGCTGGTGATCGACAAGGCGCTCGCCTCCCCGACAATCGCTACCTTTGGCCTCTACCTGGCAAACTGAAAAGCTGTGAAAGAATCGGGGACATTCCGAATTTCCCGACTTGCTCAGCTGAATCGGACGGATCAACCAGCGGTTGATCTTTTCTATTCAGCGGAGGAAAGCTGGAAATTCGGAATGTCCCCGATTCTTTCACAGCTTCTGAGAAGCGGCAGCAGGCAGTATCCAAACCCGGAGCCTACTTCTTACTGGGCGCTCACTGCCTGCTGCCTGCTTTTCTCGTGGCAGGTTTGAAACTTTGCCTCGTCAGCAGAATCTGTGGGTACATTTCGGCTCGGGCAAACCACCAAGCGTATGATAGAGCACAATTTCCGCGACCCTGAATGTACGGAAACCGTAAGATTTTCTGGTGGTCAGTTTGAGT
>Ga0315279_10003179_pt1 | contig 23299 bp, 23 predicted proteins | sample YL17G06_20_MG_FD_203694 | JGI IMG/M metagenome (GOLD analysis project Ga0315279, IMG submission 203694) | Sediment microbial communities from Yellowstone Lake, YNP, Wyoming, USA - YL17G06_20 | ecosystem: Environmental > Aquatic > Freshwater > Lake > Sediment | place: USA: Wyoming | collected...
GATTTTCAAACCCGGTACGCAGAGGTCGCGGAGGATTCGCAGAGACTCGCAGAGAAATTCAACGGTTTGTTTTCTCGGGACGCCCCTCTGCGAAACTCTGCGTCTTCCCTCTGCGACCTCTGCGTACCGTTTCCTTTCACGCTACGGAGAAGTCGCATTCAAACTGCCCCGTCCGCGGGGCCACTTTTACCGGGCGACAGTCCCGGTCAAAGCGTAGAGTCTTGGTGCGTAACAAATACGTTTTTGCGTATTTCTTTCTATGATGATAAACGGCCCGATGACGCACCAAGAGTTAAATCATTATGTCAATCTTTTCCGGCTGGCCTCCCCGCTGCGCCATAGCGCTCTCGCCTTCGCGCAGCCGCTATGGCGGAGCGAGGTCGCGGCGGCGAGCTGGCTTCTGGCGTCTGGAGCTCTCCGGCGAAGCCGGCTTAGTTACTACTGCTTTTATGAAAGAGCTGGTTTCCTGCTTTTGGATCTTTGGACAACTGTTCTTTCGATGGAAATCTTTTTATTTCGCGCCTGGGAAATGGCGCCCGCCTTTATTTTCAGGTCACAGGCTTTCAATCGTCAACGGTGTCCTGGGCCAATGCGAAACTGCCGGCCTCATGCAAACCGAGTGCGGCGTTGAAATCGTCGGTCGCCGTTTTCATTCATCGCAGAGCATTCTGGCGATTCTTCTCATTTCCCATAAATCAAAATTCCTTCCGTGCATGCATTGCGGATAAATGGCCGGTCCTGCATGCCCCTCAGCTCAGCGGGCGTGTAGATGAGCAGGTCGAGCTCATTGCCGGGCAGCACATTATATAATGAGTCGAAAGCATCATAGCGTTTGAAAAACGGCTCGGTTGTATTCATCACAATAATCATGTCGATATCGCTCCGACGGCTCTGCGTGCCACGCGCCCAGGATCCAAAGAGTATCGCCTTTTCCGCGCCGGCCTTCTCAAACACCGGCTTGCAGCGATCGACAATTGTCTGGCGAGATAGTTCGCTCATAGGATACGCTTTGATCTTGTCGGGATGCCTGGGCGATGAGGGCGTCCTTTTCCTGAATCTCTACCTCCAGCGACGCCATCGCCTGCGCGTGGAGCGCAGGTCACCAATCAGGTCATCAAGGCGTTACAGGCTGCGCATAAATTCCGCGAACCGCTTAAGGTCCGCCGTGGCCGCCGGGTGCGCTTCATCAAGCTGTTTCAAAACAAATTCAAGACGGAGCCAATCGTATTCAAGCTCGAAATAATACCGCTTGAAATGACGAAACCGCTGCAATTCGACAAGGTGTTTTTGGGATTTCTCGGATACCGCGGGGATCCGCACGCCTTCAATACAATACGCCATTTTTTCGAGCAACTCGGCATGCCAGCGGGAAGGGTCGAGTTGGTTCTCAAAATGCTGCGATATTTTCTGGTAAGCGGTTTCAAGACAGGTATAATAATTTTCTATGAGCCCGGCGACCATGACCGCGGCGTTTGATGTTTTGCCCAACCGGGGAACATCCTGCGCCATCGCCTCGCGCACGGCGGCATAGAGCCGGTCCGCAAAAACCAGCTGCTTCTCAAGTATGCCGATCAGTTCCGCGTTTTTAATCCTGTCCATACACCATCCTCCCTGTTTCTCGAATATACCGGGCGTTTTCTTCCCCGACCCTTTCCAGTTCGACGATATCCAGGGGAAAGCCGGTCATTGCCATGGCTTCGCCGAGAATATTCGAAAAATCCTGATAGTCTTTCACCCCTTCCAGCGCAATATCAATATCCGATATTTCGCTGAAGCGCCGGCGATCGAGAAGAGATCCCCACTGATAAATGCGGCGCACGGAATGATGGGCTATTATATGGTTGATGATTTTTTCGCAATCGGCGGTTATCTGTTTGAACCGTTCGTCAAGATTTTTCCGCCGGCTGCTTTCTTTGTCCGTTAAAAAGCTCCGCACGCTGTCCAGATTTATGCCGAAATCCGGCGGGTCTGTTCTATCTCCGCGGACATTTGATGCCGGTTTGTTCATCAACGTGCTCTTGCTTTTTCTGATGGCGGAGCGTTTCGGTTAGGCGATGCAGATTGTCCGCATCGGCAAGCGGCGGAATAATCGTAGTCAAATGGGATATATTTCGTTGCATTTCGCATTTGATCGTCAGCCGATATAATCCAAAACAGCGGATTTTCAAACCAGTTTTTTTAAAAAATCGCTGAACATACGCACATCATTGCGAATAAGCTGAAATGCATTATGAAACCTCGCCAGCAATAATTGAAGCCTTTCGCTATCTATTTTGAATCCGTATATATTCCGGACAATGTGCCGAAAGCCTAAAAAGTCGGATAATGCTTTTTCAGTTTCTTTGGATATCACGGCCGGGCGAATCCCTTCAAGCTCCAGGGTCATTGAATGAAGCAGCCTTTTATGCCAATCGGAAGATCGGGGGGTTCCACCATTAATATCATCGGCTATTCGTTGGAAAATTCGTTCGCATCCGGTATAGAAATTATGCAGTTTAAGCGCCAGGGATTCCTCGTGAATGCGCCGTTCCTTCATTTCTTGTGGAAGCGAATTCCAGGTTTCCTGAATATCCGATGCAAGCGCATCGAGGTCCTTGAGCTCGTCTTGAATTTCCGCGGTTGCATCAATAATTCTGCTTTTGTCCATCATGGAGCACCATTCCTTTTATCGCGCGCTCCTTCATGAGCGGGCCGGCTGTGGCGCCGTCGATAAGGTCCACTTTAAATTCCGGCAATTGACAAAGGGCCACTGCCCGGAAAAATTCGGACGGGGCGATGCCTTCAACGACAATATCAATGTCGGAAGTATCTCTAAACCGGTCCCTTTGCAGAACAGAGCCGATTAGAATCGTGCGCTGCGCATTAAACTCTTTAACCAGGAAATCCGATATTTCCTGAGCGCATTGCAGCGCACGTGTCCGGCGCAATTCATTGCGCGAAGCCTCTTCGATGGCGCGCTGATGCCATGCATTGCGGTAGTGTTGGACAGTCGATTCGCTGTAATTCATGAGCATGGATCTATGGTTGTTTTTCCGATCGCAAGGCGTCAACAACGTTCGCCTGCTCCTCTTCCGTCAAATACGGATGCATGGGCAGGCTGAAGATCCGGGAGGCTATGGACTCCGAAACCGGCATGGACCCGGGGGAATAGCAAAGATACGCGAACGCCTCCTGCAGATGCAGCGGCTTGGGATAATAGATTGCCGTGGGAATTCCCGCGTCCTTGAGCTTTGCCATAAGCGCATCGCGATGATCGCTGAGCACCGAGTATTGCGCCCATGCGGAGCGGCATGCCGCGGGGACCGTTGGCGGCGTCACCATGCCGGCGAGCGCGGCGGAATAGCGCGAGGCTACGGTCTGGCGCAGCTCCATCTCCCGCTGGAATATTTCCATTTTGGCAAGCAGCACCGCGGCCTGCACCGTATCGCAACGGCCGTTGATGCCGATGCGCGCATTGTTGTATTTGTCGCTGCCCTGGCCGTGGATGCGGATGGACCGCATGATGGCGGCCGGCCGATCGTCATCGGTAAAGACCGCGCCGCCGTCGCCGTAGCACCCCAGGGGCTTGGCGGGAAAAAAGCTGGTGGCCGCGATGTCCGCCAGACTGCATGCTTTTTTGCCGTGATACAAGGCGCCAAAACTCTGGCACGCGTCTTCCAGCACGAACAGTCCGCGATCGCGCGCAATGGCGTTGATTGCCTCGTAGTCCGCGGGAAGGCCAAACAGGTCCACGGGAATAATGCCCCGGACTCGCAGCGTTGGAGGCGATCCGGGCGACGGCCTTCGGCCCTGCGCCACGAAGTCGATGGCGGTCTTCAGTTGCGCGGGATCGATGTTGAAGGTCTTCGTATCAATGTCCACGAAAACGGGCGTGGCGCCTAAAAGCGCGATCACCTCGGCCGTAGCGATAAAGGTGAACGGGGTGGTGAAGATTGCGTCCCCGGGGCCGACCCCATATGCCATGAGCGCCATGAGCAGCGCATCCGTGCCGCTTGCGCATGTCAGGCAATGCTTGACTCCTGCGTAATTTGCGAGCGCCCGCTCCAGTTCCGCGATTTCCGGGCCCATGATATAGTTGCCGTGCTCAAGGACCGCGGCAATGCGCCGGTCGAGTGATTCGCGGATGTGCTGCTGCTGACGTTTGAGGTCGATGAATTGCATCGGGTCGTACGTCCTTTGTCGTGCGCCGCGCTTCAGCACAGCAGCGTGCGTGTCATTTCGCTTTCCATTTGGCGGAAGCTTTCCTTGACTTGCGCCCATGTGGCCCCGTTCAGGCTGATGGGATCGGGCGACGAATCGGCATCGTCGAAATAGAACATCGAGCGCAGCGTATGATAGCAGTTCGTACGATCAGGACCGTATTTCGCTACATAGGCGCGCTTGATCTCTTCCGGCGACAGCACCTTCAGCAGCTCAAACATATCGAAAAAGTCCTTTTTTTCTCCGCGCCGGGAAATGGCCGCGGCCTTCATTGCCGCAATGTCCGGAATGCCCGCAAGCTCGATGTTTTCCCACCGCAGCAAAGGCGAAACGCATGCATACGGGTAGTGCAGAAACGAAATGCGCACCCCGTCTACTACTCCATGGACCGTGCCTGCTTCGAGCTTGAACATTGTTCCCCTGCGTTTGATGATGAATTCCTCGAAGTCCGCTTCATGGAATGATTCCCGGCTGAAAAGATCGATATCCTCGCTGCGCCGGTGTCCCCTGTGCAACGCCAGTGCGGTCCCTCCTGCCAGATAAAACCTTGCCGAAATTCCAGCATCGGCGAACGCCTCGCGCAGCAATCGAAGCACGCGCGCATCTACCGCCGATTCAAACACCGCACGTCCTTTTGGGGGATATTCAAATGGAGTGCCCAGTAATTTGCGGTCCGCTTATCAAGGGATCTGGAACGCCGGACCGTCTCGGCGATGTCTTTGCTGTCATACGTGGAAAGCAACCATCGCACCTGTTCCGGCCTGCCGAATCCAAGCACGCGCTCGATAAGCCAGCGTCTATGCGCCGAAAGGTCGATTCTTCCCGCATCCACATCCCATAAAAGCGGCTTGAGGACCGCAATCGTTTCCGGGCTCATGGCGCCGCCTTGAGTTCATCATACCGTTTTGCTCCCGAACGCATGCCTTCCGGCAGCGGCGCCTCTTCGTCCAGGTCCAGGCAACGCACGACGCCCGGACTTGTTTCCCGATAGGTAAGGCCCGATTCCGGGCAGATCATGGCGCCGTCAACCGATGGGGTCAATCGGTGACCGTGGCGGCTCATCCATCCCTGTTGACGCGCAGGAACGCCGATCATGAGCGCGTAATCCGGCACATTGCCGGTCACCACGGCGCCCGCGGCGATAAAGGCGTACCGGCCGATGGTAATGCCGCAGACGATCGTGGCATTGGCGCCGATGGTCGCCCCGCGCCGTATGATGGTCTTTTCATACAGCGCATGGCGGTTGATCTGCGAACGCGGATTCGTCACGTTCGTCAATACGCATGATGGCCCCAGGAACACGTCGTCTTCGATTTCCGTGCCGCCATACACGGCCACGTTGTTCTGGATCTTGACATTATTGCCGATGCGCGCGTTTTCGGCGATCATCACATTCTGGCCGAGGATGCAGTTTGCGCCGATAGCGGCGTTTTTCATGACATGGCAGAAATGCCAGATTTTCGTGCCTTCGCCGATGATGCAGGGCTGGTCGATGCAGCTTGAAGTATGCGCGAAATAGCCGCTCATGGGTTGGATGCCGGCGCCTTTTTCAGGAACGGATGCGAATGGGAGCACGGGCCGGTGGGCTGCGCCGTGCGGATATCGTGGGCAAGCTGGATTGACGGCCGCACATCATCCACGCCGAACCCGTTGCCGGCAAGGATGTTCCGGTACACCGTGGTATGCAGATCGGCAAAACCGTCCGAAAACTCCAGTTCGCCGCCGTCCATGGTGATTGACCGGAGGGTGTATTGCTTTTTATCAACAATCTCCGCGGGTAGATCGTTGCGGTCGATCGACAGGAACCATTGCACGCGCGCGTTGCGCAGTTCGATGAACCCCGCGCACTTCGTGGGCGCGGCATGATGCACTTCGCAGGCCTGCACCGGGCCGAAAAGCCAGATCAGCAGATCGAAGAAATGGATGCCGATGTTGGTGGCCAGGCTGCCGGAGCGTTCAGGATCGCCCTTCCAGGAGACAAGGTACCATCTGCCGCGCGAAGTGATATAGGTCAGCCTTATATCGTGCTTTGCGGCCGGTTTTTCAGCTTCCAGCTTTTGCTTGAGCGCAATCAGCGCGGGATGTACCCGCAATTGAAGAACGGTATTGATCTTCCTGCCGGTCTCCTGTTCCAGCTCCTGCAACGCATCGCAGTTCCACGGGTTGAGCACCATCGGTTTCTCGCAGATCGCGTCCGCGCCCACGCGCAGGGCAAAACGGATATGCGCATCATGCAGGTAATTGGGAGAGCAGATTGACACATAATCAACTTTGGCGCCGCCGCCCTGCCGCCGGAGCTTTTCGATATGCCGGTCGAACCGCTCGAATTCGCGGAAATAGGCGGTGTCGAAGGAATATTTGTCAAGGATCCCCACCGAATCGGCGGGATCGCAGGCCGCCAGCAGCGTATGACCGAGCGCCTTGATGGCGGCAAGATGCCGCGGGGCGATATACCCGCCTGCGCCGAGGATGGCGAAATTCATGGACAATTGGGGGGTCCTTTTCCAGATATGGTCCGGCGCTTGCGATCAATACCTTTCATGTCTTCCCTTTTGTCTATATCCGAGGACGGTCCTGGTCCGCTTTTATTTCATCGGGTTTTCGGATCGCATTTCTTCGTAGTGCTGCTCGCCCAAGGAGTCTGCGGGATACATCTTCCATTTCTTCAAGGATTGCCAATTTACGTTTGAAAGAAAAACCTTGAAAAAGCCGGACCTGCGACCATGCGTTGCCGTCCCAATCGACTTCCGCGAATGTATTATTGACCTGCGGCATGCCCGGAACGTTCCTCCGCTATCACGCGTTCAAGAAAGGCTATATCGCCAAGGTCTTTTTCCCGGTGCGCCTTTCGCTTCATGTCAAGAAGAAGCCCCGCCGCGGCAAAATGAAACGGCACTCCATCCGCGATGGTCTCCTGAGGGCATCGATCATGCCATGCATCGAAATCGAATGGCTCTTCAACGAAAATATCGATGGGCGTTTCCTGATGCGTTTCACTGCGCATTTGAAAAACCTTCATGCCCCGGTCGCGGATCCAGGCAATACGCGACTCCTCATCCGCGAAGCGCTCCGGTTGCTCAGGCACCATCGGCCGATAGCCCAAATCCGCCAGAACAGCGAGCGCTTTTAATATATTGTCCCGTTTCAACTGGATAATAAGGTCAAGGTCAAAAGTCATCCGGGGATAGCCATGGGCCACAACCGCTATTCCACCTGCGACAATATAGCGGACATTTTGAGCGTTAAATCCGCGAAAAATCAATTCAATGGTCGCGCTTTTCATATCCGATGGTATTCCCTGAACCACCGCACGAACGCCGGCACGCCGGCGCGGATATCGGTCGTGGGTGAAAAACCGAGTTTGGCGCGCGCCCGCTCGATATCGGCATAGGTGGCCGGCACGTCGCCGGGCTGCATGGGCAACATGCGGCGGACCGCTTTTTTCCCCAGCGCGTTTTCGAGAATATCGATGAGTTCGAGCAGCTTTTCGCTGCGATGGTTCCCGAGATTGAATATTTCGCATTTATCAAGGCCATCGCGGTCGATGGAGGCCACGACGCCCTGGATGATATCGTCGACATAGGTGAAGTCGCGCTGCATGTCGCCGTTATTGAACACGTCGATGGGCCGGCCCTCCAGGATCGCTTTCGTGAAGAGCCACATGGCCATGTCGGGCCTGCCCCAGGGCCCGTATACCGTGAAAAAGCGCAGGCCCACGGTCTGGGTCCCATAGAGGTGCGAATAACAGTGCGCCATGAGTTCGTCGGCCTTTTTCGTGGCCGCATAGAGGCTTACCGGATTGTCAACTCTGTCGCTCTCGGAAAAAGGGAGCCTGGTATTGCCGCCATACACGCTTGATGAGGAAGCATACACCAGGCGCCGCACGCCGGCATGACGGCAGCATTCGAGGATGTTCAGGAAGCCGACGATGTTCGCATCGATATACGCCTCGGGGTGCTCCAGCGAATAGCGCACGCCGGCCTGCGCCGCAAGGTGGCAGACCACATCGAATTGTTCGCGCGCGAAAAGCGCGGTCATACCCGGGCGATCGCACAGGTCCATGCGCGCAAGGCGGAAGCGGGCCTGCTTTTCAAGCTCGGCGTTCCGGGCGTTTTTCAGCTTGACGTCATAATAGGGATTGAAGTTGTCCAGCCCGATGATCTCATCGCCGCGGTCCAGAAGTTTCCGGGCCGTGTGAAAGCCGATGAACCCGGCGCTGCCGGTCACAAGAATATTCATGCGCCGCTGTCCATCAGCCCATGACGGCTTTCAAATCGGCCTCGACCATGATCTCAATCAGCTTGTCGAAGGTGATTGTTGGCTTCCAGCCGAGTTTGGTTCTGGCCTTGGTGGGGTCGCCCAGAAGAAGGTCGACTTCGGTGGGCCGGTAGAATTTCGGATCAATGCGCACGACGGTCTTCCCGGTTTTGCGGCAGATCCCGGTCTCTTTTTCCGCCTTGCCCTTCCATTCAATGATGATATCCAGATGCGCGAATGTCTTTTCGATGAATTCGCGGACCGTATGGGTTTCGCCCGTGGCGATGACGAAATCGTCGGGCAGGTCCTGCTGCAGCATGAGCCACATGGCGTACACATAGTCGGGCGCATAGCCCCAGTCGCGCTTGGAATCGATGTTCCCCATGACAAGACATTCCTGCTTTCCCGCCTTGACCGCCGTGGCGCCAAGGGTGATCTTGCGCGTCACGAAATTTTCGCCGCGGCGCGGGGACTCGTGGTTGAACAGGATGCCGTTGCTGGCATGCAGCGCATAGGCCTCGCGGTAATTCACCACGACCCAGTACGCATAGAGCTTGGCGGCCGCATAGGGCGAACGCGGATAAAAAGGGGTCTTTTCATTCTGCGGAACGGCCTGCACTTTGCCGTAGAGCTCGGAGGTTGACGCCTGATAGAAGCGGGACTTGATGCCGGCCTCTTTGATGGCATCGAGGATGCGCAGGGTGCCCAGCGCGTCCACCTCGCCGGTGTATTCCGGGACTTCGAATGAGACCTTGACATGCGACTGTGCCGCGAGGTTGTAAATTTCATCGGGTTCGATCTTTTCAATGAGCCGGTTCAGGTTACTCGAATCGGACACGTCGCCGTAATGCAGCACCAGGTCGCGATTGGCGTGCAGATGTTCGATGCGGGCGCGGTTGAAGGAGCTGGCGCGCCGCACCATGCCGTGCACCAGATACCCTTTGTCAAGAAGCAGTTCCGCGAGATACGAGCCGTCCTGGCCCGATACGCCGGTAATGAACGCTTTTTTCATGCTGTTTTCCGTTCTCGGTTGGGGATTTCGCGCTTGTCTGCGCCGATTGTATGCGGGCAGGGCGCACCTTTCCCCCGTCGGCGGCACCGATCAAAGCGCCCCCTACGAGGAATATCCGGCGCGCCCGCGCAATCGTTATTCGGCGCCGGCGGCAACGCGCAAGGGCTGTTCCGCGTCCCGCTTGAGTTCTTCGATTTCCCGCTGCATTTCCGCGAATTCCACGAGCCGCCGCGAAAGATATTTGCGCGTGATACCGAGCTTTTCCTTTACGCCCTTGGGCGTCAGCACATATTGCCAGCGGATTTTTTCCGGGTGATTTTTCAGCTTTTTCGCTTTTATCAAGCCCTTTTCCGCAAGGCCCGAAAGGACGTAATTCATCTTGCCCAGGCTGACCTTGAACTTGCCGGCCAGCGTGCGCTGGGTATGGAACGGGTTCCGCTCGAGTTCGCGGATGACTTTGTATTCGATCATAGGCCTGGATTGTTCAATGCGTGAACAAATAGTATACTATATCGAATGGAAAGCGCGCAAGCATTTTATGCCGGTACCCCCCCCACCTTTGAAAATACGGGAAACACCGGAAATCGCATCACCGGGACTGGAAATAGGCGGGGAATTTCGCGTCGATCAGCTCCGGACGCTTGAAGTGAATTATGGACAGGGTCCCGATGAAGAAAAACCCCGACGCATAGAGCATCAAGAATGGTGTGACGACAAAATTGGTGAACCCGAAAAAGAGATAAAAGCTCAGCAGGCAATAGCAGCCCAGCCCTATCTCGAGGATGCAGCTGATATCTTTGAGCGGCTTATAGACCGTCTTATTATCTTCGCCCTTTTTCGGCGTGCGATAGAAAGGCGTCGTTCGCTTGAAGAACGCTTCCAGCACAGCCTTGCCGTTGTTCACCGCCAACCCGGTGCCGATCAACATCATCGCGGGGATCAGCAATATTTTCTTCATGCTCTTATTTCCCAGGAAATGCTGCGATATCATATACATGGTCGAGGGCCCGCTGGTGGCCAGCAGCATGGCAAAAAGCACGATACAGAAGAGCGGCAGGGCCATATGGACTTTTATGAAGAAAAGCACGGGCATGGAGAGCAGGGCCATCATGAGCATGAGCGGATGGACGACATAGTGCGTAAGATGGAGGGTCGCCTGCATGAATTTGAAAAAACTGATTTTCTTTTTCATGAGCAGCGGCAGGATTTTAATGGCGGTCTGCATGCTCCCTTTTGCCCAACGGAACTGCTGGTTCTTGAAAGCGTTGACATCTTCGGGGATTTCCGCGGGGACTTCAATCTCGGGAACATACTCCGTTTCCCAGTCCTTGAGCTGCATGCGGTACGAAAGGTCCATATCTTCGGTGAGGGTGTCGTGCTGCCATCCGCCGGCCGTTTCGATCGCCTGGCGCCGGAAGATGCCGGCGGTGCCGTTGAAGTTCATATACAGGCCGTTCCAACTGCGGGCCGCCTGCTCAACCATGAAATGCCCGTCAATCCCCATGGCCTGCCCGCGCGTAAGCAGGGAAGCCTGGCGGTTCAAGTGGGTCCAGCGGGCCTGCACCAGGCCGAGGCGTGGACGCTTGAGGAAGAAGGGTATTGACTTTTTAAGAAAGTCGTGCGACGGCACGAAGTCAGCGTCGAAAATGGCGATGTATTCCGCTTTGGTGTTTTCCAGTCCGTGCTGCAGGGCGCCCGCCTTATAGCCGACCCTGTTGGTGCGCCGGATTACCGAGATATTGACCCCCTCGGCTTTCAGCCGCGCGGCGCAGGCGTCGACCATTTCGCGGGTATCATCGTTGCTGTCGTCTAAGACCTGGATCTCATGCTTTGAGCGGGGATAATCCATGGCGGCAACGGCCTCTATGCAGCGGACGGCAACGGTCTTTTCATTATACATCGGGAGCTGCGTTACAACCGCCGGATAATAATTTCCTTCACCGGAAGATGTATAATGGCCCATTTCCCGGAGATGATACGCGGTGCGTTCTTTACGCTTGCGAAGGTAAAGCCAGGTGAGAAGGTAGCATTGCAGCCCGTATGCAAGCAGGATGGCTGAGCAGACGACATACACAATACACAGACCAATAAGAAGAATCATAGGCCTTATCCGTTTCTACAGGACAACCAACAATGCATAAGAACGGGTTAACCTAATTTAAATTGCAATAATATAATATATTCGACATGCCTAAGGAAAATTTTAAGCGCTGAACGGCAAGTCAGGACAAGGGGGGGGGTGCGGAATTGTTCCACGATTACCTAGGCAGGATCTGATCCACGATCTGCTGGATCTCCCGGAAAAGGTCCGCGTCCCGGAGGATATCGGCCAGTTTCATATCTTCCCACCCCCACTGCCGATCGCCCGCCACCTCGCCGGGCCCGCGAAGCGCGAGGTCGAGATCAGCCAGCGCAAAGCCGTCGTGTTCCGCGCAAAAGCGCCGCAACCGCCGCATGGACGGGCTCTCTTCGGCCGCGGTTGTCAGGAGAAAGCACCATGCAGCGTCGCCCTTTCGCCCAACCCGGCCGCGGAGCTGATGCAGCTGTGAAAGGCCGAAGCGTTCGGCATTTTCAATGACAATAATGCGGGCTTCGGGAACATCAATCCCCACCTCAACCACCGTGGTCGCCACCAGCGCCTGCAATTCTCCCCGGGCAAACCGGCGCATGGCGTCGGCCTTGTCATCATCCGGAAGCTGTCCATGCAAAAGTCCGGTGCGCACGGATGCGAACGCAGCGGCGCACAGCTCACGGAACGCCGTTTGTACATCGGCGATATCGTCTTCTTCATCGCCGGCATCGATCCGCGGCGCGATATAATACACCTGCGAATGTCGCGTTTCGATTTCCGTGCGGATGAAATTCAGCATATCGCTGCGTTTGGCGTCCGGGACCACATGCGTATTGACCGGCGGACGCAGCACCGCGTTTTTGCGCAACGTTACCAGGTCCAGATCGCCGTACAGCGTCTTTGCCAGCGTCTGAGGGATGGGCGTGGCCGACAGCAACAGGAAATCGGACGCCGGGTCTTTTTCCTGCAGCGCAAGCCTTTGCCGGGCGCCGAATTTATGCTGCTCGTCAATGACAAGCTGACCAATGCGGCGGAATTTGATGTCCGGCTCCAAGAGCGCGTGCGTGCCGATGCAAAACCGCAGTTCTCCGGAGATACAAGCCGCCCGCATGCGCCGTTTCTCCTCCGCCGCTGTGGCGCCGGTCAGCAGGCCGGATCGTATTCCAATTGAGTCAAGCCACGGGGACAGCACCGCATGGGTCTGCCGCGCCAGGATCTCCGTGGGAGCGAGCCAGGCGACCTGCATTCCTTCGTTGAGCGCGGGCAGGCAGGCGCAGAACGCGACCACGGTTTTGCCGGAGCCCACATCGCCCTGCAGAAGCCGGTGCATGCGGCGGTCGCCCGCCGCATCGGCATGCAGGACGGCGATCGCCTCTTCCTGCTCGTTTGTCAATGCAAAAGGAAGGGCCATCTTGACTTTGCGCAGCAGATCGCCGGGTTTCATGGACCGTCCGGGCAGCACGAATTTTCGCCTGCTCCATCGCAGCGTCAGCGCCAGCTGATACAACTCCTCATAGCGCAGACGGGCCCGGAACGGCTCGATTTTCTCCGGATCGGCGGGCAGATGCATCTCCCGCAGGCATTGTTGCAGCGGAGGAAACGCTTTCTTTTTCTCAATGGCCTGCGGAAGGACCTGCGGATAGTGCGTGAGATTGTTGAGCACCCATTCGATTGATTTCAGGAGTGTTTTCTGCTGCACATGCGATTCGCGCATGGCGCTGGTGATCGAATAGCGCGGCAGAAACGCATGTTCCGGTTTGGCGGCGTCCTTGCCGATGCTTTCCAAAAGCGGGTGCACCATCTGAAGGCCGGTGTACCGGGTGATCTTCCCGGTCAGCACCGCGCGCATGCCGGTGTGGAGCGCTGCGCGCAGATAGGGAAGGCCGGCAAACCAGAGCGCTTCGAGGCTGCCGGTTTCGTCGGCGATCTGCACGCGCATGCGCGGCCTGCGGCCGCGCTCGATACGCGTCTTCGTGATGGCGCCGATGACCGTGCATTCTTTGTCCAGGAATTTCACCGCATCGCCAATAGGGGTGATGACCGAGCGGTCAATATATCGCCTGGGGAACCAGTATATCAGCTCTCCGATGGCGGCAATACCCGATTGGGCCAGGGCGGCCGCTCGCTTGGGCCCCAGCCCGGGAACGCGGGAGACGGGGGAGAGAAAATCAAGACGGGTTTCGGAAGGCATGGTGCATCGGCCTGTTGACATCCGCATCATGGGGAAAATACATCCCGCGGCCGCTCCTATATTCCCGCTTTTCCGGGGGTGCCGTACTGGCTTGCCGATCCGTCAATCAGGCTTGCCGCCACGGTCCAGTTGCGGCCGTAGTTGTTGCTTTCGGCATCGAGCGCATCGCCGTTCAGGCAGATCGACTTCTTCGCCGACGCGATGTTCGGCCAATCGAGCCCGTTGCTTTTAACGGCAAACGCCACGCGGTCGATCACGCTGCCATCGCCCGCCTTGAGCGTGAGCCAGTTGCCGGTGGTGGAAGAGAGATCGAGCTTTGAACTTGCGGCTGTGGTCCACGACAGCAGCTTGCGGCCGATGGCCAGGTATCCATGTGCCGGCACCCTGACCGCGGCGAATTGCATGGTGTCGCCGTCCATATCCAATACCAGACGAGGGAATGTCGAATCACGCGCAGCCGGGTTGTGCAGTTCGACATATTCCGAATCATTGGCCATATACATGATTTCGCTGATGACCAGCGCGCCGCTTTCCGCGGTGTCGATGGCCGCGGTCATGCTGCCAACGCCCACCGTCGCTCCCGGCTGCGCAATGTCCGCGGTCAGCGCGAACGAGCCCGGATTTTTATTGAATGTCAATGGAATGGTGTTCAGGCTGTCGGCATGGAAAACCAGGCGGATGCTGCCGGTGCTGTACAGCGTATCGCCCCCGGTGTCCACCGCAGCCACGCAGAGCCGCCCCGCCGCGCCGTCGGGAACGCGGTCCAGGCTGATCGATACCTTGGCGGCGCGGACTTTTCGCGCCTCCCAGGTCCCGCCCGATACCGTGTCGACGAACAATGCGTGGATCGAATCAACCGATGTCGGCACTTCGCTGATCTGCAGATAGATGGATCCGGATGCCGGCGAAAGCGTCAGGAACACCGCAACGGCCTGGTTGGGAAGGAAATCGCGGGTCGCGGATGCAACGCCATGGATCGTATTGCCGGCTTTATCAACCGTCCACGCCTGGATCGTGCGGTTCTGGCCTGCCGGGACCTGCGGCATTGATTCATCAATCACCGATTCTCCAAAGATAATCGGAATGCTTTTCCGGATCGTCTGCATGTCGGACGCCGAAATCCGGATGATGAGGCTATCGTAGGTCGTGGATGCTATCTTGGAAAGTCCGGACTCCGATCCCAAACGCACCGCCAGATTGAGTGAACCGAATTCCTGATTATCCACGCTCGTTGGCGCCACGCCGCAAGATACCATCATCATTGCCACGCCTGCTGCTGCGACGATCTGCATAATCCGTTTCATCTTCTGCTCCTTTGTTGGGGTGAATTGTTTGGTTGGAGCAGAAGTTATCGCAATGGACGTGCCAAAGATCGGCAATATCATATCTCTTTTATTTGCAAGCTGATACAAGGCGTTTGTGACGGCTGTCACAGTCGCATTGGCGCAACTTTTCGACTCTCCGGTAGCGTTTTTGCGACTCACAATCGCAGCTGAAAAGCTTCCGGCGCAACAAAAAACCCCGCCTGAAATCAGACGGGGTTTCTGGATCCCGCGGAAATACCGGAGATCAGAATTACCTGCCTTCCGCCCATGAGTCGGAGGCCTGCAGATTGCCGTCCAGATAGGTCCAGGTGATCTTCTGATAGCGGATACTGACCTCTTCAAGATGCACATAGCGCTCTTTTTCCGGGTCTTTGACATTATACATGATCGGCTTGACCGAGCAGATTTTAACGCCCGCCAGTTTGTGATTGAAATACTCCGTTTCGGTGCCGGTATCGTCGATGCGATACCATTTGAGTTCCACCTCGGCAAAGGTCTGGCCTTCGCACACCGCCTTGTACAGATAGGGTGACGAAGCGTCGTACGCCTTTACCAGGCGGATCGCCTCGTGCTTGCGCGTACCGGTCAGCTTGCCTGAGTCCGGGTCCGTGGGGATACGCACTTCGTGGCCGAACTCGAGCACTTCGATTGAGCCTTCGCGGCCCGCGACGTCGACGGAGCCTTTTACTTCGCTCCCGTTCTCATCCTTCATCCACATATAAGCAGGAATTGGCATGGCCGTCTCCTTTGGTGAAATGGTTAATGGTTGGTCCTGCGGCTTGTCATTTGCTTAATAATATATAATCCCGGCGTTCGCGGGAATGTGACCGGCGTCACATTCCGCGCATTTTTTTTGGGCCTGATTTCGGAGCGCCGCGGACGGATTTGCGCCTGCGACATCGGACTTCGATGCCGGACCGCCATGCATTCCGATCGGCGGAACGCATGGCTTCCGAACCAGCAACGCCGGCCGAAAAAGCGGCTTATTTGCCTTTCGGCATCTGCGAAACCAGCGACAGGTTGATGTCGATGCCTTCGATCTGGAAATGCGGCATCACCGTGAGATTGACACGGAAGAAGCCGGGATTGTCCTCAACCTCGCTCACCGCCACCTCGGCTGCCTTGAGCGGGTGCGTGGCGATGAGTTCGGGACCCGGATCGTTCATTTCGGTGACCAGGCCCTTGACCCAGGCGTTGAGCTCGTCCTGCAGCACCTTCTTGCTCTTGGTGGAGCCGATGTTTTCGCGCTGAATGACCTTGAGATAGTGCGCCACGCGCGACACCAGGAAGATATACGGCAGACGCGAATTGATGCGCATATTGGCCGTGACCTTGGGGTCATCGTATTCCTGCGGCTTCTGCGACGAATTGGCTGAGAAGAAGCAGGCGTAGTCGCGGTTTTTATAGAACGAAAGAGGGATGAAACCCTCCTGCGCGAATTCAAATTCCCGCGTTTCGGGAATGAGAATTTCCGTGGGGATCTTCATCTGCTTTCCCTTGCCTACGTCGTAGAGATGGATGGGCAGATCGCCCACTTTGCCGCCGGACTCCGGACCGCGGATCTGCACGCACCAGCCGTTGTCCACGAACGAACGGACCATGTTGGCGGCAAAGGCAAAGCTGGCATTGCCCCACAGGTATTTGGTATGGTCGTCGCCGGTGACGCCCTCTTCATAATTGAACTCCTTGACCGGCTGCGTTTCCTGGCCATAGGGCAGGCGCAGCATGAAACGCGGCAGCACCAGTCCCACATACCGCGAATCCTCGGTCTGGCGGAAGGCGTTCCAGCGCAGGAATTCGGAGCGCTCCATGTAATTATGCAGGTCTTCGATCTTGGGCAGGTCATGGATGCTGTCTTTATTGAAAAATTTAGGCGTGGCCGCGCCGATAAACGGGCAGTGACATGCGGCCGCGACCTTGGAGACTTCCTGTAAAAGCGCCACTTCGGACGGCGTGCTGGCAAAATCGAAGCTGGAGATCATTGCGGCATACGGCTCGCCGCCGGGCGTATCGTACTCTTCCGTGTACACATGTTTATACAGGCCCGACTGGATGGTCTCCGGCGCGTCTTCGAAATCCTCGGCAAGGTCGTCCTTGGAAATATCGAGCACATCTATTTTGACGTTTTTCTTGAAATCCGTGCGGTCGACCAGGAACTTGAGACTGCGCCACGAGGCCTCCAATTTCTGGAAACTTTCGTTGTGGAGGATCTCATCAAGCTGCATTGAAAGCTTGCGGTCGATTTCCGAGATCTGCTTGTCGATCACGACCTTGTCAATCTTGTCGACCGATTTTCCCGATTCGAGCACGCTTGACACGAAAAAGGCCAGCGCCGCGCCGATGCGTTCATTGGCCTTGCTTTCGGCCAGGGCCTCGGCGTTCTTGTATGCCTCGACCTCGACCGCCTTGGTGGGGACCGACAGGTTCATGGTCTGATAGATATATTCGAGCCCCTGCGCGGACCCGGCGGCGCCATCCGCTTTTTTTTCTTGCTGTTCCGACATAGGCACGCTCCTCGCTATTCGTCTATGGTAAGGGTTTTCGGTTTACGCCTGGGCCTGGTCTTCCGGGACGATCTTTTTAAGCTCTTCCTGCAGGGCCTTGGCCGTGTTCGGGTCCTTTATGATTTCTTCGAGGCGTTTGCGGAATTCCCGGTTGTCGAGCAGATTGGACTTGAGGTCCTTGAGAAGATTGCGCGCGGCCAGAAGACGCGACAACTCGGGAATGTTTTTAGCCACATTCTCGGGCTTGAAGGAATCCATGTTTTTAATACCCAGATTGACCTTGATATCGCCTTTGCCCGTGAGCTTGTTGTCTGCATTATAATTGAGCTTCAGGTCCATGCTTTCCATGACCTGCGTGAAGTTGTTTTTATCGATATTGATCTTTTCGCGCTCCACGACCCGCTCGTCGCGCTTTTTGCCCGAAAAGTCGCCCATGACAAGCATCTTGAGCGGCAGTTCGACCTTTTTCTTTGCCCCGGCTTTGCCGACATCCAGCTTAAGGTTGATGCGCGCAGCTGGGATCTCATTCTGAAAGCTACCGGCCATAATAACCCGCCTTTCTGTGTGTGGTTGTTTATTTATTCAATTCAAAAGCTTTTTGCGGACTTATCTGGCTGATCTTTTTAAGGACCGCCGCCTGTTTTTCGCTCATGGACGCCTGCGCCGGCGCGGGCTTGCTGGCCTTGGCCACCTTAAGCGTCTGGATGAGCACCGACCATGCGTCGATGGCCAGATCGGGGTCCCACGTATCGAGATGAAACAGCACGATCTTTTCGTCCAGCGTTTCTAATATAGAAAGCGCCAGGTCCGGCTGTTTGGCTTTTAGCAGCAGCTTGCCCACCAGGATCGACCTCTTGAAATTATGGGCTTCGCTCGCGGACGTGCGCATGGCCGCCTGCAGGAGCTCCAGCGCTTTTTCGACCTGATTGGCCGCGACTAGCGCATTGACGTCCCGCTCTTCCTTGACAAGAGGGTCCGCCGGAGCGGAAACCGCCGACCCCGCCGCGCTGCCGGCATCGCCGGCTTTCACTTCTTCATTGATCCATTGCTTCGTGGCGTCGTCGGCAAACGGCGTCCCGTCGGCGAATGCGCACTGCAGGATATCCGGCAACCGATCCAGGAAAAACCGCGTTTCAATCAGGATTGCGCGGCGGACTTCCTTCCAGGCATCGCCCAGCTCCTTGCAGGCCATGGCTTGAAATCGCGGCAATGACAGCCACAGGTGATTGGCGCCCGAGGCGAAGGCCTCTTCTGCTTTGTCAAAAAGCGTCTTCCAGTCTTTCTGGCCCGCCAGGCCGGCAAAGTAGCCTCGCTGCTGCTCGTTGGGCCCGGCAAGCTGCGTTTTGCCGCCTTCCGCGGGCGGCGCTTTTTCCAGAAGGTCCCAGCGCACCGAACGCAGAAGCCGGTATCCCATGACGCGCGACGGTTCCTTTTCAATCAGGAACCGCGCCGCTTTGCGGGCAAGCGTCTGGGCGGTTTTAGGCGAATCAATAGGGGCATCGGCCGCGGAGAACGCGGGTGATCCGGGCGCGCCGGCCACGCCGGGCGGCGGCGCTGCCGGCTTGGGCTTGGGCCTGGTGGCGCTCTCCCACTGCTGGCATTTTGTATGCAGCACCGAAGGAAACGGCGACCCTTCGGGGAATCTGGGCTCCAGGATCGTTTTCAGTTTTGTCAATGCACCCGTCAGGCGGGCGATATGGTCGTAGTCCTTTTCCGCGGGCTGCTTCTGGTTGACAAGGTCCTTATAGCGCTCCTCGGACAGCCATTTGATGGCCAGCTCCTTGCCGCGCGGCCGTTCGGGCCACAGGCCGTCGTAATTTTTCTCGGCCAACTGCGCCAGGCCGTCGAAGATGTCGGCGAAGGATTCCCATTTGTCGGTTTTCAGCAGAACATAGGAGAAAAATGAGAGTACGCGCAGGTCTTTGCTCTTGCCTTTGAGCAGGGCACATGCGGTTTTTTCAACCATTTCGCAATCGATGGCGCCGAGCTTGCCGATTTCGGCCTTCAGCGCATCGAACTCAAGGTCGTTCTTAATGTCCTCGCCCATGGGCTTGTCGGCCGACACGGGGTTGGTGATTATGTCAAGAATCCGCGGAATACCCGACTCCTTGGAACAATAGCGGGATACAATACAGGTAAAAGAATATAAATAGAGGAGTTACCGCAAATAAAGTTTTTTCTCTTTTTTGCAAATACCCGAAACCGGCGCCAAAGGAGAAATCGATCCATTCTACAACGCGGGGCGTTTGAATCTGGGACGCCGGAATCCGGCTGGCCGCGGAACCAGGGGGGCTATTGCTGGCACGCCGGTTGCTTCCAATGTCAGCGGATGCGGCATCAATCCCGCAAGGGCATGTCTTTGACCTGCCCAGGAGTATGAGTACGAGCACGAGTACGAGTACGAGAAAAGGATGGAAACAATGGATACGGAAAAACTGACCCGAAAATCCCAGGAGGCCCTGCAATCCGCGCATACGATTGCCATCGAGCGCAATCACCAGGAATTGCAGCCGGTCCATCTGTTCGCCGCGCTGGTGGCGCAGAAAGACGGCCTTGTGCCTTCGCTTCTCGAAAAGGCCGGCGTCGATGTCGCGGCCGTCGATAGATTGATCGATGAATCCCTGCAGGCCCTGCCTTCGGTTTCCGGGCCGGGCGCGCAGCAGACGTATATGTCGCGCGCGCTGGCCGCCGCGCTGGCGCAGGCGCAGAAGATCGCCGAGCGCATGAAAGACGATTTCGTGAGCGTGGAGCATCTGCTTCTGGCCCTTGTGGAAAAAGACGACCATTGCCGCGCCGTGGCGGAGAAGTCGGGCATTGACACGCACAAACTCCTTGACGCGCTGCGTCAGGTGCGCGGCAACCAGCGTGTGGCCTCGGCCGATCCCGAGGCCACTTTCGATGCGCTGGAAAAATACGGCCGCGATCTCACCGACATGGCGCAGAAGGGAAAACTCGATCCGGTGATAGGCCGCAATGAAGAGATCCGGCGCATCATCCAGATCCTTTCGCGCCGCACCAAGAACAACCCCGTGCATATCGGCGATCCCGGCGTGGGCAAGACCGCCATTGTCGAGGGCCTGGCGAACCGCATCGTTCGCGGCGACGTTCCCGAAGGCCTTAAAAATCGCCGGGTGGTGGCCCTGGACATGGGCGCGCTCATCGCAGGCGCTAAATTCCGCGGCGAATTCGAGGAACGGCTCAAGGCCGTGCTCAAGGAGGTCACGGGCGCGGAAGGCCGGATCATTCTTTTTATCGACGAACTGCATACCGTGGTGGGCGCGGGCGCGGCCGAAGGCGCCATGGACGCGGGCAACCTGCTTAAGCCCATGCTGGCGCGCGGCGAACTCCACTGCATCGGCGCCACCACCCTTGACGAATACAGAAAGCACATCGAAAAAGACAAGGCGCTTGAGCGCCGCTTTCAGACCGTGCTGGTGGACCAGCCTTCGGTGGAAGACACCATTTCGATCCTGCGGGGCATCCGCGAGCGCTACGAAGTGCACCACGGGGTCACCATCCGCGATGCGGCGCTCATTGCCGCGGCCACGCTCTCGGACCGCTATATCACCGAACGGTTCCTGCCCGACAAGGCCATCGACCTCATCGACGAAGCGGCCGCCGCGCTGCGCACGGAAATCGATTCCTCGCCCGCCGCGCTGGACGAGGCGCTGCGCCGCCGGATGCGGCTTGAGATCGAAATCACCGGGCTTGCAAAGGAAAAAGACCCGCCGGCGCGCGAACGGCTTGAAAAGCTGTCGGCCGAACTCGCGGAAGTCAAGGCCACCGCCGCAGCGCTCAAGGCGCGCTGGGAAAATGAAAAAAAGCAGGTCGCGGGCCTGCAGCGCCTGCGCGGGCAGATCGAACAGGCCCGCGCCGAGCTGGACGCGGCGGAGCGCCGCTACGACCTGAACGCCGCGGCGCAACTGCGCCACGGCCGCATCCCGGAACTCGAACGCACGCTCAAGGCCGCCGAGGAGGCGCTCAAGGCCAAGGACAAGGAACACCGTCTGCTCAAGGAAGAGGTTGACGAAGACGACATCGCGGCCATCATCAGCCGGTGGACCCATATCCCGGTCGACAGGCTCATCCAGAGCGAAAAGCAGAAACTCCTGTCGCTTGCCGCGCGCCTGCACGAGCGCGTGATAGGGCAGGACGAGGCCGTGGAGGCGGTTTCCGAAGCGGTACTGCGCGCGCGCGCGGGCCTATCCGATCCCCAGCGGCCGATCGGCAGCTTCATCTTTCTGGGCCCCACGGGCGTGGGCAAGACCGAACTCGCCCGCGCGCTGGCCGCAGCGCTGTTCGACGACGAGCGCGCCATGGTCAGGATTGATATGTCGGAATACATGGAGAAATTCGCCGTGTCGCGCCTCATCGGCGCGCCCCCGGGCTACGTGGGCTACGACGAGGGCGGCCAGCTCACCGAGGCCGTGCGCCGCCGTCCGTATGCGGTGGTGCTCTTTGACGAAATAGAAAAAGCGCACCCCGATGTCTTCAACGTGCTCCTGCAGGTGCTGGACGACGGGCGGATCACGGATTCGCAGGGCCGCACGGTGAATTTCAAGAACACCATCGTCATCATGACGTCCAATATCGCGGGCCAGTTCATCATGGAAAACCCCGGCCGCGACTACGCGGCCATGCGCTCCACAGTCCTCGCGGAGCTGCGCCGCCACTTCCGGCCCGAATTCCTCAACCGTGTGGATGAGATCGTGGTCTTCCATCCATTGACAAAAGAAAACCTGCGCGACGTCGTACGGATTCAGCTGTCCAGGTTCTCCGCGCGGCTTGCGGAAAGGAAGATCTCGCTCGATGCGGATGCAGGCGCGCTCTCCCTGCTGGCCGAGCGCGGGTACGATCCCGTGTATGGCGCGCGGCCGCTCAAGCGCGCGATCCAGCACGAGCTTGAAACCCCCATATCGCGCATGCTCATTGCCGGAGAGCTTTCGGACGGCCATCGGCTTTCGGTTACGGCAAAGGGCGGGGAACTGGTGTTGCGGGCTGCGTCGGGCAAGATTGCGGATAAATAGGCGGAGATCGCGGCATGCCGGGATATCGGCAAACCCAATAAAAAAGGCGTTCCTGATTGTTGGGGGAACGCCTGTTCCGGCGGTATCGCCCGCCGGGGCGCCGACTGTTCTTCTTGATTGCGGCAGGTTCTGGCTGCCGGTTGACAATTGGATTGATCATCGCGCGGCGGAATTCTCCGCCGCGGTTTTTTCCCGCTTCCCGCCTCCGGGAAGCGTCTTATGGGCACCGAAATCAAATTATACCAACATTTTGATTACGAGGCAAGGGAAATTTTATTTTCTCGACGACCTGCGCATGCGCTTCCCATATATCTCATTATAATCCAATTGGTTATAGGCCCATCAAACTTCCGCCATTTTCCTCGGAAGCGCTCTCTTGCAAGCACCGCAATGTCATCAGATAAAGGGCGATTTCGCGCCAGGTTGGACGGAGGGTGCGCTATAGCGCAGTATCCGCCGACCCTGCCGTCAGGCATAAGGGCGGTCGGATACCGGCTCGCGAAGCGAGAGCCCGCAGGAGAACCGACGCCGTTTTGGGCGGGGCGCCCTCTGCTGATAAAAATCGGGGATACGATAGCTCATTCTCCTTGCCATCCCCCAGTTCTTTCTAACCTGATACGCCCCAGTCGATTGCCGCGATAGATTCTGCAAAGAGAAGTTGCAGATAGGTATTGACTTCTCGCCAATCTTACAGTATATTAACTGTAAGGAG
>Ga0315279_10003180_pt1 | contig 23294 bp, 33 predicted proteins | sample YL17G06_20_MG_FD_203694 | JGI IMG/M metagenome (GOLD analysis project Ga0315279, IMG submission 203694) | Sediment microbial communities from Yellowstone Lake, YNP, Wyoming, USA - YL17G06_20 | ecosystem: Environmental > Aquatic > Freshwater > Lake > Sediment | place: USA: Wyoming | collected...
CCCCACCGTGGACAGCAACTCCGTGGCCACCGGGTCTCCGCGCTCCGCCGCCTGCGCGACGTCCCTGGCCGTGATGTCTTCGATGGAGCCGGGATTGAAGGCCACTCGCCCGCCGAGCTCTCTGGCCCTTGCCTGTGCGAGCCTTCCTATTCCGCCGCCGCTGCACAGCCCTTCGAACGATCCCGCCTTCCCATACCCGACCGGCCCGCCGGCCGCCAATCGAACGTGACCCACCTCGCCCGCATATCCCGATGTCCCCTCGTAGAGACGGTTGTCCAGGATGATGCCCGCTCCCATGCCGGTTCCAAACGTGAGGAACACCACGTTCCTGCAACCGATGGCAGCGCCGTGCTTCCATTCCGCGAGCGCCCCAGCGTTGGCGTCATTCATCAGGTACGCTTCCCCTCCAAAGCGGTCCGTCAGCTCCTTGACGATGGCCACCCGATCCCAGCCTGGCAGATTGGGCGGCGAAAGGATCACGCCCTCCTCGCTGTCCAGTGGCCCACCACAGGAGACGCCGAAAACAGGCTGATCGCCTGGATTCATCTCTTCAATCGTCCCGTAGAACTCATTCAGTGTGTCGCGCACACTGGTCGTCGGGAACCTCTTGACCTCGTGCGGGATGCCTTCCAGATCCACGCAAATGACGGCGCACTTGGTGCCCCCTATGTCCAGGCCGACGATATTCATGGCCTCTCTCCCTTTGCACGGCGGAGGCAACGGCGCCCAGGAAGGCCAGGATAAGACCTGATGGCCGCGTGAGACGACCCTCGGTCGACTTCCCAGGGCTGCCAGATCATCATTCCCATTCGCGTCGCGTCGTGCTAGCCCTGTCCCTCCTGGGTCAGGCCGTAGGCGCCCCGGAAGAAGATCAGAGGTCGGCCCTCCCGCAGGACGCCGGCGTCCTCCACAGCTCCCACGAAGATGGTGTGATCGCCGCCCGGGTAGGCCGCCACCACTCGACACTCCACGTAGGCCAGGCAGTCCGTCAGAATGGGGGCGCCTGTGACGCCGCGGCGGTGGGAGAGGCCCGTCAGGCTGTGCGCAGCATCCACAGCATCGTCAGCGAGGAGACGCGAGACGTGCTCCTGCTCCTCCGCCAGCACGTTGAGGGCGAAGACGCCGCTCTCGCTGAGCACGGCGTGGGTCCGGGCCTGCTGGTTGATGCAGACCAGTACCAGCAAGGGGTCCAGGGAGACGGAGCAGAGAGCGTTGGCTGTCATGCCGTGCAGCTCCTCGCCAAGGGCCGTCGTCAGGACGGTTACCCCGGTGGCGAAGTGGCCCATTACGCGCCGGAACTGGTGCTGGTCTACGTTCAAGCTACCTACCCCGAGCCGTCGCATGACAAGGTGGATGAGCCGGCCGGCTCCTCTACATGCCATGGTAGCCTAGATCGGCCCCCGCTGGCAGCGCCACCGTGTTCGACAGCGTCCAGAGCCTTCCCCTATAATCCGAGAAAGGCCGACGCCTGGGGGCGCCGGCCTAGATCAACAGGAGCATAAGATTGGCGATCAGCCGGGAGCGCCCGGACAGCGCCGTGCCGAACTGGGAGGCGGCCCTCCTGGAGCAGTCCCTGTCGCGCAGGGTGCAGGCCGCGGGCCCAGCCTACTGGGGTGCCGGCGCCGCCGCCGGACCGCCGCCTGTCCCGCCTATCGCACTCACGGGCGGCGTGCCGGACCCCGAGTCGCTCCCCTTCGACGACCTGGCGGAGGCGGCCCGGATCGTGCTGGAGAGAGAGGGCCGGCTGGCCCTCCAGTACGGCGGCCCCCAGGGCTTCCTGGGCCTGCGCGAGTGGCTGGCGGAGCGTGTCGGCCGGGCTGATGGCCTCACGCTGGGTCCGGAGAACATCACCATCACCAACGGCAGCGCCGGCGCCCTGGCCAACGCCTGCGAGACGTTCCTGGACCCCGGCGACGTGGTCATGGCCGAAGCACCCAGCTACCCGGGGGCTATGCGCACGATCCGTGCTCAGGGCGCCCGCGTGGAGACGGTGCCGGTCGATGCTGAGGGCCTGCGGCCGGATGCGCTCGCCGAGAGCCTGGAGGCACTGTCCAGAGAAGGCGCCCGCCCGAAGCTCCTCTACACCATCCCCAACTTCCACAACCCCACGGGCGCCACCCTCAGCCTGGAGCGGCGGCAGGCCGTGCTGGAGATAGCCCGGCGACACCGCCTGCTCATAGTCGAGGACGATGCCTACGGCGAGATCCGCTTCGAGGGCGAGAGGGTGCCGTCGTTCCTCGCTCTCTCCGGCGGCGACGGCGTGCTCAAGGTCGGCACATTCAGCAAGACTCTGGCCACAGGCCTCCGCGTGGGCTGGGTGGCCGCTGCCCAGGAAGCCACTGACTTCCTCGTGCGCATGCGGTTCGACATGGGCACCAGCCCCTGGATACAACGCCTGGTAGCCGAGTATGTCGCCGCCGGTCATCTCGACCGACACCTGCCGCAGGTGGTGGAGATCTACCGGCGCAAGCGTGACACCATGGCAACGGCCCTGGAGGAGCACTGCGCGCCCTACGTACGCTGGCGGCTGCCGTCGGGAGGCTTCTTCCTCTGGCTGGAGACGGATCGGCGGGTGCAGCCGTCCGCCATTGGCGGATTGCGGGAGGCGGCCGCCCAGGAGGGCGTAGCCTACGTCTCCGGCGACACCTTCTTCGTAGACCGCAGCGGGAGCCAGTTCATCCGCCTCGCCTACAGCTTTGTGGCCGAGCAGGAGATAGAGGAGGCCATCCGTCGCCTGGGCCGGGCCCTGGAGCGGGCCCAGACGGGCCACCGTCCGGGGTCGTCGCAATCTGGCCCGGCTAAGTAGGGCATGCCGGGGCACCCAGAGGGTGCCTGCTGCCATGCTCTGGTAGAATGGAGACGCTATGCTTTCCAGGCATCACATTCGCTTTGCCGCTCTGCTGCTGGCCATCGCAGCCGTGTTGCTGGCCGCTGCCTGCTCGGGCAGCGAGACGCCGGTCCCGACTACTCCTCAGGCCAGCGTCGTCCCCCAAGCGCAAGATCTGACGCCGGCCCAGTCCGGCTTCGCCGACGCCAACGGCGCTCGCCTCTACTACGAGGTCTACGGCGAGGGCGAGCCCCTGCTCCTCATCATGGGCTTGGGCGCCAACCACCTGGCCTGGACGGCCCAGATCCCGGTCTATGCCCGCGAGTTCCGGGTCATTGTCTTCGACAACCGCGGCACCGGCCAGAGCGACTTCCCCGAGGGCGTCGACTACACGATCCCTCTGCTGGCCGATGACGCCACCGCACTGCTCGACTTCTTGGGCGTAGACGCCGCCCACGTGTACGGCGTCTCCATGGGAGGGATGATCGCCCAGGAGATGGCGCTGCGGCACCCAGAAAGGGTGCGTTCCCTCATCCTGGGTGCCACCTCGCCGGGCGGCTCCCACGCCGTCGCCCCCGAGCCGCTGGCGCTCCGCGCCCTTACCGAGCAGGCGTCCGCCGCCGAGGGTGCTGTCAGCCCAGCCCTCCTGGAGGTGCTGTTCTCGCCGGACTACGTGGTTGAACACGTGTTGGAGCTGCGCGAGAGCTTCAAGCGCCTGGCCGACTACCCGGCGACTTCGCCCGAGACGTACACGGCCCAGTTGCAGGCCGCCGCCCGCCACGACACCTACGACCGCCTGCCCGACATCGCTGCTCCCACGCTGGTCCTCCACGGTACGGATGACCCTCTGCTGCCTGTCGGCAACGCTCGCATCCTGGCCGAACGTATCCCAGGGGCGAAGCTGGTTCTCTTCGAGGGCGCCCGCCACGCCTACCTGCTGGAGAAGCAGGCCGAGGCCGACGCCGCCGTGCTGGACTTCCTGCGCGCACACTCCGAGAAGGCGTCGGGTGAGTAGACGGTCGCGCGTGCCGGAGGAGCACGCCTTCTTGAGTTGGAAGCGGGCGGGCGACTAGAATAGGTGCTGTCCGAGTCTGCTACTCTACATACCCCGAATCCTGACCATCGGGTTCAACAGGAAGACCGGTCGACTCGGTCGGTGAAGACGGCGAAGTTCGAACCTACGGCGGGGGCCCTTAGCTCAGTTGGTAGAGCACCGGACTTTTAATCCGGGTGTCCTGGGTTCGAGCCCCAGAGGGCCCACCACTTCCAGAATCGCCCCGAACCTGTAAGCCGCCGGCCTCAGCAGGAGCCTCCCATCCCCCTGGACGCGGGATGTGAAATCCGGTGATCCTGGATCCGCCGACCTGCTACGGCGTGTCGGGACCGGCGGCCAAGCCCCTGCTTCCCAAGCAGAGGGTCGCGGGTTCGAGTCCCGTTTCCCGCTCCATATTGAACCTGGAGAGCTCGGCCGACAGGCCGAGCTCTTGTACTAGCCCCATGGCTGCCGCCCTTGCCTCAGCGGTAAGCCTAGCCGAGCCGTGCCTCGGCCCCTCCTTGCCCCTGAGCTCCAAGGAACTTGCTATACTGCGGCTAACATGACAGCCGATGGTGACAGCCATCCCTGGGCCTGATAGAAGAGCACACACCATATTGCGTTAGTGTTCGAGGAAGTCAAGCGGCCGCCGGTTCGCATGCACGCCTCGGGATGGGGCCGGCTGCCTGAGGTGCGCGCTCCTCGATAGCGGGGTCATAAGCCGTGAAGGTGCTGATGGTCTACACGAATACCTTGCGCATGCTAGCGCCCGCGCCGCTCGGCGCCTCACTCGTTGCCGCGCGCCTACGACGGGACGGGCACGAGGTGCGGTTCCTCGACCTCATGTTCACCAGATCGCCGGCCAATGAGGCGGCTCGGGTCGCCAGACAGTTCAGGCCTGACCTCATCTGCTACTCGATCCGTAACGTCGACAACCAGTCCTCCATGGACTTCTTCGACCCACTGCCGACCATCAAGTCAATTGTGTCAGCTGCCCACGAAGCCTGGCCTTCGCCGACGCTCCTTGGAGGCACAGCGTTCAGCTCTTTTCCCACGCAGTTCCTCGGAGAGCTCAATGCCGACTACGGGATCACCGGCGATAACCTCGACCCCATCTCGCGCTTCGTCGCGTCTCTTGCTGCTGGCCGGCCCGACCACAGCGTGCAGGGCCTGGTCTACCGTGCCGAGCAAGGTATCCATCAGAACCCGTTCACGATCCGAGGGTATGCGGACACCGTGTTCGACGCCTGGGACTTTGTCGACCTCCGCGCTTACCGGCGCTCGTTGACGACCTTCTGGGATGCCGGCCTAGTGGTCCGGACGGGCTGTCCGTTCAACTGTATCTTCTGCGACTACTTCCGAACCTTTGGCCGAACGTCGGTGTTCCGCGATCCGCGCCAAGTAGCGGAGGAGGCTCTGGAATTGCAGCATCGGGGTGCGCGATCTGTCATCTTTGCCGACGCCGGCTTCAACCGCCCACTCGATCATGCCAAAGAGGTGCTAACCGCACTGCTCAGGGCCGGAGTGCACTTGACACTTACCGCCATCTTTGAGCCGGGAGAGGCCGACCAAGAGTTCGCTCGGCTCTTCCGCAGAGCGGGAGGCCGTGCTGCGGTCATTCATGCTGGCAGCCTCTCTGACGACGTTCTGGCTCGTATGCGCAAGCCGTTCCATTTTGATGACGTGATGCGGGGGGCCCAGCTCTTGCGGCAGGCTGGAGTGAAGGGCTTCCTCTTTCTCACTTTCGGTGGACCGGGGGAGACTCCCGCAACTGTCGAGGAGACTTTCCGGCGGGTCGCACAGGTCCGTCCCACCCGCACCTTGGTCGACCGCGGATACCGCATCCAGCCGGAGACCGAGCTGCGGGAAATCGCCGTGGCGGAGGGAGCCATCGCACCGGACAACGACTGCTTCAGAGCCACCTTCTATCACTCGCCAGCGACGCCACCGGGGATGCTCAAGGCTCGCCTGAAGCGATACGTGTCAGAGCATCGGTGGGACGATCTGCGTGCAGTGCCCTTTATGGCTAGACTGTTCTGGGACAAACTGCGGCCTTGAGCGTGGTTGGCAGAGAATGCAGGAGAAGGTCACCCCCCACGCTGAAGGGTCGGCGTAAAGCCCGCGCCCTCCCGGTCCTGCTGCGTCATGGCTCAGGCCCTCGAATCACCGGGCCGGGTGGCCGGCCCTGGTGCGCGTGGTAGAGCCGCCACGCCGAGCCCGGCAGGTAGGTCGAAGGTCAGGACACGGGCCGTGCCGCGACAGGCAGGTCGACGCTATTCTCACCACCATTGAAATATCAGCAACGACAGCGCGATCGTTCCCAAGATTGCCCACGCGGAATCTCTTTTCAAAACAATTAGCCAGACAACCGCGCCCACGAAAATCAGCCACGCCTGCCAGCTCACAAGCGATTTGAAGGCGAATCGTAGAGTGACAGCGATGAGCAGGCCGATGAATCCGGATAGGAATCCCTTGACCACCACCTTGACAATCTTGAGATTCTGCACCCGTGCATGAACATCGGCAAGCGCAATCATGGCGGTCAGCGACGGCGTGAAGATCGCCAGAGTCGCGAAGAGCGCCCCCGCAATCACCGCGACATGATAGCCAACGAAGGTCGCCGTGATGAAAACAGGGCCGGGTGTGATCTGTCCCAGCGCGATGCCATCGAGGAACTGCTTCACCGTGAGCCAGGCGTGCGCGTCGACGACCTGGTGTTGAATGAGGGGAATAGAAGTGAAGCCCCCGCCGAAGGCAAGCGCGCCGATACTGAGAAAGGTCGTCAGCAGAGCGCGCGTCGACGGCAGTAGCAAACCGAGGCCGAGTACCCCCATTGCGGCAACAACCGGGACGAAGTCCCTTGCGCCTAACGGCTCACGCTCCAAGGCTCTGGGCTCGGAAAGCAGCGCTTCTCCGCTTGCCGCTCTTTCACCTTCGAACTCTCTGGTGAAGTAGAAGAGGACAAACCCCAGAAGGCCGGCAGTGAAGATCAGCCAAACGATGTTGATGTTCAGGAAGTAGATGCCGACGAACGTCGTTAGGCTGATGACAAGGCCCTTTATGTCCCTGGCGTCTAATCTCTTGAATACCGACCGTCCTAGTATCCAGGTGGCGTTGAGCAGGAGCGCGACTACCAGCGCCCCCAGGCCGGCGAACAACGCTTTGACAAAGGAAATGTTGCCGAAACGGAAATATGCCCAGGCCAGCGTCGTCATGGCCACAGTGGCTGGCAGAATATAGAACAGGGGCGCCAGGATTCCGCCCCACAGCTTGTGAAGCTTGAACCCTATATAGCCCATCACGCTCACGCCGGTCGCGCCCGGCAAGATCTGCGCCAGGCTCAAGGCGTTCATGAACTCCCTTTCCGATATCCACTTCCTGCGGTCAACAAGCGTCCTCTTCATCAGCGCCAGGATCGCCGGACCGCCATAGCCGACGGTGCCGATGTAGAAGGTCGCTCTGCACAGTTCAACAAGAGTGGGCTTCTTCATATCCGGCTTCAGAGAGCGAGTCTCCTCCATGACCCTGCTGCGAGGTACGGACGCGCTGGTTCGTCGCGGCGGGGCCGTTTTCGGTGCTGAAAACGGGTACCTTAGTGCGTTGTGAGGACGCACCGCGTTAAAGCAGAGTGTCAAGGCTTCGTCAAGCCCCTCCTGCGCGGCCTATTCTAGAGAGGGCTGATCCATCGCTGGCGAAGAAGTATTTACGCGCCCACAACGCGGCGTATACCAGCGATATGAGCACCGGCACCTCGATCAAGGGCCCGACGACCGCCGCCAGCGCCTGCCCGAGGGAAGGTCGGCGCTCGAAACCTGGCGCGGGTCGGCAGGAGGCAAGGCTGCCGAGGCCGGGGCTATTGCCGGGCGCGCCCTGGTTGCCGGCCGTCCTCCCGGATCGGTACCTCCGCGCGCATGGGAGACGCTCCGCGCCAATCCCGCTGTTCCTCACGACCCTCCCCGCGCTCTAGGCTTGGTTCCTGCGCCTCCATTGGAGAGACGCCCTCGTCTGGGGGTTGCGGGCCACAAGCCAGAGCGAGCGACCAGGTTAACGACGGAGATGAACAGGATGGCCGTTAGGAGGACGGCCGAGATCGTGCACCACATGCACACGGCGTCTATGCGATACAGCTCGAGCCAGGTGAGGTACGCGGAGTAGATGGTGCCAAAGAGCCCCATTCCGAAGACCCCAAGCGAGGAGAGATCTCTCAAGCTTCCTGGCCGCCATACCCCCGCCACGGCGGTGGCGAAGATTGCGATGTACATGAGGACACCCAGAAGGGCCACGGGCACACTGATGATAGCGGAGTATTCGCTCTCTTTGACGGTATCGCAGCCGTGACCGAGTTCGCAGAAGAGCGAGCTCTCACTGAAGTAGCCGTAGGTGAGGTAGGCAGAGACAGCTATCCCCGGCAGGGAGAGCACCGCAACGAGCACCAACAGGAGTGCAGCCAGCAGGTCGCGGCGGTTGCCTGTCCCCCCAGGGGCCACGGCCCGGATCTTCATGATCCCTCCGTGCTCGCGAGGGCTGCCTCGATGAGCGCGGCGAACTGCTCGAAGGTTCTGAAGCCCTCGGCAAGCTCGCCGTTGACAAGGAAGGAGGGCGTGCCGCGCACACCTGCCTCCAAAGCCGCCCGTTGCTGTTCGAGGATTAAATCGCTGTGCTCGTGGGAGTCCAGACACCGGTCGAAGTCCTCACGGTCGAGTCGCAGCTCGCTCGCGAACTGCTTCAGGCGCTCCGGCCGGAACGTCCCCTGATTCTCTCCACGCTGCTCCGCGAACAGCTTGTAGTGATACTCCCAGTAGCGGCCCTGGTCATTGGCGCACTCGGCTGCCTCCGCCGCCAGCGTCGATTCGTTCTGTTCAGGCGGGGCGTCTCCGCCGAGCATGGCGAAGTTGTGGAACTCGAGCTGAACCAGGCCCTTGTCGATGTATTGGTGCTCCAGTTCTAGTTCTGTGGCGTCCACAAAGCGCTTGCACCAGGGGCACTGGTAGTCGGAGAACTCGATGATCTTGACGGGGGCATCCTTGCTTCCGCAGGTGGTCCCGTCCACAGGCACACGCCCGCTCACGCAGATATGCGCCTCCTGGACAGCAGTCCCGTCCACGTCGACCGCTCCTTCATCACCGTCCCCGCTTTGAGACGCCAGCCCGACAGCAATGACCACGGCAACGACCACCAGCACTAGAGTGGCAGTTCCCAAGATCCAGCGTCCGCGGCCGGGGCCCATCCAACTCTCCGCCCCTCGGCCTTTTCTCTGCGCGCGACGCTTAGCCATCTAGCTTACCCGCCTTCCTCGCGGTTCCATACCGGCCTCCGAAGTCTGCCCAGCATGCACCTCCTGGCCCTGCGCGACGTACATCTTGTAGATGGCCTTAGACCGCACCCTAGGCATGGCCTTTTCGGCCAACTTCTCCAGAGAGGCGATGATCTCCGGCAGCTTGCTGCCGGGGATGCCGATGATCGCCTCGTCGTCGGCCATGTCGGTGGCCTCCCGGCAGCCGTAGCAGCCCATGCTCATGTTCACTTCGCCGGTCAAGAAGGGGACTATGGTCGCATCGACGCAAGTGGCCTGGAGGACGCCGGTGTTGAACGTGCGGCGGCCTCCTTCCTTGAACATCGACGACAGCGCGAGCCACATTACTTGCTCCGCCTTCGCTTCGACGACAACGACATCCGGTTCAAATGGCGCCGCCGCGAGGGGCGCCAGGGCCACCGCCTTGTACTTGCCCATCTCGAGCTTGGGCATATCAGCGATGGTACGGCTCGCCGCCCCTGGGCTGCCGAACAGCCCATACGCCGCGGGCATCTCCCCTGACAGCAGCTTCTCCGGCGGGGATTTGAACCCCAGCACCCGTGCTGCGGCTGGACAGCTTATCTCATCTGGGGTGAGATACACGCTCTCTCCCCTGCGAGCACGCATCAACGCCTGGCAATAACGGCTCTTCTCCGCCAGCGTGAATCCCTGCAAACCTGCCGGGTCCTCCAGGAACTTCACCGCCACAGGACTCGACTCTAGACCAAGGATCTCCTGAAGGATGCTCGCTTGGTTTACGTTCGCTTGGTTTGCCATGCTCTCACCTTCCTTCCGGTGGCCGTGCCCTCGGTCATCCGCTACCACACCTTCACGTCGGCAAAGGCAGCGATGAACTTGATCGACACGTAGAGGAAGTAGAGGCCAAACACCAGTTTCAGGGTCGCCGGCTGGAAGCGCTTGATGACGGCAGCGCCAACCTGAGCGCCGATCACGGTGCCGACCGCCAGCAGCAACCCCGCCCCCACGGCGACGTACCCTTGCGCGAACTTGATGCCGCCGCCGACGAGCGCCAGCGGGATCATCGTGGCCAGCGAGGTGCCCATCGTGACGTATACGGGCGCGCTGAATAGGTAGATCAGGCCCGGCACGAGCGCGTAGCCGCCGCCCAGGCCCGCCACACCCGTCGCGATGCCAATGGCGAACCCGAAAACGGCCAGCCCCCACGCCGGGCCGGGGATGCTGCTGCCCGGGTGCTGGGGCATCCCCCGCTCACCGACGCCCTGCCAGATCATCCGGACGGCCGGCCACAAGAACAGCAGACCCAGTATCAAGCCAAGAAGCTCCGTCTCGTCCGCCAGGAGCGTGAAGAGCCAGGAGCCGAGCGCTACTCCTGCTATTCCACCTCCACCTAGCCAGAGGACGGCTCTGCGGTCGACGTTTCCGCGGACGAGGTGGCCGTAGCCCCCTGAGGTGGCGGTGAATATCACGGCGAAGAGCGTCGTCCCGACGGCCATCGACGCCGGGTAGTCCATCCAGAAGTGGATGGCGGGGAGCATGACGCTGCAACCGCCCGTGCCGATGAGCCCGCCCAGCAAGCCCGCGACCCAGCCCACGACCACCAGTACCACGCCCCGCACCACGGAGATGGAAGGCACCGCGGCTTCCGTCTCCGGGTTCGCCAGGTAAGCCGCCACGCCGATCGCGAGCAGGATCACGACCAACGGTGCGGCAGAACGATAGCGGGTTAGCGTGGTCGCCGCCCGCTGAAGCGTTGCGCTTGAGCCATTCACAGCGCTCATTCTCGTTTCGCCTCCCTGCTATGCTCTAGTGTCGCTGCCAGCGGGATGTGCAGTCGTCGTACGGCGTACCCTGATCAGCGCCGACCCGTCGGGGGCGAAGAAGAACCGGCGCGCCCAAAGCGCCGCATAGACCAGCGCGATCAGCACCGGCACTTCGATGAGCGGCCCCACGACCGCCGCCAGGGCCTGGCCGGACTCGATGCCGAAGACGCCGATCGCCACGGCGATGGCCAGCTCGAAGTTGTTGCTCGCCGCCGTGAACGAGAGCGTCGCCGTCTCCGGGTAGCGGAAGCGCAGCCGCCAGGACATGAGGAAGGAGACAGTGAACATGATGACGAAGTACAGCAGCAGCGGCGCGGCGATCCGCAGCACGTCGAACGGCACGTCCACGATGTACTCGCCCTTAAGGGCGAACATCACGACGATAGTGAACAGCAGGCCGATGATCGCCGTCGGGCCTAGCTTCGGCATGAGCACGCCTTCGTACCACTCGCGGCCCTTACTTCTTATGCCCACATAGCGCGTGACTATGCCCGCGACGAGGGGGATGCCCAGGAAGATGAGGACACTCCTTGCCACCTCCCAGAAGCTGATGTGGACCTCGGAGCCGCCGCCGAACCACGAGCTGGCGACGCTGACGAAGAACCAGGCATACAGCGAGTAGAAGAGCACCTGGAAGACGGAGTTGAGGGCCACCAGCACCGCCGCGTACTCGTTGTCGCCCTCCGCCAGCATGTTCCAGATGAGCACCATGGCGATGCAGCGCGCCAGCCCGACGAGGATGAGCCCCGTGCGGTACTCGGGCTGATCGGGCAGGAGCAGCCAGGCCAGGGCGAACATAATCACCGGCCCCACCAGCCAGTTCTGAATGAGTGAGACGCTAAATAGCTTCCAGGCACCCTTCACCTTGCCCAGCTCCTCGTATCTCACCTTGGCCAGCACGGGGTACATCATCCACAGCAGCCCGATGGCGATGGGGATGGAGGTGGTGCCGATACTGGCGGAGTTGATGGCGTCGGCGACGCTGGGGAACAGCTTGCCGAGCCCGACGCCGAAGGCCATGGTGAGGATGATCCAGAAGGCGAGGAAGCGGTCCAGCAGAGAAAGGCGTTCGGCAACTGCTGGCCGTTGCGCGCTTATTACCTCCGCTGCCGTTTCCATAGGTTCGTCTCCTCATCTAGACTCGCTGCATACACTAGACCGCTCACCTGGTGGGGGGGGATCAGCAACACGGGAACGGCCGCCAAGCGAACCACATTGTGCGCCACGCTCCCCAGGAAAACCTCAGCGATGAAGCCGCGGCCCTGGCTGCCCATCACGATGAGCGAAATGGTACCGCCAGAGGCGCGCCTGACGATCTCGGGTGCCGGAAAGCCTTGGGTGACCTCGATCGCGACATTCACCTGGCCCAGGGAGCAGAGGCGGTCCTTCAAGCGACGAAGCCTGGCGACGTCCGTCGCGTCGAACTCTGGCAATCGTTCAGCCAGGTGGGGGGTGAGCTTAGCACGGTCCTGAACGTGCAGCAGCCGGACCCGCTTGACGCCGCTTGCCACCATCTTTTCCGCGTACGTGAACGCCCGCTCGGCGATGTCGGAGAAGTCGGTGGGGTGGAGGACATCGGCCAACAGATCGGTACAGGCCGCTTCGCACCGTGTGTGGCCGGCGGCATCCTCCAGGATCTTGTGGCGCACGACAAGAACCGGGCGCGTAGCCCGATGAACCACCTCGTTCGCCACGCTGCCGAGGAGGATATCTCGCTGGAGGCTGGCCCCGTGCGACCCGACAACGATGACTGACACCTCTTGTTGCTCCGCCCATTCTAAGATGACCTTTGGGGGACTCCCCACCACCATTTCGGCGGTCACCTGGAAACCCATCGTCTGGAGCCGTGCCCGCTGCTCGTCCAGCTTCGGCGCGCTGGCCTTTCGCAGGGTGTCCTCGGTGTCGTAGGTCTCTGGGTAGTGGGCGTGCACGAAGACCGCGTGGAGCAGCAAGATCTCGCTGGTGCCAAGCGAGCGCAGGCCTTCCATGCAATCGATCACGGCATCGGAGGCCGGGGAGAGGTCGGTAGCAAAGAGTGCCTTCGTAAACATCAGCGCCTCCTCATGCACGGCAAGTACCCAGAGGCGGGCCAAGCTGCGGTGCGCCTCCTACTTCTGAGTCATGGGCTGCCCACAGCAATGCAGCGTACCGTTGCCCCCCTTGGTGACAATGAACTCCGAACCGCAGACCTGGCAGGAGTACCACTTGCCGACTAAGTTCGCCATTCGCGGTTCCTCGTTGAGGGTCCTGCGCTGTGTTCTTGCGAGGCAACCGGCCCACTGTCCTCTCGTGCTGCGACTAGGGATTCCTCGACCCGTACCCTGATGGCGTCCCGTATGGCCCGGAAGACCGACAGGCGCTCTTCTAGCGTTCCTTCCGCCTGCGACGGGTCGGGGAAGCTCCAGTGGAGGCGGCGGCGAGCGTTGGGGAAGACGGGGCAGGTCTCGTTGGCGTGGTCGCAGACGGTGATGACGTAATCGAACCGCTGCGGCACGAAGTCATCGATAGGCTTGGCACGCTGGGCGCTGATGTCGATGCCCTCCTCAGCCATGACCTGGACGGCCAGGGGGTTCAGGGCGCCGGGCTCGGTGCCGGCGCTCTGGGCCTCGAATCGGCTAGCGCCGAAGTGGTTCAGAAAGCCCTCCGCCATCTGGCTGCGGGCCGAGTTGTGGGTGCAAATAAAGAGAACTCTCGCTCTCGTTGTCATGGCTTCTCTGCGCTCGGCGTGCTCATCGCCAAGGGTGGTCCACCCGCGTCACCTGAGGGCCAGGCGGTCCCGCGCCTCCGCCACCTCCGTCCGGGCGGTGGCCAGCACTCCGCGCTCTTGCATGAGCTGTCGAAGGCCAGGCAGCGAAGGGAACGAGACCGCTCCCTCAGGGCATACATTCGCGCAGGTCACGCACCCCACCATGCAGTGCAACGGCTCGACGACCAGGGCCTTTTCGCGTTCGTAGTCGTAGGCGAAGACAGCCCGGCCGCAGCCGGTGACGCACACGCCGCAGCCATTACACAGGCCCTCATCAACGATGGGGTGCCAGTCGATCTCTTCGCGCGGCACACCGTGCCAGGGCTGCGTGAACTTCGGGTCAGGCATGCTTCTCCTCTTCCGCCAGGGCGGTCGCCAGCATGCTCACGATCTCGGTGGCCTCCGGAACGCGGCCTGCACAGACCAACTTGTGGTTGATAACCAGGCCCGGGGTCATCATCAGGTGATACCTGCGGAATTCGGCTGGATCCGTGACATGCTCTACCGCTGCGTTGGCTTCCAGCATCTGCAGCGCCTCCACCGCCGCCGCCCCGAGACGCTGGCAGTTGGAGCAGCCGGGTCCCAGAACCTTTACCGTTAGCATGGCTTTGCTCCTCCGACTCTATGTTGTGGGGCCGTCAGGCCACCATTATGATCTCCGGCTCTATGACGAGGTCGCTTGTGATAGACCTCGCCACGAGGCTGTACTTCTGGGCTGACTGGAGCGCCCGCTCGATGCGCTTGCGCTCCGCGTCCGTCCCTCGGGCGGCAATCCTGGGCCGCAGTGCCACGCGCACAAAGCTCTCGGTGCGGTCAAGGTCGATGACCTTCGTGCCCTCGCCAGCGCACTCATAGCTGAGAAGGGGGATGTGGAAGCGCTCGCAGGCCCACAGGAACATGAGCATGACGCACATGTTGACGGCTCCAACGAAGGCATCCTCAGGCGTCAGTGTGTCCTCGTGGCCGTGGGCATCCGGTGGCGCCGAGAAGGGCAGGGACGGTCCGTTGCCACAGCGCAACTCACCCCAGTGTTCCCCTGTCCAGCGAACGTCAGCGGAGTAGGTAGCGGTCTTAAGGGCTGACATTACTCCCCTCCGATAATCGTGGGCGTCTGACACCAGAAGGCTTCGTAGGCATTGAGCACGGCCCGGCGAAGGGCAGCCTTACCCTCGTCAGGGATGTCGTTGTAGATCATCACCTGCCCCATTAGCTCATCCGCCGTTCCGGCCTCGGCGGGATCCTTGCCCTCGTCGCGCAGGAAGGCGAAAATCGCCGGCAGCGCAACAAGCTCGACCATCCGACCATCGACCTCGATCTTCTCCACTGGAATGTCGGAGGCGCAGGAACAGACGGCCGTTGTCTCTTCCAGGGCCTCAGGCGCTCCACCATCCGCGCGGGTGCTGGCTGCCCGGGGCTCGCCGTCAGTCTTGTCGGCATCAACCTTCTTGAGAAGACGGTCTACCTCCTCCGCCGCTGCCTCGGCCGTGGCAACGGCCAGGACCTCACGCGCCGCATCCGGTCCGCGCACGCGGTTCGGAGGGTCCAGGCCCAGGCGCTCCCGCAACTCGCTGACGACCAGGCTCACGGCGGGGCGGGCGCTGTACAACTCGGTGGCCCTGGCGGCGCATCGCTTCTCGCACCCGTCGATGGCGATAGTCGGGAAGAAGCGTGCAAAGGCGCGCTCGCGCTCCTCGCCGGCGAGGAAGAGAGGCAGGCAGAGCGTCACCGTCCAGCCGGGTCGCAGACGCTCCAACACGTGCAGCGCGGCCTCTCGGGAGACCGTGCCCTCCGGCAGGTCCTCGCCGCTGCAGGCAATCAGGCCAACCTTGCGCTCCGGAAGGTTGGGCATCTCATCACTCCTTTTCGGCTCGCAGTTCATCCACCTTGTCGGCGATCTCCTCGGCCAGGATGCGGGCCATCGCCTCGCCGACCTCGCCGATGTCGGAGACCCGCCGCACCTTGAGCTCCTTGTGCCGGCGGAAGACATCGAAGACGCGGAAGGTCGCCGCCGGGTTAGCGCCGGCCTGCTCCACATTGACGCGGGCGCAGGCTTTCGGGCAGCCGTCGATGGTGATGGTGGGGTGCTGGCGCACACGAAGCTGGGCCTCGCGGTCGCCCAGCGTGAGCAGGGAGAGGCAGACGGTGCTGGTGCACCCAGGGCGAAGCTCCTCGGCTACCACGTACGCGGCTTCGCGGCCGACGCTGCCGAAAGCCTTGCCGATCCCGCTGCACGGGATGATAAGTACCTCGCGTTCTTGCGTGTCGCTCACTCTCCTCCCATCTCCTCCAGGGCTTCGGCGCGTATGGTCTCCAGATATTGCTCCGCGTCCAGGAGAGCGCCGCGATCGGCTTCCCAATCGCTTACCTCGACGAGCGCCAGCCAGCCCTCGCCGTAGGGATCCTGGTTGACCAGCTCCGGGCTCCCTTTCAGTGCTTCGTTGACCGCCACGATACTGCCGCTGACCGGAGAATCGAGGGCCAGGTCCACCTTGATCGTCTCTAGGCTGGCGAACTCACCGCCGGCCGCTATGACGGTGCCGACGGTGTGCACGTCGACAAAGGCGACATCGCCGCTACGCTGCTGGACGAAGTCGCTGATGCCCAAACGGGCCACGTTGCCCTCCAGTTCCACCCAGACGCCGGCCGGCGAGTACCGCCGGCCACGCTTCACTCGAAAAACGAACTTGTCGACCGTAATCTCGATGAACTCATTCTCCATCTGTCACCTCACGGCTTCCCTGGATTCGTCCGGTCCGCCGGGTGCTTCGCCCTTCCGAGGAAGGGCTCTGCATGAAGACTGCATCACTCTGAACTGATACATTTGCTCAAAAAAACGCACCTGCTATCGACCTCGAATCCGGCACACCTGCTCAGCCCGCCGTCGGTCGCCGGGAGACGCCCGTATGTCCAGCAGGGCGTCCAGCCGCTCGCGCAACCTTGCGGTCGCCACCGCGTTGGCGTGGTAGAAGACCCAGCGGGCGTCCTCGGCGTCGCGCCTCCCCTCGACCAGCCCCACCCGTCGCAGTACCGCCAGGTGGTTGGAGACCAGGCTTTGCGAGAGATCGAGGATGTCCTCGATCTCGCAGACGCACAGCTCCGCCTTGGTGAGGAGAGTGAAGATCCGTAGTCGGGTCTCGTCGCTCAGCGCTCGCAGGAGCGCGCCCAGGTCCTCGGCGGAGGCTGGCGAGGCTGGCCTGGCTTCGATGATGCGGCTGGACGTTCTTGGCTGAGGCTCTTGAATCATGCTTCAGTGATATGCTACCCTCGGGCCGCAACCTTGTCAAGGGGGCCAACAGCGGAAATTCGCAGGCCGCCGACGGGCGGGAGGAGAAACGGATGCTTACAAGAATCGCGCCCTTCGCCTTCGGCGCCATCGCTCTCGTGCTGGCCGGCTGCGCTGGAGGCCAGGTCACCGACACCGTAGCCGGCCAGCCCAAAGCAGGAGCCGGCTTGGTTCGGGGTCAGGTCACCGACGTTACGACCGGCCAGCCTATAGTGGGAGCCACCGTCACCTTCCGCGACGCCACGGGCAACTCCGGCACTGTGACCACGGACGAAGGCGGCCTTTACAGCTTCGATGGCATCGCCGGCGCCGCGCCGGCTGCCGGACCGGTCACGTTTCAGGTCTCGGCCCTCGATTATGCCACTCTAACGGTTGAGCGAAAGCTCCGGTACGACGACAGCAACCGCCAGGCAGTCGAGAATTTCTTGCTGGTCCTCGGCGGCGGCTGATCGTGATTGCGCGTCGCCCTCGGGTAGGGCGAATGGTGTGGCTACAGCCGCATATGTCAAGCGCGCCCGGGTGCGGCTGAGCTTGACAGCGCAGATTGGCGTGGTATGTTCTCGGTGCCTCTCGCCGGCCGGATGTTGGGAATCGCGAGTCAGCCATAGCTGGAGGGAAAGGGATGCCCACAAGAATCGCGGCGCTTGCCTATTGTGCCACGGCCCTGCTGCTGGTGGCCTGTGTCTCGGGTCAGGTCACCGACGCCGCAACCGGTCAGCCCATCGCGGGGGCGACCGTCACCTTTCGCGATGCCGCGGGGAACTCTGGCACGGCGACGACGGGGGAGGACGGCCTCTATAGCTTCGACGGCATCACTAGCCCCGAGCCCGCTGCCGGCTTGGTGGAGTTCGAAGTGTCAGCTCCGGGATATGCCACGTTCAGCGGTGTCCGGGACGTCCAATATGACTACAACGAGGCGCAAACCTTGGCAGTGCTGAACTTCATGCTGATTCCCAAGCGCGGCTGATCGTGATCCTGCGTGGCCCTCGTGCAGGGCCAACCGCCAGGGAACACCCGCTCTGCGCCAAGCGCCGGGCGAAAGCTATCAGCATCACGCCCATCTCAAGCTAGCCTGTGGGATGCCAATATTCCATCCGTATCTGGGCCGCTCAGCCAACCCTCTGCCTCGGAGTCAGACGCTCTGCGAAGCGTGGACGTTCAGCGGTAGCACTGCCTCTTCTAAGGGAAAGCTAGGCACCAGGGCGGGCAGTCAGGTGGCCCACCCTAGCCGTTGAAGACGTAGCGTTCCCCTGTTTGCCAGCCGTCAGGCACCCCGCATCCGGCAGGCGTTAGACACGGTGGCCACCAGCACCAGCTCGCCCGCCTCAGCAGCGCCTCGGAAGGCCCTCTTCAGGGCCTCAAAAACCGCGTCCTCGTCCCCCTCGATGTAGGTGCTCATGGAGCCTACCTGCGGCGTCAGGCCCGTTGAGCGTACGCCCTCCATGGCCCGCTCCAAGGCTGGGCTCAGGCTCGGTTCGCGCAAGGGATAGAGAGAAAACTGACAGGTGACCATGGCTCACCCCTCCACGTTCACACGAACAGCGATGAAGGCGGCCCAGCGCCCGGCTAGCACGGCGCCGAGTCGCTCCAGCAGCATCAGCAGCGGCGATGGCGCCCACGCCAGTTGCGGCGGCACCAAGAGCACCCGCCGGCTCCGCACCGGCCCGTAGCGTTCCAGCGTGGCCCGCAGGTCGCCCTCCGTGAAGAACCGGGCGCCTGCCCAAAGAGGCGAGCGGCTCCTCCTGCGGCGCGCCGCCCACGGCCCGCTGCGGCTGAGGGCACCGACAACGACCCGCCCGCCCACCCGGGTGACCCGCACCGCCTCCAACAGTAGAGCATCGGGGTCGGCGGCGAACTCCAGGGTAGTCACGATGACCACGCCGTCGAAGGCGCGGGCGCGAAAGGGCAGGGCCTCCCCAGCCGCCCGGACGTAAGAGGGACCGCCGGCTGGGGCGCGTGTCCCCTGCGCCACCGCCAGCATGCCGCTGGACGGTTCCACGCCTACGGCTCTTGCTCCCCGGCGGAAGAGCTCAAGGGTATACCGCCCCGTCCCAGAGCCCACGTCCAGGACGAGCTCCCCGCCCTGCGGCGCCAGCAGCTCGAAGATGACCCGCCGTTCCACCCGGTCGGCGAAGGCGCCCAGGGGGCTCTCGTACCACTCGTCGTAGGCGGCCGCCGCCCCGTCGAAAGGTCGCCACAGGGGGCCTTGCCTGGCGGGCCTGCTCACTCTGTCTGAGGGGACACTGCCAGGTGACATTGCTTCCCACGGCCTTCCCCACGCCGTCCAACCAGCCAACCGCACGGGTAGCCGTTGACAACGCCGCGCGACGAGGCTAGAGTGTTTTATGGTCCTATGTTCATAAGTCAAAGTGATGATAGACCGCAGACCGCCGCTTTCGCAAGACAGGATTTTGGCCGCGGGGAAGCGGGAGGCTATGCGGCTGTCCTCGGGATGAGGTGCGAGGGCAACTGACAAAGGAGGCGAGCGACATGACGGCGCGAGTGGGCAAGGAGGCGCCCGACTTCGAGGCGCGGGCTCTGGTGGACGGCGCCTTCAAGAGCGTGAAGCTGTCTGACCACCGCGGCAAGTGGGTGGTCCTCTGTTTCTACCCCGGAGACTTCACCTTCGTCTGACCGACGGAGCTGTCGGCAGTTGCCGTCAGGTATGACGAACTCCAGTCCCTCGGCGTCGACGTGCTGTCAGTCAGCACGGACAGCGTTTTCAGCCACAAGGTCTGGCAGGAGGAAGAGCTGTCCAAGATGGTGGAGGGCGGCGTCCCCTTCCCTATGCTGTCGGACCAAGGGGGGCGCATAGGCACCCTCTACGGCGTCTACGACGACGAGGCGGGAATCAACATTCGGGGACGCTTTCTCATCGATCCGGACGGCGTGATCCAGGCCATGGAGGTGCTGACCCCTCCAGTAGGCCGGAACGTCAACGAACTCATTCGGCAGGTGAAAGCCTTCCAGCACGTGCGGGCGACCGGAGAGGTCGCGCCCTCGGGCTGGGAGCCCGGCAGAGTTGCTCTGAAGCCCGGGCCGGCTCTGGTCGGCAAGGTGTGGCAGATCTGGAAGCCCGACATGGCCCTTTAGGCCTCACTGGCCCATCACGACGGGGAGGTCTGGAATGAAGGTCAACCAGGGCAGCATCGACCGAGCGATGCGGCTGGTGGCGGCCGGAGTGCTCATAGGCATCGGCCTGGGAGTGGTCCGCGGGCCCGGCGGCATCGCCATGGCGGCGGTGGGCCTGATACCACTGCTGACGGGGCTCAGCGGCTTCTGCCCCCTGTACGCCCTCCTCGGTATCGATACGAGCCGCCGACGGTAAGCCTAGGCCCACCAGCAATCCCTTAGGCGTAGCCCCACTAGTCATTCGCGCCAAAGTCGCTTGACGGGCCTGGAGATCAGTGGTATGGTGTTTATGGACATAGGTTCATAACACTAAAGGCGTACACCATGGCAAGACCGATCAAGTGGCGACGGGTGGGGCTCATCCCCCAGGTCACCTACTTCAAGCCAGCGGGGGTGCCCCTGCGGGTTCTGGAGGAGGTGGCACTGACGGTGGAGGAAGCGGAGGCCATCCGCCTCAAAGATTTGGAGGGCCTGCAGCAGGAGGAGTGCGCGGAGAGGATGGGCATTTCCCGGCCCACCTTTCACCGTGTCCTCCAGTCGGCGCGACGGAAAGTGGCCGACGTCCTCGTGAACGGGAAGGCCCTTCGCGTCCAGGGCGGCAATTTCGCCCTTGCCAGTCAGCCTTTCCAGTGTCGGCGCGACGGGTACGTGTGGTCAGTTCCCTTTGAAGCGCTGGCGACAAGACCGGTATTGGCCTGCCCCCGTTGTGAGAGCCCGAGCGTCTTCCCCATTACTCCTCCGCACCACGCAGCCGCCAGCCGCGGCTGGCGGCGCGGCCGTGGCGGCCCGGGCTGGCGAGGAGGTGCCCCATGATAGTCATCGACGAGGCGCGCTGCACCGGCTGTGGCGTCTGCCTAGGCCTTTGCCCGCAAGAGGCCATCGAGCTGGAGGCGGAGAGAGCGGAGATAAGGCAAGAGCTTTGCAGCGGCTGCGGCATCTGCGTCAGCGCATGTCCGCAGGGCGCCATCCAGGAAGCAGACCTGGTGCCGGTGACTCGGCTCCCCGCCAGGCCCGAGCGAGAGCCAGCGGTCGAGGTATCGTCCGGCAGGTCTGTCCGAGTACCGGCGCGGCCCCGACCGCTGGAGGTTGTCCGGCCGTGGCCCTCAGCCATCGAAAGGCGGCGAGCAGTTGCGGCGGTCGCGGGAGCCGTTGGCCCTGTCGCGCTCGATGTTCTCGCCCGGCTGGCCGGCCTCTGGTTCAGGCGAGGTCGCTCGCTGGAACGGGCGGCGGGTCGACAGGACCTCGCCGTGCCCGGCCCCGGCCGTGGTGGCCGCCGCAGGTGGCGGGGAGGGCGCGGTCGGTAACGGGAAAGGAGGCATACCATGTTCGGAAGGCTTGGAGACCGTCTCAGCGGGCGGCGTTCCGGAGGAAGCTCGCGACCGGGCAAGGGCCTTGGCGGGTCGATGGTCTGCCGCTGCCCTGGCTGCGGATACACACAGTCCCACACCAGGGGCACGCCGTGCAGCGCCGTCGCCTGCCCCAAGTGCGGCACGCCCCTGCGCGGCGAGCGCTGCTGAACCGAGCGGTGCCGCCGGTGCGAGTGCTGACGATGGCGAGTCAGAAAAGGAGATCTGCGAATGAGCTACGGTGAGCCGATCGAGAAGATCAAACCGGAGTCGCTCGACCTGATGCGGGCGCGTCGCTCCCTGCGCGAGGAGCTGGAGGCGATCGACTGGTATCAGGAGCGCATAGACGCCACGGAGGACGAATCGCTGCGCAAGATCCTCGAGCACAACCGCGACGAGGAGAAGGAGCACGTGGCGATGCTGATGGAGTGGATCCGCCAGCACGACCCGGTACAAGACAGGATGTTTGAAGAACACGACTAACGAGAGGAGGTGAAATCACATGCCATTCGGAGACAGAACAGGACCCCAGGGCCTCGGGCCGATGACCGGCCGGGGCGCGGGCTACTGCGGCGGCTACCCCGCGCCGGGGAGCATGAACCCCGTTCCCGGGCGCGGCTTCGGCAGAGGACGCGGCTTCGGCGGGGGACGCGGCTTCGGCTGGGGACGTGGCTTCGGCTGGGGACCGGCACCGTGGGGCGCGCCCTACGGCCCATACGCCCCCGCCTACGTACCGGCCTATGCCCCGAGCTACGGCCCGGAGGACGAGGTGACGGCCCTGAAGGACCAGGCCAGGTACTTCGAGGAGGCGCTTCAGGACATCAAGAAGCGCATCGGAGAGATCGAGAGCAGCGCCGAGAAGGACTGAGGCGCGAAGCCGAGCAAGCGAGGCGGAGGGAACTCCACCTCGCTTGCCCCTGATAGGAGCCAAGATGAAGATCGCAGTCTCAGCGACGGCGCCGCACCTTGACGCCGCCCTCGACCCGCGCTTGGGCAGATGCCAATACTTCCTCATCGTCGACACCGAGAGCATGGAGTTTGAAGCCATCGAAAACCCTGCCATTACGGCGCCGGGCGGCGCTGGTATCCAGGCCGCCCAGCTCATCGCCGAGAAGGGCGCTGAGGCCGTCATCACGGGGGGCTGCGGCCCGAACGCCTACCAGGTGCTCTCCGCCGCCGGCATTCCCGTGTTCGTGGGCGCGTCCGGCAGCGCCCGTGAGGCGATAGAGAGCTACAAGAGGGGAGAGCTTCAGCCCACTCCTCAGGCCTCGACCGGGCCGGGCGCAGGGATGAGAGGAGGCATGGGCGGTGGTATGGGTGGAGGCCGTGGCGGTATGGGCGGTGGCCGCAGACGATAGGCCAGAAGCAAAGATACAATCGTCCTGATTGAGGAAGATAGCTGATGATTCTATCCGTCGCCAGCGGCAAGGGAGGCACCGGCAAGACGCTCGTTGCCACCAGCCTGGCGCTGTCTCTACAAGGGCAGGGCGCCGTGCAGCTCCTGGACTGCGATGTTGAGGAGCCCAACGCGCACATCCTCCTGCGCCCCCAGATCGATTCCTCCCGGCCGGTCACAGTGCCGGTACCCGCGGTCGACAATGAGAAGTGCACCTACTGCGGCCTCTGCTCGGAAGCGTGCGCCTACAACGCCATCGCCGTGGCGGGCCGCACCGTCCTCGTTTTCCGTGAGCTGTGTCACGGCTGCGGCGCCTGCTCCTACGTCTGCCCGGCGGGCGCGATCAGCGAGGAGCCGCGGCAGGTGGGAGTTGTCGAAAGCGGCCGGGTGGGCACGATGCGGTTTGCCCAGGGGCGCCTCAATGTCGGCGAGGCGA
>Ga0315279_10003181_pt1 | contig 23294 bp, 16 predicted proteins | sample YL17G06_20_MG_FD_203694 | JGI IMG/M metagenome (GOLD analysis project Ga0315279, IMG submission 203694) | Sediment microbial communities from Yellowstone Lake, YNP, Wyoming, USA - YL17G06_20 | ecosystem: Environmental > Aquatic > Freshwater > Lake > Sediment | place: USA: Wyoming | collected...
ATCTCGAGCACCCGCTTGGCGCGCACATCGCCCACCAGTTGAAGCTGATCCTCGTTGGGGCAGTGCGGCCCGTAGTGCGCGAAATCGGTCGGGATCTCGTAGTCCGCCTGGTAGCCCGGCGAGATCCGGTTCCACGCCCGGCGCATGTTGATGCGGTCGGTCATCGTGTGTCACCTTCCTGTGGGTGGGAGTGGACCTCGGTCTCGTCATTCTGAGTCGAAGGCGGAGAATCCCCCATGCTCAGCCCGAATGCCTGCCGCGGCGGCAGTGTTACGCCGCGGGCGCCGTCGAGACCCGGGGGCGCATTCGGTCCATGCGTGAAAAACGCTGAGTGCCGCGCCGCCTCACGGGAACATCGCCCACACCGTCTTGACCGCGATGCGGCGCTCGAAGCGGTCCGCGTTAGGATCGCCCACGATAACATAGGCATCCATTCCGTGCCGCACCGCCTGGCGGTAGGTGAAGTAGGCGTTGAAGCCCTCGGCGCTATCCACCAGGCGGCTACTGATAGTGCGCTCGTTGGACAAGTCGTACGCGGCGGTGACGATGAACTGGTGAGTTTGTTCCGGCTCGACCGGCGATTTCATGCGCAGGTACTCCGCTCTCGCCTCCAGGGCGAGGTTCTCCCCCAGCTTCACGCCCTGGCGCAGCGACGCGTACAAAGACGAGCCGCCGAGGCGTTCACCGAGCTCCACCCCCGTGCTGCCCGAGCGATAGAGATCTTCGCTGTTCCAGCCGTAGTAGAGGGAGACGCCCGCATCCCTGTAACTCTCTCGCCGCCCGGTGTACGCGCTAACCGACTGCCAGGTGTGGTTTGTAAGATCAACGCCTCCGCCGGTGCTGACCGAGTAGTACGGCAAGTCGCCGATGAGGCTGTTGGTGCGTTCGCCCCACGCCCACCACCAGGTTTCGCGCACGTGACTTTTCTCGCGGCGGTGCCACCAGTCAAGGCTGCCGGTGAACTGGCGTACCCCGGTTTCGGGTACGTACCCCAACTCCGGGCCGTAGTCGGGCGAGACCTCGGTCATCGCGGCCGAGAAAGAAACACGTCCGTCGCCCCGCGAACTCATGAACGAAAGCAGCCTCATGCGGCCGTAGGCATCCTCGCCTTCCACATGACTGCGATAGTAGCGCGCCTCGAAACTGTCCGAGCCGACCTTGGTGTTGCGGCCGAGCATTACGCTCACCATCCCCGCCTGATTATCGGGCGTGGGGGCGCCCTGCTGACCGGCGAAAGCAAGCGACAACTCGGACGCGACCCCGAGGCTGTAGTCGTAGGACAGGGCGAGCACGTTGCCCTGATGCCGGGTATTCATGAGCAGGACCGTGGGCGCGTGGCGCCCGACCCGCCCGGTCACCGCCAGGCCGCCCCTCATCTCCTCGATCCTATTGGTGTAGAACACGGCACGCGGGCCAATCCAAGTGTCGGCGAAAAAGGGGCGCCGATCGGGCAGAAAGCGCTCGGTGTAGGTAAAGTCGATGGTATCGACGACCTCTTCGATGTCCCGGAAGTCCGGGTTGTAGGTGCCGTACAGGCTCAGCCCGCTTCGCAGCCTGCGCTTGATGTCGAAACCGAAGTCGAGATGGTCCTCGGTGCCGGTGCCGCTCTCGGCCAGCGCGTACGGGAGCAAGACGGTGGACTCGCGGTACGGGGGAAGCTGCAACCCGGTGAGGTCGGCGGCCTTCTCCCAGTTCCACGATTCACCCGCCCGCGGCCACCAGCTCCACTCGCTCTCGCGCGCCAGGTGCCGCACGAAGGCGATGCCCCAGGTGTCGTGGCCGCTGGGGTAGCGCAGGATGCGGAAGGGGATCGCCATCTCGGCGGTCCAGCCGGTGGCGTTGACCTGCGCGGCGGCCCGCCAATCGCCTCGCCATTCGATTTTCGGCACGTTGGAGTCCAGCATGTGCTCGACCTGTGTGCCGCCCGCGGTGACGTCGAACCAGTAGCCGTCCCGGTGCTCGTGGTAAGTGTCCAGGTCAATCCCGACCCAGTCGTCAGACCATATCATGCCGCCGCGCTTGCGCTGCTCCCGCTTGATGTCTTTCGGTTTCGAGTCGTGGCAGCGAAATCCCACGTAGAGATACTCGTTGTCGCAGCAGACGTAGGCCTCGGTCGGCTCCGTCGCGGGCAGGTCCTTGTCGTCGCGATAGAACCCCTCGCAGCGCGCCGCCTGCTGCCAGCAGGGATCATCCAGCGCCCCGTCAATCGTGGGGGGCTGTTCGACGCGCACGCACTCCAGACATGGCGGGCTAACGGGCTCCTTGTCCTTCTGCGCATCGTCCGCGCGGCACGGCGCGGATGCAATGCCCAGCAAGCAACACATTATCACGGCGGTAACTGCACATCCCCTGTCTTGTCGCACTCTGAGCGACAGCATAGCTGCATCCTCCCGGCGACCTCACGGTCGCCAATAGACCCTCGTTACATAGACGCGGTGACTAGTCAATACTTGCTGCCCGCACGAAGCATTCCATCGGCCCACATGCGGATCCAACGCTCTTTGAGGTCCTCACGAACGTAAACGCGCTGCCCGCGCGGGTGCCCGAAGCGGTGCGCCAACTCGCGAACCGGGACGCGAAATATCGCGCGCAGCCCCGGCGTCCGGTCGTTCTCCAGCGTGTCGAGGATGCTGGCCAGGCCGTCGGTCTTCAGGTTGCCCAGCCGCCAGGCGGGCGTCAGCCCACCCAGGTTGGAGTAGACGTCGAAGCCGGGCAGGATCTCGAACCAGAGAAGTTCGTTCCCGAGGATGCGTTCGCTGATCGCGCCGGCGGTCGGCTGGCGCTCCCCATATAGTAGATGCACCAGACGGCTCTCAGGTTCACCCACCGGCCTGAGAATCGCGGCCGCGTCCTGCTCGCGCAGCCACTCCGACACCCGCTCGGCGTCCGCGACGGTCGGGCGCACGTGCTCCAGGCGCCAGGCCTCGCCGTCCGGCGAGGGGCAGTGCATGAACAGCGTGAACGGGCCGCCCAGCGCCTCGCAGCGCTCGCGCAGGTTCAGCTCCCGCGCCAGCGCGATCAGCCCCGGCAGATCGGGCATGATGCGCTTGGTGAAAAACCACTGCCAGCGCGGGCGAATGCCGGCCGCAAGCAGTCGCTCGGTTGCCGTCAGCGCGTCACGAAACGCCCCGCGTCGTCGGCAGGCCCAATCGGTCACCTTCTCCAGCCCGAAGAACGAGAGCTGGCACACGCGCACCCCGATGCTGTGGGCCCAAGGGGCGTACTCCGGGTCGCGCGCCAGCCGCCACACGCTCAGCAGCTCCCACTTGGCCCGCGGTGACGGCAGGTCGCTCAGCTCGTTCTCCAGGTCGTGCAGACGCCGGTAGTCGTCCCCATAGTCCGGCTCGCGCACCGACGTGGAGACGCGCAGTTCCCGCCACAGCGGTTGGTCTTCGCCCGGCCGTCTGAAGGTGCGGAACTGCTCGACCGCCCAGCGCAGGTGGTCCTCGGTCATGCGCCCGCCGGCAGGCGAGGGCACGCCCAGGTAGCAATGCCGGCAGCGGTTCGGGCAGCCGAACATGTCGAAAGCAACGCCAACCGTGTCGCTCGTCAGTGGTGGCATGCCAACAGTCCTCCGCTTCGGTCAGGCGCCGCGCTCGCAACCTCATCCTTTGCGACCGGGGGGCAATGTGGGCCTTCTGCCACCAGGTCGTTGTAGCACCGGGCCGCCCCGGCCGCCATCTCGGGTTCGAATTGCAGAATCTCCACCTGTGCATCCCCTTCCGCTCGCGCATCCCGCAGAACACACGCGCCTGCCTCCTGCCACCCGGTGCTCTGGATGGCATGAAGCAGGCGCGTCAAGGGCTGAGGCCGCGTAATATCCTGCTACACGACTATCGTTTTGTTAGGAGTCAGCCGTGCAAAGCATAACCGACAGACGTGCCGATGTCAAGAGTCGCCCAGCCTGACATGGGTGCAGACGCCGGTTCCTTCTCAGAGTGTCCGAGGGCCAGCACTTGCTGCAAGACGCGGCAGGAAAGCCCAAGAAAGCAAGGAAGGAAAGGCTCCGGGCGGCGTCACCACCGCGTTCACCTACGACGCGGTGGGCAATCGCACGCAGAAGACCCTTCCCAACGGGGCCTATACGACCTATAATTACAGCAATCGCAACTGGCTCACCAGCCTCCAGAATCGCAAGAGCGATGCGACGCTGGTGTCAAGCTATGCGTACGCTCACGACTACGTGGGCAACCGCACCAGCATGACCGAGGCGAACGGCGACGTGAGCTCGTATGTCTATGACAACGTCTATCGGCTGGTGAGCGAGGAGAAGCGGGATAGCGGGAACACCCTGCTCTGGCGCTACCAATATACCTACGACGGCGTGGGCAACCGGCTGACGATGAACAACAGCGGCGTTGTCACCTATACCTACGACGCCAACAATAAGCTGACCCAGTTGGTCGCGCCGAGCGGCACGACGACCTTCGGCTATGACGGCAACGGGAACATGACGAGCATGGTGGCGCCGGGCCCGGTCACGACCACCTACGGCTATGACTACGAGAATCGGCTGACCGCGGTGACCAGTCCGAGCTACACGGCGGGATATACGTATGCTGCCGACGGCCTGCGCCTGCGCGCGCAAGAGAGCAACCACGCGTACCCCGATCGGTGGCTCCAGTACGACGGCGTCCGACCCGTCCTCGAAGGCACATTAAGCGGCGACACCTTCACGACGCTGAACCGCTACGTATTGGAAGGCAACAGCTACTACGATCCGCTCATATCGGCGTCCATCGGCGGCGCCAACAGGTTCTATCTGTACGACGGGCTTGGTTCGACCCGCCAGCTACTGGATTCGAGCCAGGCCGTGACCGATACCTACAGCTACGAAGCTTTCGGGAACAGCATGGGCTCCACGGGAAGCACGCCGAACCCGTACAAGTACGTCGGGTCCCTCGGCTACTATCAGACCGGCTCGTCGCTCCGGCACCTGGGCGCGCGGTACTACATGCCGGAGGTGGGGAGGTTCACAAGCAGAGATGCAATCCTATTGGGGCGTTACGATTACACTTATGCAGGCAATAACCCAGTGGTGCGTCTTGATCCCTCCGGGTACAGGTTTGGTCCGGCGGAGAATCGGAACTACAGCGAGTGCATGGCGAAATACGCCCCAACATCCTTGCCTGATCCTAAAGGTTACCACGAATGTGTGTCGCAGTGCAGATGCGAAACGCTGGGTGCAGGCAATGCTCCAGCCACGTATTGGGGCGGCCTGGGGGCTGGTGCTCTGGGCCTATTAGTTCCGGCCGCTGGCGTGGTAGGCGGTTGGGTCGGACTGGGTATGGGCGCGGGCGTCGGCGGCTATGCCGAATACGAGTGCCGCCGGCTTTGCAAAGAGCAATACGGCGGAAATCCAGATCAATACCGCATTTGGGATCAATACTGCCAGAGGCACTACGGACCTCCGCGATTCTGGTAGACAGTGGCAGTATCGTCCCACGATCCCTGAGGACCAACATGAAAGGGCATCTGACTGCTATAGCAGTGATTACGTTATGCGTCGGCATCTACATTGTGTTCTCCGCGTCGTTTCTGGTTGCAGCGGCGGTCGTGCCTCTCGGACGCTACGTCGCCGTTTCACTTGCGATAATCCCAGCGCTGGTTGTCGTGATTTCGTTGAAGGCGGCTGCGGGTTGTCGGATTGGCATACGTATGGCAGCGCTGGGCAAACATCAGGAGAACCGCGGAGTAACCGGGATTCATGCGTTATGGTTCAGCGCAAACTGGCACGCGCCGATTCTAGCTTCCCTCGGACACGCAGTCCTTATGTATTGGTGCTTGATGTGGATGGTTACCAGCCCAATTATCTTTCTGCGCGCCATTGAACTGTCAGACCGCCGATCGCGCAAAGCCGTGCTGCTGGCAGGGTTAGCCAGCGGGTTGCCGATTGCCTGGTCGCTTATATCGAAGTGCACGGGCTTCAACGGCCGCATAACGTGGGCCAATACTTCTGCGCTTCTCATGGCAGATGCTCTATTTTTGTTATGGATGGCGTGGCGTTCCGGCCACAACGTCGTTGGTGAGCGCGCTCCGGCATGCGGCCCTGGCTAATTCCGGGGACACACGACTTAATTCAGGGCAGGGCGTAACCGGTTGATAGACAGGGGACATGCGGGGACACACACCTTAATTCATGACGCCCTGGGCAACCGGCTGACAATGAATAACTCCGGCGTGATCACCTACACCTACAACGCCGCCAACTGGCTGACGCGCATTGACTACCCCGACTCGACCTACGAGGCCTTCACCTACTACGCCACCGGCGCGCTCTACACCCGCCGCGACGGGCGAGGGCAGGTGACCACCTATGCCCGCAACGCCCTCGACCAGGTGACGACGATTGATTATCCGGCGGGGACCGACCCCACCTTCACCTATGACGCCAAGGGGCGGGTGACGCGCACGACCGACGGCGCCTGCGACACCTATTACCGCTGGGACACCTACGGCGGCGTCACGAAATACCACCAACTGCTGGCGGTCGAGCGCAAGTACGGCTCGATGACCACCTACCGCGCCACCGCCTACAACTACGACCAGAACTACAACCGCACCTGGATGCAGGACGGGGCGAGCAATGTCACCACCTATGCCTACAACGCCAACAACGCCCTGACCGGGGTCACCACCGGCGGACAAACCACCACCTTCGCCTACGACGCGGTGGGCAATCGGACGCAAAAGACCCTTCCCAACGGCGCCTACGCGACCTATAATTACAACAATCGCAACTGGCTGACCAGCCTGGCGAATCGCAAGAGCGATGCGACGCTCCTTTCCTCGTTCGCTTACGCGCACGACTACGTAGGCAACCGCACCACCATGACGGAAGCCAACGGGGACGTGAGCTCGTATGTCTATGACAACGTCTATCGGCTGGTGAGCGAAGAGAAGCGGGACTCCAGCAACAATCTCCTGTGGCGCTACCAGTACACGTATGACGGCGTGGGCAACCGGCTGACGATGAACAACTCCGGCGTGATCACATACACGTATGACGCCAACAACAAGTTAACGCAACTGGTTGGACCGAGCGGGTCAACAACGTTCGGCTACGACGGCAACGGGAACATGACGAGCATGGTGGCGCCGGGGCCGATCACGACCACTTACGGCTATGACTGCGAGAATCGGCTGGCCAGCGTGACGGCGCCGAGCTACACCGCAGCCTATACGTATGCCGCCGACGGGGTGAGATTGAGGGCGCAGGAGTCCAACCACGCGTACCCCGATCGGTACTTCCAGTACGATGGCGTGCGGCCGGTGCTGGAGGGCACCCTCGCCGGTGATACCTTCACGACGCTCAACAGGTACGTGCTGGAGGGCAACAGCTACTACGATCCGCTCATCTCGGCGTCCATCGGCGGCTCGAATCGGTACTACCTGTACGACGGCCTCGGTTCGACTCGCCAACTGCTCGATGCCAACCAGGCGGTCACCGACACGTATGCCTACGAGGCCTTCGGCAACCTGATGGGCTCCACAGGCACGACCCCGAACCCGTACAAGTACGTCGGTTCCCTGGGCTACTACGCCACCGGCTCGTCGCTGCAGCACCTCGGCGCGCGGTACTACATGCCGGAGATAGGCCGCTTTGTCCAGCGCGACCCAAGGTTCGGTGCCTCCAGCTACCGCTATGCCTACTGCACCCCGCCCAATCCCTTGGCGTCTACGGATCCCACGGGCTACGCGATAGGGGGGGTGATTGCTGGCGTCCTCGGCGCCGTCGTCCTTGTCGGCGGGTTGGGGTACTGCGCGAGCTCGGTCCTGGACAGCACGCAGCGGACTGTCGATGCGGAATACCCGAAGAGTGGCGATGATCTGTATCTCCACTGCAGGGTGCTCTGCGAAGTGGTCGTGACGTGTAGTCCAAGCTGGATTGACACCGGAACATTGACCGCTCGCGTGTCAAGTTGGCTCCACGAACATGACCGCCCTGTCAGTGAGCAAAGAAGGCATTATCCGGCCGACGACGCGGGCATCAGGGGTGGTCAGTACATACGTAACAATCCGTGCAAGGATTGCGACAGCGCGTGCCAAGCGCAAGGATACAAACCTTGACGGCGGGGACAGGGCATGAAAGGCAAGAAAAGCGAGTACCGGGGGGCCCCATACGTCGGCTGGTGTTAATAACGCTGGGCATCGTGGCCACGCTGGCAACTGTTTCGGTGCTCTGGGGGCACGTATTCTACGCACGCTCCGTACGGTGGCACCCGCTTGCTAGGTCCCCCGCGTGGTACCTGATGGACTACAAGTTTATCAACAGGGCCATGTCCGCTCCGCTTCCTCTAACTGTGCACGCATTTCGGTCCAGACTGGGCGCGCCGGCGTTCATAATCGAGAGGGAGCTTGACGGAAGGTTCCGCGAAGTAGTTGCGAGCGAAAGCAGACTCGGTCAAGCACAGCGGGTAGCGCGGCGCCCTCCTAGCCGCCAGGTCGAAGAGGGAACGCGCGGCGTGACGGACCTTCGGCCTTTGTCGGAGGCGCTTGGGGTTTATGCAAACGAAGCATCGGTCATCTTTCCGATAGACCACCGTCTCTATATCTACCGCGGCCGGGTAAGCGTCGCCTTTTTTTGGGCGGACGGGCATGGAATGGTGCGGCACAGGTGGATCAATAAAGCGTAGAGAGCTATCCGAAAACCCTATTACCCCGCTGGCAGTTCGGGGACAGGCAATTCGGGGACAGGTTATGCATTTCGCTGGGCGACCGGGTGGGCAACCGGCTGACGGAGAGCAACAATCTCCGACCCCTACAAGTACGTAGGCTCCCTCGGCTACTGGGCCACCGGGTGGTCTTTCATGCGCCTCCGCGCCGGACCGAGTGGCTCATCGTCGCACGGATGAGATACGCGCGCTGCAGACTCAACCTTCCTCGCCTACGAACGCGAGACGGGCCCTCAAGATGAAATGCAGGCTAACCGTCATCCCCGCGATAGTCGCCGCTGCGGTTATCGGCATGGCTTTGGCTCAGCCTCCGCGGGAGGCGAAGGCATCGCCGGCGGAGCCGGCCCTCCGCCAGGAGGTGCGCCCCGACCCACACGCGCAGGCCATGTGCGGGCCGGAGTGCCTGGCGCGGGTGTTGAAGCACTACGGCATCGAGGCCGCGCCCCGGGAGATCGCCCGCCTGGCGGGAACCACCGCCGAGGGCACGACCATGCTCGGCCTGGCGCAGGCCGCGGAGACGAAGGGCCTGCAGGCCAAGGGGATGCTGCTGGGCTGGCAGGAGCTAGGCGACCTCCCCAAGCCGAGCATCCTCTGGACCCCCGCGCGTCATTACCTGGTGCTGGAGGACGTGGAGGGGCCTGGTGCGACGTGATCTTCCTATCCGCGGGACGCGCAGCTCCAGGCCGGCGGCTGACGGCTACCGGCCGGCTTCTTGCAGGATGCGTTTCGCGGTGGGGTTTGCGGGATCGAATGCGAGGGCCTGGGCGGCGCGCAGGAATGCTTCTTCGCGGCGCCCGGCCTGCCAGCAGGCGAGCGCGATGTTGGCGGTGATGGGCGCGAAGTCGGGCTTGTACGATTCGGCGGCCTCGAACGCGGCGGCGGCGTCGTCGTAGCGACCGGCGGCAGCCAGCGCCATGCCGCGGGTGTTGTGCGATTTGGCGATCTTCTCGGCGGCGGCGAAGGGCATGAGGTGGTACGCGTAAACCGCGTCGCCGCCCTCTCCCCAGCGGGCCGCCGGCTGGAACCTGCGGCAGCGCCGCACGGACGCGATCTGGTTGATGCTGCGCACGGTTCGCTCGCGCACGAACAGGTAGTTCGCCCCCAGCGCGTCCGCAACCCGCAGCATCGCCCCCGCCCCGTCGGTCGGCACCTGGGCGCAGCGCAGCCCCGAGAAGTGGTACAGGCTCCAGGCGTCGTCGGTCAGCGCCACCCGCACCGGCTCGCCCAGGGATGCTATCTCACCTGCCGCGGAACGGTATGGCGAACGGTCAACGTCGCTGAGCGATGGGGTGAAGGCGTACCAGGCCAGCAGCAGGCCCAGCGCCGCAGCGGGCAGGGCTATGGCGGCTGCTTTGGCCAGCGCGGCCTGCGAGCGCCACAGGCGCTGAGCGGCATCGGCGATCCCGGCCGCGCCCGCGGCGAGGATGAAGACGCACAGCCCCGGCGCCAGGTGCCAGAAGGTTCCCTTGAGCGCGGGATAAGGAAACACAGCCGCGGTGACGAGCACCGCCAGCCCCGTGTACACGAGCCACGGCGCGACCGGGCTGAGGCCGTTCGCCCCGGCGGCGTGTTTCCGCCGGCGAGCGGCGACCGCCCAGACGGCGAACGGCAGCGCCAGGCCGCATATGACCGCCAAGAGCCTGACCTCGCGCCACACGACGTAGACTTTCATCAGGGTCTGCACGGTCTGGTTGAGAGCGAGATAGCCTTTCAGGTTGAGCGCGGAGCTGTCGAGGCGGAAGATGTCGTTATAGGTCGCCAGGAAGGCAGTCTTGCCCACGGGCGCGCCGAGCGGCGTGCCGAAGACCACGCAGTTGCGCACCCACCACGGCGCGGCGATGACGCCGAACGCGGCCGCGAACAGCGCCAGCGGGCGCCAGTTGACCGCACCGCGCCGGTTGGCGGCCGCCCACAACATGACGAAGGTCGCGGCCACGAGCGCGCCATCGCTGCGCGTCAGATAGCCAAACCCGGCGAGCGCGCCCGCGGCCAGGGCCCATCTGGCATCGCCTGCGCGCGCGCGATAGATGGCGTAGAGGCCGAGCGAGGTGAACAGCGCGGCGACCATGAAGCAATCGGGGCTGACCGACAGCGCGACCAGGTGCGCCGACACCGCCCACATCGCCGCCGCCAGCAGAGCGGCGCGGGTGTCGCCGAAGAGCTCCCGGGTGAGCCAGAAGACGAAGGCCGCCAACGCGGCTCCCGCCAAGACCCCTGGCAGGGCGGCGGAGACCAGGGAGGCCGGGCCGCCGAGGTGAAGCGCCCCCGCCTGGAGGACGGAACTGAGGGGCATCCAGTAGTCGTTGCTGGGGGTGGGAAGGCGCTGGGGTATGCCCGCCAGGTAATGCCACACGTAGCTGACCGTGAAGCCCCGCCCGCCGGCGAGGCTGCGCGCGACGGCGTAGTAGTAGCAGCCGTCGGCCGTGAGCAGCGGCGCCTTGAATACGAGATAGACGACGCGCACGGCGAGGGCGCCAAGGAAGATTCCCAGCGCCAGCTTGAGGTCGCGCGCGCGGGTTGCCTGTAGGTCCGATGGCTGGGACATCGCAGTGGCGGTGACGGCTCCGCTTGCCTTGTTCCACAACCGGCGACCGATTGGCAATGCGTCCAGCCGCGGACTACGAGGGCGGGGATTGTGTGTCGGGGCGACATTGAGCCGCAGGCGCCGCATGAGCGCGACAGGTGTCCCGTCTTGTGAGGGAAAACTCGAAGCGCACGTTCCGACGAGGAGGTAGCGCGATGCGCACATTGATAGAGATTGGGCTGGCAGCGGCGTTGGCGGCGGCGGTCGCGGCGCCGGCGCTCGCCCAGGGGCCGGAGGCGGTGAGCTCGGGCGACATATTGATCCTGCGGCTGCGTGTGCCGGCGGCAGGGATGTCGCCGGCCGAGCGGATGGTCGTCCTCTACGAGCGCCTGGGCGCGATCCTGCGCGACGAAACCATTAAGCCGGAGGACATCGGTGTGGTGAACAAGGGGAACGACGTGCTGATCATGGCCGGCAAGCACCTGTTCGTGACGGTGACGCCCGAGGACGCGGCCGCGAACATGACCACACCCGTGCAATTGGCGAACACGTGGGCGTCGAATCTGCGGCTGGCGTGGCAAACGTCACGGCCCTTGCCCCCGCCGCCGGGCGAGATGCAGCCGCTGGCGTCGCCGCCGAAGGGCGAGTAGGCGGCCGACCTTGCGCCCGAGCGTGGGGGCGACTCGGCGCAGGCTGTTTCACAATCCCGCCTGGGCCGGAATCACGCGCGTCGGCGAAGGCAAGATTCTTCGCTCCGCAGCTCGCTTATGCTCGCTGCGAAACTCAGAATGACATCTTTCCGCGCCGGTCGCGCGAGCCTTGGCAATCGCGCAACAGCCTCGGCGGGTCGCCCCCACAAGCGCGCGCCGGCGGCAGGCCGTGTTACTTGCCCAGGGGCTTGAGGTTCTTCAGCTCGCTGGGCGCTGGCAGAAGCGCCTCGATGTCCCGGTCGAAGTCCTTCTCCATGCCGGGGCCGAAGCCGACGTGAACCTGGCTGATCGCACCCGTCGGCGACACGACGTAGGTCGTAGGAATCGGCCCGATGCGGTACTCTGCCGCGATGGCGCCGCTTCGGTCGTTGACCAGCCAATAAGTCAGCTTGCTCTCCGCCGCGAACTCGCGCAACGCCGCGTCGTCTCCGCTGTCGAGCGCGATCCCGATCACGACCAGCCCTTTGTCCTTGTACTTCTCCCACAGCTTCTGCAGTTGCGGCGCCTCGTTGCGGCACGGCGGACACCACGTCGCCCAGAAGTCCAGCAGCACCACGCGCCCGCGCAGATCCTGGAGCTCTAACCGCTGGCCCGCCAGCGCCGCCGCCTTGAAGCTCGGCGCCGTGGTATTCTTCGACAGCGCGGCGAAGCCGGCACTGGCCAGCAACAGAGCGGCGGCCGCGACCGTCACCCCCGCTAAGATCAGCTTGCGTCTTGCCTTCACAGTATTTGCTACCTTTCCGCCCGGGGCTGATCGGCCTGACGCACAGCCATGCGCTCAGCGCGCGCCCAGCAGGCTGACATAGCGCGCCAGTTGATCGAAGCCGCCGGTCATGATGATAACGCCGACGATCACCAGCAGCACCCCGGTGCCTATCTCGATGCCCCGCGCCCAGCGCCTGACACGGTCGAAGAGGCCCAGGAACGCATTCATGGCGACCCCGGCCGCGATGAACGGCAGCCCCAAGCCCAGGGAATAGGCCGCGAGCAGCCCCACGCCGGAGATGACGCTCTGTTGGGTGCCTGCCAGCGCCAGGATGGCGCCCAGGATGGGCCCCACACATGGCGTCCAGCCGATGGCGAAAGCCAGCCCGACGACGAATGCGCCCGCCAGGCCGGTCGGCCGGCTGGTCATTTGCAGGCGCCGCTCGCGGTAGAGCGCCCTGATGGGGATGAGGCCGGTCAGGTGCAGGCCCAGGAGAATGACCGCCGCTCCGGCGAGCTTGGCGAAAAGCCGTAGATGCTCGGCCAGGAAGGCGCCAACGACGGTCGCCGAAGCTCCGAGCGCCACAAACACGACCGAGAAGCCGAGCACGAAGACCAGCGCCCGCACCGCGACCACCCGCGCCAGCGCGGCGTCGCGCTGCTTGGCGACCACGTCCTCCAAGCTCGCGCCCGATATGAACGACAGATATGCAGGAACCAGCGGCAGCACGCACGGCGATACGAAGGATGCAACCCCGGCGCCGAGGGCCGCCAGAAACGTCACATTATCCATTGTCGCAACGGCGTCTGCTCTCAATATTCCCCTCCCGGCGTGTTGTTATGCGTCGCGTGCAGCGCACAAACGCGCCGGTGCCGCGGCATCACGTCCGGGCCTGCGCGGTCGGTGCGCCGACTGCGGCTGCGACCAGCGCTGCCGGCAGGGAGAACCGCTGCCTTGCGAGCGCTTGCAGGAGCCCTGGCCGGCGGGCCGAAAGTGTAGCAGAAAATATAGCAGGAGGTGCACGATGAGAAAAATGCGCACGCTCACGCTGGTGGTGCTTGTGTCGGTCTGGACGTCTGTGGGGCTCCTGCCACCGTTGGCGTGGTCAGCCGAGCAGCCGCTGGTGGAGCCCGTTGTCGCTGCGGTACGAGTCGCCCCGGGGGAGTTCGCCCGCCTTGGCCTGAAACCGGCGCGGCCGGGCGTGGTGATAACCTCGGCGACGGTGCGCCCGCAAGCGGCCCAGCAATTCGTCGTGCCGCTGAATGACGCCGGCCTGCAAGGCGACACCGCAGGCGACGGCGTCTGGACCGCGGCTTTCCCCGTACCTGACAGCGTGAGGCCGGGTTTCTATGAGCTCGACTTCGAGGCTCAGGTGACGGTTGACGGACAGCCCCGTAGCGCCGCCGCCGTCGTTCGGGTGGAGGTGGTGGAGGGCGAGTCGCGTTCGGTGCAGATCGTCACCCCGCAGCAGGGGGCGATGCTCAGCGGCGCGGTGGAGGTGAAGGCCCGGCTGGCGACCATGTTTGCGCCTGACCGCACGTTCGTCTACCTTGGCGCGGCAGCGGCCGAGATGGAGCGCGACGGCGACCTGTGGAAGGCAACCCTGGACACGACGCGCGCGCAAAATGGGCGCCAACGACTGATCGTGACCACCGCCGCGGCCGGCACCAGCGCCGACCCCGAGCGCCAGCGTGCGGGCGTGATCGCCGCGGTTTCGGTCCTCAATCTCCACAAGGCAATCCCGGTCACGGTTCGCAATCCGTACAACCACTATTGGGGAAACCTCCACGCGCACACGCTGTACTCCGATGGGGTGGACACCCCTGCCATCGCCTACCGCCACGCGCGGGAGGTTGCGGGCATCGATTTCCTCGCCGTCACCGATCACGATGACGCGCTGACCTTCGATGAGTACGATGATGTGCGCCGCCAGGCGGATGCTTTCGAGGAGCCCGGGAAATTCGCCGCGTTATGGGGCGTGGAGTGGACGCAGGAGGTCGGGCACATGAACTTCTACATGGCTGACCGTTTCCGCCTGACGCCGGACCTGGACCCCGCGTATCGCGAGTTCGACCAACTGGGGGTGCTGGCGCACTTCAATCACCCCGGCCCGGATGATTTCAACCGCATGCGGTACCTCCCCGAGGGCGCGGCCTCGATGTGCGCGGCGGAGGTGAGGAAGGCCGAGGAAGAACAGAGCTACATCGCGCTGCTGGACGCCGGTTGGCGTGTCGGGGCCGATGGCTCCCAGGACAACCACCGCCCGGACTGGGGCGACGGCCCCACCTGGACCATCGCTCTCGCCCGCCACCTCGACCGCGACGCTATCCTCGATGCCATGCGCGCCCGGCGCACCTACAGCACCGCGGATCGCAACATGCGCCTGGAATTCGCTCTCGACGGCGAAGACATGGGCGCCGTCATCTCGCGCCCCGCCGGCGAGCTGCCGTGCGCGGTAAACACAGTAGATCCCGATCCCGGCGATACGGTGGCCCGCATTGACGCCATCGTTGATGGGCAGGTGGCTGCCTCGGTCGAGCCCAAGGTCGGGAGCTATGAGTGGCTGACGAATCTCGCGTTCGCGCCGGGGCGCCACTATGTTTACGTGCGCGTCACCGAGGCCGACGGCAACCTGGCCTATTCCAGCCCCATCTGGGTGCAGGCGTTGCGGGAGGTGGCACAGCCAGCGCGGTAGGCGGACGCGCCGGACTGGCGCGGCGGCGGTGACGAGCCCGAAGGAGAGGGCATGGACATCATCATGAGCCTGTTGGCCCTCGCCTGGCTCATCCTGGTCGCCCGTCACATGTACAGGGCGTTCACGGATAGCGGGGGCGCGGCGGCGCGGCGGGCAGCCGGCGAGACCCCTCTGCACAGGGCGGCGCAAGCCGCCAATGTGCAGCTCGCGCGCCGCCTGCTGGAGCAGAGGACGGACGTCAACGCCAGAGACGGCGACGGCGTCACGCCGCTGCTGTGCGCCAGCACGCCCTCGATGGCGCGCCTGCTGCTGGAGCATGGGGCCGATCCAAGGGCCGCAGACGCCAGCGGCCACACGGCGCTGCACTGGGCCACCGACGCGGCCACGGCGCAGCTTCTGCTCGATCGCGGCGCCGAGGTCAACCTCCGCAGCGCCGACGACGAGACGCCGCTCGATGCCGCGGCCATGTCGGGCCTGGACGAGCTGGTGGAGCTGCTGATCGAGAGGGGCGCGGTCATCGCCGGCAACGAAAACGCCGTGACTGCCCTGCACCGGGCGGGCAGCGCGCGCACGGCGCAGCTATTGCTCGATCACGGGGCCAGGGTCAACGCGCCCGACAACTTCCGGGACACTCCCCTGCACTGGGCCTGTGCGCGCGGCCTGCGCCAGGTGGCGGAGTGCTTGCTGGCCAACGGCGCTGAACTCGACGCTGTAAACCACGCCGGGCAGACGCCGCTTTACCGGGCGATCGAAGCCAGCAGTGTGGAGGTGACCAAGTTGCTGCTGGCGCGCCACGCGCAGGTCATGGCGAGGGACAACCGGGGCGCCACACCGCTGCACCACGCCGCCCGCTGGTGCGACGCCGAAGCCGGGCCCATCGGCGGCCTCGGCGGGTACCTGATGTCAGGACAGCCCCACCGCGACCGGGCGAGGATTGCCGCGCTGCTCCTCGACGGCGGCGCCGAGCCGGACGCCGCCGATGACGACCGCATGACGCCCTTGCACTTTGCCGCCCGTGACGGCTTCGTCGAGGTGGCGGAATTGCTGATCGCCAAGGGGGCCGATGTCAACGCGCGCGATCGAGCTGGCCGCACGGCGCTGTACTACGCCGCGCAGCCGCAGGAGCTTGCTACGGAGGTGAGCCGGTTCCAGAAGAGCATCCGCCTGATGTCAGCGGTCATCGGTCGGCACGGGGGTACGAACTGAACGGCATCGCGGGCCGCAAGGCGGGGTGCCACCTGCCACGCTTTCGCCGGGGCGTGCCGCGCGGCAAGCAATCCTTCCCGCCACGGGCTCCACACATGCCGCTCGCCTGGTCATTCGCGCCAGGTGTCGTAGTGGATCATCTCCTCCAGCGGCTTGCGGCCGGTCGTTTCCGCGAACGCCTCGCCTTGCGGATACCCCAGTGGGGTCAGGGCGACCACGTGCCAGTCCTCGGGCACGCGCAAGATGGCCTTGACCTGCTCGTCGCTGAAGGAGCCGATCCAGCAGGTGCCCAGCCCCTCGGCGCGCGCGGCGAGAATGAGGTGATCCATGGCGATAGTCACGTCCACGACCGAGGAGTACCTGCCCATCCAGTCGCCGCGGTCGAACTCGATGTCGTAGCCGCAGGCGGCGATCACCAGCGGCGCCGCGGCGATGAAGCGCTGGTTGTGGCAGGCGGACACCAGGCTCTGCTTCAGCTCCGGATCCGACACGAGGATGAACTGCCAGGGCTGGCGATTGCTGCCCGAGGGGGCGATGCGCGCCGCGTCGAGCACGCGCATCAGCACGTCGGCGGGGATGCGCTTGTCGCTGAACGACCGGATGCTGCGCCTCGTTGTGATGACCTTGTAGAAATCCATGTTCAGCCTCCTTCCGGCGTCTGTCGCAGCCGCGCGATGCCCGCCAGGCAATAGCCCGACGGAAACCACGAGCAGCCCTCGCAGATCTCGGCCAGGCGCGCGGGCGTTATCCGTTGCGCGATGCGTGCCACCCACCAACGCCATGGTCGCACCGCAGTCGGCGCACTGACCGCAGTCGGCGCACCGACCGCAGTCGGCGCACCGACCGCAGGCGGCGCACCGACCGCAGGCGGCGCACCGACCGCGCCCGGCTCGACCCCGAGCGCCGCCATGGCCGCGCGATCGCGCTCGGTCCCGCCGGCCTGCGTGCATTCGCTCCGCGTCGCGAGATGGGGGCAGGCGCGACAGATGACGTCGGGCCCGACATGCACCCGCACCGCAATCGAGTCTTGCGTTGATCCATCCTTTACCTGCCGCATGTGTGCGACAAACTCGTCCGAATAACCCAGCCCTCGAAACCCGTGCACGCACAGCAGGTGGTGCGCGCGCAGGTCCAACGGCGGCGGTTGCGGAGCTTCTTTGGCGTCCGATTTGGCTCGCATGGCGGCCAGGGGGTTCTGCGGTCGGTGCGCCGACTGCGGCAGGCCGCGCCTCACCTGTCGCGGCGGTGTGCCCGAAAGGCCGGAGCAGGGACGCGACCGCGGCGCGCTGAAGATGAGCCTCACCGAATGATGACCTCCAGACAGCGTCAACTGGCGGCCATGCGCCGCCAACAGCCGGACCGGGTTCCGATCTACATACGGGGCGTTCAGCCCCACGATGCCCGGTGGGTGGAGTCCAAGGATCCGAGCTTCGCCCCGCTGATAGACGCGGTGGGTGAGCGCGGCGACCTGCGCAGCGGCGTCTCTCTCGGGGGCGGGGTGTTCCTGACCGCAGTCGGCGCACCGACCGCTGCCGAGGTGCCCGTTTCGCAGCAGCGCGAGCCTGCTGGCGATTGGGACCTCGTCACCACGACCTACCACACGCCCGCCGGGGCTCTGGTGGGCAAGCACCGCGAGAGCCCTCAGGGCCATCCCGGCATGGTCGCCGAGTTCCCCGTCAAGACCGAGCAGGATGTCGCGCGGGCGCTGTCGGTGCCCTATGAGCCGCCATCGCCCGGAGTGGACAAGTGGCTGGCGGCCGTGGAAGCGATGGGCGAGGGCGGGCTGGTGCTGCTGGATTTTGCGGATCCGATCGGCGAGGTGCATCGTCTGCTCGGCTCGAGCTTGCTGGCGGAATGGAGCATAACGAATCGCGACTTGGTCGTGCGCCTGGTGAGGGTCGCCGCCGAGCGCCTGGAGGATATGCTGCGGCGCTGGCTTGCGGATCCGCGCGTGGTCGAGCCGGTGTTCGCCAGCGGCGGGCAGGAGTACGCCGGGCCGCCGCTGCTGTCGCCGCGCGACTTTCGCGAGTTCTGCACGGAAGTCGAGAGGCCAATCGCCGAGATGATTCACCGCCGCGGCGGCCTGCTGCACGTTCACTGCCACGGCCCGATGGACGCGATCATCGAGCAGCTCGTAGAGCTGGGCGCCGACTGCCTGCACCCGGTCGAGGCGCCGCCGATGGGCGACCTGCCGCTCGCCGAGGCGAAGGCGCGCGTCGGGCGCCGCCTGTGCCTGGAGGGCAATATCCAGGTCGGCGACTTGTTCACGATGCAGACGCGGGAGCTTATCGCGGTGGTCGAGCAAGCCCTGCGCGACGGCATGCCCGGCGGCGGGTTCATTCTCGCGCCGAGCGCCTCGCCGTACATGCCGGTGCTGTCCGGGCGCGCACGGGACAACTACCTGGCGATGATAGAAACCGGCGTGCGGCTGGGCGCGTACGGGCTGTGATCGGCCCGCGGGCGGCGGACGAGAGCGCGTGGGTCTATGTCAACGGTCAGCTCGCGGGCGTCCACGATATCGGGTCGCCGGGCCGGGATGAGCAATTCAGGTGGACGCGAGCGAGGTAATGCGCCGGGGCGGGGAGAATGTGGTTGCGGTGAAGGCGCTGGATCGGACGATGGGCGGCCCGTGGAAGCGCGTCAAGCTCATCACGACGAAACCGTAGGGCAGGAGCATTGGCCGCCATAGCTTCCGGGGCGGCGGCTTGCCTCCTGCCCCGCCAATCCAGCGCCCACTGAAAAGGCCGCGCGGCGGCTGGACAGGAAGGAGCGAGATGTACATTTCGATTCGTGACGGGGTGCTGATGCATGGCGGTTATGCCTCGCTGGGCGAGGGGCTCAAGGAACTGGGCGTGGACGCGGCGGAGCTGGGTTACGGCCGCGACCGTGCGGTCATGGCCGTCGATTCCCAGGAGAAGTTCGTGCTCGATTCCGGCGATGCGACGAAGCGCTATCGCGACCACCTGGCGCGAGGCGGCGTGCGGGGCTCGGCGTTCCTGCTGGCCACCGACTTCAACCAGGCCGATGTTGATGCCGAGGTGGCGTGGGTCGTCGGCGCCGTGCGCGCAGCCCACGGGCTCGGGATGGCGGCCATTCGGGTTGACTCCGCGATGACGGGCCAGCGCGAGCTGCCCATGGAAGAGCGCGTGACTCGCTACGCCAGCGGCATCCGGCGCGTGCTCGAGCAAACCGAGGATACGCCGGTAGCGCTGGGGGTGGAGAATCACGGCTTCCAGGGCAACGACCCGCAGTGGCTGGACTCCCTGTTCGAGAAGGTGGGCTCGCCGCGGTTCGGCATGACGCTCGACACCGGCAACTTCTACTGGGCCGGCCATCCCCTCGACCGGGTGTACGAGATCCTCGAGCACCTGGCGCCGCGCACCAAGCACACCCACTGCAAGAACATCAAGTACCCGCCCGAGTTGCGCAACCAGCAGCGCGAGATGGGATGGAAGTACGGCGAATACGTCGCGCCCATGGACGAGGGCGATATTGACCATCGGCGCGTGGCCCAGATCCTGCGCAAGGCCGGCTACCAGGGCGACCTGTGCATCGAGGACGAGTCCATGGGCCATTACTCGGCTGCGCAGTGGCGCGAGATCCTGCGCCGCGACGTCGAGCACTTCCGGGACGTACTCAGAGCTTAGCCGGCGTGCAAGGCAGGGACGACAAGGTAGGGGCACAGCATGCTGTGCCCCTACGAGCGCATCGTTGACGTGACGCACCCATGAACGGCAAGCACACCCCCGCGCCCCGCGAGCCGGCCCCCGGGGTCCCGGTAGTTCCCATGGGCATCGCCGCCGCAGCGCTGTTCCTGTATGCGCTGTGGGGTGGCAACCCGGTCGCGGCGAAGTTCGCGCTCACGCGCATCCCCCCCATCGGGTTGGCAGGCCTGCGCTTCACGCTGGGCGCGCTGGGCGTGGCGGCGTGGTGCGCCTGCCGGCGGGAAGCGCTGTGGCCGGCGCGGGGCGAGCGATGGCCGCTGGTGGCCAACGGTCTGTTGTTCACCGCGCAGATCGCCACCTTTCACCTGGGGGTCTTCTGGAGCAACGCCAGCCACGGCGCCGTGCTCGTCAACGCGTTTCCCATCTTCGTGGCGCCGTTCGCCCATTTCTGGCTGGTGGGCGATCGCCTCAACCCGGGCAAGGCGCTGGGGGTGGTACTGGGGTTCGCGGGGATCGCGGCGGTGTTCTTTGACCGCTTCGGTCGCGAGCCATCGGCGATGGCGCTGGGGGATGCGGTGCTCATCTTGAGCGCGGTCATCCTCGGGTTCCAGAATACCTACTTCAAAGGCATCGTCGCGCGCATCAGCCCTTACAAGATCGTGTTCGCGCAGATGATCATCTGCCTGCCGCCGTACTTTGCGTATAGCCTTGCATGCGAGGGGCTGCTAGGGATACGACCGACTGCGGCCGTGCTGGGGGCGCTCGCATACATGGGCATCGTCGTCGGCGCGTTCTCGTTCAGCGCCTGGGCGGTGATACTGCGGCGCGTGCCGGTGAGCAAACTGTCGGTTTTCGCGTTCTCGACCCCGCTGTGGGGCGTGGTCTTCAGCTACATTCTCCTGGGCGAGCCGGTGACGTGGGCGCTGCTATCGGGCATGGCACTGGTGGCGGCCGGCATCGCCATCGCCGTGCGGTCGTGACCGCCGGCGGCGGCAGGTCTTGGCAGCGCCGCGACGAAACACTCCGGCGTCGGACCTCGTGATAGGCCGAGCGCTGCTCCGGCTTTTCCTTGCGCGGAGGCACCCGTGATCAAGCTGGTGACCGAGATCCCCGGGCCCAAGGCCCGGCAATACCTGGAGATGTCGCGCCGCTACGAGCCGCGCTCCATGAGCGAGCAGCCGCCGGTGGTGTGGGCCGACGCCCACGGCGTGTGGGTCACCGATGTTGACGGCAATACCTTCCTCGACTTTTCCTCCGGCGTGCTGGTCGTCAATGCCGGCCACTCGCATCCGAAGATCGTGAGCGCCGTTCAGCAGCAGGCCGGCCGCGTCATCAACTGCTACGATTTCATGAATGAATACCGCCCGGCGCTGGCCAAGAAGCTGGTTGACATCACCCCGCCCAATCTCGACCGCGCCTTCATCCTGACCACCGGCTCGGAGACCACCGAGGCGGCGATGAAAATGGCGCGCCGCTACACCGGGCGCAAGGAGATTATCGCCTTCCAGGGGGCGTTCCATGGGCGCACCTACGGGGCGATGTCGGCGGGCGGCAAGCGCAGCGGCTCGGGGACGCGGGGGTTCGGGCCATTCCTGCCGCAGGTGTATCTCGCGCCGTTCGCCTTCTGCTACCGCTGCGTGTTCGATAAGACCTACCCGCAGTGCGGCACCTGGTGCTTCGACTACCTGGACTGGTTCGTCGAGACCGAAACGGAATCGGATATCGCGGCCGTAATCACCGAGACCTACCAGGGCGGGGCGGGCTCCATCATCCCGCCGCCGGAGTGGATGGCCAAGCTCGACCGCTGGTGCCGCGCGCGGGACGTGGTGCTCATCATTGACGAGGTGCAGGCTTCGTTCGGGCGCACGGGCAAGCTGTTCGGCTTCCAGCACTACGATGTGACGCCTAACCTGCTGTGCCTGGGCAAGGGCATCTCCAGCACCCTGCCGGTGGCGGCGGTGGTCGGGGAGTCGCGCATCATGGATGCTCTCGGCCCCGGCTCCATGTCCAGCACCCACGGCGGCAATCCCCTCGGCGCGCGCGCCGCGCTGGCCAACATCGACGTCATCCTCGACGAGAACCTGCCGCAGAACGCGGCGAAGATGGGCGAGCGCCTGGCGCAGCGCTTTGCCGACCTTGAGAGCAAGCACCCCTGCCTGGGCGACGCGCGCGGCATGGGCCTGGTGTGGGGCCTGGAGATCGTCAAGGACAAGCAGGCCAAGGAACCGGACGCGGAGGCTGCCGCGCGGATCGTCATGGAGGCCTGCCGGCGCGGGCTGCTCATGATCGCGCCCATCGGGCTCTACGGCAACGTCCTGCGCATCGCCCCGCCGCTGGTCATCACCGACCAGGAGCTGGACACCGGCGTGGACATCCTCGACGCGGCGCTTACCGCGGCAGGTCAGAACGAATGAACCACCAAGGCACAAAGAACCCGTGGGGCAGAGCTTGCCCTGAGCCCGTCGAAGGGCGTCCCGCCTGCCAACCCGGATGTGTTGGCGGCCGAGACGGCCGCCCTACCTTTGTGTCTTCGTGTCTTGGTGATCAGATCACTCTTCCAGAGCGTCGGAGGTGCTCGTGGTTAGGATCGGCGTAGTCGGCGTCGGCACATTCGGGGTCAATCACCTGCGTGCGTTCGCCCAGACCGGGCGCGAGGGGGTAGCCGAGCTGGTGGCGGCGGCGGATCTGAACGCCGAGCGGCTGGCGGAGATGGGCAAGCAGTTCGGCATGCGCACTTACTCCAGCCACCGCGAGATGCTCGAGTGCGAGGAACTGGACGCGATCACCGTGGTCACCCCCGATTTCGCGCACCGCCAGATCACCCTCGACGCGCTGGCGGTGGGCAAGCACGTGCTGGTCGAAAAGCCGCTGGACGTGACGGTCGAGGGCTGCCGGGAGATGATGGAGGCGGCGCGCAAGGCCGGCCTGCTGCTGCAGGTGGATTTTCACAAGCGCTATGATCCATATCATCTGGAGCTGGAGCGCCTGACGCGCGAGGGCAAGCTGGGCGAGGTGCTCTACGGGTATTGCCACATGGAGGATCGCATCGAGGTGCCGCGCGACTGGTTCCCGCAGTGGGCGGGCAAATCGTCGCCGGTATGGTTTCTCGGCGT
>Ga0315279_10003182_pt1 | contig 23292 bp, 33 predicted proteins | sample YL17G06_20_MG_FD_203694 | JGI IMG/M metagenome (GOLD analysis project Ga0315279, IMG submission 203694) | Sediment microbial communities from Yellowstone Lake, YNP, Wyoming, USA - YL17G06_20 | ecosystem: Environmental > Aquatic > Freshwater > Lake > Sediment | place: USA: Wyoming | collected...
ACTACTGTTGTCATGACAGGCCGCTTCGCACCAAGGGAATTCCTGGAGAGGGCCGAGTTTGTCAACGAAATAATAGATTTAAAACATCCAAAAGATATACCATCTACCAAAGGAATACAGTATTGAGTTGATTGTATGGATGCGAAAAAAATACGGGAAGACTTCCCGGTTTTGCAGCAGAAGATAAAAGGCAAACAGCTGATTTACTTCGATAATGCATGCATGTCTTTGCGTCCCAAACAAGTTATAGCTGCGATGAACGAATATTATGAACAATACCCTGCCTGTGCTGGCCGCAGCATCCATACGCTAAGCCAAAAAGTGGATGAAGAATACAGGAAAGCTCGGGAAGTTGTTGCAAAATTCATCGGCGCAAAGCCAGAGGAGATAATTTTCACTCGCAACACGACCGAAGGAATCAACCTTGTCGCGCATTCCTTGGAATTGAAGGAAGGCGATGCTGTTGTTACGAGTGACATCGAGCACAATTCAAACCTGCTGCCGTGGCAAATGCTTTTTAAAAGGGGTGTTGAACATAGGATAGTATTTTCGAAGGACATGCAATTCGACGAGGGCAATTTCAGAAACGCAATGGGCGACAGTGTCAAGCTAGTTTCATTCGTGCACACTTCAAACCTCAGCGGCTACACTTTCCCGGCAGAGAAGATTGCAAAAATTGCTCACGACAACGGCTCTTTGGTTATGTTCGACTGCGCTCAATCAGTCCCGCACAAACAAATTGATGTGCATAAGTTGGGAGCGGATTTCATCGCATTTTCGGGCCACAAGATGCTCGGTCCGTCTGGAATGGGTGTTTTGTACGGCAAAAAAGATTTGCTTGAAGAATTAAATCCATTTTTGCTTGGTGGCGACACTGTTGCTAACTCGACATATGAAACACACGAACTGCTGAAGCCGCCCGAAAAGTTTGAGGCGGGTCTGCAGAACTATGCTGGTGCCATCGGTCTGGCAGCTGCAGTGAAATATCTGGAAAAAGTTGGGATGAATGATATTGAAAAGCACGAGGAGAAGTTGAACGAGATTATTACCTACGGCATAGCTGGCATAAACGGTTTGAAAATTATCGGTCCGCAGCCTGCAAAGCTTCGCGGCGGCATTATATCTTTCAATATAGAAGGCCTCAACCCGCACGACATAGCAATGATGCTCGACAGCACTGCCGGCATAGCAATCCGTTCAGGTGCCCATTGCGTGCACAGCTGGTTTAATGCAAACAACATGCCTCGCGGCTCTGCTAGGGCTTCACTCTACCTGTACAACACAGAGGAAGAGGCAAAGATATTTATTGGCAAACTGCGAGAGATTTGTAATACGCTGCGGTGAAAAAATGGTCATATGCATAATCGCTCTTGTTGTTTTTTCTATAATGGGAATATTCAGTGCGCATTGGAGAGAATTAGCCAAAGAAGCTTTCGACTGCACGTTCCGAACACTTACGTTCCGCCCCTGCCGGACGAATCTACAGGATAGGATAAAGATGAAGGTCACTTCAAAACTAGCAGGCCGTTTTCCCTCGTTGGCAAGGGCTTTTTACAAACATTTCAAAATCTTCTCATGGATTTTTGTTATAATTTTCTTCGGCAGCATGATTTACACCGCCTACACAGTCTACAACCTGGTAGTGTACGGCACCTGCGATCCTTCTTCCAGCACTTGTACAATAAAGCAGACAGCTCAGCTGCTAGGATGCGAACTGGAGACGCTTTTCATCTACATAACGATAGCCGTTTTGTCGATACTGCTGGTTTATCTTGTTTACAAATACCTGAAGATTAAATGATTATTATTGCCTAATTTTCAGGCCAAGCGATGGGCTTAAATATTTGACTGTTGATACATTTTCTAGTGATAAAATGGAATTTATGAAAGAAGAAATTGAGGATTTGAAAGAATGGTCCAACGACGCAAGACAAATTTTGCTACAAGAATTTGGTGTGTTTGGGAGATTATCTCGTGCAGAAATACGCGACGCCCTTTTAGAAAAATTATTGCTAATTCACGGGCCTAGAAAAGAACTTGTATACAGAACAGATAACCCGGACATAAAAATATTTCAACCTGAAACAGGACACGTTGGTTTCTATGTAAAGGTAAAATCGCGAAGTGTATATTATGTTGCAGACCCCGCCACACTTTTATTGCCGGACAAAAAAGAAGTTACTTTGCATGCAACGCTTGAATCTATGAGGACGAACATTCGTGAGTTTTGTTATCCATTTAATGAAGGAGATAGTACTCAAGAGTCATTAGATTTGTCCGAAAATGTTCTGGGTGTTTTTGAATATAACGAATACAAGCCAGATGGCACGTACAAACACATTGTTGATTTAGTCCTTCCAGATGAAACCTTTGATACGACAGAAGTATATGAAAGAAAATGTGAGCCGTACGAACCGCTAAAAGCAACAATTAAAATCCAAAGAACTGAAAATGGTGCCAGAGTTTCAGTTGAGTATGAAGTAAAGGATGAAAAATAACATTTCTTCAACATATTTCTTGCCGTAACTCCACAAATACCGGTTCTGGAAAGTAAAGTGTTGGTGAAATAAATTTTAAAAAAGAGAGTCGTTTTTGTTATAAAACATGAATTTCAAATTATTTCATTAATTTTGGTAAATTTCTTATATCATCTCGAATCGATATTATTAATTTATCTCTATACCGTAAGTCCCCACAAATTCTATAAACATCACAATCTTCTGTTATTATAGATTTGAAATCGAGCAGTTTTATACAAAGTCCAACATCAGCTAAATCTATATTGGCTATCTCACTATGCTTTAATATAATATTTTTATCTAAATTGAGTTCAAAACAAGATAGAAAATTATTGTTTTTGCCATCCAAACTCAGATTTCTAGCTGAAAATTCTGTGAATTCTTTATCCTTACACTTAGCTATCCAATAAAATAATTCAGTCAAAACATGGGGTGTTATGAAAAGCTTTTTTATGCCATATTTTAGTAAAAATTTTCCAAATAAATCAAAATCTTCTATGTCATAGTTTTTTTTCAAATGATTCTTGTTAAACCTTTTGAAATAGATGCCAGCAAGTAAAATAAAAAGAGATTCAGTATCTATCAATACACCATCACTAGTGTATTTATGAATCAGAATTGAATTATTGGGTTCAGTAATAATTTCACTCAGTCTTCTCACTAGGTCCCACCGATAAGATTTCACCAGTTTTGACATTTACTTTTACTAAATAAAAAACTCTTTTATTGGAAGTTATGCTCGTAAACAAGCTCGCATGGACTTTCCATATGTCTTTTTCTGTGTTTTTTTCAATTCTCAATATTCTAAAATCTAAAGAAGGCAAATTTTCATAAATAGACTCAAAGAGTTGTTTAACTATTGAACCAGCTTTCTGTAAATTTACATCTCCTGAATCTCTACCAAAATTCATATTTAATACACCAAGTGGCATATATATCAACCAAATTTTCAATTGATTTTGACGTATTTAAAGTATTAAATAAATTCCCAAGCAATGCCCCAACTCACCTGTTATATAGTTATATTTTGAGTATATTTAATACTTAATTTGCCGAGCTAAATACCAGAACTCAAATAAATCAGTCCTAGCCACTTGTTCTTTTGCAGATGCAAATCAATTCCAGCCATTTGGCTCGGCGTCATTCCTATACCCTGATGTTTGCGAATGAAGTTATACCATATGCAGATGAAATTCATTATCTGTTCTGCTGATTGTGGAGAGCCAAAGCCACGCATAACTTTTACTCTTTCTCTTAGAGTGCCTTCGACCCTTTCGATTATGTTGTTTCTCTTGTCCCTATTGTCTGTTATCCTTACATAATAGACTCTTTTCTTCAAAAAATTATTCCAGAAAACTCTTCTATAAGCCCTTCGATAAGCTTGCAGACCATCTATAAATATCGTATGTGGGATATTGTTAGTTCTGCCTTTTGCTTTTGTGAACAACATTCTCGCACTTTGATAAGTTCTTTCTGTTGAATAATGGGTAGCAACTAAAAATCTCGTATCCTTATCTACGATATTCCAGAAATAATTTTCCTGTCCTTTGCATTTTATAAAAATCTCATCTGTATGATACATACCACCAAGATTTACAGGCAATTTATCGGTAAATAATTTCAACATAACAGAATACTTTCTCAACCAATTCAAAACGCTCGTATGAGTTATTCTGACTTCTGAAAACTGTTCTATGTGTTCTTTGGTTTTCCTTGTCGAAAGACCATTAACATAAAGGTTCAAACATTCTGTTATCAGCTCTCTTGATTTTCGCATTCTGTAAAAGCCGTCTTTGAATACGAAAGTATTTTTGCAGTTCTTACAGAAATATCTTCTTTTCTTTGTCTTGTGGTTGTAGACAAACCCCCATTTTATTATAAGTCTGCTTCTGCAGAATGGGCATCGCTTCGGCTTGAAGTATGACAGGTCAATATATTTTTGGTTCGGGTTCTTGTTGAACATCTATATCACTCTTATACTACTATAATACTATGTTACTATAAATATAAATACTTGTAGTATAGTAATATTATATTATGCTTAAATATGATAGAACACAATTTTTATTAATGAAGCAGATGGCAAAGACTATTCATAGAATGACTACTTCTATAAAACTCGACACCAAAATTAAGGAAGAAGCTCAAATTGATGCAATAAAACAGCATATGACTTTTTCTGAATACATGGAAGAAGCTCTGAAAGAAAAATTGAAGAAAGTAAAATAATACTAGTATTACAAAATGGAAATCTTTATTAGAATATCTTTCCAAATAATATTAGGATGTGAGGTCTGGTCACAAGCTGGACCTCCTTCTGTGTTATTTTTCTCTCAATAAATGTTCCATAAGATTTATCTATTCTAAAATTCTTAATAAATACTGAAAGAAGCCATTGGGCGACAGCTTTCAACACAGAAGGAGGTCATTACATGACCATAACACAACTAGCTGGACTGCTTCTTCTGTTGTTTTCAGCATTGACCGCTGTTTTGGCGGGGGTTTTAAGACTTCCTGCTGAAATAAGTGTGATAATCGCTGGAACTACAACGGTCGGAGTAGGACTAGCTACTCACTAAAAAACCGAAAGGTTTCTAACCTGACTTTAGGACAACCCTGAAGAAAGGTTGGTTTTTCATATTTAAAAGTATTTGTATGATAAAAAAATAGGAGGTGAAAAAATGGAAACAGAAGAAAAGGATTTAAAAAAGAGTATTGACCCAGTAATAGCTATGCAAGCAATAAGCACAGTAGCAACTGTTGTTGGTGCTGGGGCAGCAATCTACTCGGCTTGTAAGGATAGTAAGAAAGATGAAAAATAAAAATCACATAACAAAAATTTTTTTATTTAATCACCAACACTTTACTTTCCAGAACCCAAATACCTAAAGCTTAAATAGTCAAAATTCATTAAATACTTCAAAGCTGGTAGCATGCAGATAAAAATCAAGCACGTCTACATCGGTCTCATAATAACCGTAGCCGTGGCCATAGTCGCGCTTGCAGGGTTTTCGATGACTGGCTACTTTTCAGCGCCTGCAGGCAGGTACGACAATTTCGCGAAATGTTTGACACAGAAAGGCGTGGCCATGTACGGCGCTGAGTGGTGCAGCCACTGTAAAAATCAAAAGCTCATGTTCGGCGACTCTTTCAAGTATGTCACATACGTGGAGTGCACGACCGACGAGGCCGAATGCACTGCAAAAGGTGTAACAGGCTACCCGACGTGGATCATAGACGGCAAAGCTTATCCGGGCGAGCAGTCTTTGGAAAGCTTAAGCACTTTGGCAGGCTGTCCGCTGGAGTAAAGCTTAAAAAGATTAAAGTCCTTAAAACAAGTAAGCTATCGTGATACAATGGCAGAGGAAAAGAAAAAGGTCATAACAATAAAACTACCGCATATCAACGTTTGGATGGTTTTGTCGGTTATACTGGCAGCTGTTCTAGTGCTGAATTTAACAGGTCTGCTGCCTTTCAAGACAACCGGTATGTTCGTGCTGACAACGCAGGACGCTGCTCAAAAAGCAATAGACTACATCAACAACAACCTGGTGCAGACAGGCACAGCTGAGTTTGTCTCTGTGGAGGATTTCAATGGCATGTATAAAGTTACCACAAGCTATCAGGGCCAGCAAATCCCAATATACGTAACGAAGGACGGCGGTTTCATATTTTTATCCCAACCTTACAACACAAGCGAAGTTATAGAAGAGACGACAACAACTGCAGCCGAAATGCCGAAAACAGACAAGCCTACTGTAGACCTGTTTGTGATGGCATTTTGTCCTTACGGTGTGCAGGCTGAAACTACTATGAAGCCTGTTATAGATTTGCTCGGAACAAAGGCTGACATCAAAGTCCGATTCATAGCAAGCGTCACCGGCACTACTGTTGATTCTGTTCAATCTCTACACGGCACGACTGAAGCGCAGGAAGACTTGCGGCAGGTTTGCATAATGAAGAACTATGATCAAACAACTTATTGGAAGTATTTGATGGAGATAGACAATAACTGTTATGGCAAAATAACTACGAGCGATGCTGCTGCTCTGGATACGTGCTGGAAGGCTGCGGCTACAAAGGCTGGAATTGACGCTGATAAAATTGACACTTGTTCGAAAGGCAGCGAAGGCTTGGACTTGCTGAAGGCAGACGAGCAACTTGCAGACAATTATGGCGTAACAGGCTCGCCGACGCTGATAATAAACGGCGAAACATACAGCGGCGCGAGAACATCAGAAGCTTTCAAGACTGCCATATGCAGCGGTTTCGCAACCGAGCCAGCAGAGTGTAGCCAAACTTTGAGCGAAACTGGAACAGCAGCGGCAAGCGGCGGTTGCTAAACTTGCAATTGAAAAATTCCAGCAAAACCTATTTTCACAACTTTTAAATATAACATTGTTATAGTATATTATAGATTTTATGCGCATCTACATGGATTATGCTGCGACCACGCCTGTCGACCCTAGAGTCCTGGCAGCCATGAAGCCGTACTTTTCTGAAAAATTCGGCAACGCTTCTTCGCTTCATTCATTTGGCCAAGAGGCAAAGTATGCCATGGAGGAGGCGAGAAACAACATTGCGGACTTGATCAAAGCAGAAAGCAGCGAGATAATTTTCACGTCCGGCGGAACTGAGTCGAATAATTTCGCCATAAAAGGAATAGCTTTTGCAAACCGCGAAAGAGGAAGACACATAATCACATCTGCGTTAGAACATGACGCTGTCTTGGAGCCATGCGAGTGGTTGAAGAAGTTTGGCTTTGAGGTGGCAATCCTGCCAGTTGACAAATATGGCTTGATTGATCCCGCAGATGTTGAAAAAGCTATAAGGAAGGACACAATACTAGTTTCGATAATGGCTGCGAACAACGAAATCGGCACGACACAAAAAATAGGCGAGATAGGCAGAATCTGCTCGAGGAAGAATGTGCCATTCCATACTGACGCTGTCCAGGCGTTCGGGAAAACACTGATTGATGTTGAAAAGATGCATATTGATCTGCTGTCTGCATCAGCGCACAAGATGTACGGGCCGAAGGGAGTTGGCTGCCTTTACGTTAGGAAAGGTTTGAAGATTGATCCGCTGTTGCACGGTGGCGGGCATGAATTCGGCTTGAGATCGACTACGGAAAATGTTGCCGGCATAGTCGGTTTTGGTGCTGCGGCCGAATTGAGGAAAAAAGAGATGAAACCGGAAGCAAAAAGACTGACAAGTCTACGAGACAAACTGATTAAAAATATTCTGAAAATTGATCATTCACATTTGAACGGCCATCCGGCATTGCGTTTGCCGAACAACGCAAACTTTTGGTTTGACTTTATCGAAGGCGAGTCGCTGATTATGCATTTGGATTCGAAAGGTATTGCTGCTTCCACCGGGTCAGCATGCTCGTCAAAAGATTTGGAGCCTAGCCATGTGTTGCTTGCAATAGGTTTGAGGCACGAGCAGGCGCATGGCTCGCTGAGATTGACGCTTGGAAAATACAACACCGATGCGGATGTAAAATACGTTTCGAAAGTTTTGCCCGAGATTGTTGAGAAATTGAGAAATATTTCGCCGTTCAAAAAGTGATTGTATGGATGGGTTGTACACAAAAAAAGTTATGCAGTATTTTAAGCATCCAAAAAATATGGGGAGAATTGAGAATCCTGACGGCATAGGAAAGGTGGGAAACAAAATTTGCGGCGACTTGATGCATCTTTATATAAAAATCAAGAAAGACAAGAAAGGTAGAGATGTGATTTCTGACATCAAATTTCAAACTTTCGGATGCGTTGCAGCTATCAGCACTTCTTCAATGATAACAACTCTTGCAAAAGGCAAGACTATTGATGAAGCGTTAAAGATAACAAAGCAGGACATAGTAAAATCGCTGGGAAATTTGCCCAAAATAAAATTGCACTGCTCAGTCTTAGCAGCAGATGCCTTGAGCGAGGCGATATACGATTATTTGTCAAAAAATAATCTGCCTGTTCCAAAAGAACTGCGGGAAAAGCACGAGAGGATCGAGCAAGAAACAAGCCAGATAGAGGAAAAATACAAGGACTACATAAAAATGGAAAAGAAGATTTGGAAAATGAAGTGAAAATGGAATAATTGATGCGGCTGCAATCGCAGATGATTGTTTGAAAAAATCGAAAAGGAGTGGCAGATTAATTAAATCCTAGAATAAATTAAAATATTAGAGGAATTTGCATGAACAGAAAAGTAACATTGAAGATAGGGGGGATGCATTGCGCTTCTTGCGCAGTAAATATAGAAAAGTCTTTGAACAAACTTCTTGGCGTAAAGGCCAATGTGAATTATGCCACTGAAAAAGCTGCTGTGGAGTATGATGAAGAAAAGATAGATGTAGAAAAAATAAAGCAGGCTGTTAAAAAAACTGGTTACGAGGCGTTTGAAACTGATGGTGAAGAAACTGGTGGTGAAAACAAAATTTCACACAGTGCGCATGAGCACGAAGTTATGGTGGTAGAAGAGAAAGAGCTTGCGTATATGAAAAAAATGGTTATACTAAGTGCTGCTCTCACAATTTTCGTAATGACTGGAAGCATATTCCCATTCACGCAGAATATGTTTTTAAACAACATAATTTTGCTTTTGCTAACAATCCCAGTGCAGTTTTGGATTGGTTTTGGTTTTTACCGCGGCTTCTTTTATGCGTTGAAAAACAAGGCTGCAGACATGAACACGCTTATCGCAATCGGCACGTCAGCAGCATTCTTCTACAGCATTTATGCAACCTTCTACGGCGGCGACACCTACTTTGATACTGCAGCTGTTATTGTCACGCTTGTTTTGCTCGGACATTGGCTCGAGACTATTGCCAAGGGAAAAACTTCCCAGGCGATAAAGAGATTGATGGACTTGCGGCCGAAAACCGCGAGAATTCTTAGAGACGGCAAGGAAGTTGAGATAACAGTGGAAAATGTGAAGATCGGCGACATAGTGATTGTCAAACCTGGTGAGAGTATTGCAACAGACGGCGTTGTTGTAGACGGCTATAGTTCTGTCGACGAGTCTATGATCAGCGGGGAATCGATGCCTGTGTCGAAAAAGAAGGGCGAAGAAGTCATTGGAGGGACGATAAACAAATACGGCACGCTGAAAATCAAGGCGACGAAAGTTGGAAAAGAAACTATGCTGGCGCAGATAATAAAAATGGTTGAAGAAGCGCAGACTTCTAAAGCTCCGATACAAAGGCTGGCTGATAAAGTGTCATCATACTTCGTGCCGGCTGTTGTTGCTGTAGCAGTTATTACATTCATAGCATGGTATCCTGCTGGTTTGCCTCGCGCACTGACATTTTTCGTGGCGGTTTTAATAGTCGCATGCCCTTGCGCGTTAGGACTGGCAACGCCTACTGCGATCATGGTTGGTACAGGTCTGGCAGCGGAACATGGAATACTGATAAAGCCCGACGCGCTGGAAGTAGCGCATAAGTTGACTACAGTTGTATTCGACAAGACTGGAACGCTGACAGCAGGGCAGCCAGCTGTCACAGACATATTTGTTGTTGGAAGAAACAGTGAGAGCAGGGTGATGGAAATAGCAGCAATAGCTGAGAAAAATTCCGAGCATCCTGTTGCTGAAGCGATAGTGAGGTGGTATAAAGAAAAATTCGAGAAGTCAAGATTGCCAGAGGCTGACAGCTTTGTTGCAGTTCCGGGAAAAGGTGTTAGAGCAAGATACGCTGGCAGACAGATTTTCGTTGGCAATTTGGATTTCATAAAAGAAAGCGGCGGCGATGGCAAGAATTACGAAAATGTGGAAAAAATTTTGGAAAAGCTTGAAGCGGCAGGCAAGACAGCAGTGGTTGTTTCTTACGACAGAAGAATTGTTGGAATTATAGGGGTGGCTGATACGTTGAAGAAATACTCCTCGAAGGCAGTAGCTGCACTGAAAAAAGCTGGCAAGGAAGTGATTATGATTACTGGGGACAACCAAAGGACTGCGGAAGCGATTGCAAAGCAGGTTGGCATAACTCAAGTTATGGCAAAAGTTCTGCCGGAAAATAAAGCGGACAAGGTGAAAGAATTGCAGAAGCAAGGGAAAGTTGTAGCCATGGTGGGCGATGGGATAAACGACTCTGTGGCATTGGCACAAGCAGATGCAGGAATAGCAATTGGCAGCGGAACTGACGTGGCAAAGGAAACGGGGAATATAATACTGATTAAGGATGATCTGCGCGATGTTGTCGCAGCGATAGACATCTCACGCTACACCATGAGCAAGATAAAACAAAACCTGTTCTGGGCGTTTTTCTACAACGCAGCAGGCATACCGATAGCTGCCGGTGTTTTGTACAATTACGGAATAATTTTGAATCCTATGATTGCCGCAGCTGCAATGGCTTTCAGCTCTGTATCTGTTGTCGGTAACGCTTTGTTAATGAGGCGATACAAACCGAGGATGGAAAAATGAGGGAAAAAAGTTTTGACGCGAAAGTCTGGCAGCTGTTGAGAAAGATACCGCGCGGCCGCGTCACGACTTACGGAGCAATAGCGCACAAGCTTCGCTCAAAAGGCTACAGGGCTGTGGGCATGGCTTGCCACCGCAACCCTTACGCTCCGATAGCAGCATGCCATAGGGTTGTTAACAGCGACGGCAGTATCGGCGGCTTCGGTGGTGGTGTGAAGAGAAAAATCCGACTGCTTGAAAAAGAAGGCGTGAAAGTAAGGAAAAATAGGATAGTCGATTTCGATAAAATCTTTTACAAATTCTGATATAGTTTAAAACATCGAGTCCAATTCTCTATTGATAGGAAACCTTTCGCGGAATGCTGCGTCTACAACTAAAAAGTAAGGTTTATTGTGTTCGTCTCTTCTTTGCCTCTGAAATGCTGATAAAAATGCTGTGAAGTCCATCTCGCAGCCCCCGTAAAAATCTATGGCACCAGGATTCCTGTCAATAGGGCAGTCTCTTACTAAAATCCCGAGCGAAATAGTGAAGTCCTCATAACCCGGCAATGTTTTTGTCAAAGAATCATCCATGACCAGCTGGCTCAAAACATATTTTTTCAAGTCTCCCGTGCTTGCAGGACCGAGTTTGAAAAACCATCCGCCAACTGGAAAACGCTGAGTAATAGCAGGTCCCTCGCAAGGAATATTTTTTTCTTTGAAGATTCCTTCCAAAAGATCGTTTTGATACTTCCGGAATAAGGCCGTGTTCTGCCTGATTTTCTCACAATATTCTTTACTCTGCTGTGCATAACTCAAGTTGTCTAAAAATCCTGTTATTGTCATCTTACCAACTCTATGTATAACTGCTAAGCATTTAAAACCTTTGGTTTGATAAAACAAATCCAGCTAGGCATTATCCAAAAAAATGCAGGGGGTGTGCATAGCAACTGCATTCAAATTTACTGGGATTAAATATGGTAGGATTTAAACTGCATTCAAAAACACTGTCTTATTAGTCAAATTTTATATTGGTATAAACTGGAACCCAGCCACCTTTATTCTCAAATCCATCCATGAAATATAGATTTATGTGGCCAAGTTCGCCTCCAAGAAATCTAACATTTTTTGGAACTATAATTTCAATAGCATTGCTTCCATATAATGCTTCTAGTCCAAAATCATCTAATGCAACATAAAAGTCGCCTGGCATTGGATAATCATAAGAATGAGTTGGTTTTTTTCCACTTCTCATATAACCTTCTAACCATTTTTTGTAGTCATCAACTGTTGCCCGTCTCAACTTACCTTCAAGCAAATCCCTTGCGTGTATTTTTCTAGCTTCACTGTCCATTTCAGAATCTCGTTGTCTAAGCAAGAACGCTTCATCTTTTCTTTTTTCTTCTCTCTTGAAGTCTTCTAAAGCAGAACCCAAATCAAGTTCTTGTTTGTCTCCCATTTTATCACTATTACTAACAGACAGTTAAAGATTTAAACCTTTCTATCAGATAGAAAAAGACAGTCAATTTTGAATACAATCAGAATGCAGGGGGTGAGATTTGAACTCACGAAGGCACTAAGCCACCAGGTTTCCTACTTGCGTCCTAAGCCTGGTCCGATTGACCAGCCTACGGGACCCCTGCCTAACAGTTAATAACTTGCACTAATATAAAACCTTTTCACTTTGCTTATAAATTTCATTGAAACCATTTATTAAAAATGATGATCAGTCCTGAATTGGTCATATTCCTAATAGTGGCTTTTCTTGTCGCAGCGATTTTGATAAAAAACATGTTGCAACCTGCCAAGCGAGTGGAAGTGAAAATTGGCAGCACTACTGTGGATGCAGAAGTAGCAGACACTTTGCCAAAACAGATCAAAGGCTTGATGTTTCGCAGCGGCTTGAAAGAGAACGAGGGCATGCTGTTCGACTTCGGCAGTGAAGGCTACCACAGCATATGGATGATGAACACGAGCTTCCCGATTGATATAATGTGGATTAATGAAGGAAAGGTGGTCGACATAAAGAAAGATGCGCAGCCTTGTGGATTAATCTGTCCGTCATACGGACCGAAGGAGCAGGCAAGATACGTTCTCGAAGTCAACGCGAACTTCACCGACAGGCATAAAATAAAAATCGGAACTAGAGTCGAGCTGGGTTAATTATTTCTGTTGTGTATTTCCGCACGGCAAACCCTTCGTATTTTTTAACATAATCTGCCAATTCTCTCAAGTCCGTTGGTTTGAAAACGCGGCCTGCTGGCAAGCTCTCCAAGGCTATGCAAAATGGAAACTCACCCGCTCTTTTCCCATATTGCTCTATATCTACGGCGTACCTGTTTTTTCGCGCTCTATAGGGTAAAGCGCGGACAACGTAAAAGCCGTCCACCAAAGTATCCGCCCGCTTTCTTATTTTCTCGTCTGTTAGCCTATCAACAGAAATCCATTTCAATCCCGATATTTTCGGGTATAATTTCGGTATCCTCCTCTGGTTTATACTCCAGCTTTCTACTCCCGTTTTTTCAACAAATCCGAAAGTTCTCAAAATTTGAAGGCATTTGGCCGTATAGTCCCTTGTGGAACCTAGCCTCCCACTCAATTTTTGAGAAAAATACAGGTCTTGGAATTCGGAATATGGCAGGCGTAGAAGTACATGCATCAATCGGGCTTGCACTCTTGCCGGGTCCAATGCACTCCAAACATCAGTTACACTGCTTTCAGAAACGCCATATTTGTCAGCAAGCTCGCTTTTAAGCAAATGGCGGGTTTCCCGCAATTTTTTAAACTTGCTCGGGCCTAACCGCTTCAAATGCGTTTCGAAATAGTCCTTAGATGTAAAAGTATCTTCCGTCCACAACTTGTCCTCGAGTCCGAGAATGAATGTGATCTTGGCATAGTGCGACAGGTCTTCTGTTTTCATGGTTAAATCTTGTAACGTTAATTTTTTATATCCATCAGTATCCAATTATCCTTCAAGGTCAAAGTATGAAAATAACAATTTGTGGCAGCACGAAATTCGTCAAGGAGATGAACGATGCAAAGTCGTTTCTGGAGAGCAGGGGGCACACTGCTTTGTTGCCGCTTGCGGCAGAGCTGAATCAGGGCAAGGAATACTGGGCTGAGCTTAAGTCAAAGGACTTCGAAAAATTCGCGTCGATAAAGAGCGAGAGGATGATGGGACATTTTGACAAGGTAAAATCTTCCGATGCGATTCTGGTCTTGAACTATGACAAGGACGGCAAGAAGAGCTATATCGGACCCAATACGCTCATGGAAATGGGCGTCGCTTTCGAGCACTGCAAAAAAATATTCGTGCTGAACCAACCACAGAACTCTGATCCTTGCTACGATGAAGTGGCCTCGATGCACCCTGTTTTCTTGGACGGAAGCGTTGACAATTTGGAATAAAAATAGCCAAATGCCCCTTCTGGGATTTGAACCCAGGTCTTCGGTTCGAGAAACCGAAATCCTTGACCGGGCTAGACTAAAGGGGCCTTCAAATAATTTAATTGACAGAGGAATTTAAATAAACCTAAACTTGATGGTTGTTATTGGGTTTGTATTCTCCCAAATACCTGTCCGCAGAAGTAACTTCCAAAAAATTTTCCAAATCCATCATATTAACTTTTCGAAAGTCCTGCTGGTTTTTCAGCCACAGCCACGTCTTCAATGGTTGCACGGCTTCTAGGCATCGTATCACTCCTTCCTTGCACATCCTCATGAAAAACGCAGACCTCTCCCAGTCGAGTGGCAGCTCGCTGTCGCTTATCGAATAATATTCAGCGCTCCTGCTGCCGTCGAGGTAAAACATTCCTGTGTTGATGTACTCGCCCTTCGGCAGCACTGTCGTTGGCTTTTCCTGGAAACTTTTCACAACCTTCGTGTCAGGGCTGCAGACCATCCTGCCGAACTGGCTTATTTCTGTCGCACAACCAACCACAGTGCCGTAAAAACCCTTCTTCAATCCAATCGTCTGAAATTTCGCAAGCTCGACCGGATTTATTTTTATTATGTCCGAGCAGTTTATGCTCAGCTTCGGCTTCTTCTCGTCTAACACCTTTTCCTCGAGGTAGCGCTTTACAACCCCAGCCCTTCCCAGCCTTTTCTCGGTCGGCTCTACCAAAAACGTGAACTTCACATCGCAGCATTTCTCGATGTTTTTGCAGTGTTCTATCACAGCCTCGGGCTTGTTCCACAGCGACACGTAGACGCGCTTGATGCCGGCAATGACATAAGGCAGTATCACCCAGTCCAGTATCGGCCTCGGCTTTTTACCAACTTCGGTGATAGGCTTCGGTATCCTGCCCTGCGTGACTGGCCACCATCTCTCGCTCATGCCGCCTGCATGGACAATAAGCTCTGTGTTGAGAAAATACTCCGTCGGATTATCTTCGAACATGTTGTAAAAAATTTGTTTTGGATGCTTTTTAATCTTTGTGGATTAGCGGTTTCAGAAAAATCAATATATGCCACAGGTTCGATGGTTTCAGTTTTTAAAATTCGAACAGATGAGTTGAACTAGCGAGAAAAGGTTAAATCTCTATTTGAATCTCATTAGTTTGATGCGATACAGTAGAAACGGCAAAGTTTACATAACAGGAGGTCCGGAAGGTCTAGAGGGAGAAATGATTAGAAAGGTTTGTCAACAATACCCGTCTGCTTTTAATTTTTTTGAAGCTATTGGAATCGATATGACAGCTTGGAAAGAGGCACACGTAAGCCCTCCTGCAACAATGTTAAGATCACTTATATACGCCGAACGCGGATTCGAACCACATCAATGGAAGAAGCTGAACGAACTTTACAAAAAAATCAAGCCTTCTCAGTCACCTGGCACAACACATTAAAAATCGCTCATTAAGATTTTTTTGGTAGAAATGTGGGCCCGAGGCCAATCGAATTTCAAATGTAATTGGGAGATATTATTTACAGGTGTAAAAACATTTATTGACTATATTGAAAACTTTTATAGTAATACTTGCATTTTTAATAATATGAGAAATAATGATAACAAGAAATCTAGAGCAAGTGCGGAACGTGTAATTATTTTTATAGATGGAAGTAATTTTTATCATAGCGTCAAAGAGACATTTGACTTGCATGATAATCAAGTAGATTTTCGAAAATTGATAGAAATTTTAAGAGCAGGAAGGTTATTGGTGGGTGTATACTACTATAATGCCTCTTTGGACAGGGGTTATAATGTGGAAGTATATTGGAAGCAACAAAAATTCTTTTCAGACCTAAGGAATATACCCGGATTTCATGTCATCCTCGCCAATATGAGAAAAATAAGGAAACCTGACGGCACATTTGAGTTTGCGGTGAAGGGTGATGACGTTTACCTTACCACTGACATGGTATCATTGGCCTATGAAAATCAGTATGATACAGCGATTCTGGTGAGTGGCGATGGCGATTTTGTGCCTGCATTAAAGCGTATTCAAAAATTAGGAAAGAGAGTTGAAAATGCATATTTTTCTATAAGCAGATCTGATTTCTTGAAGAAAGTTTGCAATTCTTCGCTTCTTCTGGATGATATTATTGAAAATGAATGCAAAAAGAAAAAGGATAATTAACCCAGCGTCGCCCATAGACAAGCTATGGTACAAGGCTGGGGAACATATAATGATAATTAGTATTTTGACATAATAAAAAGCTTATCGGCAAGCATTCCTATTTGATAGTAAACTGTCTTCTGTTTAACATGAAATTTAATCATATTCATTGTAAATGTTTCGATTCTTTCTTTTGTTCAATGGATACGAGACCAATCGGATTTCAAATAAAGTGGGAGATGTTATTTACAGGTGTAAAAAATCTCTAAATTTTCTAGGGGGTTTAGATATTTCTCAGAAATTTGGGGTCTTTCATAAAAAATCACAACTATAAATACTTAACTTTACTTTAGTTTTTTGGGACAAACCATGGAGAAATGGAAAAAAGATATTGTTAAAACTGGTGCTTGGGGAACAGCTGCTGCAATTCTTGGAAAGGTCACATATTCTTTGTATGACGTTTATACAAGAACTAACCTCGCAGCCTCTGATCTATACAAAACTGCGGGGGAATGGCTGAAGACGGTTGGCAATGACATATTGAATGCAGTGCCTTCCCCAGCCGTTACCAATATCCGCAAGGAAGTACTGATCTATGCAAGAGATTTGATAAACAAAGCGACAGAATTAAGGCCTACTCCAGAAGTTCATGAAATACAGAGAGAATTGAACTTATTTTTGGAGTATTTTCCAAACAAAATTCTAACTTCAGCAGACAAAGTTACGGAATACACTATAACAAAAAGATCCTGGGAAATTGGCCAATATTTGCGCGTGTGTATAGAGCCTGCCACAAACCCGAATACCATGGGATGGCTGACAGTTCTTGGTTTGGTCGGCGTGGGAATATCAATTTTTGGAGCGGGCTACCATTTGAGAAATGCACGCTTTTGGAAGGAACGAAGGCAGTGAGCATAAAATAATTTTATAAGATGTTCTCAGACTGCATTACAAAATAATAACCCGACAGCAATTTCTGGGAGATATATGCACCTAAACTAATATGTGGGAGGTGGGATTTGAATTATGTGGGCCCGAGGAGAATCGAACTCCTGCCCTCGCGACGTCAACGCGATGTTCTGCCATTTTACGGCATCCTGCCATTATACTACGGGCCCGAATCAATTAGATTTTGTACAAATGGCTATAAAAATGTCCTGTTTTTATTCTTTTAATCTCTTTCCATGCGAACGTGTGGTCGGCCGAAACAACTCTTGCACCGGCACGCAGCTCGCGCTCAAGCTTCGGCTGCAGGCGGTCGTTGAGTTTCTGCGATAGATAAACTACGATAACTGTTGCATCATGCAGGTTTTGCTTGAAAAAATTTTCGCGGATTATTTTTATTTTATTGCCAAGATTATTTTTTTCAACATTTAGTTTGCTCAGCCAGCAAAGCAGAGGATTGTTTTCGATACCAACAGCTCTCGCTCCCATTTTTGCAGCCTCTATCAGAACTCTGCCGTCGCCGCAGCCCAGATCGTAGACTACATCCTTTTTACTGACCTTTGCAAGCTTCAGGATTTTTTTGACCGTACTGCGCGGCAACGGCACAAAAATAGCTCCGTATACAAAAATATACACAGCTGTTCCAAACAAAAGCATTGCCAGAAGCAAAGGCAACATTTGTATCTAAAATATTTATTGAAGCCTGATTACATTAATACCGGAGTTGTAAAAGTAGACGGGTAAAACGTTTCTCCTCTTCTAGACCTTTCAGCATATATTTTTATCCTGCGCCAGTTTTCTAGTGAAAACCTATACCTTCCACTCATCGCTAAAGAGAACAAACTGCTTTTCGTTTTTATATGATAGTCTAAACCACGATTCAAAAGGTCTCTTATACTGCGAAAATAACTCCTTGCATCTTCGAGGTCCTCCTTTTCTTCATCTGTCTCAACCACATACCTTTCTTTCCCACATATGATTTTTTTCATAACTTATAGATAGAAGATAAATTTTTTAAACCCCACGGTTAATGAAACAGACACGCTCAGGGCGGGATTTGAACCCGCAAGTAGCAAAGCTACGCCAGCTTGCTGCCGCTGATAGCAGATTCACCAATTTTCTGGTGCCCTACCAGGTTAGGCGACCTGAGCATATATTGCAAATGACAGCCAATACTTATATTAATGGACTTTTATATAATTTTAAATACAATTCTATTATAGGAGTTTAGAGTTTGGGAGGAATGAAAATGGCTATAAGCGTCAAGGACATAAACGACATGTTCAACAAGGACGTTTTCACTGGCAAAGGATACTACTGCGGCAAAGTTGGAGACCTGGAATTCGACCTATCAAGGTTCAAGATACGCTCGCTCGTCATCGAGGCGGCGAAAGGCACGTTCCTCGGCAAGATGGTCGGCGGAAAGAAAGGGATTATTGTGCCATATCCTATGGTTCAGGCCATAGGAGACGTTGTGATAATCAAGCACGTGGTCAGCCCTCCGTCTGAGGAAGGCGAGATGGCCGAGGCAGCCGAGTCTGCATAAGCGAAGAGCCTGCGCAAGTGAAAACATTTGGCGAAACATGGAAAGTTGCAGATTACGGAAAGTTGCAGAACATGGAAGAGACAAAAAAGGCAGTACAGGTTGACATAACCAAGAAGCCGGCCAAGACCAAGGAGCTGCAGTGGAACAGGGCCGGCGAGATTTATGTTCTTGTGGATCAAGGCTCGAGCAAGAACTACACGCTTGACCCTATAGCTTTTCTCGTGTGGCTGCAGTGCGACGGCAAGACGAACATTGAGCAGATAGTTGATGTTTTTTCCGTTGACGGAAACCGCGACATCGTCAAGGCAGCTATTACAGGAATACTGGAGAAGCTGACTGGAAGCGGCTTGCTGAAGTGGGTTTAACTAATGCTTTGGCTTGCATGCAACTGAATTTTATTTTTCCCTTTCACTCTTTCTGCAGAAAATGAAGAACGACACTACGCCGCCTAACAAACCGCCCAAGTGGCCGATGTAGGAGACGTTGTCAGTAAAACCTTGAATGATTATGAACAGCAGAGTGAAGACAGTGTAGTAGAAGAAGACTGCCAGCGTCGGCAGGTAGGGCATCTCGAACAGGACGACTGCAGCCATCAGCCCGGCAAGCATCAGCACGAGCAGCATGACAAAAGGGTTTTTTATTATTGACGGCGAGTCCACTGCCAGCATGATCAGCGGCACGACAAACAGAACGACTAAGGCGGACGGCAGTTTTTCATATGGCTTTACTAACATAGCCACGCCAGCCAGGCCGAATATCGCCCCTGACGCTCCGATGAACGGCATCGACGCGCTTATTCCAAGCATACTCCTGCTGAACATGTCGAAGACCGCTGCCACGACTCCAGAAGTGAGGTAGACCAGTATGTAAGACAGACGGTCAAGCGAGTCTTCCAGGACTATACCGATAAGTATGAGCATGATTATGTTCGCGAGCAGGTGGGACATGTTCGCGTGAAGGAAGCTGTATGTTAGCATGGAGTATATGCGCGGCGTTGCCGGAACGAAGCCGAGCAAGCTTTCGTAGTAGGTAAGGTTGCTGTAGGTGAAGAGGAAGACGACAAGGCAGGTCGTGGCTATGAGGAAAGTGACAGCAGGAAAATTTTTCAGCAGCCCGCTGTCAATGCGTTTCAAAACATCCATACAACTAATTTATACTCCGGAATAAAAATAACATTTATGGAAGCCAGGCAGGTGCTTGTTGTTCTGATTGCCGCAACAGCAATCGCTGCGGTGGCCTACCTTTTCTTTTTCGCGCCCAAGACCATGACCATGAATGCCATGGACATAGCGAAAAGCTCGATCAATTTTCTCGAGAGCAAGAGAAGGTCTGACGGCTTGTACACTTACTCTGAAACTTGCAGCGACAGCGGATGCAAGGACGACAATTTTGTCTACGCGCAGACCAACGCCTGGCCCGTGCTTGCCTATACCGGTTTGTACGAGGCAACAGACAGCAAGGACTACCTGGCAAAAGCCAAGGCAGAGATGGCCACGCTGAAGAGCAGTTGCGAGAAGGATCGCGACCAGTGTTTGTGGGTGCTGGTGCAGATGTACAGGCTTTACCGTGCGACTAATGAAAAGGCATACGCAGACTATATAATTACGCTGGGCGAGAGGCTTTATGCGTCGCAACAAAGCTACCATCCGATGCTCACGGCTATAGAGGCGAGGGAGTTTGCTATAATGTACGGCCTGACAAACGACACGAAGTATGTTACAGCAGCAGCGGACAGGATAGAGTTTGCAAAGCGCATGCAGACCTCCACTTCCGTGGAAACGGTGAAAGGCACACCGACAACCGTCAGCAACATCGCTTATTCAGTAGATGATTTCGACTTTCATTATTTTGCGTGCTGGACTGAACTGGCTGAAATAGAACTATATAAAAGGACTGGAGACGAGCGTTACGCAAAAAGCGCAAGGGATTTTTTTGACAAAGCTCAAGTTGGGAGCCATGGCAGAGAAATAGAGCAAATGACAGGCATAGAGCCTTGCATAGATGCGCTGTCGCAGCTTAGCATATTGACAAAAGATGAGTCATACAAAACCCAGGCTATAAACCTGACGCAGTACGTTGTAACCTATCGCTGGGATTCCTCGGCAGATATTGCAAAGAAATATAACGGCAACAACGGCATCCTCTTCCACAGATATACAGACTTAGAAAATTTTAAAACTGTTACCGACACATCTTATGTCGTGTTCCTGCTGTCGCAGATAAAAGATTACGAGTTTAAAATATTAAGGTGGAGATGATGAAAAAAATCATCCTAACATTTATGCTTGCAATGATGGTTTCAAGCGTTTTGTATGCGTGCACGGTCAGAAGCGAAAAGAATCATGCGGCGTGTTCGAACACGTGGGAAGAATCTCCGAAAGAGGATATTCATGAGCGCGAGCCGATAGAAGGCCCGGCACCAACACCACCGGCCCCGCCGAAACCGCCGACAGCCACGCTGCCGCAGCCTAATGCTGCTTGGCTGTCCGTAGCAGGCTATTCGCAGTCCTTTGAGAGCTGCAGTAATCTCTGCGCGCAGTACCAGCAGAACGGCTGCAGCGCTTCTATTGCGAGGCAGTACTGCAATTTTGCCATATCAGTCGACCTGAACAAGGACGGCGCTGTCCAGCAAAGCAGCCAAGGCTACACGCCGTCAGGAGGTGTGACGTGCGAGAACTCGATGCGTTGCTTCGACGTCATCTCCGAGTGCAAGTGCGGCAGCAGCGTCCTGAACATCAACGCCTGCGTGAGCTTCTACCTCGAGCAGGTCAAGCAGACAGCTGCCGCAAGCGCCATGTACAGCCTTGTGCACGACTACCTCGCGCCGGGCTGCACAGTGCCGAGCGCATGAAAAAGCCATATCCAGAAGTTTGAAACCGCTAACAATTATTTTTCATCTTAATCAGATGCTACAGGCATTACGATATAACCCATTTCATGTTTTGTTACACGCCGGAACTCACGCGATTCGAATTTTGTTTTGGCGCTTTCATACAAACCCGCGCCAATAGGCTTCCCATATCCCACAAGGCAGTGCTTCAAATGAACGACAATATCTGTTTTTTCTTCACCATCTATCGTTCTTTTTGATTCTTCAACTCTTTCCAACACTCCCACAGCATATTGGTCATGTTTTAGTTCATATAGCGGATTGTGTATTTGTATTACTTTGCCAATCAAATCTTTCAATTCTTCAATTCCCTCTATTTTTTTGAATTCCGGTTTAACTTCGCTAGCCATACACCAATAAAGAGTATGGTTAAAAATTTAAGCTTTTCTAAACTTGTGCGGGAGGTGTGCACGCAAGCCGCACTGAAAATCCACGGATTTTTTTCGGTATGGTGCGGCGGAGGGGATTTGAAACCATTGAAAAGGATTTCATAAATTAATCCGTTGATAAACTCTTTAGTTGAGCAATAGTAGGTTTTAAACTTTCCAACTGTCGTCTTGCTACTTTTGCTACTTCTTTTCTTAATCCTTTTTTATCTGTATCCAGTTGTCTTGCCTCACTTCTATAAATTATATTTTCATTCACACTAACAGTTCTTCCAAAATATATCGTTGCTGCCCTATAAATCACAATTCTAACTGCAGGACTTATACTCTCTTTTTTAATTCCAAGTAAATCATACAGATTTGTTACATAAAATTCATCAGATGCTCTCGCTGCAGTATAAATATCCGAACCCATCCAAGCATAACCAGCTTGTTGTCTATAATATTCTTCATACTTATTTAATTCTCTTCCAAATGCCCTATCTTTCTTTCCGAGTCCTCTTCTTAATACCGCTCTTACTACATCTGCTCTGCTTTTGAATTTCATATTACCAATGAGAACTATAAAAGATTAATACCTTGTGCGGGAGGTGGGATTTGAACCCATAGAGATTACTTCTTTTTCACCTTATGATAAATCCAAATTACAAAACAGGAGAAAAGGTAGCTAAGAATAAATAAAATTATAAATAGTACGGGAAATTCCATAATAGTTGTAATCAAAGATTCTGATGAAACATTAGAATCATAAAAAATTGATACAATTGGTCCAAATGGAGGTGACCATCCTCCTAAGGGGGATGCACAAGGGCACTGCGTAGAGTTGATGACAGAACCGTTTTCTAAAGTTTTCCAGCACCAAGGAACACATCCTTGAAATTTAATAGAAAGCCAAGGAAATGGAATGATTAACACAAAGATAATAAATAACAACAATTTTGCTATCGTAGGTTTCACGAATTCCTTCCAATTCATAATCATAAGTTCAAATCCAGAAATATTAAGCTTGTGCGGGAGGTGGGATTTGAACCCGCGCATATGGCAAG
>Ga0315279_10003185_pt1 | contig 23280 bp, 14 predicted proteins | sample YL17G06_20_MG_FD_203694 | JGI IMG/M metagenome (GOLD analysis project Ga0315279, IMG submission 203694) | Sediment microbial communities from Yellowstone Lake, YNP, Wyoming, USA - YL17G06_20 | ecosystem: Environmental > Aquatic > Freshwater > Lake > Sediment | place: USA: Wyoming | collected...
TTGTGGGTTCTGGAAGCCAAATTGACTGATGGTGATAAGGAACAAAACCTTGCTGAGAAGGGAAGGGTAGCGTAAGATGTTGCCAATGGTAGCCATCGAACCTTCAACTGAAATCGGGACATCCTCTCGGTACATCCAAAACCGCAATTTAACCCAAGCCATATCATAGCTCTCATCTTTACATCAGCACAGGATAGAAGCCTGTTTATCTGTTCAGAACTAAAGGTGCCTTTTTCCTTATGAGTTATCTTGCCCCTTGAGATAGCATCGATATTCGGGATATTCTTATTAAGAACATCATTTTTCCTGGCCCAGTGAAACATAGCCTTCATGATACTTATATGCAGATTAAGTCTACAGAAAGAGCCATAATGCCTCTGTAGCTTCCTTTTGTAGTTCTGTAGGTCCAGAGTCGATATGCTTTTGATCTTGCGACCTTGTCCCAGAAAAGTCTGTAATTTGTTCAGACTGTCGATTTGGTCATTGTGGTGTCTTGGGGTAAGGTCATTTGCCTGAAGTTTTGAATACTGATAGTTAAGATACATATCACATAGCTGTTTTAGCGTCATATTATCGCCTGTTGGTCTTTGTTATTGTAGATTGTTTTGACATCCGTGTAGATATGTTGCCTGGTCAAGATATCTTTGAAGAGCCGCTGTTTTGTCAGAGCCGAAGTAATACATTTTCCCTTTTATCTTTTTACGGTATTGTCCTGTGGAATGGAGCGTTAGTGGGAATTTGTCGGAACGTGTCTTTCTTTTTGCATTGGTTTTCATAGGCCTGCCTCCTAAAAAAAAGGTTACATTTTTTTTAAGATAAACGCGAATTAGTTGTAGTTTCGGTTGTAAATTTCGACAAGGCAACAAAAGTCTATAATTACAACCAACTGATATACATTAGCTTATGATTATTATACGAAATAAAAGTTAATAGGTTATATAATCCGTAGCGAAGGTGCAACGGCTTATCAGGCTCAATTGTTCTGGAGGCATCGAACGTTAAAGAAGCCCCCATCCAGCCATCATTGCGGATATGAAAATATGCAGGGAAGTTCGGATTGTTGGGGTGGTCAAAAAGCGTAATGCCCTCTAATTTTTCATTAGTGACTGGGCCACAGTAATCAACCCATTTAGCTCGCTTCCAGAAAATTTCTTTTTCATTGACTTCGCCTTCGGAGTTGCGGATTGTTCCGCCGCCGTCATTGACGCCGATAGTCTTGGCCATTCGCACGCCAATTAGCCCAAAGGGCGTTTTGCCAAATGTGATGGGCTTATTGTCGGCCTTTAATTGCATATCAATCACCAAAAGCCACTCGGAATTTTCCAGCAGCACCACCATTACCTGGCGCGTTTCAGTAAGCAGGACTTTTCCATCAGTGGTAAGCCACTCATTCTCTGTGAGTATTGACGAACTTTCGCCGGTATCATCGAATTTGATGATGCGTTTGTGACGAATCTTTCCTTTACCGCTGTCGCTCCAGAAATCGACGCCATTGACATCGGTATGAGAAATCCAGACCGAGTTGTGGTGGCTATGTGATTCGGGGTCGTGTGGATGTCCCATACGCGTAAGCAATTTGCCCGATGGCCCTACCACAGGGAATACAAAAGGCCGATTTAGGTCAGGACCAAAGTGATACCGCGCAATCTCCACTCCATCGCGCTGAAATGAGGCCTGGTGGTATGGCATAGGAACAACCTGCAACCTCGGAACCGGTTTTGGCGTGGGTGGCGTATCTTGCGCCGACGTATTTCCCATTGCTAAAACAGTCATGAGAAGCAATGTGAAACCTTTTTTGACAAGCGAGATGTTAAAATCAATCATAGTTTGATCCTTAACTAAACAGTGCTTCCACGAATTTATCGGGGTCGAATTCGGCGATGTCCTCCGGCTTTTCGCCTAAGCCGACAAATTTCACCGGTATATTGAGCTGGTCTTTTATGGCGATGACGATTCCGCCGCGTGCAGTCCCGTCGAGTTTGGCAAGGAATATTCCCGTAACGTTAATTGCCTCGGTGAATATCTTTGCCTGGGCGATTGCGTTCTGGCCGGTAGTGGCGTCGAGAACCAGCAATACCTCGTGCGGGGCGCCGGGGATTTTGCGGGCCGCAACATCGCGAATCTTTGTCAACTGCTGCATCAGGTCTTTTTTGGTATGCAGCCGTCCTGCGGTGTCAAGGATTAAAATATCTGCGCCTCTTGCGGTAGCAGCTTCGCAGGCATCGAAGGCGACCGCCGCCGGGTCGCCGCCGGTCTTGTGTTTTATAATCTGGACGCCGATTCGGTCGGCCCAGATACTTAGTTGCTCTACCGCCGCAGCACGGAACGTGTCGCAGGCGGCGAGGATAACTTTTTTGTTGTTCCGGTTAAATATGTAGCCCAGTTTGGCGATGCTTGTGGTTTTGCCGGTTCCGTTCACGCCGGCAATAAGGATAACGGTCGGGCCGGTCTCTGCCAGACGTAATTGTCTATCCTGCTCGGGCCAATAGCCTTTAATATGTTCTTTGAGGAACGGAAATATATCGTCTGTCTTTGCAATTTGTCTTTTGCGATAGGCATCACGTAATTCCGTTGTCAATTTCTCCGTAGTTTCCACGCCGATATCGTCGCTTATCAGCGTTTCTTCGAGCTTATCGAGCAGGGCATCATCGATATTCCGTCCCAAAGTCAGCACCGATGAAAGCGAAGTGGCGATTTTATCCCGTGTTTTGCCCAGCCGGTCTCTTATATAGTCAGCGGTTTTAGCAAAAATTCCCATAATAGCGTCCTTGTAAGTTTGTAAGCGGGCCCCCGCGTCTTCCTGTCGGAATCGTCAAGATGGCTCACGCCAGACAGGAGCGGGGGTGGCGCAGGCTTGATAGTATCGGGATTTGCGAAAATTTCAAGTCCGGCCATAACTTAATTTTTTAGGCCGGTATCACCTGTAAAAAATTGTTTGTTTTTTTATAATGATGAAACATTTTCTTTGACAGGATAAATGCTCTATAGTAAATTTTGTTTATCCTTTGTGCTTCGTACCGGGAGGGTATGATTACCGGCCAACCTGGTGCAGGAAGGAGAATTTCGGTTGCGTAAGGTTACTTGACCCTTATAGGTTTTTGGGGTGCTATTTTGCAATGGAGTGCAAGATGGACAATTGCTATTTGTATAAGATAAGGACGGTGTGTCATTTCTAAAGGAGTTTTCCTTGCCGGCCCGTGAAATTGAGGATATTTTTGCTGATATACTTGACCGCGCCAAAGCTCTTGACCCTGCCAACACGCGCAGGTGGTTTGACAGATTGACGGTTGAACATTTGAATGGCGGGGCGTTGGGGATAGGCTGCCTGGATGAATCGGCCGTTCAATTTTTACGCGATAATTGTAAAGGCACTTTTACCCGTGCGGCTCAGCAGATAACCGGCCATCTTGTTACGGTGGAGTTCAAGCTTATCCCGCAAAAGGCAGATGAAAAATCTGCAACCCACCCTCAGCGCTCTGGTCCTGGGCTTAGACTTCATCCTGATTATACCTTTGATAATTTTGTAGTTGGGCCCAGTAACCGGCTTGCCCACGCAAGCTGTGTTGCGGTAAGCCGCTCGCTCGGCGATACGTATAATCCGCTTTTTGTTTATGGCAATTCCGGCCTGGGTAAGACCCATCTTTTGCAGGCGGCCTGCTTTGAGGCCCAGCGAAAATCTAACGGCGCGGTAATACAGTTCTTGAGCTGCGAAGAGTTTGTAAATAGATTCATCAGGGCAATCGAGGAAGGGAATTTAGCCGGCTTCCATAGCCAGTTCCGCACGGCCGATATGCTCGTAATAGACGACATTCAGTTTCTGCGCGAGCGAGAGCAGAGCCAGGAGGAATTCTTCCATACCTTTAATACCCTTTATAATAACGGCAAACAAATTATCCTCAGCGCCGACAGCCCGCCGGGCAAAATCCCTTCGCTGGAGGAGCGTCTGGTCAGCAGATTTAATTGGGGTCTGGTTGCCGGAATCGACCCGCCGAGCTACGAGACAAGGGTGGCAATCGTTCAAAAAAAGGCACATCTTCGCGGCCTGAGTATTTCAGATGAGATTGCCCAGTATATTGCTCATAAGGTGCAGGCAAATATAAGGGAGCTTGAGGGCGCTTTGACGAGCATATATGCTGTGGCGACAACCACCGGAAAAAAAATCACCCTGGAATTGGCTCAAACTGCTCTGGAAGGGAAAAGTAGATTGGAAGCTCGGCACATAAGTATCACTGATATTATCGAAGTGGTAACTAAGCACTTTGATATTCGCCTCGCCGACCTGCAGAGCAAAAAACGCAGCCAGAGTATTACCGAGCCGAGGCAGATTTGTATGTATTTAGCCAGGAATCTAACCAGGCATAGTCTCGAAGAAATCGGCGGCCATCTGGGCGGCCGCGACCATACAACTGTTATGCACGCCTGCAGTAAAATTGCCGAAGCCAAAGACTCCGACCCCAAAATGAATGTAATCCTTGACGAATTAGCAAAACAGATAACGCAGGGCCAGCCAGTCGGCATTTAGCGGTCAGCGTATAGAATTTGGCCGCAGAGAAAACAGAGGAAAAATATAAGGTAGCGCCGTTTCCAAAAAGTGAGCATTACTTGTTGTCATTCCCGCGAAGGCGGGAATCCAAAACTTACAAAAATCAGCGTTAATCAGCGTCTAAAAATAAAATCGCTCGGTTTAAGTTTTTGGTTTCTTCACATCGCCAAACAAAAAGGGCCGTAAGTTTAATACCTACGGCCCTAATCAACTAATCCACTAATTCTCTAATTCACTAATGCCTTCAGTTCCTGCGCCTTCTCAGCAATGCTAACCCGCCTAAGCCAAGAAGCAAAAGCGTGGCTGGCTCAGGAATTATAAGCACATCGTCAACATATACACTTGATGCCGCACCTAAGCCACCTGCACTAATTCCAAACTGGTCTAATAGATTATGTGCAGGTTCTCTGGGCCAGTAGGCAGCTACATCCAACTTATACGCCCACCCGCCGGTTATCACATTGAAAAGGTACACATCGGCTGTTTGGCTCGGCCCATCGATGTCTGCACGCACGCGATAAATATCCCCTGGGTTCCATTCTCCTAAGTTGGTTCCACTTGCTCCCTCCCAGGTTATCAATCCCGTGTTCCTGAACCTAAAAAAATCGTTCATCGGTCCCTGAGTCCCTTCTTTCCGCATAAAACCAACGTGTATATCTCCTCCCCCGAGGTAAACCGTGGCTTCATAGGAGAGTACGTCCGGCAGGGAAGCAAGTTTTACATACTCCATCCTTGCCCACCCAGCAGACCCTTTAAGCTCGAGGGACTTACCGTCACTACGTGGCCAATGGGCCGAAGTAAAATCAGATACTTCGGCAGATATCCCATCAAAAAGAGTTTGCCAGGGTGGCTGGTGCTTGTTTTCGCCTAACGCATAGTTGTCGAAGCTATCATAAAACGGAGGGGAGACGGGAGTGACAGCCTGCGCAACGCACGCAATAAACATTAGAGAAGCAATAAGTGTCACTAAACTACATATTCTTTTTGTCCTTCTCATCATAATACCTCCTAAGATTTCTTCCATTCTTTCGCAACAACACATTATGATCTTCACCAAACGTTTCTAAAAGGGGAAAACTTGGGAGTTTTTACAGCCTCCTCAGAAATTCCCTTTTCTGTGCGTTCTTAAACTATGCCCCAGACGAAAAGAAGTCAAGTATTTTCTTTCGATTTTTGAAAAATTTTTGAATTTTTATCGGAATTAACTAGAATCCGTAGAAGGCACAGGGATAAGTATATATTATTAAAGAAGTTACGATAATTGACATTCCACAATATGTATTGCTATACATTATAGTCTCTTCTGAGAATTGATACGAAAACATGAATCACTCATCTTCTCCTGACTCATATATGCTTCTACTCAGCGACTAATGCTCTGTTACACCTGATTTGATGAATTGTCATGCTGAGCGAAGCGAAGGATATGGCCTGCGTAAGCGAGATTCTTCGCCCCGCACCAATTGAACTATACTACCGCGACAAAAACGTGTGGGGCAAAAGAATCTTATCTGATTAACAATTGGTGTGGGGCTCAGAATGACACCCATCATTTGACGACTAACAGAGAACTATCTCTAAAATGGCCAAAGGGTCGTTTTTATGATAAGATATATGGTGTCGCCTTGAGGTTTATATGTGTATCTCTAATGGGCGGATTATTTCAAGGTATTTAACGACGCTTCATGGGCAGGGGAAAGAAATTTTGACAACAGAAACGGACAAAAAGAAGTCGCTGCGGGTGGCGTTGATTGCATCGCAGCGGACACTGGACGAATATGCGGCGTTTTTAGAGCATCTGGTAGTCGGCCTGGCTGATGAGTCGATTCCTCTGGCTCTTGTCTGTCCACCATCCTCTGACGTGGATACTGTCATTTCCGGCACTGCGTCGGTCATTAGATTCCCTGTCTTTGAGCTGCCGTTCACAGAACATCTAAATAGAAAGATACTCATTGAGCGCCTCGCACAGTTTGAGCCAGCCGTTTTGCATTGTCTGTGCGAAAGCAAAGCCGCACTTACAATGTATTTAGCAGGCGAGTTCAATATGCCTTATGTGCTGTCGGTCAATTCGCTGCGCCAGCAATGGCGTCGCCTTTCTATCTCGCCGGTGTGGTGTGCCGGAATCATTGTGCCGACTAAAAGCGTGGTGGAAAGTGTTGCCAAGACCTATCCACGTTTTACCGACCGGATAAATCAGATAAATATCGGGACTTTTGTAGAGGATGACATTAAATGTTTTAGCAGCTCGTCTCGGCTTGCCAGTATTATAGTAGCTCCCGCAGGGGGAACGTTGGATAACGCCGATGACTTTGAGAATTTATTTAATGCTATCAGGCACCTGATGATTGACCGGTATGAATTTATGGTTGTGGTCGTGGGCGAAGGGCGGGCGGAGGGCCAGCTACGCAAACTGTCAGCCGCTCTTGGTCTTTCGCAGGTTGTTACTATCGTTCCAAGATTGAAGCCCTGGCCCGCTTCCATCCGGCGGGCTTCAGGTGACATTTTTATCCAGCCTCAGCCGAGTTTTGCCTTTAACCCGTTATTGCTGGAGGCAATGAGTATTGGGACTGCTGTAGCTGCCTGCAAGGGCGGAGTGGATGATTTGATTATAGAAGGCCAGACAGCGGTTGTTTTCGACCCCAATGACCAGCTTAGTATAAAAAGCACCCTGCAGGGCTTACTTGACGGGTGCGAGTTCGCACGCAAAATCGCTAAGGGGGCACAGCAGTATTTGAGGAAAAACCATACGGTCAGCAAGATGATTTCGGCTATGCTGCAAAGTTATGGCGATGCTGCGCAATGGTCCGGGTGTTCTGACAAAGAAAAAACGCACAGCAGGGTAACTTCCTGAATAATTTGCAGGTTCGCAGCGTCCTAAATTATGTGTAATCGAAGAAAAATCAGATATTGAAAGGAACCTTGCTATGTTTGAGAGTGAGAGTATTTTATTGCAGCGTTTTGCCAGTACCGGCGATTCGGAGGCGTTTTCCGAGCTTGTGAGGCGGCACGCGGGATTGGTCTATGGGGCGTGCTTGCGAGTTCTTGCAGATAAAGACAGGGCATCCGACGTTGCCCAGGATACGTTCTTCCAGCTCTTGCAGAGCGGCCACAGCGTTACGGGGTCGCTGCCTAACTGGCTGCACAGGGTCGCTACTCGCAAGGCGATAGACCTTATTCGCAGGGACTCCTCAAGAAGGCAGCGAGAGACCCAATATGCCGCAAATATCCCCCGTGAGGTAACAAAATGGCAGGACCTCTCACCTTATGTCGATGAGGTGCTTAATGAGCTTGATGACGAAACACGCCAGGTTTTAATCCAGCACTTTTTTGAAGGCCGGACCACAAAGGACATTGCAGCCGGCCAGGGCTTCTCGCAGCCGACGGTATCCCGCAGGATAGAATCGGGCGTGACAAGGTTGCGGGAGAAGCTCCATAAACGAGGGATAATAATTGCCACGGGGGCGCTGGTAACTTTGCTGGTTGAGAATGTTGTCCAGGCCGCACCGGTAGCGGTATTGCAGGAGCTGGGCAAGATGGCGCTTGTAGGGACACAGGTAGCGGCTGCATCCGGGGCAGCTACTGCTGCATCGGCAACAGGTGCCGGAACCAAGGCAGCAGCCGGCGGGGTACTTGCCGGCGTCAAAGCAAAAATCATCACAGCCGCAGTGGTTACCGCTATCGGCGTCGGTTCGGTAGTAACATATCAACAAATTACTGAAACACCCAAAAAATCTGATGAGCCGGTTGCTGAGGAAGTCACGCAGTTTTATTCCCACAGCCCATCAGATAGAGTGCGAAGCAGCCGTTCTACGCAAAGTCGCCGTCCAATAGCCCAGCAGCCGGATGAGCTGACAATGGCTCCTTCTGAACCACTGGACTACAAGGATACGACAGATTCGGACTTGGGCGACTCTGATATGGCTGCTGATGTCTTTCCGGTAGAATCTGACAATAGCGGGTCTGAGGGTGATAATGCTGGTGTTGGTGCCGGCTACGGAGCAGTCGGTGGGATGGCAATGGGCGGCATAGCCGGCGGAGAAAGCAGTTCTGAAGGAGATGAAGGTCCTCCTGAGGGTTATGGCGGTTATGGAGGCGGAGGCGGGTTTTTTGCTGTTGGCGTTCGAGTTGAGGGGCCTAATGAGCCTAATGACTCTAATAAAGATTCGGATGAGCGGTGACCTGGTTCAAGTGATTGCTCGATTTGCGTTTGGACAAGTGTAATCGTAATAGAACAAGGCAGGCAATGTGCAATGGTTGGGCGGCAGCATCAGTTGCGAGGGTAGTTTGCGCCTTCTTAGTTCTCATTTCCTGGGCAGTAACCACAGCAGGAGTGGCTCAAGAAAGACCTGAATCTGTCCTGGATTTGCTCAAAAAATACCAAACAGACAAACCGAAGGTTCAGAATCACAAAGTTGGCGAACAAATTGTTCACTTTCCAGCAGATAGGTCGCTGGGGACGCTCAATATTCAAGATGTCAACACGCCGAGATATATCGATACCTTTTTCTATTGGACGACACAGGAGGATACCGAGTGGAAATACCTCGGCCAGGCGAAGGGCGATGTTACAGTTCCGGCAGGCAAACGGCTATCGCTTTCCGTGAACAAGGGCGGCTGGAAGGACCTTTCGCCGCTTTCAAACATCGGGCCTGATGACCTGTTCTCATTAAGTATCTACGGTCCTTTTGAAGGCGGGCCTATGCCTGATGATAAATGTATGCCGCATATTGCCCACCTGACAGGCCTGAAAGTATTGTTCCTTGAGAATACGAATATATCAGCAGAGGGATTACAATTTCTTAAGGGACTCAAGTCGCTGGAACGCCTGTCAATATCAAAACAGCTTACAGATGATGGCCTGGCCGAGATTGCTCAATTGCCGTCTTTGAAAGCGTTGTATATCAGGGAAGATCGTCTCACCAATGCCGGCCTGGCGCATCTGGAGAAGCTGGCGTCACTTGAGGAGCTGGATATAAGTAATGGCCGAATGAGCAATGCCGGCCTGGCGCACCTTGCCAAACTTCCTTCGCTGCGATACCTGATGCTTACAGGCAAGAACTTTACTGATGATGGACTAATCTATATAAAGGACATCCCTTCAATAAAGATTCTCCACTTCGGCCATTTAGCGCACCTGACCGACAGATCTCTGGTGCATTTATCGAACGTAACCACTCTGGAGCGCCTGAGTTTGCACTGGGTGGAGAAGATTACCGATTCAGGCATCGCAAATCTAAAGAAGCTGCCGTCACTGAAACAATTGGATATTACGCATTCCCAGGTAACCGACAATGGTCTGGCGCACCTGAAGGAAATCAAATCGCTTGAATATCTGGATCTGCCTCAATTGTGCATCACTGATAATGGTTTGGCTCACCTGAGCGGACTTTCTAATCTCAAACACCTCAACGTCGGCGCCAGCACAGCAAGTCCTATCACAGATGTGGGTCTTTCGCACCTAAAAGGCCTGAAGCTGCTCGAAGAGCTTCACATTGCCGGGCAGGGCATAACTGACGAAGGTATGGCTTACATTGCCGAACTGACAAACCTTAAGGACCTTTTACTTATGACCGGCCCACTCAATCAGGGGAGACTGACAGGTGCAGGTTTGTCTTCTTTGACCCGATTGAGGTCGCTGGAAAAGCTATACTTAAATCAAACAGATATGACACTCACAGACCTCACACAGATTGGAAAATTGCCGAACTTGACCAATTTGGATGTTACTCAGATTCACCACGGCAACAACTTTCTGGATATCTCAGGCCTGACTAAACTAAAGCACCTCTCCATCAACCTTACAAGACCTGATGTCTTCGTCGATGAGGATTTGGCCTGCTTAGCCAGGCTGAAAAATCTTGAGTGGTTGCAGATAGGTCCCCGTGAGTTCAGCGATTTGGGTATCGGCTACTTACGTAATCTTACCGAAATGGAACGTCTCGGCATTGGCGGTCCTGATTTAACCGATAAAGGGCTTGTTTATCTTGCCAGAATGCAAAAGTTGAACCATTTGACAATTAACGATGGACAAATAACCGATGCGGGGCTTGCCCATTTAGAAGGTCTTAAAGCCATTGGATACTTAAACATTACCTCAAGGCAGCGTTTTAGTCCTGCGGCGTTACAACGTCTCCGCCAGCAACTGCCTAACCTGACTATGCTGAGGACTGAAGTCAAGACCGATTCGTCTAATACCGCCGGCATTCCGAAGGCAATTTGACCAGGGAAACATAGCGGCCCGACAATAAAATGAAAATAACAAAATGTCCATAGGAAACTTTCCAAAAAAAGTTTTGCTGATTGTGATTGTGTGGATGGCTTGTTGTTTAGCCGGTTCCACAGGTCTCTTGGGACAAGAAGCTGAGCAAACACGCCCCAAAATTCTGGATTTGGTTCGCAAATATCAGGAGCAAAAAACGAAATCTGTTTCGCCACGGGCCGAAGAACGCATCGTTCATTTTCCCAGCGACAGGTCATTGGGGCAGCTTTGCATACAAGATGAAGGTTCCATCAGGCAACTGAACTATTGGTTCTATTGGACAGACACAGGTGAGCCGGCTCTGGAATATCTGTGCGAAGCACAAGGGGACGTTCGGGTCCCTGCCGGCAAGCGGCTATATCTGACGGTCAATGGAGCTGCCGCAAGAAACCTGTCTGCCTTGTCAAATCTTGGGCCGGATGATTTGTATGGTATTACGCTTTTGGCCCTACCGGGAGACCCTGTTGAGCCGGGCGATGAATGTATGCCGCTTATCGCGCATCTGACGGGGCTAAAGTACTTGGCCATAGGCCACGTTACCGACAGAGGTCTGGAGAACATTGCCAATCTTAAGTCTGTGGAATACTTGCATTTGGGTGACCGCGTGTCAGACAAAGGTGTGGCTTTTATAGCTGAGTTGCCTTCTTTGAAAGGGCTATACATAGAGGCAATGAATAACCGTATCACGGACGCCGGCTTACAGCACCTCAGTAAAGCGACTTCGCTTGAAGAGCTGGCTCTCTGGGGAGAACGCATGGGTGATGCCGGCCTGGCCCACCTTAGCGGATTGCCGAGATTGAAATATCTTTTTCTTCGCGGTCCTCACTTCACCGATGCCGGATGTGTCCACCTGAAGGACATCCCCTCATTAAGGATGCTGTCATATCATGAAGGTGTGGCTCGAATCACTGACGCTGGCCTTGTTCATATTGCAGATATACCGAATCTGGAAAGTCTTTGCCTGCACGGGATGAGGAATATCACCGACAATGGCATCTCCAATCTGTCAAAGATGCTTTCGCTCAAGAAACTGGAAATCAGCAGCTCCCAGGTTACCGATAGAGGGCTGGCTCACTTAAGTCAAATAAAGACCCTCGAGCATCTCGACCTTCCTCAACAACAGAAAGGTATTACCGATGCAGGCCTGACTTATCTTGGTCAATTACCGAACCTCAAGTGCCTTCACATTTCCAGAACACATTTTAATGACCCTAAAATGAATAAGGAATATTACACCGACAAAGGTCTGGCTGAATTGGCAAAGTGCCGTAATCTTGAGGAACTGAGCATTGGCAGCATTGGTGTTACCGATGCAGGTATGAACCATATCGCGAAACTGACCAATTTGCGGTGGCTTGGTTTGTTCGGCTGTGATAATGTTACTGACAAAGGACTGGCGAAGCTGACAGGGCTAAAGTTTTTGACAAATTTGGAAATCGCGTACTTAAACCTGACTATATCAGGCCTTAACCAGCTAAAATCGCTAACTAACCTGACAACGTTGCACGTCTATGACCTCCGGCGCGGCGGCGCCACATTAGACCTGTCAGGCTTAACCAACCTGAATGACCTGATGTTAAGTTTTGCACCGCGGTCGGGTGAGGTATTCACAGATGCCGACTTGGTTTGCCTGACCAAACTGAAGAAACTCACAAACCTCCAGATTGGCCCCCGCGATTTTACCGACAAAGGTATGACACAATTAGCTGGCCTTACCAATATGGAACGTCTTCTGATTGGCGGTTCCGGCTTGACTGACAAAGGGCTCGAATCGCTGACAGGAATGAAGAAGCTGAGTCTTTTAACAATCTCTGGAAGTTTCGATAAAAGTAAGATGGCCTTTAGTAGCGGCGGTAAAATTACAGACCAGGGTCTGCGTTTTCTTGAAGGATTAAAGCAACTGCAGAACCTGGAAATCAACTCCGACACCACCTTTAGTGCTGCAGCTATACGGCATCTGGAGAATGTGCTGCCGAACTTGTATTCTCTCAGAATCAATGGCGGCAGCACACCTGCCCGTAACCGCCCTATGCAGCAAAAAGCTCCCACGCCCAGGCAGCCGCCACAACCAGGACCTCGGGCAAGGCCGGGAGCTCGATGAAAAGGTATATGAGCAGGCCGGCAGTAACAAATTGAAAGCATAGCCAATGGGAACGTCAGCACAAAAATTCGTCACTGTTGCTATTATGAGTCTGGCAGTATTGCCGGCAAGAGCGGCGGAGCAGCCCACAGTTTCTAAACCGCGGGACAAGTACGCACAAGCACGTATCGTTCATTTTCCTAAAGACCGCTCTATTGGACATCTTTACATAGTGAAAAAGCCCTTGATAAAGGAAAGTTGGTGGCACTATACGCTTGCCTGGGAAAAGAAATCGCTCGGTGAGGCTCGCGGAGATGTGAAAGTTCCTGCCGATGGAATGCTTCGGCTTGATGTTGTTGGCGATGACCGGCAAAAAACGCAAGTTTTTGCTGCTCTTGGCCCAAATGATATTCAAATAATGAATTTATCTACCTGTAATGATATTGATGATTACTTTATGTCACAGATTGGTCGGTTAACTGGTCTGGAGGTCCTTTTCATAGCTGAAAGCACATTGACTTCTCAAGGTCTAAAGCATCTTACGAATCTAAAGCAGCTCAAAGCGATTGCTCTGCCCGGATACATTCGAAGTAATGAACTGTCTTTTCTCAGCGAACTTAATTCACTTGAGTATCTTCATTTCGCCGGTCCTATGGTTACAGACGACAAGATGCCGGAAGTTGGAACACTGGTTTCACTTACCCAGTTGAGTCTTACCGGCAGTGATGTGGGCAAGGGGCTGGCACACCTCAAAGCCTTAAAGTCACTTCGTTACTTAAATTTACAGGAAAATAGAAGGTTTGACATTGATGCGCACCTGGGACATTTGTCCGACCTTACCAGTATGGAAGAGCTTGACCTTCGCAGCACGCAGATAGGCGATGCTGGCCTTGCACACATAGCAGGCCTGACCCGGCTGCGTAAACTCTATCTGAGCAGCAATCCTGTTACACATAGAATTACCCCGGCAGGAATTGTTCACCTTAAAGACTTAAAAGCCATCGAAGAATTGGATTTGCCGGCCGATTGTTTAGACGATGCCGTTCTTGCGTATCTGGCCCGATTGCCGTCTCTTAAAAACCTGAGTATCCGTGACGACCGTGTAACCGACAAGGGATTGAAGGCCATCGCAGGAATGAAATCGCTGGAGGAGCTCTACGTTCTTTCCAAAAATGTTTCCGATGACGGCGTGGCAGGCATTTCCAAATGCACTTCTTTGAAGTCTCTTGGCCTTAGCCGTTTCCCATTGACCGACAAGGGCCTGGCTCACTTGGCAAATCTAAAGTCGCTTGAAAAACTTCTTATAAAACAGGCGAAAGTTACAGGAGATGGTTTGGCTGTTCTCAAAAAGATTCCTGCACTAAAGGAGCTTGAACTATACTACCTGAATCTCGGTGAGACGGGCACGACTCACATAGCAGACGCAGCTTCTCTTGAAACCCTGAGCCTTCATTGGCTGGAATCTGATATAACCGACCAGGACCTTGCCTGATTCGCTAACTTAAAACATTTGAAGAAGCTGACCATTTCCCTGCGCGACGGTTCATACTCATCCGTCACCGACCAGGGGTTGGCATATCTTTCAAAACTGACGAACCTTGAGCATTTATATTTGAGTCACTGTCCAAAAGTAACCGACGCAGGTCTTAAGAATTTTGAGGGGCCGGCATCGCTGAAATACCTGCGACTTGGCCAGGCGAACGTTACTAAAAAAGCCGAAGCCTCATTCAAAGCAAAAAGGCCCGATGTTACGGTCATATTTATACCGTAAATAATTAGGATTTAGGAAATAAGTAGATATGTTAAACGCAAAGATAAAAGCTGTGACGTTTGTTGTCAGTTGTGTGATCATTCTCTCTTTGCCGCGAGCAAATTTTGCTCAGGATAAACCAAAGCAACCCAAAATTCTGGAATTACTTAACAAGAACAGGTCGTCTCAGTCACAAAGCAGCCAGGCGAAAGGCGGCCAGCGTATAATTAATTTTCCAGTGGACCGGTCACTGGGCACTCTGAGTGTGCCTTACAAAGGTATCCATACGCCGCTTTACCCGAATTATTACGGCAACTGGGATTATTTGTGCCAGGCGCAGGGACGCGTGACTGTGCCGGTTGGTGAAACGTTGGAGCTTACGGTTGGCCCGGTCTGCTTGAAAAATCTGCCGATGCTGTCCACACTCGGGCCAAATGATATTGATAGATTCAGTATAACAGGATACGACAGGCCGATTGTCAGGCCCGACCAAACCGTTATGCCCCATTTATCCTCTCTGACGGGGCTAAAAGAGCTGGAGTTGACGCTGGCTGATATCAGCGGCGAGGGCCTCAAATATATAAAAGGATTGACTTCACTGAAGCAATTGACCGTTCAATCATCTAATCTTTGCAACGAAGATTTGGCGTATCTAAGTGAGTTGAAATCGTTGGAGACTTTAACTCTGATGGCTCGAAAAGCTGATGATGCTGGTTTACAGCATTTAACAAAACTGAAGTCTCTAAAGCAGCTTTTTATTTCGCCAAATTTTCAGGGGCCGGGTCTGGTTTATCTTAGTCAACTGCCTCAGCTATCATCATTGACACTCGTTGGCAGTAAATCGGCAAGAAATGATTTGATACCTTTGAAACAGATACAATCGCTGCGAAAGCTGGAAATCTATTACGAATATAGGCCTATCACGGATGCTGAGCTGACTGCCATATCTGGAATACAGCATCTCGAAGAATTAAACATAAAAGGCCAGCCAAAGGTCAGCGAGAGTGTGCTGACTTGTCTTGAGGCGATGACCGCTCTGAAACGATTTGATATTGACGATTTTGAAATAACGGACGCCCGTCTTAAACGGCTCAAAAAGTTAAAAAACCTCGACGCTCTTAAATCTGTAAGTATCGGCGATGAAGGGCTTGCCTGTTTAACGGAGTTTCCCGGCCTCAACTCTCTTTCCTGCAGGCTTCGTGATGATGTTACGGATGCCGGCATATCGAAACTCGGCGAGCTTCGCTCTCTCGAAAAGCTGGGCATCTCAGGGGATAAAACTGTAACCGACAAGGTTATGTTACAGATTGCTAAATTGGCAAATCTAAAAGACCTTTCGGTAGATGGGAACATATCAAACGAAGGTCTTGGCCAGCTAACAAAACTTAAATCTCTGACAGGTCTTGCCATTGGGCCTAACTGTAAAAAAGTCACTATTGCAGGATTGAACCGACTTAATGAGATACCGACACTGGCTTCGCTGGAAGTTTTCAACTCTTCTCAAGACGGTGCTGTCCTGGATATTTCACGATTAACTAATCTTGAGAATCTTCAGTTCTATAGAGTCATAATCGGTGACGAAGACCTGGCGTCTCTGGCTAATCTTAAACGTCTAAAGCGTTTAATAATTACTTATTGGGAGGGCGATAAAAAAATCACGGATTCTGGTCTTCGCCGCTTAGCTGACTTAACCTCTCTGAAGTGGCTTGGCATAAGTTGTCCTGGTGCCGACAAAATGACCGATGACGGATTAGCTCACCTGGCAAATCTAAGAAAGTTAACGATGTTAGGCGTCAGCGAAGGGACCTTTACGGAAAAAGGCCTCGCCCACCTTTATGGGTTGAAGGGACTGAGCAGTTTGAGTATTAACTCCAATTATGCCGTTAGTAATGCTGCTGTCGAACAACTGCGCAAAGAAATACCGAACTATCTTGATTTCAAGGTAACACCGTAGAAGTCGCTATAACCGGAAGAACATTTTTTATATAAGTGGAAAAGTTATGACGGATTTATCAAAAAAAACATCAATCATTGTGCTGTTTTTCCCGTTCACCATAATTCTCAGCTTACCAGGGATTGCAATTGCTGCATCTGAAGAAAAACAGCAGAGCGTTTTGCAATTACTTCAGCAATACCAGCAAAACAGAACCCAACCCCAAACTCAAACATCTAATCCCGAGGCAAAAGGTCGCGTTGTTCATTTTCCGGATGAGCGGTCGGTCGGGCAGCTTTTTGTCCAGGATGCAAAACGAGTAAGGCAAATTATAGATTTTTTCCATTGGGGAGACCCCACTGAATGGGAGTATCTATGCGAAGCGAAAGGGGATGTTCCTGTCCCTTCCGGTAAGCGGCTGTCCCTCACCGTCAGTCAGACCGCCAGCAGCGATATGTCCTGGCTTTCAGTTCTTAGGCCGGATGACCTCTATAGACTTGCCTTTACGCCTTCTTCCGGCTCTTCTGACAATAGGTTCAGGCTGTCTGACAAAAATATGGAGAACATTTCTCATCTGACCGGTCTAAAATATTTGGACCTGGGATGGACGGTGATTAGTGATAAAGGCATAGAAAACATCAGGCGCCTTACAACTTTGGAATACCTGGACATACCACCTCGATTAACTGAAAATGGACTTGCTCTTATAGCGGAACTACCTTCATTAAAAGGACTCTACTTTCTCGGACGTCTCACCAGCGGAATTACCAATGCCAGCCTGCGTCATCTGAGCAAACTAACCTCGCTGGAAGAATTATATATCAGCGGAGACATCATTGGCGATGGAGGCCTGGTACATCTTCGAGAGTTGCCGCGTCTTCAATACTTACTGCTCTGCGGCAGCAAATTCACGGATGACGGGCTTGTCCACGTAAAGGAGATAACTTCATTAAGGATACTTTCTCTGCCTGAAGGCTTGTGCCGAATGACAGATGCCGGCCTGATTTCTATATCAAATATGCCTAACTTAGAGAACCTGTATCTGGACGTAAAAGGACCTATTACCGACAATGGATTGGCTTATCTGTCAAAGATGCGCTCACTTAAAAAATTGCATCTCAGCAGGTCACAGGTTACCGACAGAGGTCTCGCTTATATAAGTCAGATAAAGACTCTGGAGCATCTCGACCTTCCCCAGGAGCAGAAGGGCATCACCGACAAAGGCATTACCTGTCTTGGGGAACTGCCGAATCTCAGGCAGCTTTCAATTTCCAGGATTCATTACGTTGACCCTAAGATGAACAAAGACTACTACACCGACAAGGGATTGGAAGCCCTTGTTAAATGCCGCAACCTTGAAGAGCTGAGTATCGGCAGCATCGGCATAACCGACGCAGGGATGGACCACATAGCGAAACTAACCAAGCTAAAAAAGCTGATGCTGTTCGGCTGCGAAAATGTAACTAATGCAGGATTAGTCAAACTGACTACGTTGACATCCCTGAGAAATCTGTACATAACGTCCGCAGATGTAAGCTTTGCGGGATTGAACAATCTCAAGCCAATGTCTAATTTGACAAATTTGACGGTCCTCTACGTCAAACGTGGCGGAACTGTTATGGATATTTCCGGCCTTGCCAATTTGGAGGACTTGATGTTGAATTTCGCACCCAAGTCGGGGGACAAGTTCACCGATGCCGACTTGATGTGTTTAAGAAATCTGAAGAAACTCAGATGGCTCCAGATTAATCCTCACGATTTCAGTGATAAAGGTATGTCGTATCTGGCCGGCCTTGCCAATATGGAACGTCTCATTATCGGCGGACCAGGCCTGACCGACGAAGGACTTAAGTTTCTATCTAATATGAAAAAAATAAACCAGCTAACTATTAGCGACGGCAATTTTACCGATATGGGGCTGCGACACATCGAAGGTCTTCAGTTATTGCATTATTTGAGCATTACCTCGGCCAATGCTTTTAGTAACGATGCTTTACAGCGCCTCCGCAATAATTTACCAAACCTCTGGTATTGTCATATAGTGCCGTAAAAAAAAAGATAAAAAGGTTTTATGCGAAGAGTTACTCAAATTGACCGATTTGTTTGTGATTCTTGACATAGTAATTATGGAACACAAAGTTAATACTCACAATCTCTGGCAAAAAATAAGAACTAAAAACAGTGTTAATCTGTGTAAATCCGTGTCTAATGAAAAATAAACAGCATTAATCTGTGTCAAAGACCGGAGTCGGTCACTTTAAGGAGTTAGCATTGTGATGATTATGAAATGTGCAACAAAAAAGATTTTGCAGGCGGCTCTAATTTTTGCATTTTCAATTTCAGTCTGTCTGGCAGCCCCTTCCGAAAAAACGCTAACGGAAAAACGCCCGGGTATGCCGGATTTGATTCGCAAATACCAGACAACACAAACCAAGGTCGAGAACCCGCCAAGCAAAGAACGCATTATCCATTTTCCCAAAGACCGCTCGATTGGTTATCTGTATTCGGCCAATATCCCGCCTGTTGAGGACTACTGGCAGTGGATGCAGCAGACCGCTGATATAAGTGGATATACAGAATATATATGCAAGGCAATAGGCGACGTGACTGTCCCTGCCGACAGAATGCTCAGGCTTGATGTCGATAGAGACGCCTTGAAATTCGAGAATCCTTTTGGTGGTCTGAAACCAGATGATATTCAAATGTTGAGTTTTGTCTATTGTGACGTCGATGATTCGGATTTGAAAAATATCCGGCACTTGTCTGGTCTGGAGGCGTTAAATCTGCTGGGGTTCGGGACAAGAGCAAAAGGCCGATTACGCGGGACGGGCTTGAAATACCTGGCCGACCTCCCCAAGCTCAAATACCTCTTTCTGCCAGGTTACGTCAGCATCGAAGGTCTGGAGTCCCTTCAGCAGTGTCCCTCCCTGATACTTCTTTATTTCGGAGGTGGTCTGTCACTCACAGACGAAAAATTACGTGCTATCGGCAAACTGACCTATCTGACACATCTTAACCTCGGCGATACCGCCATTGGCCCGGGTCTGGCATATCTAAAAGACCTCAGGTCTCTCAAATACCTGAATCTCGCAATGAATCGGCATCCCCAGATAGACCGCCACCTAACAAACATTGCCGACCTGACCGAAATAGAAGAATTATATCTTGGCGGTCCGACAATGACCGACCAGGCACTTGTGCACCTGACTAAAATGACGCAACTGAAAAGGCTGCACCTTTCCCAGAGCAATGTCACAGGCTCCGGCCTTGCTAATCTTGGGGGCCTGACGCAAATAGAAGAACTGGATATGGAAAACAGCCAGATTAACGATGCAGGCCTTGTTCACGTAGGTGAAATGCCGAATCTCAGGAAGCTGAACATAAGCAGCAATCCCCTCACCGGCAAGGTTACGGATGCAGGACTGGCTCATCTGAAAGACCTGAAATTTCTTGAAGACCTTGTCTTGCCCTTGGGTGGCCTCACGGATGCAGGCCTGTCAAATTTGGCAGCTCTTGCCTCGCTCAAAAAGCTGGACATTGGTGGTGAAGGCATCGCCGACAAAGGCATCGCCGTCTTTGCAAATATGACGCGTATGGAGAATCTCAGCATTGCAGGCGAGAACGTCACCGATGCTGCTATGCCTACACTTGCCAAATGCACCGCTCTTAAAGAACTGTCACTGAATGGTTGTTCCATCACGGATAGGGGTTTTGCACAATTGGCACGGTTAAAGTCCCTTGAGAAGCTGACCATCACCAGAACACAAATAACTGGCGATGGCTTGGCGGCCCTGAAAGACCTTCCGAAACTGTCTAACCTGGGCCTTTGGAATATGAAGCTCGGCCAAACAGGTCTGGCACATCTGGCCGGCTGCAAGGCCATTCGACAACTCACTATTTATCACCTCGACATCGGCCTTCGTGACCAGGACTTCGCCCATCTGGCGAATCTCACATCGCTACAGTCCCTCCAGGCAAATGGCACTTCATCGATTACAAACAAGGCCCTGGGGTCACTATCTGGCCTGACCCTTCTTGAGTCACTCTACATCACAGGCAGCTCAGACATAACAGACGATGGACTCAAGAATCTGGCGAACCTGAATTCTCTGCGAAGTATCCATCTTAGCAAGTGTTCCATCACAGGCGCAGGACTAAAACATTTGCAGCACCTTATATCACTAAAAAATCTGGTTCTCGATGATTCCCGTGTCACCAAAACCGATGCCGCTCAACTCGAGGGTGCAATTCCCGGGCTTGTCTGTCTGCTGCGTAATCCGTCAGCAATGCCGCGACCTGTAATATCTAAACCGCCGGGGACACCAGTGAGATAGGTTGCCGCGGGCTATGGCCTTACAAATGAAAGAGCAGATAATGAAAAGCAAAGTCGGTTCTCTTACGATTATGGCAATTGTGACTCTGTTGGCATTTCACGCCAAAGCGGCAGAATCTCCCACGTTACCATCTGACCAGGCACGTCCCACAATCTCGGATTTGCTTCGCAAATACCAGGAGCAAAACCCTAAAGCCGTTTCGCCGCAGGTCGAGGAATGTGTTGTTCATTTTCCCAAAGACCGTTCGATTGGTCACGTTTATCTTGTCAAAAGGCAGCCAGCGAAGGAGCGGCTGTGGCACTATGTCTTCGGCTGGGTTGAAAAAGACTTGGGTGAAGCTCGCGGCGATGTGAAAGTTCCTGCAAATGGAATGCTTCGATTGGATATAAGGGGAGATGGGTGGCGAAAGACAAAACCTTTTGCTGCTATAGGGCCAAACGATATTCAGATATTAAACCTTTACCAGTGCAATGACATCGATGATTACTTTATGTCGCAGATTCGTCACTTGACCGGCCTGGAAGCTCTTTTTGTAAGTCGAAGCACACTGACGCCGCGCGGTATAAATTATATAAGAAACTTCAAGCAGCTTAGAGCAATCGTTATGCCCGACTATATCCAGAGCAAAGAATTAGAGCTGCTTGGAGAATTGACTTTGCTTGAGTATCTTAATTTCGGCGGCCCGATGGTCAACGATGAAAAACTATCTATCATCGGGAAATTAACCTGGCTGACCCAATTAAGCATCGGTGGAAGCGAAGTAAGTGCCGGCCTTGCACATCTGAAAGACCTAAAGTCGCTTCGTTACTTAAGTCTCGCGGCTCTACGAAACCTTAATCTTGACAGAGACCTATCGTATATTACTGCTCTTACAGACCTTGAAGAATTAGACCTTCAGGATGCGCCGGTCAACGATGCCGGACTGTCTAATTTAAGTAGGCTCCAAAAATTAAGACGGTTAAATCTTTTGAAAAGGTCACCGAGTGGGAAAATCACTGGTGCCGGGATGGTCCACTTAAAGAACCTCAAGTCATTGGAAGAATTGACTTTGCCTCGTGGCGCCAGCGATGCGGGCATAGAGCAGTTAGCTAATCTCGATTCACTCAAGAAAATAAATCTTTGGGGAGATGATGTTACCGATAAAGGAATGTCTGTGCTGGCTCAGATGAAATCCTTAGAAAATCTCGAAATTTCCAGCCGAAACATAACCGATGCTGGCATAGAGGAACTATCGCAGTGCCCACGACTCAAATCCCTGAGTTTGCAGAATACTCCAATTACAGAAGCCGCTTTATTGAATCTATCAAAAATTAAAACCCTAACGGCTCTGAGCTTCTGCAGGACTCAGATAAGCGGCAAAGGTCTGTCTGCCTTAAAAGAACTGCCGAAGCTAACCGACCTGAGTTTTATGTCGGAAAACTTCGCCGAAGATTCTACTTTGCATATTGGACAGATAAAAACCCTAAAAGTCCTTCGGCTGCAATACATAGATTTTGATTTCGACGATAAAACCATCGCCAATTTATCTAATCTTGTCTCATTGACGACCCTTAACTTTGTGGTTCAATCTCCTCACCGGTTTCTATTCACCGATGCCGGTATGGCGCACTTTGGGAAACTAAAATCTCTTGAGCATCTTTATATAAGCGATTGTTCAAACATAACCGATGAAGGCCTCAAACATTTTGAGGGCCTATCCTCGCTCAAACAACTGCGTTTGGACAAATCGAAAGTAACTATGGCAGGCGTAAACCGCCTGAAACAAAAAATTCCCGGCGTAATTGTCACTGTGCCTTGCACGATGCGGGCCTATCAAACACAGCAAAAGACAACAAAACAACCTCAATAATAATAAGGGAGGTCTGGCACCTTTTATTGTCAATCAAAAGCGTTAAATTTGCTTGAAAATAGCGTTTTTCCACTGTGTCTTGTATGGTTTTCTCTTGAAATTTTCTTTTCGTTCTGGTATAATTTGTATTGACTAAAATAATGGACAAGGTGTGTTAAGAAATACAGACACTTTCTATGAGAAACATAAAATGAAAAAGCTTTTGTGCAATCTACTTTTTCCAACATTGCTCACCTCAATCTTCTCCGTGTATGGGGAAATAATGGTAAATATAATGGTGGGTGTCCCTATTATTATGATAATAAGTAATAATGCTATTGCTTCTAAAGGAAGACTTGACATTATTAGCTCAAGTCAAATCCAGAGTGGAATAGTTAAATTAATTCATAGTATAAAACCGGATGCGAGGATGTCCCGATTTCAGTTGAAGGTTCGATGGCTACCATTGGCAACATCTTACGCTACCCTTCCCTTCTCAGCAAGGTTTTGTTCCTTATCACCATCAGTCAATTTGGCTTCCAGAACCCACAAT
>Ga0315279_10003186_pt1 | contig 23273 bp, 24 predicted proteins | sample YL17G06_20_MG_FD_203694 | JGI IMG/M metagenome (GOLD analysis project Ga0315279, IMG submission 203694) | Sediment microbial communities from Yellowstone Lake, YNP, Wyoming, USA - YL17G06_20 | ecosystem: Environmental > Aquatic > Freshwater > Lake > Sediment | place: USA: Wyoming | collected...
TCATGAACAGGCTGTGCTTCGTCCCGCTCATCATCGAGCCCTCTGCCATCTTCCCAACAGTTATTCCCGAGAACAATCCTTGAATGATTATCAGGTTCCTGAACACGACTTTGTATTCAGCACCCAAAGTTTCTTGCGGCACAGCTCCGGCTGGTTGGGCTATCCCGAGCGATGTCGGGCTGACTTCTGTCATGACTGGAATCAAATATTTCTCCATTCCTATTATGACAGCCAGGAACACGAAGAAAATTATGTAGCCTGTCATGAGCTGCGAATTCATATAAAGCCTTCGCTCCGCCCGCAGCCTGTCGACCTCAAGCGCTGTATTGCTAAGAGCTTCGAACGTGTCTGTGAGGTTGCCCCCGAAGTTGTGGCTTTCGATTACCGAGGAGACTATTCTCATTATGAGTTTTGATTTGGTGTTCTTGCCGAACTTCAGCAAGACCTTGTCCGCGGGTATGCCCCAGTCCATCTGCGCAGCCATCTTTTTTATGAGCGGTGTCAATGCCTTGTAATCGTTCCTCGTGACAGATTTCATGGCGTGCGGCACTGTCATGCCTCCGCGTATGGACTCTATGAAATCCCTGAGGAAGATAGGGAACAGTTCCTCCACCTCCTTGTTTTTTGCATACTCCATATATTTCACAATGAAGACTGGAAACACGACCATGAAGATTGCAAGAATGTTTATCAGCGAGAAGATCACTGTCGATTCGATGAAAAAGAAGAAGTTCACAGCGACCATCGCCGCTGCAGCGACTGCGCTGAGTATGATGAGCGAAACAAACCTGTTTTCTATTTCCCACTTGCCGATTTTCATCTGCCCGCCTCCAAGCCGAACATCTTCAGGCAAAACATCTTCAGGCAAAACATCTTCAGACAAAACATCTTACATCTCGACCTCCACGCCTTGCAGAAACAGCAGGAATCCGCTGTTGAGAAGAGGGATGATGACATAGATGCTGAGCTTCATCAAATCTAGTATTGTATACCCGCCAAGCGTGGGCTGTATCATGTTCATGACTGCGAATATGGAGATCATGAACAGCGGCGCTGCAATGAGCAGACCTGTGTAGAATTCCGCATACGCAGACAATTGCTGGAGGAAGCGCTCGCGCTTCATCCTCCACTCGAACAGCGCCTGTGTCCCGGCGTTTTTCAGGTAGGTCTTGATGTTGCCGCCTGATTCAGTCGTAGTCACGAAGCCGTAGAGCAGCTGGCGGAGGCTGTCAGACGGCGTTTTCTGCGCAACTTCTTTAACAGACGTCAAAGGGTCGATGCCGAACATGTTGATGTTCCTTACAATCTTTTCCATCTCCCTCGAAATCTCTCCATACTCCTTGAACTGCGACATGAGCTGGAAGATTACTTGCGGCGGCACCCCTGATTCCGCGATTGCGCCCATGTGGGTCATCACGAACGGCAGGTTCACCTCGATATTTTTTTGCCTCGTAGAGGCTTTCTGGAAGGGGTAATAATTAAATAAGAGGAAGCACGCGACAGCCGTCAGGACCGGAATGAAAATTATGTAAAAGGTGAGCATGAGCAGAGATGGCTTCAGTACTATTTCGGCGATTTCTATCGTGGCAACCAGCGCTGCGGCATAGACAATGACAGTCGTCAGCAGGGCAACGCTTAGATAAGTTCTGAATGCGATTTTTATGTCAGCTTTTGGCAATGCGTCTTTCACTGCTTTAAATGATGTTTCATATCTGTCCGCGACTGTTCCGAAGAGGGATGTTGCATAACCTCGGTAGTTCAATATTCCGCACCTACTTTTCTTTCAACAGCTTAAAGCCTAGCAACTCCAGTATAGAAGTTTTCCTCCCCTCGCTTTCTATGCGTTTCGGAGCAAGCGCAGGCTTTGCCGGAATTGGAACAGTTAGTGCCGTTGGTTTGCGTGCGAGTGCTGGAGCCGGCACGAAAGTCTCGCCCATCATTTCATAAAGCTTCTTCGGCTCCTTGTAATAGAGGTTTATCATCCTCGTTATCTCCATGAAATCCCTGACTTCCCTCTGCCTGAACCATTCCAATATAATTCTCCTTCTCTCTATTTCTTCACGCGCCTCGCTTACGATCCCGCCTCTTGCAACGGCAAGCCGCCCGACAATCACACTGTCGTTCACTTTATGGAATGAATCCGTTGCAGGATCCCACTTAAAAATAACATTCGTCTTAACCTCGTCCGTCTTCGGGTCGACAGACTCTATCTCCACAACCTCCTTGATCCTTCTTGCCGACTTCCCCCTTTCGCGGGCGTGCACCATTATCGTTATGCAGTTCAGGCTTTCCAGAAGAGTCGGGGAAAGTTCTATCGGTGGTGTGATGAGACGCTTGATGAGCGTGTCCATGGAGCCGGCGTGGAAGGTCGATATGCATGGATGACCGGAAGACATGCCTTGGAACATTACATACGCTTCCGCACCTCTCACCTCGCCCACAACTACGTAATCAGGATTCTGCCTGAAGCTCTCCTTCAGCAAGTCAAACAATGTAACTTCACCGTATTTTTCGCCGGTCGGCATCGGTATGCCAAAGCCGACCCTTGCCAGGCCCGGTATCCAGTGCTCGTGCGGTATGCGCAGCTCGCGCGTGTCCTCGATAGAGACAATCTTCGCCTCGGGAGGGATGAACATGCATATCGTGTTGAGAAGGCTTGTCTTGCCTGTTGCAACTCCTCCCACTAACAGCAGTGACGCGCCGTGCTCGACAAGGTACCAGTAGTACGCAAGTATCTGCGAGTCCAGCGTGCCGAGCTCCATCTGCTCGACAGGCGATAAAGGCTTCTCGCCGAATTTTCTTATCGTGAACGTAGGCCCTTTAGTTGCCACATCGCCAGCAAGCGTGGCAGAGACACGCGACCCGTCCGGCATCGTGCCTGCAAGTATCGGTTCTGCGTAGCTGACGTACCTGCCGCACCTTTCAGCGAGCTTTATAACAAACTCCCTCAGCTCGTCCAGGTTTTTGAAAATAATATTGGTCTTGAGAGATCCGTATTTCCTGTGGATGACGTAGAGAGGTGTGTTGGTGCCGTCGCAGCTTATGTCCTCTATGTTCGGGTCCTGTAGGAAGGATTCTATCTCGTTGAAGCCTATGAAGTTCCTGTAGATGTAGTACATGACCTTTATGCGCTGGTTTGGCGTCAGGCTCAATCCAAATTCCCTTATGACCTTGTTGACGTTTTTTTGCAGATAATCGACAAGCTTCGCGGTTTCCGTAACCCTTGAAAGTTCCACATCTACAAGTTCGATGATGCCGTCCGATATCTTCTCCAAAAGCTTCTTCTCTTCCTCATTCAGCTGCGGCTCGAGTACGAAATAAACCAGAGTCCTGTCCTCGGGGCTCCATTTTATGTTTACATATGCAAACGGCTCTATCAGCGAATAAATTACATTGAGCTTTGCAGGATCTTCAGCATCGGGCAGGTCAACGAACCGCTTGGGCTTTTTTATTACGAAGCCTGGAAGTATCTCTTCCGTAGCGGCCTTCGCAACACTGGTCTCGGAAAGTTTCCTGAAAAGTGCTCCTCTCAAATTCTTTATCTTATCCAAATTCACTATACCACCTGACAAGTCCTCTACATGTGCTTCTTTCTTACGCTTTTGCCTGGTTGCGATACGCCTTGGTGGCGGGCGCACGACGGACACAGCCGTATCTTGCGGGCCATCATGTGTATGAATCTCCTGTCGACCTGCTGCAGAATGGCCGGGTCGCTTATCCTGAAGCCCTTTAACTTCGTGAACGTCTTCCAACGCGGCACCTGTCGGCCGCATACGTCGCACGTTACTGTTCCCTCGCTGCCGCGCGATTTGGTGTGCGCATACTTTCTCCTGTACGGTGCTGTGCTTATTGGCAAATAACCACTTAATTATAATTGTTCCGGATAAAGTTTAACCTTTGCGTTTTCAATAAATTATTTATGAAATTCTCTGAGACAGTGCTGACGAGGGAAGAAAGGATGTGGTAGACATAGACAGCATAGAGCCGCCTGCCAGGAGGAAGAAGTACCGCAGGGTTTATAAAAAGGGATTCATTAGAAAATATAGGTGAGACTGTGGAAGTGAGGAAGGTTTCGGACGTAGTGTGGGAGGTGCCGAGGACAGGCAGGATGCTAGTGCCTGTTAGGATATATGCGTCGGAAAAAATGCTGAAGAAGATACAGGAGGACAGGACGCTTATGCAAGCTTCTAATGTAGCGCAGCTCAAGGGAATAGTCAAAAGTTCCATCGTCCTGCCCGACGCGCATGAAGGCTACGGCTTTTCTATAGGCGGCGTGGCTGCTTTTGATTTCAATGACGGAATAATTTCTCCTGGTGGCGTAGGTTATGATATTTCTTGCGGCGTGCGCTTGGTTACGACAAAATTGACAGAACAGGAAATAAAACCAAAACTCCAGCAGCTGATAGAATCAATATTCCGCGAGGTGCCGAGCGGTGTTGGTGCGCACAGCAAGCTGCGCATCAGCACGAGCCAGCTTGATGAAATATTGAACAACGGCGCGGAATGGGCTGTTGGCAACGGTTACGGAAGGAAGGAGGATCTGCAGCATACTGAAGATTACGGAAGGATAAAGAATGCCGATGCTTCGAAGGTGTCGCAGAAAGCGAAGCAGAGGGGGCAGCCCGAAGTCGGCACGCTTGGCAGCGGAAACCATTATTTGGAAATCCAGAAAGTGGATAAAATATTTTTGCCTGAGATAGCGAAGGTCATGGGCATAGAGAACGAAGGCCAGGTCACAGCCATGATACACTGCGGCTCGCGCGGCTTGGGGCATCAGGTAGCGACAGATTACATAAGGGTCATGGAGCAGGCGATGCAGAAATACAATATCACCGTGCCGGACAGGGAGCTGGCATGCGCGCCTGCGCAGAGCATCGAAGCGCAAAACTATTTCGCCGCAGCCTCGGCGGCTGTGAACTACTCGCTGGCCAACAGGCAGGTGATACTACACTGGGTCAGGGAGTGCTTCAAAAAAACTTTTGGCAAGAGCGAGGACGAACTTGGACTGGATATGATTTTTGATGTCAGCCACAATATAGTGAAGCTGGAGGAGCACGAAGTCGACGGAAAAAAACAAAAGTTGTGGGTCCACAGAAAAGGAGCAACACGAGGCTTTCCTCCGCATCATCCGCAGTTGCCAAGCGATTACAAGGAAACAGGCCAGCCGATTATAATCGGCGGCTCCATGGGCACATTCAGCTATGTTTTGGTTGGGACTGAACAGGCTGAGAAGGAGACTTTCTCTTCCACGTGCCACGGCGCAGGCCGCGTTTCATCAAGAGCGGCGGCAATGAGGCAGATGCGCGGCGAAGATGTAAAGCGCGAGATGGAGAAACGTGGAATAATTGTCAGGTCCGCGTCGATAAAGACTTTGGCAGAGGAGGCCGATTTTGCTTACAAGGACATCAACAGCGTTGTAGAGGTGTGCGAGCAGGCCGGCATAAGCAGAAAAGTGTGCCGCTTCAAGCCGCTTGCTGTGATAAAAGGTTGAAAATTTAAGATTGGATATTACCAAGTTCTTTTCGTTTTTTTACACCCATTAAGGATGATATGGAAGAATCTCCCTTCCATGGCTCATGGTAAGACCATAGCTGTGTTTCCATGGGGTTCGATTCACTATCGAGATCAAAAATTAGTTCTATTGACCTTATTCCCGTGCAATAGTGGGTTTCTACTGCTTCACGGAATTTTTTTATATCTCCCCGACCTCCACCAAAAAATCCATGGGGCAATATCGAAGTATTTTCTGGTACTCCAAATAATTCTGCAACTTCTAAAGTTATTTTCTTCCAATCTCTCGGCCATTCGACAGGGATTATTGGATACGGCTGAACACCTCTGACATCAACTTGACAACCGACGATGGGGTGTATAATCCGACCTAAAAATCTTCCTGTTTTTTTAGTTATAGTTTGTCCGATTATTTTACTCCAATCTTTGATTATATATGATCCTTTTTCACTCGGCAGTTCATCAGAAATAATCAAGTTGCTATTTGGAGTATACCACAATAGCATCTCTCTTGCCCTTATAAAATTCAGCGACAATGGAAACTGCAACCATATTTCTGTATGCAGATTTGTATAAGCATCCACAACAGTTTTTTCATCAATACCTGCATTTTTCATGGCATATTCAATAAATTCTCTGCTCGGCTCCTTACTTCTTACGGCGTTCGCCACTTTGGTTATTTCTGACGCCGATAAAACTCTTGCATCCTCCCTATTGAATAGTTGCAAAGAGAAATCGGAATATTCGGGTTCAAAACTAAAATAGTAAGGAGAATGATGCACTAATGAAACTGGATATTCCAATCCTTCAATCGGAATTGGGGCTAACCTATAAAGTCTTTCTGTTATTGAACGTGAGTAATCATAAGTCTGTACAGTTACTGTCATACTTAATTATATCATAAAAAAAGATTTAAAGTCATTATTTAACAGGTAGAATGGACAAAAATTTTACTTTTTACAAGTCCAAAATGACTCTTACTTTACACTTCCCAGCAGTTTCCTCTATTTTCATCATCTGATAGCTGACAGCCTTCACCTCAGTCTTCAACTGATGTTTTTTCCTGTCAATCTTTTCGCCGCATGCCCTGGCGTCAAGCAGAAACCTCCCACCCCTTTCAGAAATCTTCACATCAAATTTCACGAAAAACATGCTGTGCACGTCGCGCAAATAAAGCAGTTCCGACAACCAATCGAAAAGTAAAGCTTCTTTATTCTCAGCTTCGATTTTAACAATCTTGCTGACCTTTGCCTTGACTTTCTTCGTGTCGGTCTGCACCTCGAAAGTTGCAAGCGCAGCGTTTCCGAATGCTTCCCCCAAGTTTTTCCCGTAAGCCTCAAACGCCACGTCAGCTATGGCAAGCTCCTCGAGAAATTTGAACTTCATATTATAATTTTAGCTCGCTGCATTTTTAATCTTGTGTTCTGCACCAACGAAAATCTTTTTGCTGGGTTTCATCAATAACAAAATGTAGCCGGGGAGGAAGTTTAGGTTTCAGCGGCCGAAAGGCTGCTAGCTTACTGCTTGGCTCTTCGGAGCTGAATAGTGGGTCAAAGAACTTAGACCTCAAACTCGGCCGTGTTTTTACTTTTTGCAAGTTGTAAATATCGCCTAAAAATGTCATAGATTTTGAAAAAGAGAAAAGTTTAAGAATTATAACTTACATATTTACTCAATCGTTGATGAGTTTTCTTTTTAGCGAAACGATTTAAAGATTAACTAACCAATAACAGGAAGACGACTATGAGTATGAAAGAATATGATTCGGCTTTAGATGCATTAGAACCGATTGTAGATGGATGTAAGGACTCATGGATATTAAAACGTTCGTGGAAATTTGAAAATTTTAGAGACATTTATGAAGATTTACAAGAAAGGACCAGAACATTAAAAGCTTTGGCAAACACAGCTAAAAAATTAGATTTATCACCTCCTCAAAAAATAGAAATTGCTGAGTATATTGAAGCTGTTAGAAGAGTCCCGGGTAGTTTAATTAATAAAATTGAAGTTTATTACCACCAAAGAAAAACTCAAACAGATTTGCCAGAAAAGAAGTTGTTTGAACTATATGGCTATGAAAATCCACACGAATATAATGCTAAGAATCATATTGCTTTGGTTGGAACTAATGATATATCTCAAGCTTTGCTTAAATATATTGATTTAAAAATAGGAAGAAAAACTCCAGAAGAAATTAGAGAAGAAGCCTTTAAAAAAGCTAAAGATTGGGTTTTCCGTTTAAACGCCCATGAGCGTATAGAAGATAAAACGGCCATGTCGATAAGTGACGGGCACTTTGCTGTTTTAGAAATGGCCGCCACAGTTTTAGAGGTAGACAATTATGATATAAGGAGTCGGGCAGTGATAGGCGTCCCCACAGGTCACACTAACACATGGAGATTTATGAAGGACCAAAGAATCTATAGATTAATAGAATATTCTAAAAAGATTTATGAAGAAGTTGAAGATGGAAAATTTAGCTTTTTGAGGAAATTTCCTCGCTATAGGAAAGTGATTAATCCACTTGATTTATTATGCGGTCCGGATATGAGTGTCATAGCATTGAGAGAAGAAGTTATGCGTGTGATATCAGAAATTGAAAGAATCCAAAAAGAACTTCAAAAAGAAACTGCAACTAAGAATACACGTTATATAGGTTAATTTTATTCTTCAGACAAGAATTTTGTTAATCTAGTAAGACTTCTCCAACCATCTAAGTTTCTCATAACAATCTTTTCTTTATCTGCAAGTCTAATGGGTGTTTTTTCATAAGTAATAGATACGGGTTCATCCATAATGAGGTCAACTTTTCCGCCTTCATTAATATGAAATTTACCTCTTACATAGACTACCTCATCAGGATTTAATGTTATACCAGAACTATAGCTTTTAACCGCCCTTTCAAAAAGTTTTTCGGCTAATCTAATTTGATTTAAAGTAACATCTGGACTATAAAGAGGTTCAAAGTCAATTTCGAGTATTCCAGATCTTCTTGATAAAACATTCATTCTCATAATTATTTCTTGTTTCTTTTGCGGCTCATGGTAAGTTTTTATATCTTCAACTAAACTTTCTGCACGAATTTTAATTCTTGTTCCATCTTTATTTTTTATCAAAAATTTGTTTCCAATTCTAGTAACTTCTGCTGGATTTATTCCATACGATTCAAACCCGACCTCCATTATAGCCAGTCGAGGATTTTTATCCATTATAGCACCAATTCTTTCTTCTTCCGCAAAAATATCCATAACTTCCCTCTTTTTCATGCTTCCAGCTAAATAAGTAGGTTTCGTTGTTGATGGGCCTTCAGGTGTTATTTTTGGAATGTATGCATATTTAATATCACCATTTACCAAAGGTCCTATTTGTACGGTATTCGTATCCAATCTCCTAGAAAGTTCTCTTCTTATAGTTTCGATTTGGACCGGCGTATATGGGACCATTTATTTCACTTTAGAATAGATAATAGTTAATCTTTTTAAGTCTTTCTATTGATTAATTCGCTTTTTTAATATATAAGATTATTGCTAGCTAAATTCGTAACCCATTTTTTCAAACTCTTTTTTCATTACCAAACTATCTTGTTCTAATACAGGGCTTTCAGAAATTATCGTTATATCCAATTTACGTTTTAAAATCTCTTTTGCCAACGGTTCGAACAGTGGTTGGTTGACTTTTATCTCCATGTGATACCACTCATTTCCTCCAACAGGTTTGGCAGGCCTCCATTTTATTCCAGAGAAATGCATGTGGTAATGTTCCAGCTTGAGAAGTTTTAATTTGTCAAACATTTCCGAGTAATTTATGTTACCAGCCTGCCTTGCGAATATGTGCGCAGGATCCACTGCTGGAACGCAGCCTTTTGTTTTTTTGCAAAGTTCAACAAGCTCGTCAAGCGTGCCGAACTGGCTCACTTTCCCAGTGGTCTCAAGGCCAAGCAAAACATTTTTTATCCCATGCTCCTTCATTTTTTCAACCAGCGATTCGCACGCGTCTTTCACAGATGAAAAAGCTGCATCAGAGCTCTGGCCCATGTAATAGCCTGGGTGAAAAACAACAGGACTGGCATTGAGTTCTGTGGCTCTCATAATGGAGTCCCATATCCTCTGCTTCGAGGCTTCGATAACTTTTTTGTCTGTTGAACTGAGATTTATCGCATAAGGGCAATGAACAGATAGCCGAATGCCAAACTCTTTTGCGATTTTGCCAACTTCTTTTGCAGCCTTAGAGCTAAGATAAACATTTCTAACAAATTCTATTTCTTGAGCATTTAATTTTAATTGTATTAAATGTTTGAGCGAACCAATGGTTGTTTTATCTTCTGCAGAAATACAGTTTCCAGCAGGGCCAAGATATATCATTCTCTCTAATTAAAAAAGGATTTTTTAGAAGAAAAACCTTCATTCAGCTTTCTTCGGCCTCAAGTAAATGAAGAAAGCTAGAAATACGAAGAAAAACAGCAAAACACCGAGATATGCGCCCTGCACCATTAGCTCTATTTCCACGATTGCGGCTGTCAACACCAAAACCCACAGCGGCTTTATTTTTATCAGTTCCTTTCCTTCCTCTGCATAGCGCATCAGCCCACCACTTCCTGTTGGCATATAGACCTTGTCTTTTCTGGACATATTATCACATTCGCTTTTTTCATTTAAATTGATTAGTTAAAAATAAAAAGGCGTGCTGTCCATAAGTTTTTATTTCAAGTAACCTTCCTTTTGCAACCACATTAATAAAATATTTCTGACTACTTCCGATTCGGTACCACCAATTTTTCCAACAAGTTTTGATATCAACTCAAATTGCTCTCTAGTTAACATGACTTGTATCCGTTCACTGTAGAGACCTTTATTTCGAGGCATAATTAATTATAGTATAGTAAAACTTAAATAATATCATTACTATAATAATAGTATAATGATAGTAATGAGAAAATTACTTTACCATTGGTATGAAGAGCCGAAATATTCTATAGTTTGGGTTAATGTAAATAAACTCAAAAAATTATCGAAAAATAATTTGAAAAATTTAAAACGATTGCCATGTGTAAAAGTTTTAACGCTTTATAGAATTCTTCAGAAAAATAATATAGAAAAAGAAAGATTAGAAAAATTAAATATTGTTGGAATTAATCAAAGTAAATTGTTTCCAATAAACATTGATCAACCAGAATTTTATAGAATAGTTTCATCAGTTTTGAACGAGGGAAATTTGAATTCCAACAGAGACTTTTTTGAATACTACAATCAAGAGCTTAATTTACATAAAATCTTGAATGAAAACATTTTGAAAACTTTTGGATTTGAATTAAATAAGCCAAAAATTAAAGGAAACAGAAAAGTTTTCAGAAGTTATTCTTATGGAATTATACCTCGTGCATTAAAGAAATTTGGGCTTAAAACAGGAAATAAAACAACGATAAATATGTATTTACCTAAACCATTTTTAAATTCAGATTCAAAGAAAATAGTCCCATATTTTCAACAATTGATGCTAGAAGAAATGTCTACAACTATTAGATTCAAAAGAAGAGATGATAGATTTTACATTGGTTTTCAATTAAGATATGGAAGATCGCAAGATATTACAAAGTTATTATCGATAAAAACAATTCAAAAAATTTCACCACGCATACGATTCAAAACTTCTTTGTTATCTAATAAGATTTTGATGAGAATCAAACAAAATATACTTCCGCTAATGAAAGAAGAACAACAATTATTAAAAATGTTTCAAATAAAAACTTCTATAAGACCTTCCTTCTTTTATAAAATTCGAAAAAATTCAGTTAAGATTCATTGGGTATTAAATATTGAAGAAAATATGTCGATTGAGAAATTCTATAAAAATTTTGTTTTTAATTCGCCGAAATTACTCAAAACAACAAGGAAATGGGTAAAAATGATAAGATTTTATAAAATTTGGAAAAATTATAAAGGGAGACAATTAACATTTTCAGAAATTGAAATTATTAAAGAAAAAATAAAAAAGTAGGCGTGCTGGCAATGTAGCCCATCTTTGGTTTTTATGGTAGCATTTGTCTAAGCGCTAATCGCTTGCACCCCATCGGTGTGCCAATCCGTTTCATCCTCCCAGCTCCAACTCTGTTTCACATCATCGTTTAAAGGAGCTGTTCGGTCCCGTTTCTGATATTGGCACTATCCTCTCGGACAGCTGCTTGCGCAGCAACCTCAGGTGGACGGAACTTCCTCACTCTTGCTTTGACGCAAGAGCGAAGCTACCCAGCACAGCTCGCCTATATTTTACTGTAACTGCCGGCTTAAAAAGGTTGCTGAATCTTCACAAACTAAAAGATTTTCTTAGAAAATCCAAATTCTCAGGTCTATGAAGTTGTTTGAATCTTTCATTTATAGTATCTTTTAATTGTTTATGTAGCTCTTTTGTTGATGCTGATATTACACATCGTTGATTTTTAGGAGTTATTTCTAATAGTTTCATATTACGAAGGGAATTTCCAAAACTATCCGTAGTAATAACGCCACCCTCTATATCAATCAAATACCAAGGCGCTATATCGTATGGAAATAGACCTTTCAATTTACCTTCAGGAGCAATAATTTTTCTGAATTCTGGAAATTCTTCATAAACTCTCTTTGCAATATGGAAATACCCGTCGAGCCTACCTCTAACAATCTGACAATTGCACCAAGAGCACGAATTCACATGAAACACACCAGTTCCCAAAGCTGTTCTAATTATTGGGCCTGTAACATATGAAACTATCAGTGGTTCGGTCCACAATTCAATCCCCAGAGAAGATTTATCTAAAGAAGTTATTTTCGATAATTTCGGTTTATGTTCTTTACCACCAACGTAAATTTTTACTCCTCTATCTTTTTCTGCAAAATATTCGACCCCGTCCTTTATTTCTTTTATAAATGAGTATTCCACGTTTTCAATTCTAGGATCATCGCTGTAAGGGGCTACAGCCATTGTAATGCAACAGTTCTCAAAACCGGCTTTGGCACCCCTCGAACCGTCTATTTCGTCCGAAATAAAAATGTAATCTGGATTCGGGTGCAATATTTTCAGTTTTCCGGTTCCTTCAGAAAAATATGCCACCTTCAAACTGCTTTTTTTGCAAGCTTCCAGAATGGCCAATTCGGCCCATCTGTCCAATTCAAAATACAAATCTCCGTCAGCAGCTCTCCCGACAATATTTCTATTACCAATAACTGGATTGACTTGGCTATATGCTGCATTGCAAATTTTTCTTAGTTCATTTTCCATTGAATTTTGCATAAAAATACACTATAGTTAAACATTATTAAAGGAAATGCTTATTAGCAAAATTCATTATGTTTATTTTGAAAAGGCGTAGTATAATTATGGAAGATTTATTGAAAAAAACTATAGTGAAAATTTTGAAGGATGCTGGGATGGAATGCGAAGAAAAAAATCTTGAAATTCCCCCACAGCCTTCTTTCGGCGACATGTCCTTTCCATGCTTCGAATTAGCTAAAATGCAGAAGAGAAACCCACAGCATATAGCTGTGGAGATTGCACAAAGACTTGTTGTACCTAAGGATTCCGTTGTGAAAAGCATTGTAGCTACAGCAGGATATGTAAACTTCTTTTTTGCTTGGGAGAAGGTTGCTGGAAAGTTGTTGAAAGAGGTTTTGACTGAAAAAAGCAATTATGGCAGACTGAAAAATAAGAAAAAAGTTATGGTGGAATTTTCTGCGCCAAACACGAACAAGCCCATGCACATCGGCCACGCCCGCAACAATGTTTTGGGTGACAGCCTGTCGAGAATTCTGGATTTTGCCGGCAATAGCGTTGTAAGGGCTAACTATCCCGGCGACATAGGGTTGCATGTTGCGAAAAGCATGGTCGGATATATGAAATGGGGCCAAGGCAAAGAGCCGGATAAAAAGCCGGATCATTTTGTGGGCCAGTTTTATGTCAGATTTGTTAATGAAGTCAAAAACAATCCTCAGTTGGAAGATGAAGCTAGAGAATTGTTGAGAAAATGGGAGGATGGCGACAAGGCTACATTAGCGTTGTGGAAAAAGATGAAAGAGTGGTGCTTGAAAGGATTTAATGAAACCTACAAAAAGCTTGATGTAAATTTTGATGTTTGGCTTTATGAGAGTGATTTGGAAAAATCCGGGAAGGAGATTGTCAAGAAAATGCTGGACAAAGGTATAGCTTTCAAAAGCCCAGAAGGCGCTGTGGTTGCTGATTTGGAAAAATATGGACTACCGAGCTGCATTATTTTGCGTTCTGACGGCACGAGTTTGTATGGCACGAAAGACTTGCAATTGGCGATAGAAAAGTTTGAGAAATACAAGATAGACAAATCCATCTATGTTGTGGCGAGCGACCAGAAAACTTATCTGCAGCAGATATTCAAAATTTTAGAATTGTTGGGGTATGAAAAAGCCAAGGAATGTTATCATCTTACTTACGGTCTAGTTATGCTGCCAGAAGGAAAGATGTCTTCGCGTGAAGGCAGGGTTGTGTTGCTGGATGATTTGGTTGCTGAGCTAGAAAAGTTAGCAGGCGATGTTGTCAGCAAGGCCAATCCTGACATTGACGAAAAAAACAAAAAGAATATTTCAGAGCAGGTTGCGTTGGCTGCGCTAAAGTATGCTTTGCTAAAGGTGTCGCCGGAGAAAAATATTATTTTCGACAAGAGCGAGGTGGTGCAGTTCGAGGGAGACACTGGACCGTACATACAATATGCACATACGAGATGCTGTGGTATACTGGAAAAAGCTGGAAAATGGAAGCCTGATTTCAATCAAGAAAATATTTCAGAGCAGGAGAAAAATTTGGTCAAAAATATTATAAGATTCCCCCTAGTTGTGGAAGAGGCTGCGCGAGACTTGCGTCCTCACTATGTGTGCAATTATGTCTACGATTTAGCTACGGCATTCAGCACTTTCTATCATGCTTGCTCTGTGCTGCAGGCTGAAAAAGAAAAAGAGTTCAGGTTAACATTAGTGAAAGCCACGGAAATAATTCTCAGCAGTGCTTTAGAGCTGCTTGGTATAGTGCCGTTGGAAAAAATGTGATTACTGCGGTATAGTCTTCACTATTTCTTCTGCAATGGATTTTATCTTTTCAAACTCTTCTCTGTCTGAAGATTCATAACCAAAGGATATTTTCGGCTCCGTGTTGGAGGGCCTGAAAAGCATCCATCCATTCTCAAAATTCACCCTCACCCCATCTAGAGTAAGTGTATCATGGCCTTTGTTCGCAAGCTGTTCTTTCAAATTTTCTATGAATTCAAATTTTCTATCTTCTCTTATTGGTAGCCTGTCGCTGTATTCGAAGAATTTTGGAAACATGTTTGTAAGCTCTGAAAGAGGTTTGTTGTTCTCCTTGATGATCTTCAATATTTTTATGCATGCAACGAGCACATCATCTGTGTAATTAGCCTCTTTAAAGAAGTAGTGGCCTGAAACTTCGCCGGCCATAACAGCATTTTCATCCAAGCACCTTTTTGCAATTATGCTATGGCCAACCTTAGATGTTATTGGTATGCCGCCGCAAGAATTTATCACGTCATCCACGAGCTTCGAGCATAAAACATCATGAACGATCTTGCCACTAGGATTTCCTTTCAGCACATCCTTGGCCAGCAGTGAAAAAATATGATTGGAATTTGCTATCGTGCCCGTATTGTCAACGATGTTCAACCTGTCGCCATCTCCGTCAAACGCCATACCAATGTCAGCTTTTTCCTCCTTTACCTTTCTTTCCAAATCTTTTATAAACTCCTTGTTCATAGGATCAGGCGTGTGGTTTGGAAAATTTCCATCCGGCTCGCAGAATATCTCCACAACCTCAGCTCTGCATTCCCTCAAAACTTGGGCATAAATTTTGCCAGCAGCACCATTCGCCCCGTCTATAACCACTTTTATTCCGCTGAAATCTATGCCAAGCGATTTCATATACTCGACATACTGCGGCACCACCCCCCTCCTTTTCCAAATGCCTTTTCCTTTAACGAAATTCTCATTTTTGAGAATTTCTTCTACTTTATTTAGGCCCTCGCTATAGCTGATTGATATGCCGCCGCGCCCGCAGAATTTTATTCCATTGTATTCCTTAGTCAGGTGAGAGCCTGTTATTTCCACAGCTGCCTCAAATCCAAGTTTGTAGCCGCAAAAATACATCACTGGAGTTGGAGTCAATCCAACATCAACAACATCTATTCCAGAATCCAATAAACCTTGGATGAATTTTTTTTTCAATGAAGGCGTGCTCAGCCTGCTGTCGCCACCTACTGCCACGGTGGTCTTCTTGCCGAGAAAAGTTGCAAAAGCCCTTCCTATTCTGTATGCTACTTCGTCGTTCAACTCTTTCGGATATTCTCCCCGCACGTCGTAAGCTTTGAATAAAGTCATTTCATGGTCACGTCCTTTATCATATTTTCTAAATCATTTTTAATTTTTAAACCTTTTGATGTAAGCTGATATTTCCCATTTAAAATGCCTTCATTTTTTAACCAAGCTTTAACCCAGCCGGAGCAATAATCTTGGTGGCCTAAAATAAATCTTACTGCACCAACTCTAGAAAATCTTTCAATAAATTTTTTTCTTCTTTTTGGGTAATATTTGAATAATTTATCATTTAAATAATCTATATTCTTCAAAATACTGAGAGAAGTTATTCTTATAGATGCTTTTTTACCTATTTCTTCCATGATCTTGTATTTAAGATCAGTAACTTTCAATATACCTTCTAAAACTTTAGCATCATTTTTGTTAGTCGAAATCACAATATGCCCACGAGAATTTGCAGAAGGTGAACCATCGCCTTCTAAAACACCCAATATAAATTCAAAAGCCATTTTTCTATTTCTTTCTTTTCCCATTTTTTTAATAAAATAATTTAATAATATACTATAAAATTTTAATGCAGCTTGACTTGTTTCTAAAATTACTAAAGATCCATATTCATTAGTTTTTAGAGATTTTTTATCACTAAATCTTTCTCTAATTTTATTTATATCTATGTTGCATCTCTCTCTCCACATTTTTTTTAATGCGTCTTTATCAACAGGTATTTTTGATGTTATAGAAATATAATTTGTAATTTTGGGGTTCAGAATCATTTTTTTATGCATATTAATATAAAATGAAGCTTGGTCAAAGGTTGAAGCAGTAATGGCCCAGGAATTACCTTTTTTGGTTCCATCTGAAAAATAACAGCCTAAATAATAGCACAATTCTTCTATATTGAGGAAACTTGAATTAATTATTAGCAGTCTTTTATTTGTATAAAATATCGCGACTTTCTCTTTATCTACCACCCCATAATTATAATTTTTAATAAAATCGTTTGGCACAATTTGACTTTTTTTTAACTTTTTTTTAATTTTAAATATACATTCTTTATTCCTATATTTTCCAGAAAAAATACAAAAATATTCTTTTTTACCATATTTTTCTCTACTGTGTATTTCGCAAATTCTTTCTACTTTTTTCTCGTCAATTATACCCTCTATTAAAACCAAATCATTTGTTTTTAATTTTGTCTTATCAATTTCAATATGAGGTATATAGATTTTTCCATCATTACCTATTTTAGAAGTGAAACCATCTATTTTTTCTATTTTAGCTTCGATAACATTCCCAAGCAAATTATTATTTATGCAAACACTTTGAGGTATATAAAAGCCCAAATAATTTTTGTAATTCGAAACTATTGGATAGAATATAGAATTTAAACTTGTAAATTCAACTTTCAACTTTTCTCCAAGTATAAATGAATCACATAGTTCTTTTGAGATTTTCATAAATCCTGCACCATTTTTATTTCCTTTCCATACAGTATTTACTATTTTCATATTTTATTTATGGTTATAAAAATATAAATGTTTTTAGGTAAATCTACTTGACTGTTACGGATTTGGCAAGTGATCTAGGAAAGTCTGGATCGCATCCACGCAGCAACGCTAACTGGTACGCTAAAATCTGCATTGGAATTATCTGGCATATCGGGTTTGTATCTCCAGCTTCAGGAACTTTGATGAAAAAGTCAAATACCTCGTTGTTTTTTGAAGATATCCCGATGATATAGCCGTCTCGAGCTTTTATCTCCATCGCGTTTGATATAATCTCCTTTTCATTTTCGCTTGAAACAAAAACTATGCATGGCGTGCCTTGCTCTATCAAAGCTATAGTCCCATGTTTCAACTCGCCGCCGCTGAATCCTTCTGCATGTATGTATGAAACTTCTTTTATCTTCAACGCCGCCTCCATTGCAGTTGGATATTGCAAACCTCTCCCGATTGTAAATATGTGATTTACATCCTTCAGCTTCTCAGCAAGCTGCTTTATATGGTTTCTCGTGTTTGCTGATGTTAGGTTATATATCAGGTTCCACAAATATTTCAGCTTGGCTTTGCCTTCTTCATATTTTCCTGCAAGAGTATATGCAAGCAGTGTAAGTATTGCTAGTTGTGATGTATATGTCTTTGTTGACAAAACGCATATCTCAGGTCCAGCATTCATCATTATTGAATGGTCTGAATTGCGGTGAAGTGATGATCCCATCACGTTTACAATTGAAATAACCTTGCTGTTTTTCCTTTTCGCTGTTTTTACCGCATCCAATACGTCTATAGTCTCCCCACTCTGCGAAACTGCTATTACAAGCGTATCTTTTGTAAGAAAATGCTCATAGTTTGAAAATTCCGAACCTAAGACTACGTTAATGTGCAATCCAGTTATTTTGGAAAAAATGTAGCTCGCTGATAGGCATGCGTGGTAGGAAGTACCACAAGCAACAAAGAAAACTCCTTTCGCTTTTTTTATCTCATCTGCAATCATGAACAGATCTTCTTTATCCTGCGCTATCGCTTTCTGCACCGTCTCTACCTGTTCAGTTATTTCCTTGAGCATGAAGTGGTCGAAATTACCTTTTTTTGCTTGTTCTACATTCCACTTTATACTGTCCACAGATCTTTTCACTTCTCTGTTTTCGTTGAGATTGAAAATTCTCATTCCACCATCAAAAATCACAACATCTTTATCATAAAGATAAACTACATTTGATGTATACTCCAAAAATGCTGGTATGTCGCTTGCAGCGAAGTATTCATTCTCACCCACACCTATAACAAGCGGTGAACCATTTCTCGCAGCAACTATCTTTCTTTCATCAGCATGTATAGCAAGTATGGCATAATTACCTTCAAGTTGCTTGAATGCGGCGATGCAGGCTTCTTCAAAATTTTTGTTCTTCATTTCAAGCTGTATAAGATTCGGTATAACTTCTGTGTCAGTCTCGCTGTAAAAGCTTATTCCTTCTTTAATAAGCATCTCTTTCAATTCTTGATAATTTTCTATTATTCCATTGTGAACAATACTAATTTTTTTATTGTCTGAAAAATGTGGGTGTGCATTTTTCTGAGTCACTCCGCCATGCGTTGACCATCTAGTATGTGCAATTCCTACCGTTCCTTCCATGGTCGAATAATTCAGTTTTTTGTCTGTCTCATCAATCTTCCCCACATCCTTTCTTATCTCCATCTTCCCGTTGTTGATGGTTGCCATGCCAGCCGAATCATAGCCTCTGTATTCCAACATCTTTAGTCCTCGCAGCAGTACAGGTGCGACCTGTTTGTTGCTTATACAGCCTATTATTCCGCACATTTATTTCACCACAAACAATTATGTTTGACGTTGAAAAAATTCTTGAGCGGAAGGATATCCACTGTTTCGAAATAATGCTCCGGCCTCAGTTCCTGCATTGAACCACAATATTCTAACTACCACGAAATCTTTTTAAACCTTTTCTGAATCATTAGTCTAAGGAAAAGTTAAACTACTCCGGCATGGTCGGAAAGCCAATTCTCTATTGCCTTCTTTGTGTCGACTATGGACTGCTCGCCCGTGGGCAGCGTCCTCTTTATGGTTATGGGTATTGTCCTGTTCTTGAACTCCTGCTTTGCTGCCTCTATTGGCGTCAGGCTGTCCCCGCCTTCTACAAGGACAGGCGCGCCGAAGGATATCTGCAGCGCTCGCGCTCCTATTATCCGGGCGGTTTCGAACCTTGTCAACTTGTCTTCTGGCCATCTCATAAAAATCACGGCTTGAACTGGCTGACTTCCTTGATTAAGTCCACGTGGCCGAGGAAAAGCTGCCTGCAGCAGTATCTTTTAAGCCCCAGGTCGTCAAGAATCTTCCCTTGGCCCTCCCCGGCCTCGACCCTTTTCTTGAATTCCTCGAAAAGGTGGCCTACAGGCTTGCCGCAAGTAAAACAACGAACTGGTATGATAATGCCAACCACCGGTTAATACATATGTTTCGCTTAGCGCTTTTATTAATCTATCGCTTGCTTCTTTGCTTGTGCCTTCGGCTGCCGCGCTTGCTTGCCCCGCCGGCATGGTGCGGCTCGTTCCGCCTTGGGTCGAAAACCAACAAGTTCCTGTCATACTTTACGAACTTCTGCCTTAGCTTTTCTTCCTTGAAAAATTCTGCCAAGGATTTTGCAATGGCCATGCGCGCAGCTTCTGCTTGACCAGCCAGCCCGCCGCCGTGCGTGTTGACGTCTATGTCAACCTTTCCAACGACATCACCAGCAATAACCAGCGGCTCCTGCAGCTTCATCCTGAGAAACTCGCTCGCCCACAGGCTCAACGGTACGCCGTTTATTCTTATCTTTCCTGTCCCTGCTACTATCTTCGCCCTTGCTACTGCATTTTTTCTCTTGCCCAACGTCAAAAACGATTTCGGTCTTTCCCTCTTCGCCATATCACCATCTCTTCTTTGCTCCCATTGCCAGCGCGACATCGCCGAGGTACATGTAGTTGCACGTCAGCCTGCTCGCGTCAAACTTGGTCTTCTCTAACTTCTTACCTTGCAGCTCGCTTGGCACGCCTGAGAATGTCTTCAGGTTCTTGTAAGCAATCCTACCTTTCGTCCTGTCCCATGGCAGCATCCCCCTCACTGTCCTTCGCACTATCCTCTCAGGCTGCTTCGGAAAGAACGGTCCTTTTAGCGCGTCGCCGCGGCTGTACTTGTGAAGGTATTTCTCCTGCGTGAACTTCGGTCTGCCTGCCAAAACAGCTTTCTCACAATTGACAACTGTTATCTTTTCCCCATTAAGCAGCTTCTTCGCTATGACCGAGCACAAACGGCCAAGTACCTGATTTTCCGCGTCGTAAATTATCATATTGTAATACCTCTTTTAATCCGGTCATATTCTCTCCGATATTCTTTTATGGCTTCCTCATCGCTTAACCATTTTGCATCGGTATACCCAAAATCTACTCTATAATTTTCTTGCAAATAAATACACACATTCCTTAATAAAAACATATCTACGCCTTTTTTATATTTTGGCATTCTTTGCAAAGTTCCAAGCGCATATAACATCCTCCGTCTAAGTGGAATTTTTAAAATATTGTCAAGAAAATTTGGATTTCCTGTTAATTCGCCCGCTATTTTCATTCCCTCTTCCCTTAATTTTTTCAAATCATCGAGTGTTAAAGACATAAATCACACCAAAATTTTCACACCGGTCCCTTTCGGTTTTTCCTTAACCAGCTCTTCAATAGTCAAGCATTTGCCCTTTGCCATTTTTATTTTTTCTTCTGCTGCCGGTGTAAACTTCCACGCCGCTACTGTAACGGCCTTTGACAATTCGCCAGCACTCATTACGATGCCAGGAACAACTACTGTCTCGCCTTTTGCAGCATTCCTCTCTATGTCTGCTACATTCACCTCAACGCGGCTCCTCCTCGGCTTCTCCAGCTTCTCTGCCACAACACGCCATATCGGCGCGTTCAGTTCTCTAGCCTTGCTTTTCAGCGATTCCACAAGCTGCCTCAAATACGGGTTTGTCGGTCCTGTCCTCTTCACCATGCATATCAGCTAAACCTTAATCTGTTATTTCTATCTTTTAAAGTTTAAAAGAATTTAAAGGTTTAATTCTATCAGCCAATCTAGCTAGTGGTAGCTTATATATTTTTACAAATAAATACTAACTATGAGTTCTAAATATTTGGCCGCGTGCGAAAGTTTCGACAGGCTTTTGGATAATACCAAATGGACAATTAATGACTTTGAGATTGCGAGAGAAGATATGATAACTCATGGCAGCACCTATCCAGTACACGTTAGAACATTAGGCTTTTTTGAGGGATTGATGAAAGTAACAAAACCCATGAGAGACTTTTCCTTTCATGGATACGAAGATCACAGGCCTGGAGTTACGAGGATGATAAAAAGAATTTACAAAGACAGGGTGGTCAATATTGAGCTGGCAGAGGAAATATCGGATCATGTGCCGCACATTTATTCCGTCAAAGGCACTATGCAAATTTTCAGTCAGGAAAACGATCCCAGGCCTTTAGGAGAAATAGCACTGCTAGAATTTGACAAAAAGGATATTCTACTCTCTCGTCTAACCGAAAAAAATATAGACGACGGCATCCTATTATTGTCACTTTATAAAGACGTTGTAAAAACGCCTTCGTACTTGAAACGCCAAGAACAGACCGGCCAAGTCAGGAAAATCCTCAAAGAAGAACGTGGAATGATAGTTTAAAAGAATTTAAAGTTAATTAATGGCAAAGCGGCTATCGTTCAGAGGTAGGACATGAGCTTCCCAAAATAGGAGAAAGCTCAGAACTCGGGTTCGAATCCCGATGGCCGCACATAATTATTTTGATAGTAAACTTACAAAGAATCTAGTTATTTTTTCTTGCATATTTAGTTTGCGATACTTTGGTTTTGTCTTGGCTGTCTTCCTTTTCTAACCATCCACGCTTGTGCACAAACATTCCGTCAACTTCTACCTTTTGTCCCCTTTTATAATCATCCGCTATACTCCTTATGGATTTTGTGATTCTTACTTTGTAGCAGTTTCTCCCTTCCCTCCTTCTTCTCCCTTCCACTATTGCGGTTGTTGTTTCAAAACTTCCTCCATAACCCATACGTCTACGCCCTCCTAGTGGTCCTCTAGGTATGAAATTCAAATCTTTTACAGATAGAGTTACGTCAACCCTATCTCCAACATCAAAATCATAAGGTTCCAAAGTTACTTTTCCCATGATAATAGTATGAAAGGAAAAAGATTTAACCTCAATAGTTTAAGCATAAAAAATACTACAATTAATTAGGTGGTCAAAGTCGCAAAGAAAAAAGGAAAATTTTACATCACAACGCCTATATACTATGTCAACGACCAGCCCCATGTGGGCCATGCTTACACTACAATAGCTGCTGACATTTTAGCGAGATGGCACCGTTTGAAAGGAGAGCAAGTGCTGTTCCTCGTTGGGACAGACGAGCACGGCGAGAAGATCGAGGCAGCCGCCATAAAAGCAGGCAAGACTCCTCAGGAATTTGTGGACAACATTGTCGGCAGGTTCAAGGAGACATGGAAAAGGCTGAACATTTCTTACGACGACTTCATCCGCACCACTGAAAAAAGACATGAGAAAGTTGTCTCGGAATTGATAAACGAAATAAACGAAAATGGAGACATTTACAAAGGCGAGTATGAAGGCTGGTTCTGCATTCCTTGCGAAAGCTTCTGGACGGACTTGCAGCTGAAAGATGGAAAATGCCCGGAGTGCGGAAGGGATGTGCAAAAAGTTAAGGAGGAGGCTTACTTTTTTAGATTGAGTAAATACCAAGACAAACTTCTGAAGTTTTATGAAAAAAATCCAGAGTTTTTGTCGCCCAAATCGAGATCGCAAGAGATGGTAAACCGTGTAAAAGGCGGGTTGAAAGATTTGTGTCTCACACGTGCTATGCTCAAATGGGGCATAC